>Ga0163152_10002195_pt1 | contig 28550 bp, 28 predicted proteins | sample OliLakLV19MP8IB2_FD_148635 | JGI IMG/M metagenome (GOLD analysis project Ga0163152, IMG submission 148635) | Freshwater microbial mat bacterial communities from Lake Vanda, McMurdo Dry Valleys, Antarctica - Oligotrophic Lake LV.19.MP8.IB-2 | ecosystem: Environmental > Aquatic > Freshwater >...
CGATCCTGCGGCCATACGTGTCACACACCATCTGCGTGAGGATTTAGGCCTCGATTCGATGGCGGTGATCGAACTGCTCTATCGTATCGAAGAGGCCTTCGATCTCCAAATTCCTGACCAAGATCTGATTGGGCTGACGACAGTCGGCCATGTTGTCACCTATGTTGAGAAACGGTTGGGTAAAGCCGCGACACCCGCCAAGACCAAGAAAACGATAAAGCCGACGAAGACAAAAGGTAAAAAGAAGTCTTAATCCCATATGACAACGCACGCACACCCTCCTATTACACTCCGACAGATCCACGATCTGGTCGGGGGAGACCTTGTGGGGTCACCGCACGTTTCTATTACAAGCCTGGCTGGCTTTGAAGAGGCAGGCCCAAACGATCTGACCTTCGTCACCGGAGATCGGATACTGAATACTGGCCGACCCACTCGCGCAGGAATACTCCTTGCCCACCGACGTCTACCAGAGATCGCCAATCCCCACATCGTCGTCCCCAATCCCGCACTGGCTTTTGCACAGGTCGCCCGCGCCTTCTTTTGTCCTATCTCCCCTCCTCGAGGGATCAATGCATCCGTGAGCCGTGGCAAAGATACCCAGATCGGACCTGATGTCTCGATCTGGCCAGGAGTCACTTTGGGAGATCGGGTGACGATTGGAGCGCGGGTGGCACTCTATCCCGGCGTGTTCATTGGCAACGATACGATCATCGGGGACGACACGCTGCTGTATCCGAATGTCGTGGTGAGAGAAGGCTGTACCATCGGCGCACGGGTCATTATTCACAGTGGCACAGTGATCGGGAGCGACGGATTTGGCTACATACAGGACCAAGGACGGCACTACAAAATTCCTCAGCTCGGCGGAGTCACGATCGAGGACGATGTCGAGCTTGGGGCCAACGTCACAGTCGACCGAGCCACACTCGGCCAAACTGTCATCAAACAAGGCAGCAAAGTCGACAATCTTGTTCAGATCGCCCATAACGTCACGATCGGAGCCCACTCCATCCTTGTTGCACAAGTCGGGATCGCCGGCAGTACTCGCGTGGGGCATCACGTCATGATTGGTGGACAGGCGGGGCTGGCAGACCATCTCGTGATTGGAGATCAGGTGATGATTGCCGCGCGGGCAGGTGTCAACCGCAGTCTCGAACCCAACCAAATTGTTTCAGGGGCCCCGGTGATGCCGCACGAAGTCTGGGTAAAAGCCCAAGCCGTGATTCCACGGCTCCCTGAACTCAGACATGCTGTACGTTCATTGGAGGAGAGGATGAAGCAGCTTGAAGCATCGCGCGCTGCACCTCACGCGTCTAAGGCAAAAGCCAAGAAAAGAAACCGTAGCACGTGAGGGTAAGGGGTGAGGCGAGTGCTGAGACTTGAGGACCGGATAAACCAGATTAACCAAACAAACTAAATCGACCAAACAAACCAGCCTAGTCCACCACGCCGCGCCAACAGAACAACTTGGCCCAGAAGAATCCCGCCCATGGCACCAACAGAGAAGGCAGCAGGTCGAGATCGCCGTACATATAGGCAGCGGCTGATGAACCGAAGACCAGAACCGCTCCTGCAATAGAAATAGCCGTGACAAAGCCGCGCCCCGGATGCTCGATGACAGGCACGTCCGGCTCAGACTTGGCCTTCCTCGTACGTTGAGCCACAGCGGTCCTCAATTTTGCCGCATACACCTCAGGAAATGTCTTAAAGAGATAGCGATGATAACGAGCCTGCGCGAACCCACAGGCCGCACCAACCACGATTAAGATTGAGCTGCTGAGGAATGTTACCCAGCTGTAGGTATGACTCGCGAGTAATTGATAGCCAAGTGCCCCTATTCCACCAACCATACAGACGAGCCCGATTGTCCCAGCAGGAAGAAGGATATGGGACCGGACATAGTTCCGCGCTTGTTCATCAATCTTTTCCGGTCGCAATACTGTGACGAGTTTCGGCATTGATGCGTGCTCCTACCGTATCGACTGCCAAATTTCTCATAATCGAGAAAAAGGGGCAGCAAAGGGATGGATCATACCATCCTTCAGGTGCCTGATTACATGCATCACACTATGAGATTGAACCTCTCGATCGAATATTATTCGACTGTATGCGTAGTTCCCCGCGTTTGATGCGAAATTGTGGATGAGGAATGAGCGACGATAGAAGGCATGCCTCATTTTCACCCCATGACCACTTATCGACACACTCTACAGTACTAAAGTAGGGGTCAGCGCGGAAACACCTTGCACAATCAAGCATTTCGACGACGTCAGCCTTGAATGCCGCGATAGGAAAGGCAGCAGGATAGTAGGACCTTGCCCCCTCGCTCGCGCTGTCCACAAAAGATGTGTAGGAGATGTGGATAAGCGTGTGGATAAGCATGTAATAGCTTGCCGTATCACAGCGACTCATGCATGCCTAATCGATGAGCAATACAATTGGTGAAATTTCAATAAGATATCGTGCTGCAGCAGAACTTCGCGTGGGGAAAATTTGCCGGTACCTGTCGTGGGAGCAAGAAATGATCCATCCGTTTGCAATCACCAACGAGCAAACTCCAACAGGCAATGTCACGTGGGCTAGGCCTAGGTATTCGCAAATGACGAGGGGGGTCATTCAATCAACAGGTAAACGTCAGATGCTCACACAGGAGAGCAGACAACACAGCGAGATAATAGGTTTTTATCCACCATCTTGGGCATACCGAGATAGTGACAGGTCGCGCAAACAGGGGTGACGGTGTTTGGCTTGGAACCACGAAAGCAGTCCAGCCTGACTGCCCTATTTCAATCTTCTGACTTTAAGAGATCGCGGGCGTATATAATAGAGTTGTGGGTTTCCCCGGGGATGATACAGGCAAGACAAACCCTTTCAATGCTTTGGACTCTATAAATTGGGAAAAGCAGAATGACGCACGTGAACAATCTAGCCAAGTTCGATGTCATTCGCCTCTATCTACGCCTACAGTTCCCCAAGCACCATATCGCTGATTTCGAGGAAGGGACTAACCGTGCGCATGTCTTTCGTATCGATGGCCCGCATGGCCACCCTCTCCATTATGCGGTCATCGCGCTGGACTTTCTCCTTGACCACACCGCCGAAGGCCTTCAGCAAACGCTTCTGGCCTCCGGCCTGGGAGATAAACTGAAGGAAGCCGGAACCGCACCCGTAACGATGTCAAAAATAGGGTTCAGCACCGAAGGCACGATAGTTGTAGGGTGATCACAGCGGGGCCAGGCCACTCAACTCCTCACATTCCAAACACAATCTATGACGGATTTTCTCAATGGCCCATCCAAGTTCATCGACGCCCCCCCTCTTTAAATCTCACCCATGCAGACCAAGCAAGAACTTTCGCTGCCACGCAGTTGAAGTGCACGGGCTCGCATAGGTGCGTCCTCCATCTTGCACACCCCACGAACGATATGTTGACAGCCGGAAATCTAATCCGTGAGAATGCACACATGGCCTATCGTGTGGTAGTTGAACGGTTGGAGTTTCAAGGACGTTGTGGTGTCGCGCTGGCGGAGCGAAGGCGACCACAGCCGTTAGCGATCGATCTGGAATTGGACTGCGAAGGAACACCGTCCGAGACTGCCGACCACATCAATAAAACTGTCGACTATGCCCGAGTCGCTGAGCGGATCGTGGAGTTGGGTGAAACTCAGGACTCTGCGCTCTTGGAAACATTCACGGAGAAGATTCTCGAAATGTTGTTCACGGAGTTCCCGGTGGCCAAGGTTTCACTCTGGCTGAGAAAGCTGGCCCCGCCTCTCTCGCAGATGACCGGATCGGTCGGTGTGAAGGTGGAGCGAACCCGCATGGCGCATCAGCCGCAACAGACTGATCCAGCCCCATCATTGTTCTTGGCGCAACAGCTCCATCGGTTGCCCAAAGGCCGAGCGCTGGACGTTGCAGCTGGGTCCGGACGTCATGCGCTCTATCTCGCCTCGCACGGGTTCCAGGTCGATGCGATAGACCACGATGAACAGTCCATGGCGCAGCTCGCCACCACGGCACAACAACGGAATCTCCCGAACCTCACGGTCCAGACGGTGGACCTAGAACGAAAGACAGCGGAACGACCGGAATTTCCAAAGCAGACTTATGATGTGATCATCGTGTTCTTCTATCTCCATCGTGCCCTATTCTCCGCCCTCATCGATTCTCTCAAACCGAATGGCGTCTTACTGTACGAAACCTTTACCATCGACAACTATTTACGGCATCACCACCCACGCCGATGGGAGTTTTGCCTCGCGCACAACGAGTTGCTCCGGCTCACTTCTACCCTCCGCGTGTTATCGTACAACGAAGGCGAGCGCGACGGCGATAATGGACCAGGCGCTGCCTTTACCGCACAGCTCGCCGCTCAACAAATAGGCCCCGGCCGCTTACTCCACACGTAACATGAGTCGCATCGATCTCCATCTCCATACGACCCACTCCGATGGAAGCGTATCACCAGCTGAAGTGCTTCGACTGGCCCACAAAGCAGGGGTCACAGCGCTGGCCATTACAGATCACGACATTGTATCGGGTATTCCAGACGCCATAGCAGCCGGAGCAGAACTGGGGATTGAAATCATTCCCGGCGTAGAAATCAGCTCAAGCATCGGCAAGAGCGAGCTCCATATTCTAGGTTATTGCATGGATTGGCAAAGCCCTGACTTGCTTCGACGTCTCGCCGCCTTACGCGTGAGCCGGCATACTCGAAATCCACAGATCATCGAACGATTGCGCGCATTGGGGCTGGAGATAACCTATGAAGAGGTGCGGGCCTTAGCCGGCACGGATTCAGTCGGTCGGCCGCATATTGCGCGACTCTTGATCGAAAAAAAATATGTCTCATCCGCCAAAGACGCCTTTGACCGATACCTGGCGGAGGGGCGCCCGGCGTATGTGGCGCGGGAACTACCCCTTCCAGCTGATGCCATCGCATGGATCAGAGCCGCCGGTGGCGTGGCAGTGCTGGCTCATCCAACCTGGGCAAAAGTGTCAGGAGAAGGGCTGAACACGCTCTTGACCGCATTGAAAGCCGACGGTCTCGGGGGCCTCGAAGTCCACTACAGTACCCACACGAAGGGGCAGACGACAGAGTACCTCGACCTAGCCAAGCGACTGGACCTCTTGGTCACCGGTGGAAGCGACTTTCACGGTCTCACCAAGCCGGACATCGAAGTGGGGACAGGCCGGGGAGGTCTGAAAGTGTCTGAGAAATTGCTCGTCCCCCTCAAGAAGGCCGCCCTCCACGCGCATCATTCGTAGCGCAATTCCCATCGGTCGCACCACATCTTTCCCAGACAATCATCTGTCAGGGTTGCAAGGTACGCCTCATCAATCTCACTTCATGAGTGTCGAGAGGCCAGCTGCACATTTCTCCCTATTCGTTGACTCTCTCTCCCTATCCGCTACACTTTGCACATCCACGGACAACCGCGTTTGCCATGTCGAAATCCTGGACTTGGATCATTCCCTATATCTGTGCCATCTTGGCCACGCTCCTCGCCGGCCCCTTGCTGAGCAACCTCGCAGTGACCCAATCGATTTCAATTCCGTATGTGCCGCTCAGTGGCCCTCACGCTATTCGATTGTTTGCCAACCTGCTTGCCCTCACCATCCTTTTGATCCTCGCCTTTACGGCCTCTCAACAACTCCCGGACAACGGTCGTGGATTAGGCTTTCTCAGCAGCCTCGTCCTTCCACTCACAACTCTTATCGTCATACTCTTCGCCCATAAAGTGTTCAACACCATTGGCCTCCCCCTCATTGAACAGATAGGCCCCTCACGATACGCTATGGGTTATGCGATCGGTCTTCTCGGATCAGCTCTCTGGCTCACAGCCATATGGGTCCTGAATCAAAACTCTCTACGTGTAGCCTTCGCTTCATCTAGACAGACACAACGTCAAGACGTGAAGGAGCTCTCTGAGCACGAAGATATAGAGCAAGAAGAAGAAACGGCTTCGTCAGACCCAACAGGGCTAGCGGCTACACCGATGATCAATGGCTATACACCGAGCATGTTGGGGCGGTACAGAGTGTTGAAGGAACTCGGGCGCGGCGCCATGGGATTGGTCTACCTGGGAAAAGATCCTACGATTCAGCGCTTTGTGGCGATCAAGACCATGCGGCTTGACCACATCGATCAGGACGACAAACTGCAAGAGATCAAGGCACGATTTTTCCGCGAAGCGGAATCCACCGGACGTCTCTCTCACCCGAATATCGTGACGATCTATGATGCGGGAGAAGAGGACGATTTAGGATATATCGCCATGGAACTCATCGAAGGAACCCCATTGAGTCAGTCGGCGCGAAAACCCAACCTGATGCCGGTCAACGAGGTTCTTCTGACGATTGCCACCGTCGCCGATGCCCTGGACTACGCCCATCAGCAAGGGGTCGTCCATCGCGACATCAAGCCGGCGAACATCATGCTCACAAAGGATCGCGTCGTGAAAGTCATGGATTTCGGCATTGCAAAGATGGCCTCGAGCAGCAAGACACAAACGAATATTGTCATGGGCACGCCGACGTATATGTCACCGGAGCAAATCGCGGGCAAGAAAGTGGACGGTCGGTCGGATATTTTCTCACTCGGTATCGTGCTGTTTGAACTCCTCACGGGGCAGCTGCCGTTTACGGCCGACAACCTGTCGGCTGTGTTATTTAGCATCACCCATCATCCGCACCCCCCTATTCAGACCGTGAGACCGGATCTTCCACCAATGGTCCAAGAAATTGTGGACCGCGCGTTACAGAAAGAGTTGCCTCACCGCTATCGGCGCGCGGATGAACTCGCAAGCGAGCTCCGCGCCTGCCTGCAAAGTCTTGCGGCCTAAGGGAGGTATTGTCTGGCACTCGAACGACTGCATAGCGCAAAATCCGATACCGGGCTCAAGCGGCCTCACAACGAGGATCGTTTTGTCGCCAATCCTCCACTTGGGCTCTATGTCGTCTGTGACGGAATGGGCGGGAGCAACGCCGGCGAGGTGGCCAGCGCCCTTGCGGTGGATGCCATTCAGGCACATCTGGCTGAAGCAGCCCAACAGGCAGACCTGCCGCTGATTGGTCCCTGTGATGCATCGGTGTCTGCACCGGCCAACCGTCTCGCCAGCGCAGTCCGTGTTGCGAACACCGTCGTACATCGCGAGTCATGGAGCCGATCGGACTATGCCGGGATGGGGACCACCGTCGTTGCCGCATTGCTGCATGAGGATGTGCTCGCCATTGCCCATGTCGGAGACAGCCGGCTCTACCTCATTCGAGACGGAGTCATTCACGCGCTCACCACAGACCATTCCTGGGTGGCCGAACAGGTCCTCAAGGGACTCCTCACGGAAGAAGAAGCGTTCCACTCTCCCCGTAGAAATATCGTCACCAAAGCCCTCGGAGTCGAAAGCACCGTCGACGTCGAACTCACGGAGACTCCAGTCAAGCACGGAGACATGCTACTGCTCTGCTCAGATGGACTGACCCGGGCTGTCCGCCCGAACGATATCCTTCACCTCCTCAGTGGATCGGAGGACCTCCACACCATGGCCGATCGACTCATCGTCATGGCCAATGAAGCCGGGGGGGACGACAACACGACCGTAGTCCTCGTGACCCTACGGAATGAGTCCCAAGCAAGCCTGTGGGAGCGCCTGAAAAAACGATTCGCCGCGTAACCCTTCACAAGGACTTGGCATAGGAGAGAGCAATATGCAAAAAACTTTGCCACAATCGGCCACCCTACTGGTCAAACTCCAGGGGCACGACTCAAAGTCTATTGAACTGACGCATGAGACAATAACGATTGGCCGGAAAGCTGATAACAGCCTCGTAATTGAGGATCCTGCCGTCTCAGGACATCATGCGCGAATCGTCAAGATTCAAGCCGTCTTCTTTCTCGAAGACTTGATGAGCACCAACGGCACGGCCATAAATGGCCGTCCAATTACACGCCATCAACTTCATGACACAGACGTCATCACAATCGGTCGGCACCGGTTGGTTTTCCAAGAAGTCCCGGCAGCCGGCACGGCGCCTCAAACCCCATTTGTCGATCTCAATCGAACCATGGTGCTCAAAAGAACTGACCCTACCCCCAACGAGCCGACACTCATTGCGACAGTTCTTGTGATCGCTGGAAAAACAGACCGATCAGAATATTCACTCATGAAACAGGTCACGGTCATTGGATCGCAAGACGGGTCGGCTATCAGGCTCACCGGCTGGTTTGCCCCAAAAACTGTCGCGACAATCGCCCGACGAGGCCGCAACTATTCCATCAGTCATTCTCAGAGCACAAAGCCCCTGCTCATTAACGGCATACAGGTAGTGGGAGAACAGGACCTAAAAGATGGGGATCACATCGAGGTAGCAGGGGTAACGCTGAGATTCTCTGTCTCTTCAGAAACCAACGGCACAACGCGCTAACGACGACAGTCCTATTTGAAGAACAATGTCCCCTTCGGAAGGGTCTGGTAGCATCGGTCAGACACTTCCTGGCCATGTGACTGTAGACACTGGAGGATCTGCCCACCTCCAGGTTTCACCGCTCGACAAAATCGTTTGACATCTTCGTCGCAGGCCTCCATCACCCGACTTCGATCTTCCTTCCACTTCACAAACTGCTCCTTTAACTGGTTTTGACACAAAGGCGGTAATTGTTTTGCCCGCTGTTGCAAACAGCGGGTGCGCATAGACCCTTCCGGAGAGTCGGGACATAATTGTTCGATGTCCGCTTCGCATTGTAGTCTCGCAGCCTGCAACCCACGAGAATCAAGCCGTGACACAACTGGAATGTCAACATTGGCGTCGTGCGACCGATCGTCGCCTGGACTCGCAATCGCTGCGTCTGAAGGAAGCGGAGGAGATGTGGGAATGGTGAGATCCAGCGTGGGCGGCACAGGCAGTGAAGGCAAAGGACGGGGTACCGAACGAGCCTCAGCAGGTGGCGTAGTTGGGAACAACTCTTCCTGTGATGGAAAATTCCCTGCGACAATCACCCACACGAGCCCAAGACCAACAATGGTGATTGCACCGGCAATCGTGCTGCTCGATGACGTCTGCTCAGCCATGATGTCTTCCTATCTATTCAGACCGAGCATAAGATAAGACGTCGAAAAAATCACGAATTGTCGAGTTTCTGCCAGAAGCCTATGCATATTGTGGTTCGCCATCACCGTAAGCACTTGCACGGTAAGGCGCGCGCGGGGAATCACCAGATGATAGGCGGGAAGAGCGAGCAGGGCTATGACTAGTTCTCTGGAGCTTCGACGATGTGATTCTCAAACCTGGTACAGCCCTCGGCGAGCAGCCGATTAGTCAACATTTCTCCAGGCCACTCGATGGGTAAATCAGCTGTGAAGATCCACACATCCGGAGAAGTCCAGACGGGGCCGTGGTCTTCGGGAAGTTCGGGATCGAATAGGTCTGTCCAGACCGGCATATAGACACCGTTCCCGCACTGCGTGTGGAGATGCACGATTGTGCGGCCACGGACGAGCGGGTCCAGGTCTCGCCAAACTGCCGCGGTTTCATCGGCCAATCGATGGAGTCGCACGGCATTTTGCGCGTCGAACATGGCATAGGCGGCGTACACCGGCGCTTCAATCATATCTGGAGCCAGTGCCAACTCGGGGCATTGCGCTACAAGGCCTTCCAAAAGCGCCCGGCGGTGCCGGTCTTCCAGTGAATCCGGCAACCCTGAATCCGGCACACCGATCAACTCAAAAAAGAGAAAGGCCGTGCTTTCAACAGGGGGATGAAGCCGAGCGGCAATTGACGTGGCCCGCTCGGAATCCACCACCGTGCTTAAATGGTCATTCAAACCCTGGAGACTGAGCGGTTCCAGCGTAGAGTCGGTCAACAGGCGAGCCTCCACACGCACCACCGTCCCAGCAGAGAGCCGAAGATGTCGATGTAATAACTCAGCTGTCGAAACCGGATCGATTTTCAACTTGAGTGGGTGGGCCAGATTGGCTTGGAGAGGAAGTTCCAAGGCCGCCATAATGGCATAGGATAACTTTTCATCGGCTGGTCCATCAATGAGCAGGGAGCAGGAGGCCTCCGCGAGAAGGTCGAAGAGCCATTCCGCCATATCCTCGTCTAACGCCGCCAATACGGTTAAGAGGTCGTATTCTCGCCCTTGCTCCAAGAAGGCTTGCAGCGTATCGATTGCTGCTTCGGTATCGCCATGGTCATGGCGCCGAGCATTGATCATATGGACAAGATCTCGTGTGAGAGGATCAGGGCGAGACCAACTCAACATATCGACACACTCCTATCACACCATCCAACATCGTGACCCATGTTGCCAAACTTTTCCCGTGGTAGCAAGCGCTCAAACATTTTATTCCCACAAAGCTTTGGCCGCTGACTGGACAGCATACGGCTCACGATCCAATCACCTTCACCAAAACTCGTTTTCGCCTGTTTCCATCGAACTCGCCGTAGAAAATTTGTTCCCATGGGCCGAAGTCTAAGCGCCCTTCGGTTATCGCGACCACAACTTCTCGCCCCATCAATTGACGCTTGATGTGGGCATCGCCGTTGTCTTCTCCCGACTCGTTGTGCTGATAGACCGCTTCTTGAGGGACGAGCGCTTCCAAGAACCGGTCATAATCCTTGAGTAAGCCTGGCTCATCGTCGTTAATATAGACACTCGCCGTAATATGCATGGCGTTGACCAGCACGAGCCCCTCTTGGATCCCACTCTTCTTGATTGCCGCCTCAACCTGCCGGGTAATGTTAAGGTACGCGCGCCGCGTTTTTGTCTCGAACCAGAGTTCTTCGCGATAGGATTTCATGGCCGTAGATCAGTGGGAGTCCATTCTGCCGAACTGTCCGCTCCAGATGCAAGCGCGCGACGTGTCCCCCCACGCCCGCAATAGAAAACCGCTTCTGCATACCGCATGAAATTCGGGAAGAAGAATCAATCGGACGGCTTCCGGTATATAGTGGCATGATGTCGGGAAAGAAAACGACCGCGCGTCCAGACCCACCACAATATCCACGGCTTCGACTGTCAGCCCAAGCCAACACCGTCCTTCGAGCGCGCTACCTTGCCAGAAACAGGGCCGGGACGATCGTCGAGACGCCGAGACAACTATTCTGGCGCGTCGCGACAGATATCGCGCAGGCTGAGCGACGGTATCACCCTACCGGCCGGTTGCCCCATGCGGCCCAACGCTGGTATGAGTGCATGGCCAGACTCGACTTCCTCCCCAATTCGCCAACATTGATGAACGCCGGGCGACGCCTCCAGCAACTCTCCGCCTGTTTTGTCCTCCCTGTCGAAGACTCCCTGGCCTCCATTTACGATAGCTTGAAGTATCAGGCCCTCATTCATCAATCGGGCGGCGGCACGGGATTTTCGTTTAGCCATGTACGCCCGCACGACGACCAGGTCGCGTCGTCCAATGGTGTGGCCTCCGGGCCAATTTCATTCATGCGCCTCTTCAACCTCTCGACAGACGTCATCAAACAAGGCGGAACCAGGCGCGGCGCAAATATGGGCATCCTCCGTATCGACCATCCAGACATTCTCGACTTCATCGCACTCAAACAAACTCCGACCGAGATGACGAACTTCAATCTCTCTGTCGGCGTCACCGACTCGTTCATGCAGGCCCTCGAACGCCGCCGCACCTATACCGTGATCAATCCCCATACCAATAAACCAACGCGGCGGATCCCAGCACAGCTCGTATTCAATCGGCTCGTCGACGCCGCGTGGGCCAGCGGGGAACCTGGCCTGGTCTTTCTCGATACCATCAATCGCGCGAATCCCACTCCTCGCCTTGGCGCAATCGAATCGACGAATCCCTGCGGTGAACAACCGCTTCTAGCCTATGAATCCTGCACTCTTGGTTCCATCAATGTAGCGAATTTCATCGCGCAATCGGATGCGGGCCCCGCCATTGACTTCACCCGATTGGCCGACGCCATTTCACTCGCCGTGCGCTTTCTCGACAACGTGATCGATCGCAACTGCTTCCCGCTTCCTCAAATCGAGCAGATCACGAAACAGACGAGAAAGATAGGTCTGGGGATCATGGGATTTGCCGACCTGCTCATTGCCCTCAATATCCCCTACAACTCCGAAGCCGCCCTCCTCACGGCGACGGCACTCATGAAGTTTTTTCAATCACACGCCCACCTGTCGTCAGTGAAGTTGGCTGACGAACGGGGAGCCTTTCCTGCCTATCGAGGCAGCCGACTCCAGCCGATCCACCGACGACAACGCAACGCGACCGTCACCACGATTGCGCCGACCGGCAGCATCAGTCTGATCGCTGGCTGCTCCCCCGGCATCGAACCGTTATACGGCGTGCAGGAGGTCCGCCGTGTCATGGACGGCGTCGTGCTGACCTCGCTTCATCCCGCTTTTCTCCGGTGCGCGCGTGAACTCGGCCTCAACCTCGAATCACTTCTGCCTGACCTGGCGGCTTCCCCCTCTATTCAACATGTGACTCAGATCCCCGAAGAGGTCCGTCGACTATTTGTCACCGCGCACGATGTGTCTCCCGCACACCATGTGCGTATGCAATCAGTGTTTCAGCGATATAGCGACAGTGGAGTCTCGAAAACCATCAATCTGCCTGCCACGGCAACCAAGGCCGACGTGGCCGAAGCCTTTCTTCTCGCGTATCGACTTGAATGCAAGGGCCTCACCGTCTTCAGATCGGGCAGCAGAGAGCAGCAAGTCTTTTCCTGCAGTCCGACGCAGCCCTGCTAAAACATGTCGCAATCGCAGGATTCATCGGGAAAATTGACAGCGCTCGGCGATGGTGATAGCTATTTCTACAGACGAATCCCCGTGCATTGAAGGTTCAGCAGGGAGGTGCTCGATGGGTGCGCTTGTCGGAAACATGACTTCGACGTGGAGTTCTTTTAACTGGACACTTCTCTTTGCCCGCCAACCGGAACCGGATCTGGAATTCACGGAAGAAGAACTCGATCAAACGAGCACCATGAATGCGAGAGGCCCCGTGAACCCTCAGAAGAAATCCGGGGGAGGAAGCCCGATCCTCTGGGTACTTGTCCTGGCGCTTGTCGGTGGCATCGCCTATCTCTCGATGGAACAAGGCATGGTGGCTGAATGGCTGAGCCCATACCTGGGGGAGAGCACTCCACCACCAGTGGCCTTGAAACCGACGCCGGTACCCCAGGCATCAGTGGCTCCACCGGCACCGGTGCTCGCACCACCACAAGCCGCTGTCACTCCGAGCAACGACACCCCAGCCGCCGCTCCCCCCACTGCAGTCACCCCTGTGGCTCCCGCAGTTGTCCCACCAGCCCAAACAGCAGCGACCCCCGTTGCCCCGGTTGCAACGTCTTCAGATCCGATGTTTAGCGAAGGACAAAAAGTAACCATCACCGGAGACAGCACGGCTCCAGACGGAAACATTACGTTGTTTGCAGATTCATCGAGTAACAAGCCTGGGCCAATCGTTCGTCCAGGAGTCTTACTGACGGTCATGGACGGTGATTTACAACCAGGTGGCTGGGTGTATTCGGTGCGCACCGACGAAGGCGCCATCGGCTGGATATCGGAGAAACGCATTCGCTTAAAGTTCTAACCCTCGACGTTCTCTCACATCGGCCACCGACAGACCAGACATATTCTCGCCTTTTCAGGCGAGATCCCTGTGCTATAATCCCCCCCAGTTTGTATCCCGTACCTACACCCGCACTATCGACACGGTTCCATGACGACACTCGCAGCGATAATCTTTGACTTTGACGGCGTGATTGCGAACACCGAGCCTCTTCATTTTTCCAGCTTCCGCCACACGCTCGCTGAAATCGGTATCGAGCTGACGGAAGCCGACTACTATGCCAACTACTTGGGGTACGATGATCGGGGCTGTTTTATCGTGGCACTCACTGCGCACCAGCATCGCACAGACCCAACGACGCTCACCCAACTGATGCAACGAAAAGCCCAGACCTATCTCGATTCAGTAAGAGACCATCACGTCATTTTTCCAGGGGTCAGTGAGTTCGTGCGTGAATCCGCCACGGCCTATCCCTTGGCAATCGCCTCCGGCGCCCTCCGCCATGAAATTGAGGTGATCCTCGAGCACGCGGAGCTCCGAAACGAATTTCTTCACATCACCAGCGCAGAAGACGTGACCAGAGGAAAGCCCGATCCCGAACCCTTTCTCCATGCTCTCAACGCATTGAATCGACAACGCCCGGAGCACGCCATCACCGCCGGATCCTGCTTGGTCATCGAGGATTCGATCCCCGGGATCCGCGGTGCAAAAACCGCCGGAATGAAAGTCCTTGCCGTTGCCAACACACACAGGGGCCAAGATCTGCATGAGGCCCATGCGGTTGTCCAAAACCTCTCGCACATGTGCCTGAATGACCTTCATGAACAGTTATGGCCGCCCGCGTAAGAACCACATGATATGAGAATCTGTTCTTTGCTTCCCAGTGCGACCGAAGTGATTGCCTCCCTCGGCCTCAGCAATGAGTTGGTCGGGATCAGTCATGAGTGCGACTACCCGCCATCGATCAAACAGGTGCCCATCATGGTTGAACCGATGATTCCCCCCCATGGACTGACTAGCGCAGAGATCGACAGCCGGGTTCGTCAGCTTGTGGCCTCAGGGCAGCGGCTTTATCGATTGAAGGACCAGCTCTTGCGACAGGCTCAGCCTGAACTCATCCTGTCTCAAGACCTCTGTCATGTCTGTGCCATTACGCCGGACCAACTTCAGGACGCCATTGGTTCGATGCCTCGACAGCCAACCATCCTCACGTTGAACCCCAGCTCGGTCCTTGATGTGATCAATGATGTCGTACGGATCGGTGACGCCGCCGGTCGGTCAGGGGACGGCCACCGTCTCGCCGCGCACTTACGCGATCGGCTCGATGCGGTGCACCGCCGGATCGAAGCCATCCCACACCGCCCTCGCGTCGTCTGCATCGAATGGCTCTCTCCCCTGTACGTCGCAGGCCATTGGGTTCCTGAGATGGTTCAACGAGCCGGAGGCCTGGATGTCCTCGCGCAGCCCGGGACCCCTTCACGAGTCGTGACATGGGATGAGATCTTGGCCGCAGCTCCAGATGTTCTTCTGGTCATGCCCTGCGGTTTTTCCGTTGAAAAAACCCATACAGAGCTGCTTCAATTGATGCAGCATCCGGATCAATGGAGACCTTCTCCTGCATTGGCAGAGCACACATACCTGGTCGACGCCTCTTCCTATTTCAGCCGGCCAGGCCCTCGATTGATCGACGGCATCGAACTGCTGGCAACTATCCTGCATCCATCAGGCCACGACCACATCCATGAATCCATCGCCTGCCGGCTGGGACCACGGCCGATTCACCAACGCCTATGACTTCACTCTCCGTCGCTGACGCGCAAGCCTACTGCACGGCTCTCACCAAAAAGAGCGGGAGCAACTTTTATTACTCCTTTCTCTTCCTACCAAAAACACGACGTGCCGCGATGTATACGGTCTATGCGTTCTGTAAGGAAGTGGACAATGCCGTCGATGAGCCGCCGGCAGGAAGCAATCCTCAGGACGAGCTACGACGGTGGCGAACCGAACTCGAAGCGGCCTACCACGGCAGGCCGACCTTCCCCGTCACGATTAGTCTGGCTGAGCATGTGAAAGCACTCTCGATTCCACAGACCTACTTCGATGAACTGATCAAAGGGGTTGAAATGGATCTGACGGCGTCGCGGTACGCCTCGTTTGAAGACCTCTCGCTCTACTGCTATCGTGTGGCGTCGGTCGTGGGACTGATCTGCCTCCATATCTTCGGCCCCACATCGGCCAGAGCACAAGATTATGCCGTCGCGCTCGGTATGGCGTTTCAACTCACGAACATTCTACGGGATATCGGGACCGACGCCGCCCAAGCTCGTATCTATCTCCCCCAAGAAGATCTCCACACATTTGGCTGTACCGAACAGGCAATCCTCCAGCGGCATGAAGACGACGCCATCCGCAAACTGGTCCGTTTCGAAGCTGCGAGAGCCCATGAGTATTACGCGAAAGCGCAGGCGTCGTTCGAAGCCTTGTCGGCAGGTGACCGAAAGGCATTGACGGTCGCTGAAATCATGCGCGCCGTATATTTCAGAATTCTAAAAAAGATTGAGGAGCCGAGTCATCAGATATTCGGCCCTCGCGCCCGGCTCGCAGCGAGCCATCGACTGGCGGTGGCCGCCGGAGTGTGGTTCCGCGCTCAATCCTCGTGACCCCTACGAACCCACAGTCCGTCGTCATTCTTGGAGGAGGCCCGGCCGGTCTCACAGCCGCCTACCGTCTCATCCACCATGGTTATCGAGTCACGATCGTCGATCGAGGTCCTACTGTTGGAACCGCCCTCTCGGGCGAAGATCTTCAACAAGGCCCTAAGCCCTTCACCGTCCTCGGCTGCCATCACGCGACACAGGCATTGCTGCACTCGCTGCATTCCAGTCCGCCGCAACCAGAAGCGATGACAATCCCTCTAGAGTTTCGCCTCCTCGACGGGTCACTCGTTCATTACCCGCGCACCGCCTTCCCGTCTCCCCTACACACATGGGTGAATCTCCTGAGATTCGCCGGCATCCCCTGGAAGGAACGATGGCGACTGGCATCATGGGTGGAGCAACTGTGGGAAGGCGATGCGGAGCTGCCGGCTGATCTGGAACAACGCACCGCCGCCGACTGGCTCACGTCAATCGGCCAAAGCGTTCAGACCTGCAACCTCATCTGGAATCCTCTCGCCCGATGGTTAACCGGCAACGACCTTGCCACTCTGTCGGCCGATGCCTTCGTGCGCTCGATGAAACCGGTGTTCCTGAGCTCTCATCCAGACAGCCTCATCTCCGTTGTGCAGAACTCGCTTCAGGCCTGCTTCGTGCGGCCGATCATCGAGATGCTCAGACAGGAAAACGCCACCATCTTATCCAATACTGAAGCCACTGAGTTTCGTGTCAAACAAGACCGCATCTCCGGCGTTCTGTTGCAGGATGGTTCTGTGTTACAAGCCGATTGGTATGTCACCGCCCTGCCGCCACAACAGCTCACACCCTTGCTTCCGGAACGATGGTTGACCCGCTATGCCTATTTTCAACAACTCGTAGAATTGCAATCAATCGACCGCGCAAGTCTTCATGTGCAGGCCGAGCAAGTCTGTGCAACCCCTCGCCTCATCTTACTGAGCGACACACCCTTTCATTCGGTACTTGTGACAGCACCGACGCCTCATCGCACAGACTTCTCGCTCATCACGACCAACAATCAGTTCACACAGGCCCAACCCAACTCAAGTCTTGAGATGACGATTGCAGGCCTCCTCAGATCGTGGGGACTGCTCATGGCGGAAAGCAGGGTTACGTCCACTTATCATCGAACAATTTCCAACGCCATCCTCTCACTCAAGCCTGGAACCAAATTACATCGACCCATCCAACGCAGTCCGATTGCCAATCTACTCGTCGGTGGGGCCTGGACCGATACAGGCTGGCCGCCCAATCTTGAAAGCGCCATCGTCAGTGGCAACCGCTGTGCCGATGCGATAACCTCAAATACATCGGCTTGACGAGCACCACATCCGATGGTAGATCTATTGCCATGAAGAAACCCTTCACGCGATGTCTTGTCTTCGTAGCAGTCGTGCTGATGTTCACAGGATGCGCGTCCAGCCCCTACGAGCGTGGAGGCAATCCACAAGGACTCACTCAGCGAGATGTGGAACGGGATTATATGGAATGCGAGTACAAAGCTCGCTTCGCGAACCCACAGCAATTCTACAACCAGGGTTCTCCCTTCCCTTTCAGCCCAGGCTCCCAAAGCCCTGCCGACCACGCGCGTGCTCTCCATGGACTCTCAACGATCAATGCCATGCGCGATACGTGTTTGGCCGCAAAGGGTTACCGAGTGGAATAATCAGGACGCTGAAAAAGTCTGCCAGCGGCGTTCCCCGCATCGTTCAGACCCTCAACGTACCCCAGAGGGTACGCCTCGGCCCTTCACTCGCTGCGGCCTTGCTGGACAGCCTTCTTGAGCATCCTGAAAAATAATTCAGCTATCCGCCCGCCATCCGCAGATAGCACAAATCCTCGAACCCTTCCCCTCGAAGATATTGTGCAACGACGATCCATTCACCTCTCGCATCCGCCAAACTGACATAAGTCGCGCCAGCGAGGACGAACGGATGGATTGCAAACAGCGTCGTCAAGGCTGTAGAGGAATCGTTCTCCATGGGAAAGGATGTGAGCGGATAGGTCCCGCCAGTGCGCTCGAACTTGTCGTTGGTTGCCAGCAAGGGCGACAGATCTTGCCAGCTTGCTTGATCGAGGACGGGACTGTCGGCGGGGAACACATACAAGCTATCACTAGGCGCGCCCTTCATACAGAACGTGGTTTTTACCACCAAGTCTTGCTGACCGTCGTTGTCCAGATCCACCAGCGCCTTATCGATACTCGAACAGTGCCTTGTCTTTGGCCCTTGCCCCTTCAGTTCGATCGGCTTCCAGGTGATCTGCCGAAAACTCTCATGCTGGTATCGTAACCGCCCTCGATCGTCTACATCCTCACGAAACGCCTCCAGCATTCTTGCGCAGAGCTTGTTATCTCGCCCCACGACAAGCTGATACCCTCGCTCAGCAGCCCAGGCCACGCCCGCACTAAGCATGAAGACGAAGAAGCCAAACACGAGACGTGTCATAAATTGCATGGTGCCCTCCTCTGACCTCGCCCTGACATCGCAGAGTGCGCAACCATTTTTCCCACGTTTCTCTTCCATTGACAAGAAAAGTCGGCCCGCCTAAAATCCTGTGAAATTTTCACCCACTCCCCTTCACCATCATGACACTCCTCGAACTCAGCAAGTCTCTGCATAACTGCCAACGTTGCAAGCTCGCGAAGCTGGGCCGAACTCAAGTGGTGTTCGGTGTGGGCAATCCGCACGCAAGCGTAATGTTCGTGGGGGAAGCCCCTGGCTTCAACGAAGACCAGCAAGGGGAACCGTTTGTCGGAGCTGCTGGAAAACTCTTGAACGACCTGCTGGCGTCTGCGGGACTGTCACGGAACGACATCTACATCGCGAACGTCATCAAGTGCCGGCCTCCGAACAACCGCGATCCCGAACCGGATGAAGTCGAGAGATGCAAACCGTTTCTGATGCAACAGATCGCCATGATCCGCCCGAAGCTGGTCTGTACGTTGGGGAATTGGGCGACGCAAACGTTGCTGGAACGGAAGGTGGGGATTACAAAGGTTCGCGGCCAGGCGTTCTATTTGAAAGACTTTGTCCTCTTCCCCCTACTGCATCCAGCCGCTGCCTTGCACCAAGGCAGTATGCTCGAACCGCTCAAGGAAGACTTTAAGAAGTTAAGGGAATTTCTTGATCGAAATACAAAACCATCCGAACCCACGACAACGATACCCATTGCTGCCCCCACACTCCATATCGAACCGCCGCAACCGACCCAGATGGATTTGTTCGGATAGTTGGGCCGCTTGCTCCTGCGAGGGGTTAGGCCGTGGGCAGCGGAGACGGTCGTCCCGCCTGCTCCGGCACTTCGGCGCGACCGCACTAAGTTTCTCATCTGCTCGACGCCGAAACTCGTTCCGTTCCTCGCTTCGCCTGAACGGAACTTCAGACATCGGCATCGCCAGCTGGAAGCTGGTCGCAGCTGATCAACAAGTGTGGTACCCGCGCCTCAGCGCAAGTCGCAGGCAAGGCAACCATCTCCGCGCTTACTTATATGAGCTTGAAGCAATAAACCGTACCTGCCTTCGGCGACCGCAGCCGCAGGCCATGCAACCCCTCGCAAGTCGCAGTCAGCCCAACCATCCTCACTTGACGTAGAGGGCTATGACTTCGCCTACATCCAAAACTGAAGCTGCCAGACGTATGCGGAAGCAGACGAAGCATCGAACAAGTATTCGACTCCCAAGTAGACTTGCCTTCCATCAGGGTTTCTGGGGTACCGTGCTATACGGCACGGCCACCTGCAGTAGACTTATTAGTTATGTGGCACTGCGCTGGGTAGCCTTCATCGCGCGATGACCACTCTCGGCCAATTTACGACAGTCGTTAAGGCAATCTCCACGCCGGAAAGCGGCCGTTCATTAGAGCGGCTGTCTCTTGACTGCATCGGCCTATGCCCTCGGGGTATCAGTCATCTGGCGTTGTCCTGTCTTTAATCCCCTAGTGTGAATGGGTCGGCAAATCGTCATGATCATGGTCGACCATCCGATGATGTTTTTCACCTGAGGCCGTGGCAGGATCGACATGAATCGTGGCATTGCCGAGGTACGGTAAATGATGCAGGAGTTCATGCCGCACAGCTCGGGCAATCTCGTGACCATGTTCGACCGAGAAATCGGACGTCACGGCGATATTCACATCGGCCAGCAACCGATGCCCTACCCATCGGACCCGCACCTCAGTAACTTCTAACACCTCAGCCACATGTTGTGCCGAATGGGTGACCTCGTCAATGACTTCAGGATCGACCCTGTCCAGCAGACGAGAGAACAGAGATTTTCCCGACGCCCACACAATCTTGAAGATCACGAATGTAATAGCCAGACCAACGAGGGGATCAGCCTGCGGATATCCCAGCCACACGGCACCCGCTCCTAGAAACACACCCAGACTCGACAACGCATCCGTTCGAGCGTGATAGCCATCAGCGACGAGGGCTGCACTGCTGATTTCTTTGCCCGCCCGAATCCGTAACCTCGCCACGAGCTCATTACCAGCAAAGCCCACCAGGGATGCCACAGCGACGGCACTGAGATAATGGATCTCCTGCGGCTCGAACAGCCGGCTCACGGATTCGTAGGCGACCATGACTCCACTGATGAGCATGATGCACACGATCACGATGCCAGCCAGGTCTTCCACACGGCCATAGCCATAACTAAATCGCTTACTCGGCTTCTTCCGGACCATCAAAAACGCAATCCACAGAGGGATAGCCGTCGCGGCGTCGCCAACGTTATGGATCGTATCCGCGAGGAGAGCGACACTCGACGTCACTGCGACCACGGCCGCTTGCAGGAGTGCGGTCAGGAGTAATCCCACCATCGACCATTTGACCGCCCAAATTCCTTTCTCGCTCGTCAGGAGGGCTGGATCGAGGGTCCCATGGAAATGATCGTGATCGTGAGTCTCATCAACGATAGGGACATTCATGGGCATTATCAGAACCTCCGATCATCTCAATGTCAAAAAACGAAAGACACGACGGTTTTCCTCCCTGCGCTTTCTCAGTAGAGTCACCCACGACAGACCTTGCGGTATAGTGCAGGGAGAACGAGAAGGGTCAAGATCGTGGAGGTGACCAAGCCGCCGATGACGACGGTCGCGAGGGGCCGCTGGACCTCGGCTCCCATCGTCGTGGCTAATGCCATGGGAAGAAAGCCGAGGCTGGCGACAAGTGCCGTCATCAGCACAGGCCTGAGCCGGTCCATGGCCCCCTGCGTAACGGCCTGCTCAGTTGGGAGCCCTTCTGCTTCAAGTAGCCGGATATGACTGACCAGCACCACACCATTGAGCACAGCAATCCCAAACAGGGCAATAAATCCGATGACCGCTGAAATGCTGAGGGGTAAACCGCGCAGCCAGAGGGCCACAATGCCACCAGATAACGCCAAGGGGACATTGAGAAAAATCAGCAACGCGGGACGCATGGCCCCAAAGATGACCGACAGGATACCCAGAATCAGAAGGAGCGTGATGGGTACGACCACAGCCAGGCGGCTGGTGGCTTCTTGGAGATGCTGAAAGTGTCCACCCCATGTCAATTCGTACCCGATCGGAAGCGACACGTCGCGTGCTACTGCACGCTGAGCCTCTACCACAAAGCTGCCGAGATCCCTTCCTCGGATGTTGTTTTCCACCACGATACGTCGCTGCACATGCTCTCTACTGATCTGCGCCGGTCCGGTGTCTACTCGGATCGCTGCGACCCGGGAGAGGGGGACGAGCTCACCATGCGCGGTGGGGATGAGCAGATTGCCCAGTGCAGCAGAGTCAGCTAATGCGCTGTCGGCTAAGCGGACGACGAGGTCAAAGCGTCTGGGGCCTTGCACCACCGTGCCGACCACACGTCCCACACGTGTGGTTTGAACAAGGGTGAGCACATCGTCTGCCGTAAGTCCATACCGGGCGATCTGTTCCCGGTCCACAATCACTCGCAGCAGTGGAAGGCCCGCGACCTGCTCAACTCTCACGTCTGCTGCGCCACGCACAGTTTCCAACACACGCGCCACGGCCTCGGCCTGCTGTTTGAGCACGTCCAGATCAGGCCCGAAGATTTTGACGGCGAGATCGGAGCGCGTTCCCGCGATCAACTCGTTGAAGCGCATCTCAATCGGTTGAGTAAATCCGAGGCCGACGCCCGGCACTGCTTCGAGAATGGCGGGTTTCATCTTGGCAATCAGGTCCTCACGAGTACTGGCCGTCGTCCATTCGCGCTGCGGCTTGAGAATGACAAATACATCGGACAGCTCCACTCCCATCACATCGGTCGCCACCTCGGGACTCCCGGTTCTGGTCACCACCTGCTCGACTTCCGGAAATTGGCGAAGCACCTGTTCGACGTCCAAGGCATTTCGGACCGACTCGCTCAGCGACACGCTCGGTAATCGCCACACTTGAATCGCCATATCCCCCTCGTCGAGTCGAGGCACAAACTCGATGCCGAGCGACGTGGCGATCCCAAGACTCACGACGAATAGTCCCACGGCCGGGGTCACCACCCACGCCGGGCGTGCCATCGCCCACCCGAGACAGGGCTCGTAAGTACGGCGCAGTATGCCGATCACAGGCGTGTGCTCATGGCCAGATTGAGCCCGCACAAACCACAAGGCGAGTAGTGGGGTGACCGTCACTGCCAGAAGCAGTGATCCAGCCAGGGCTAGAATGACGGTCAGTGCCATCGGACGGAACATCTTTCCCTCGATCCCGGTCAGCGCCAGGATCGGCACGTACACGAGAATGATGATGCTCACGGCCAGGGTCATCGGGCGAAGAACCTCGCGGCCAGCCGCCAGGATCTCACTCAGCCGTTCCTCCTGGCTCATGACGCCTTTCTTCGCCAATCGTCGAAGGATGTTGTCCACCATCACGACCGAGCCATCCACGAGTAACCCGAAATCGATGGCACCGAGGCTCATGAGGTTTCCGGAAAGTCCCGCCTGCATCATCCCGCTGAACGCGATGAGCATCGACAACGGAATGGCGGACGCCACGATCACGCCTGCGCGGAGATCGCCGAGAAAGAGGAACAGCACGGCCATGACAAGGAGCCCACCCTCAAGCAGATTGTTACGGACCGTGCGCATCACCTTCGAGACAAAGATGGTCCGGTCGTAGTAGGGTTCGATGGTCACACCAGGGGGGAGGATGGCTTCAATCTCTCTCACTCGAGTTTTGACACGGTCAACAACCTGTTGCGCGTTCTCGCCCGCCAACATCTGGACCATGCCGATAACGGTTTCGCCTTCTCCCATCGCGGTCGCCGCGCCGATGCGGAGGGCCGACGCCTCCCTCACCTCCGCAAGGTCTGAGATGAATATCGGTACTCCCCCGGGGCCGCGCGCCACCACAATCCTCACGAGGTCTGCCACCTGGGTCGCCAAGGCCTCACCACGAATGAGCAATTGCTCGCGTTGATGCTCAATGTAGCCGCCGCCGGCGATAGCATTGTTCCGTTCGAGCGCCTCAAATACTTGTCGAAGCGACAGTTTGTAGGACAGGAGCTTCGCAGGATCGACTACCACTTGGAACTGCTGAGGCTCTCCGCCCCAAATATTGACTTCGACCACGCCCGGCACCGCCCTCAGGCGCATCCCGATCTCCCATTCGAGGAGTGTCCGAAGCGCCATGGCACTGTAGCCGTGTCCTTTCACGGTGAATTGATAGACTTCGCCCAAACCGGTCGTCAGTGGCCCCACGATCGGACGGCCATACTCGACTGGGATACGTTCCATGGCACGAGCAAGCCGTTCGGTGACCAACTGTCTCGCGCGGTAGATGTCCGTCTGATCTTCGAAAATTGCGGTGACCGCCGAGAGCCCATAGCGCGACACAGAGCGGAGCTCTCGCAGCGCAGGCAACCCGTTCAGCGACGCTTCGATCGGAAACGTAATGAACTGTTCCACTTCAACCGGACCGAGCGCTGGTGAGCGAGTCAGGATTTGAACCTGGACCGGCGTCAGATCCGGCATCGCGTCAATCGTGAGGCGGGTGAGCGACCACAGGCCGATGGCAATCACGAGCATCGTCGCCACCAGCGTGAAGAAGCGATAGCGCAGCGAGAGGGTAAACAGCCTATCCATCTTACCCTCCCTCGCCGGACCCGATGTGTTCTTTGAGTAGGACGTTCTTCAGGTCGAAGACGCCATCGACCACCACCAATTCGCCTTCTGAGAGTCCTTTCCTCACCTCAATCCAACCTCCACCTTCGCGGCCGACTTCGATCGGAACGAATGCATACCCGGTCTCCCGCTGAACGAAGACGCCACGCACGTTGTCCACCACCGTCAGAGCGGAGACGGGAATCGCCAAGGTCGCTGGACTCTCGATGGCCAGCTGAACATCCACATACTCTCGTGGTTTCAAGCGGTACTGCTGGTTCGCCACTTCGAACCGAACTCGAATTGTGCGCGTGGTCTCGTCTGCTACCGGCGCGAGATAGGTGAGCGGAGCCGTGACTGGCTCACCGCCCTTCGGCAGGATTGTTCCCACGTCTCCCTCCTTGAACTTTCTGGCCTGTTCGATCGGCAGATTCGCGAAAACCCAGACCCGGCTCGTGTCGACGATCTCGAACAGTTCATTTCCTGGAGCGACTCCCTGTCCCCGCACAACATTTTGTGCGACCACCGTCCCGGCAATCGGCGATGTCAGGGTATAGTTATGCCCCTCCTGGTGGCTTCCACGCTCCAGTTGATGTAGTTCATCTGCCAGCATGCCCATGTTCAGCAGTTTCTCGCGGACGTGCTGGAATCTCGCCTTCGTTTCCAGGTATCGGCCCTTGTCTTCGATGAGCTTCCGCTCGCTCACGATGTCCTCGGCTCGCAGTTTCTCCGTTCGCCGAAAGCTGTTTTCGGCGACATCAGCCTGCGCCTTGCTCACGAGGTATTCTTCAATCAGCTGATCGAACTGCAAGCTGCTGATGGCTGCAAGCGGCTGACGTAGCTTGACCCGATCGCCAAGCTGAACATGAATCTTTTCTACTTGCCCTTCAATCCGTGACGTAATCTTGGCAACCTGCTTCAGATCGAGCGCGACTTCGCCTGGAGCCGTCACCACTTCTGGAACGACATGCACAGCCACCGTGTCGATCCGTACTCGATCCCGCACAGACGTCGGAGCCTGAATGATGCTGATGCGAGAAGCACCGGGCTGTGGAATCGTTTTCGCCACAGATGCTACCGGTTCGCTGCTCCGGTCTCCGCACGCCGTGACGAACAGGAACAGCGCGAGTATGTAAGAACCGCTCCGAGTGGTCTCTCTGGCTCTCATTGATCAGGCTCCTAATCTCTAGGCGATACGCTCGGACCTCCATCATAAGCCGGACGGCTCAAGGCGGACGTCATCGCGATCTCTTGAGGTCAGAAAATGGGAAGGGCAGCGCCCTTCACCGACATCTGACAGCAATATGCTGAGTTACTTGATTATCAAGACACGAAAAAATGGATTAGATGGATTGAACAGGAGGCGCACGCAGAGGGAGGGCAGTGGAGAGAAAGACAATGTTGGGTGGAGTGTCGGGATGCAATGCAGCGACGACAATGGCTTGGTCAGTCGTGGTACTGCTGTCGGGTGGGATTTCAGCAATGATAATCCCTGGTTTCGGCTGTGGACGATCAATCGGCACGGTCAGCAGTGAAAAATCAAGTTCCGCGTGATTGAGCGCATGACCGAAATGCGCATCAATTTGAAGGTGCTGATGCGCGGCTTCAGGACAGGTCGAATCATGGACAGTTTCTGTGAACTCGCACTCAAGATCTGGGGAGAAAACAGTATGGATCATGCCACCATGAACATGCCCCGCTTCCCCATGATGATGGTCGGCTTCGGGATGGACATGGAACAATGGGACCACGAGCATCCACGTGATCATCCAGAACATGACAAGTATACGGACTCGCGCCACGCTCAACACCTTTCCCTTCTCAATCTTTGTAAGCGTCCTACTAATTCAGGCTACACCACTTAGGTCGCAGGAGCAAGTTTCAACGCCTTTACTTGTTGTCGATCCAGAGAATCCAGAGCACGAACCGGTACTTGGGTGCCACGCGTTGAGGCATGAAAGGGAAGTCTTGGGGCTTCTGGAAACTTCCTTTGCTGCGCAAATGACACGGACCCAGCCTTCATCACACACGAGGCAAGATAGGTGCTGTTGAGAGCCTAACCCACACACTGATCGTCAGGCAGAAGGGACGGCGTTAGTATATGTCACGCCTAGGGGGATTAATTCGGCGAAGCATGTATACCGATACACGGGGTGAATGCGCGAGGACGCGCGGCGCTCAGGAAGTAACCGATCCCAGAGGTATTCCTCTGTCTCGATGGGAATGTCGCGTTGATTTTGATGACGTCAGTTGTTTGGACCACCTGAAAGCAGTCGGTCGTGTACTACCGGAACGGGTCGCAACCAGTCAATCCAGTACGCAATCAAATGCCGCATAACAACGGGCTGCAGGGGACGCGCGGAACAGCAGCCTCGTGCTTTGCTGGCTTGGTCTCCGCGAGCACCTGCACGAGGATGTTGAGCCTAAGCTTCGCATCTGTCTCTATAAATACTTCCAAGCTCGTTCAATTTATTTCTCCAAGTCGCTCGGGAGGATCGTTGCCGACGATGACCGGATGAATCGGGACACAACTTGCCGCAGCGGGCAGTCTGACCTACTCCTAGCAGGTTGTTGTCAACCTACTTGAGCACCCGAAACCATGGGCACATGAATGCTCACAGACTCTCTCGGAACTCTTCGCAGGTTGTTCAGAAAGCCTGTCCGGCAAGGCCACAGCGAGTGAAGACCGGAGGCGTACCCTCTGGGGTACATTGAGGATCTGAACGATGCGAGAACGAAGCTGGCGGGCTTTATCAATAGCCTGCTAGGATTTTGCTTTGATCGTGGACGCGGAATCTGACTCAGCGGCCTCGCCGCCTTCTTCTTCGGCAGGCTTTTCTTCTTCCGGCACATCAAACCAGGACACAAGCATCTCATCCCACCAGCCTTCATCGATTTCTTTCCCGGGATCGCTCCCGAGAAACGCGACATCGTCCTTCGTCACGTTTGGACCGACTAGCTGAGGTTGGAATTTGGCTCGATCAATGACTTCCTTCGTCGCGTACCCTCCGATAATCCAGGAATCAGGATCGGCCCGGCGTGATTTATAGCCCTTGAGTCCGATCTTGAGATACATGAAAATCTGCTGTTGCGCAGGATCCCCGACCCCGGATTGTGGCAACCCCAAAGTCTTTTCAATCTTCTTGCGCCAATGCCGGTCGTCGTAGCGTGACGTGACCAACTGGAGCATGGTCTTTCCAAGTTCGACATCAAGCGGCATGGGGCAACAAATTTCCTTTTTCAGTTGAGATGCAGTTTGAAAAAGGCTGTGGCACGTGTCCAAGCATCTTTGGCAGCTTCCGGCCGATACACCGTCTTATCCGTATCCCGGAAGAAAGCATGAGGCGCGCCAGGATAGGTTTTAATCTCGCCGGACTTATTATACTTCTTGAAGCCTGCCGCAAGCCGCTGGACATCCGCCTTGGTGATCCACCCGTCATCTTCCCCATAGAGGTAGAGGACAGGAGCCGACAGTTGTTGCAGCGGCGCATCGGGATTCGGCACCTGACCATAGAACGGCACAGCTGCCTTGATCTCTTTGTTCACACAAGGAAGCATGAGCGCATAGGATCCGCCCATGCAGAATCCGGTCACCCCGATTCTCGTGGCATCGACTTCAGGGACGGACTTGAGGTAGGCCACGGTGGCGTTGAGATCCTTGAGTCCATCTTGCTGCTGGAGCGTATTCATCAACTTGCCCGCCTCGCCGGCGTCGGTGGTGAGGGCATTTCCTAACCGAGAATACAGATCCGGGGCAATCGCCACATACCCTTCAGCGGCATAACGCTTTGCCACGTCCTTGATATGTTCGGTCAGTCCCCACCATTCCTGAATCACGATAATCGCAGGGCGTCGCTCCTTGGTTTGCGGGGCTCCGACATAGGCCCGCATCGTGACATTGCCGCTTGGATATTGAACGGTCGTTTCTCTGATTGATTCAACCATAAGGCAACTCCATACAGGTGCAGGTTTTGAGTTATACGTTCTGAGTGCTGAGTTATAAACTCCGAGTTCAGAATCTCTCTCGTTCCTCAATCTTCAACTCAGAACTCAAAACTCAGAACTCAAAACTGGCAACTGATCGCCATGGCGATCAGTTGCCCGCCACCATCATCTCGGCAATCTTCACCGTCGGGCTCGCAATACGCCCGCGAAACACGAGATCGTTGCCGATCATCTCGATTCCTGCAAATATGTCTTTCAGGTTGCCCGCAATTGTGATCTCTT
>Ga0163152_10002197_pt1 | contig 28500 bp, 20 predicted proteins | sample OliLakLV19MP8IB2_FD_148635 | JGI IMG/M metagenome (GOLD analysis project Ga0163152, IMG submission 148635) | Freshwater microbial mat bacterial communities from Lake Vanda, McMurdo Dry Valleys, Antarctica - Oligotrophic Lake LV.19.MP8.IB-2 | ecosystem: Environmental > Aquatic > Freshwater >...
CTAGGCTGCTGCGGGTCTTCGCATGAGGAACCGCTCGGCCAAAAGCGCTCCCAGGCCGGCCAGCGCCAGTGCGCTCGTCATTGGCCGCGCGGTCCCGTCGTACAAGGCGCCGAGCGCCATGCTTACCGCGGCCCCGAGCACAAATGCGCAGGCGCCGAGCAGGGACGACGCCGTGCCCGCGCTCCCGGGGAACGGCGACAACGCTGCCGCGGTCGCATTCGGCACGACACAGCTTGCGGCGAACATGAACACCATGAAGGGCAGCACAATGGCCAGCCAATGGCCCACGCCGCCCCACGCTAACGCGGCGGCGACGAGGCCCGAGGCGAAGGCGAGCTTCGTCCCGAAGCGCATCATCCTCGCCATGCCGAGGCGCATCACCATGCGGCTGGTAAACCAGGCGCCCGCGATCTGCCCGATCATGACCACGGCGAACAGCACGCTGTATTCCCGCGGAGATAGCCCCAGCGCGGCGACGAGCACGAAGGCCGAGTTGGTCACGAACGAGAAGATGCCCAGCTGCACTCCGAGGAGCACGCAGAACGGCGCGATGAAGCGCGGCTCGCGCAGGATCCGGGCGAACGTCCGCGCGATGCCGCCGATCGACGAAGCGCCGGCGTTTGGCGGCGCGGTTTCGCGCAGTCCCGTGACCACCGAAACGATCAGTGCGAACGCAACCACCGCGAGCAGGCCGAACGTGGCCTGCCATCCCCACCATTCGAGCAGCTGCGCCCCCATCAACGGCGCGGCGATCGGAACGATGCCGAATACCACCATCATGCGCGCCAGCATTCTCGCCGCCTGCTCGTGGCTGTGGAGGTCCCTCACGATCGTGCGAGCAATGACCGGTCCGCTGGACATCCCCAGGCCCTGAACGAATCGCCATAAGGTGATCTCGGCAAGGGAATCCGCGCCGATGCAGGCGAATGCGGAAACCAGATAGAGCGCCAGCCCGCAAAGCAACGCCGGCTTGCGCCCGAACCGGTCCGACAGCGGACCCCACGCGAGTTGCCCGGCCGCGATGCCGAAGAAAAAGGTCGTGATCGTGAACTGCACGGCCGAGACCTGCGCGCCGAAGGTCAGGGCGATCGCAGGCAGGGTGGGCACGTAGGAGTCGGTGCCCAGCGGCGTAAGCGCAACGAGCAGCCCGAGGAGCACGGTCAGCCAGACCGAGCCGGGGGAAAGAGGCATGCGCGGCATCTTAGCATCGGGGTTTCGGAGATCGATTAAATGCGTGAGTGAACGCGGCTGAAAGCGCGGCCGGTAGAATGGCCTGCTTTCCCGCAAGGAATTTCCGCAATGAGTTCCGTACAAGCCCCCCCGCACTCGCGCTGGCAGTTCTGGATCGATCGCGGCGGCACGTTCACCGATGTGGTCGCACGCCGCCCCGACGGCGCCTTGCTCACGCACAAGCTGCTGTCGGACAATCCGTCCCGCTATGCCGACGCGGCGATCCAGGCCATCCGCGAATTGCTGGGCGTCTCCCCCGGCGGCGCGATCCCCTCGGCCGAGATCGAAGCGGTGAAGGTGGGCACGACGGTGGCGACCAATGCCCTGCTCGAAAGGAAAGGCGAGCGCACGGCGCTCTTCATCACGCGCGGATTCCGCGACGCGCTACGCATTGCCTACCAGAACCGTCCGCGCATTTTCGACCGGCACATCGTCCTGCCGGAAATGCTGTACAGCGAAGTGTTCGAAATCGAGGAACGCATCGCCGCGCGCGGGGAGGTGCTGGTCCCGCTAAACGAGGCGGCGACCCGCGCGGGCCTCGAGGCTGCTTTCGCGCGCGGGCTGCGTTCGATCGCCATCGTCCTGATGCACGGCTATCGGTATACCGCGCACGAGGAGAAGGTTGCCGAGATGGCCAAGGCTGCGGGCTTCACGCAGATTTCGGTCTCGCATCGCGTCAGCCCGCTGATGAAGCTCGTCGGTCGCGGCGACACGACCGTGGTCGATGCCTATCTTTCGCCGATCCTGCGGCGCTATGTCGACCAGGTCGCCGGCGAGCTGGACAACGTGCGCGTGATGTTCATGCAATCGAACGGGGGCCTCACTGACGCGCGACGTTTCCAGGGCAAGGACTCGATCCTCTCGGGTCCGGCCGGGGGCATCGTCGGCGCAGTGCGCACGTCGGTTGCCGCGGGATTCGAGCGCATCATCGGGTTCGACATGGGCGGGACTTCGACCGACGTGTCCCACTACGCGGGCGAATTCGAGCGCGAGTTCGAGACGAGGGTGGCGGGCGTGCGCATGCGCGCGCCCATGATGAGCATCCACACGGTGGCCGCGGGCGGCGGCTCGATCCTGCACTTCGACGGCTCGCGCTATCGCGTCGGGCCGGATTCGGCCGGCGCCAATCCGGGCCCGGCCAGCTATCGGCGCGGCGGGCCGCTCGCGGTGACCGATGCCAATGTGATGCTCGGAAAAATCCAGCCGAAATTCTTCCCGCCGGTCTTCGGCCCGGGCGGGGACGAGTTGCTCGATGCGGACATCGTGGGTTCGCGCTTCGCGGAACTCGCCGCGAAGATCCGCGGCGAAACCGGCGATGCGCGCACGCCCGAGGAGGTCGCCGAGGGCTTCGTCAATATCGCGGTCGGCAACATGGCCAACGCGATCAAGCACATCTCGGTGCAGCGCGGGCACGACGTCACGGAGTACACGCTTTGCTGCTTTGGCGGCGCGGCCGGCCAGCACGCCTGCCTCGTGGCCGATGCCCTGGCGATGACCCGCGTCTTCATCCATCCGTTCGCGGGCGTGCTTTCGGCTTACGGGATGGGACTCGCCGACCAGACCGCGATGCGCCAGCAGGCGGTGGAAGCGCGGATGGACGAGCAGGGCCGCCCGGGGCTCGAGAAGGTTTTGCAGCGCTTGTGCGCCGCCGCTCGCCAGGAACTGGCCGACCAGGGCGTGGAAGAGGCGCGCATCCGGGTCGTGGAGCGCGTGCACCTCAAGTACGAGGGAACGGATACCGCGCTGCTTGTCACTTCGGGCACGGTCGCCGAGATGACGGCGCGCTTCGAGGAGGCGTACCGGCAGCAGTACAGCTTCCTGATGCCGGGCAAGACGCTGATCGTCGAGGCGGTGTCCGCCGAGGCCATAGGCGCCTCGGACACCGTGGCCGAAGCCGGGACCGCGCCGGCGCGAGGCGCCCCGGTCCCGGCCGACACCGTACGCATGTTCACGCAGGGCGGCTGGCACCAGACGCCGATCTTCGTCCGCGACCGGCTCGGCGGCGGCAGCCGCGTCGAAGGGCCGGCCATCATCGCCGAGGCCAATGCGACCACGGTCGTCGAGCCCGGATGGCGGGCCGAGGTGACACCTCAGAACCATCTCGTGCTGGAGCGCGTGGTGGCGCGCGAAACGCGCATGGCGCTGGGCACCCAGGCCGACCCAGTCATGCTCGAAATCTTCAACAACCTCTTCATGTCGATCGCCGAGCAGATGGGGCTGCGGCTGCAGAACACCGCGTACTCGGTCAACATCAAGGAGCGCCTCGATTTTTCATGCGCGCTCTTCGATGCCTCCGGCGCCCTGATCGCGAATGCGCCCCACATGCCGGTGCACCTGGGATCCATGGGCGAGTCGATCAAGACCGTGATCCGCGAGAACGCGGGGCGCATGAAACCGGGGGACGTCTACGTCCTGAATGCCCCATACAACGGCGGCACGCACCTGCCCGACGTGACCGTGATCACGCCTGTCTGGAACGATGCGGGGAGCGAAGTGCTTTTCTACGTGGGTTCGCGCGGCCACCATGCGGACATCGGAGGGATCACGCCGGGCTCCATGCCGCCGGATTCGAAAACCGTGGAGGAGGAGGGCGTGCTCATCGACAATTTCCTGCTCGTCGAGGCCGGCCGGTTCCGCGAGCAGGAGACGATCGCGCTGCTCACGTCGGGACGCTACCCGGTGCGCAACGTCGTGCAGAACCTTGCCGACCTTCAGGCGCAGATCGCAGCCAACGAAAAAGGCGTGCAGGAACTGCGCAGGATGGTCGCCCACTTCGGCCTCGACGTGGTGCGCGCCTACATGACGCATGTGCAGAACAATGCCGAGGAGTCGGTGCGCCGCGTGATCGGCGTGCTGAAGGGCGGCGAGTTCGACTATCCGCTGGACAACGGCGCGCGCATCAAGGTGAAGATCTCCATCGGCGCCGACCGGCGTAGCGCGACCATCGATTTCACCGGCACTACGCCGCAGTTGCCGAATAACTTCAATGCACCGTCCGCAGTCTGCATGGCTGCGGTGCTGTACGTGTTCCGGTCGTTGGTGGATGACGACATCCCGCTGAATGCGGGCTGCCTCAAGCCGCTCGAAGTCATCATTCCCCCGGGCTGCATGCTGAACCCGCGCTTCCCGGCCGCAGTGGTCGCGGGCAACGTGGAAACCTCGCAGTGCATCACGGATGCGCTCTACGGGGCGCTCGGGGTCATGGCGGCTTCGCAAGGAACCATGAACAACTTCACATTCGGCAACGCGCGTTACCAGTACTATGAAACCGTTGCCGGCGGCTCGGGGGCGGGGCCCGGATTCGACGGGACCGACGTTGTGCAGACCCATATGACGAACTCACGCCTGACCGATCCGGAAGTCCTCGAGTGGCGCTTCCCGGTGCTGCTCGAAAGTTTCGAAGTGCGCCATGGCTCAGGCGGGCGCGGCCGCTGGCGGGGTGGCAACGGCGGCGTGCGCAGGGTGCGCTTCCTCGAGCAAATGACCGCCGCGATCCTGTCCGGCCACCGGCTGGTGAACCCCCACGGCATGGCGGGGGGCCTCGACGCATTGCCCGGGCACAACTGGGTGGAGCGTGCGGATGGCTCGTCGCTCGAGCTTGGGCCCGCCGACCGGACCGAAATGGCCCCGGGCGACGTGTTCGTGATCGAATCCCCGGGGGGCGGCGGCTATGGCGCCCCGGAGTGAGCCTGGTCCGCGCCCGGCGCCTCCATATACAATCTTTGCGAAGTAGCCAACGCAACGGCCCGCACCCGGGCCTTCGGGAATAAATGAACGAGTCCTCGATCTACTCCAAGACTGGCAAGGGGATGCAGGAAGCCTCGGGCAAGTCGAGCATCCTTTCGCGCTCCGATCGCGCCGTGCTCGCGCAGGTCGACGGAAAATCGAAGGTCTCGGAGATCAACAAGAAGTTCGAGAAGGTCGACTCGGTCAAGTTCCAGCAGCTGATGCAGCAGCTGGAAAAGGACGGGTTCGTGCGGGAGATCACCCCGCCATCCGCGCCTTCGCAGGCCTCCGCAGGCTCGCGTGCCGCCAAAGCGCCGGCCGCGGCAGCGCCGGCCGGCGGCAGCGACGAAGACCTGGATTTCACCGCGGTCGCGCCGCCGAAGAAGCCCGCTGTGCCCAAGGTGCCGATCGACCTCGCAGCGCAGGCGCGCGCCGCTTCGGCCGACACCGCCCGCGAGCAGCCATCGGATTACAAGGCCAGGGAAGAAGCGCAGGCCAAGGCCTTGGCGCTTGCCGCGCAAAGGGCGCGCGTCGAGGCCGACGTGCGCGCCAAGGCGGCCGCGTCCGCACAGGCGCAAGCGAAGGCGGGGGCCGAAGCAAGAGCCAATGCCGAAGCGCAGGCCAGGGCAGAGGCCGAAGGCGAGGCCAAGGCGAAAGCCGAAGCCAAGGCCAAAGCGGAAGCCGACGCGGCGGCGAAAGCCAAAGCCGTTGGGGCTGCCGAGCTTGTAAAGAAACAGGCCGAGGAAAAGGCGCGCAAGGACGCCGAAGAGACGGCCCGCATGGAGGCCGAAGCCGAGCGGAAGGCGGCAGAGGAAAAGGAGCGCGCCCGGCTGGAGGCCGAGCGCAAGGCCAAGGAGGAAGCCGAACGGCTTGCACGCGAGGCCGAGGAACGCGCGCGCAAGGAAGCCGAGGAAAAAGCGCGCCGCGAGGAAGAGGAAAGACTGCGCCTCGAAGCCGAACGCAAGGCCAAAGAGGAAGCCGAACGCAAGGCGAAAGAGGAAGCCGAGCGCAAGGCACGGGAAGAAGCCGAACGACTCGCACGCGAAGCCGAGGAGCGCGCTCGCAAGGAAGCCGAAGAAAAAGCCCGGCGTGAAGAGGAAGAAAGGCTCCGCCTCGAAGCCGAGCGTAAAGCGAAAGAAGAAGCCGAGCGCAAGGCACGGGAAGAAGCCGAACGACTCGCACGCGAAGCCGAAGCGCGCGCTCGCAAGGAAGCCGAGGAGCGCGCTCGCAAGGAAGCCGAGGACAAGGCGCGCCGCGAGGAAGGGGAACGCCAGCGCATTGAGGCCGAGCGCAAGGCCAAAGAGGAAGCCGACCGCGTCGCCCGCGAAGCCGAGGAGCGCGCCCGCAAGGAAGCCGAAGTGAAAGCCCGCCGTGAAGAGGAGGAGAAAGTTCGCCTCGAAGCCGAACGCAAGGCGCGGGAAGAGGCTGACCGGCGTTCCGCTGATGAGGTCGCCGCAAAAGCGCGCGCCGAGACCAAGGCGCGCGAAAAGCAGGAAGCCGACGCCAGGGCGGCTCGCGACGCCGAAGAGAAAGCCCGCAAGGACGCCGAAGCCGCCGCTGCCGCACTTGTCGCCGCTGCCGCTGCCGCTGCCGCCCCGATCACCCCGGCCGCGCCTGCCGCTGCCGCCTCCGCAGCCGATTCCCTGCTCGCCGACCTGGACTCGTTCTCCGCGCGCGAGGACGAGGAGCGCGCCCGGAAGGAAGCCGAAGAGAAGGCACGCAAGGAAGCCGAGGACCAGGCGAAGCTCGCCGCCGAGACGAAGGCCAGGCTCGAGGCCGACGAGAAAAGGCAGCGCGAGGAGGCAGAGGAAAAGAAGCGCAAGGAGGCCGAGGCCCAGGCCGCGCGCGAAGCCGAGGAGCGCGCCGCGCGCGAGGAAGAGGAGCGCAAGCAGAAGATCAGGCAGAGCCGCGAGAAACTTCTCGCGGGCGTGCAGCCGGCCAAGGCCGCTGCAGCGGGCAAGGAGGGCGATGAGTTCGACGCAGAGTTCGACCTCTCGGACGCCGACCTCGACCTCGACGACGTCAAGGCCGACGCGAAGAAGCTCGCCAAGGACAAGGGCGGGGAGAAGGACAAGGAGCGCGACAATGTCAGCCGTGCCGAGATCGATTCCGCGGCGCTCAAGTCGGGCCAGGCGGCAGATTCCCAGATCTCGATCCTGCAGGAGCCCGTGCGCTCCCGCAAGCCGGTCCGCTGGGGCAAGCCTGCTGCGATCACGCTGCTCGTGCTCCTGTGCGGTGGCCTCGCGTACCTCAACTTCATGCCGTTATCTACCTCGCAATACGAGAAGCTCGCCTCAGACGCGCTCGGCCAGCCGGTGAAGATCGGGTCGGCCCGGCTTTCGATCATCACCGGCGTCCAGGTCAAGCTCGAAAGCGTTTCGGTCGGCGAAGGCGTGCGCATCGCGGCGGTGAACGCCCAGCCCCAACTGGGTTCGCTTTTTTCCGAAAAGAAGGTGTTTACCCACGTCGCGCTCGAGGGGCTTACGGTTCCGCAGAACGAGCTTGGCGCATTGCTGTTCGGCTCGGTCAAGGGCGATGGGCTCACAGTGGGGCGCATCAGCGCCGAGAAGGCCAAGCTCACGGGCGCGTTGCAGCTCCCGGACCTCGACATCGACGCTTCGCTCTCCCCCAACGGCGCGGTGGGGGTCATCACCGCGAAGTCCACGCCGACCAAGTTCACCGCGCGCATCCAGCCACAGGGCGAAAGCGCGAGCGTCGAAGTGAGCTCGGGCACGATGGCCTTTCCGTTCGCTCCGGCGCTTACGCTCTCCGAGCTCGCCTTCAAGGGCACGGCGACCGCGCGCGAGATGACGGTCAGCGAGTGGGACGCGAAATTGCTGGATGGCCTGCTCTCGGGCACGGCGCGCATCCGCTGGGGCGCGCAGTGGGCGATCGACGGCGACCTGCGCGTCAAGCAGATGAACGCCAGCGTGCTTGCGCCCGCGCTCATGTCCGAAGGCCGGGCCGATGCGCGCGGGACCTTCTCGATGAGCGGCGTCGCGCCCGAGAAGCTCGGCGCGGATGCGCGGATCGATGGCGCGTTCACGCTCACCAAGGGCGTGCTCGGCAGCTTCAGCCTTTCGCGCGCCCTGCAGCCCACAAGCGCGCAGGTGGGCGGGCGCACCGAGTTCTCGGAGCTTTCGGGCATCGGCGTGTACAACAAAGGCGCCGTGCAGCTGCGCGACATGAGACTCTCGGCGGGGCTCCTCTCCGCGACCGGCGTGGCGGACATCGACGCGACCGGACGCCTGACCGGGCGGGTCAATGCCGAACTCGGGTCGCAGCGCGGCACGTTCGCGCTGACCGGCACCTCGAAGGAACCGCAGCTGAGGAAGTAGCCGGCAGGACGGCGGGTATAATTCAGCTTTACCGGCCCGGGCCAGATGTCCACGATTCTCAAGCTGCGCGGCGCAAGCGCGCTGTCTGATTTCCGTCTCGCCAAGCTCCTCCCGCAACTCAAGGCTGTCCACCCCGGCGTGCAGGGCCTTGCCGCCGAATTCCGCCACTTCGTCGAAGTCGCTGCCGAGTTGGGCCCGGAGGAACGCAGGCTGCTCGGGCAACTGCTCGACTACGGCGCGCCCCTGGCGGCCGATCACTCGAAAGAGCCCCTGTTCCTCGTCGTGCCGCGCATCGGGACGATTTCGCCCTGGTCGTCGAAAGCCACGGACATCGCCCGCCAGTGCGGCCTGCCGGGCGTACGGCGCATCGAGCGGGGCACCGCCTGTCACCTGAAGGTTTCCGGCCGGCTGTCCGCCGACCAGCGCGTTGCGCTCGCGGCTGTGTTGCACGACCGGATGACCGAGACCGTGCTCGCCTCCGAAGACGGGGCCGATGCGCTTTTCCTGCACGTCCCGCCGCGGCCCCTTGGCGTGATTGCGCTTGGGGACAACGCACGTGCCGCGCTCGAAGCCGCCAACGCGCGCCTCGGCCTTGCCTTGTCGCCGGACGAGATCGACTACCTCGCCGATGCGTATGCGGCGCTCGGCCGCGATCCGACCGATGCCGAGCTCACGATGTTCGCGCAGGCCAATTCCGAGCACTGCCGCCACAAGATCTTCAACGCGGCGTGGATCGTCGACGGCGAGAAGAAAGACCAGTCGCTGTTCGGCATGATCAAGCACACGCATGCCGCGAATCCGCAAGGCACGGTGCTTGCCTATTCGGACAACTCGGCGATCATGCGGGGCGCGACGGCCGAGCGCTTTTATCCGGGGCCGGACACGTTCTACCGGCGGCACACTGAGCTCACGCACACGGTCATGAAGTGCGAAACGCACAATCATCCGACCGCGATCTCGCCTTTTCCGGTCGCCGCGCCCGGAAAAGGCGAGATCCGCGACGAGGGCGCGACCGGCCGGGGCGCGAAGCCCAAGGCGGGACTGGCGGGATTTTCGGTGTCCAACCTGCGCATCCCGGGCGCGGTGCGCGAATGGGAAGAGAAAGCTTACGGCCGTCCGAACCGCATCGTTTCGGCCCTCGACATCATGGTCGAAGGCCCGATCGGCGCGGCGGCGTTCAACAACGAGTTCGGCCGGCCCAACCTCGCGGGTTACTTCCGCGTGTTCGAACAGGAAGTCGCGGGGCTGCAGCGCGGCTACCACAAGCCGATCATGCTTGCGGGAGGCATCGGCAACATCCCCGATGCGCAGTCGGCCAAGGCGGGACTGCCGCCCGGCACGCTGATGATCCAGCTCGGCGGCCCGGCGATGCTGATCGGCATGGGCGGCGGCGCTGCTTCGAGCATGGGCGCGGGCGCGAACACGGAGGACCTCGATTTCGATTCGGTCCAGCGCGGCAATGCCGAGATCCAGCGGCGCGCGCAGGAAGTCATCGACCGCTGCTGGCAGCTCGGCGCGGCGAACCCGGTCCTTTCGATCCACGATGTGGGCGCCGGCGGCCTTTCGAATGCGATGCCCGAGCTGGCCCACTCCGCGGGGCGCGGCGCGCATTTCGACCTGCGCGCGATTCCCTCGGAAGACACCGGCATGTCGCCGCGCGAGATCTGGTGCAACGAGGCGCAGGAGCGCTACGTCCTCGGCATCGCGCCGCAGGACCTCGGGCGCTTTCGCGCGATCTGCGAGCGCGAGCGCTGCCCTTTCGCGGTGCTCGGCACGGCGACCGAGGACGGGCAGCTCGTCGTGGCCGACCCGAAGCTGGGCGGCAAGCCCGTGGACCTCGCCATGGAAACGCTCCTCGGCAAGCCGCCGAAGATGCTCCGCGACGTGCGTCGCGTCGAACGCAAACCCGCGGCCTTCGATCCCGGCGGACTGGATCTCAAGGCCGCGGCCTATCGCGTGCTGCGCCATCCGTCGGTGGCGGACAAGACCTTCCTCATTTCGATCGGCGATCGCACCGTGGGCGGCTTGTGCTCCCGCGATCCCTTCGTCGGGCCATGGCAGGTGCCGGTGGCCGACTGCGCGGTGACGCTGCTCGACTTCGAGGGCTACGCGGGCGAAGCCTTCGCAATCGGCGAGCGCACGCCCCTCGCATTGATCGACGGCCCGGCCTCGGGGCGCATGGCCGTCGGCGAGGCGATCACCAATCTCGCGGCTGCACGGGTCGATTCGCTCGATCGTGTGAAGCTCTCGGCCAACTGGATGGCCGCGGCGGGCTACCCGGGCGAAGATGCGGCGCTCTTTGACACGGTGCAAGCCGTTGCGCTCGAGCTCTGCCCGGCCCTCGGGGTGGCGATCCCTGTGGGCAAGGACTCCCTGTCGATGCGCACCGCGTGGACCGATCAGGGCAGGCAAAAGGAAGTCGTCGCGCCGCTCTCGCTCATCGTCACTGCATTTGCGCCGGTCAGCGACGCGCGCGGCACGCTGACGCCCCGGCTGCGCACCGACCTGGGTGAAACCGAGCTGCTCCTTGTCGACCTGGGTGGGGGAAAGAACCGCCTCGGCGGCAGCATCCTCGCGCAGGTCCACAACGCGTTCGGCGCCGAGGCGCCGGATCTCGACGAACCGAAGAGGCTCGCGGGATTCTTCCGCGCGATCCAGTCGCTGTCGCGCGAGGGCCTTGTGATTGCGTATCACGATCGCTCGGACGGCGGCCTGTTTGCCACGGTATGCGAAATGGCGTTCGCGGGGCATTGCGGCGTCACTCTAAGCGTCGATGCCCTGGCCCTCGATGCGTGGACCGAGGATGTCGACGGATTCCGGCGCAACGGCGAAGACCAGCTCGCCGGCCGGGTGAAGGACCGCGCGCTCGCGGCCTTGTTCGCGGAAGAACTCGGCGCAGTGCTGCAGATCCGCGCCGCCGACCGGCAAAAAGTGATGGACACGTTCCGCGCCGAAGGGGTGCACCAGTACGCCACGCTGATCGGCCACCTCAACGACAAGGACGAGATCCGGTTCACGCGCAACGCCAAGTCGCTGTTCGCGGAAAAGCGCATCGACCTCCAGCGTGCGTGGTCCGAGACCACGTGGCGCATGCAGCTCCTGCGGGACAACCCGGACTGCGCGAACGAGGAGTACGACCGCATCCTCGATGCTTCCGACCCGGGGCTGTCGTTCGCGCCGACCTACGATCCGGCCGAGGACATCGCCGCGCCCTTCATCGCCACCGGCGCGCGTCCCCGCGTCGCCATCCTGCGCGAGCAGGGCGTCAATGGCCAGGTGGAAATGGCGGCGGCGTTCGACCGGGCCGGGTTCGATGCGGCCGACGTACACATGAGCGACATCATCGCGGGCCGCACGAGCCTCTCGGGGTTCGCGGGCTTCGTGGCCGGCGGCGGGTTTTCGTATGGCGACGTGCTCGGCGCGGGGCAGGGCTGGGCCAAGTCCATCCTGTTCAATCCGCGAGCGCGGGCGGATTTCGAGGCGTTCTTCGCGCGCGGCGACACTTTCGCGCTCGGCGTCTGCAACGGTTGCCAGATGATGACGGCGCTGAAGACGCTGATTCCCGGCGCCTCGCAGTGGCCGGCATTCCTGCGCAACCGCTCCGAGCAGTTCGAGGCGCGGTTCGTGCAGGTCGAGGTCACCCAAAGCCCGTCGATGTTTTTCGGCGGAATGGCCGGCAGCCGCCTGCCGATTGCGACCGCGCATGGCGAAGGGCGCGCGGTGTTCGATTCGCCTGCGCACCTCGAGAATGCACTGGTTACCATGCGCTATGTCGACCACAAAGGCAAAGTAGCGGAACGCTACCCGCTGAACCCCAACGGCTCGCCGCGGGGCATCACCGGCCTCACGACCGCCGACGGCCGCTTCACCGTCGTCATGCCGCATCCCGAGCGCGTATTCCGCTCGGTGCAGATGTCGTGGTCTGCAGACCGGGCGGGCGGGGATTCCCCCTGGATGCGCATGTTCCGCAACTGCCGGCGCACGATCGGCTGAAGCCGCGGCAACCGAAGATTTTCACACCCACCACCAAGAAAGAGGAGACACCGCAATGAGCGAAATCGTCCGCCGCGAATCCAAAGGCATCCTGAGCAGCGCCGTCGAGTACGGCAACACGGTCTATCTCGCCGGCCTGACCGCCGACGACCAGTCGCAGGACTCGAAGGGGCAGGCCGCCCAGATCCTCGCCAACATCGACCGGCTGCTGGCCGCCTGCGGCTCGAGCAAATCGAAAATCCTCACCGCGACGATCTGGGTGAGCGACATCCGCAACCGCGCCAACATGAACGAAGCCTGGACCGCCTGGGCCGACCCGAAGAACCTCCCGGCGCGCGCGTGTGTCGAAGCCAAGATGGCCGACCCGCGCTGCCTGGTGGAGATCATGGTGGTGGCGGCCAAGTAAGCCGCAACCGCGAGCCGCGTTGCCCGACCGATGCCGAAGACGATCCTCATCGTAGAAGACGACGACACCATGCGCCAGCTGCTGAAACTGCATCTGACCAATGCGGGCTACGCGGTGCGCGCGGCGGCGGACGGCATCGAGGCGGGCCACGCGGTGCTCGGGCTGACCCCGGACCTCATCATCACGGACGTGCGCATGCCGCACATGACCGGCTTCGAGCTGGTGGAGGCGCTCAGGCAGGATCCGGCCATGGCGGAAATCCCGGTGATCTTCCTCACGATCGAAGGCGAGTCGGTGGACCGGGGCAGTAAACTCGGCGCGCTGGAGTACCTTGCCAAGCCGATCCGGGTCGAGGTCCTGCTGCAGAAAGTCGCCAAGCACCTGCCCTTGCCCGGCGCATGAAGCTCGGCGAAGGCGACCTGAAGAAGATTTCCGCGGATACGCTGGGCCACTACGACCAGCGCGCGGAAGATTTCTGGAGCGGCACCCGCGGGCACGACGTCAGCCAGAACATTGCCGCGCTCTTGCGGCACATCGTTTCAAAGCCGCCTGCCACGATCCTCGATTTCGGATGCGGCCCGGGGCGGGACCTGGAGGCCTTCTCGAAGCTGGGGCACACCGCGATCGGGCTTGAAGGCTCGGAGCGTTTCGCAGCAATGGCGCGCGAGCACAGCGGCTGCGAGGTCTGGCGGCAGGATTTCCTCGCGCTGGACCTGCCGGCGGAAAAATTCGACGGCGTGTTCGCGAACGCCTCGCTTTTCCATGTGCCCGGGCAGGAGCTGCCGCGAGTGCTGCGCGACTTGCACTCCACCCTCAGGCCCGGCGGGGTGCTGTTCAGCTCCAACCCTCGCGGGAGCAACGACGAAGGCTGGAACCGCGGACGCTACGGCGCCTATCACGACCTCGAAACGTGGCGGGCGTATATGACCGCTGCGGGATTCATCGAGATCGAGCATTACTACCGGCCCGAAGGATTGCCGCGCGACCAGCAGCCCTGGCTCGCGAGCGTCTGGCGCCGTTAAACGTTCACCAAAGGGAGAAAAAAATGATTCACGAGCTGCGGATCTACAAATGCATGCCCGGCCGCCTGCCGGACCTCAACAAGCGCTTCGAATCCGTGACGCTCAAGCTCTGGGAGAAGCACGGCTTCAGGCCCGTCGGCTTCTGGACCGTGCGCGTGGGGCCGAGCAACCAGGACCTCTACTACCTGCTCGAGTGGAAAGACCTGGCCGAGCGCGAGCGCGTGTGGGACGGCTTCATGACCGATCCCGACTGGCTCAAGGCGCGCGCGGACTCGGAAAAGAACGGCCCGATTGTGGCGAACATCGAGAACGTTATCCTCTCTCCGACGGCTTACTCCAGGCTGAAGTAGGCGAAATTCCGGAACATTTGTTCCCCGAAGTCCGCTCCAGGAGCGGGCTGCCGGGGAGTTCGTGTATCGGTATCGGTACATCCACTGTCTGCCAGACTACCGGTCCACGCCCTTGTTCGGATTGACGAGGTACTTCGTCCCGGTGGAGCGCCGGTTGTAGACCGTGATCTCCGCAGGACTCAGCACTTCGGCCAGCGAGACCTCCTTGGTGTAGCGGCTCGCGAAGGTGGTCCTGAGCTCGCGAACCACGCGCATCCGCAACTTTTGCGCGGCGTCCTTGCCGATCTTCTGCAGGAAAGGCGTGAGGAACCAGCCGCCCAGGCCCCAAGCCATGCCGTAATTGCGGTTGAGCAGGCTCGGGCCGGTGTCGAGGTTGCCGTAGACGTAGACCTGCTTGTGCATGGCCGAGCCGTAGCGGCTGTATTCCTTCGCGGTGCGGTTCGCGGCGGTTTCCATCGCGGCGAGGATCTGCCCGGCGAGCGGTCCGCCGCCGATCGCATCGAACGCGATCGTGGCGCCGGTTTCGGCCAGTGCACGGGTGAGATCCTCGACAAAGTCCGGCGCGCCGGTGCTGCAGACGTACTTCGCGCCCTGGCCTTGGAGCATTTCGGCCTGTTCCTTCGAGCGCACGATGTTCACCAGCCCGACGCCGTCGGCGACGCAGATGCGGTTCAGCATCTGCCCGAGGTTGGAGGCCGCCGCCGTATGCACCAGGGCCTTGTGGCCTTCCATGCGCATGGTCTCGACCATGCCTTGGGAGGTGAGCGGGTTGACGAAGCACGAGGCGCCGTCCGCCGCGCTCGCCCCGGAAGGCAGGACGAGGCACTGTTTCGCCTTGATCGCGCGGTACTGCGCGTACATCGCACCGCCGAGAATCGCGACGGTCTTGCCCATCAGCGCCTGGGATTCGGGCGCGTCTCCGGCAGCCACGACCACCCCGGCGCCTTCGTTGCCGACCGGCATCGGCTGGTCCACCCGGCCCGCCATGGCTTGCATGCGGTCCTGCGGAATCCGGGCCGTGATTACCGGTTGCGAAGCTGAACCCGACACGCGCGCGGTGCTCATGTCGGCGGCCCCGAAGAGCAGCCCGAGGTCCGATGGGTTGAGCGGCGTGGCCTCGACACGGACGAGCACTTCGTCCGCCTTGGGTGCCGGAACCGGCACGCGGGCAAGCGACACTTCGAGCTCGCCGCTCTTCTTGACCAGGGATTGAAGCTGCAGGGCGGACTGTTCCATTTCGGCTCTCTTCAAGGGTTGATTCAAGGACATTTAGTTATCCCGGGAGCCAGAGTACACCGCGAGCCCCAGCGCGCTGCCGGCCGCAAGCAATCCGAACACTGCGCGATAGGCTGCCTCCGGCGCGGCCGCGCCGGGCGATTGAACGAAGGCCCCGACGAGGTAGCCGGTCAGCGCGGGGAGAAATGCGGCACCGACCACCTGGGCCATGTTGACGGTGGTCACGCCGCGGCCGGCCTGCGCGTCGGTGAAGAGCGCGCGTCCCTGGGCGACGATCACGATCGAGTACGACGAAAGGAAGGGGATCGCCATCAGCAGCGCAACGGTCAGTCCCAGCGGCGGACGGGACAGCAGGGCCAGCGCGCCAAACACTGCGATCGACAGTGCCGCGCCAGTGAAGATGATCTTCCTGCGCGACCCGAAAATCCGGTCGAGCGGCCCGAACACGAGCAGGCCGACGATCTGCGCCACGCCCATCGCGAGCAGCACGTTGCCGCGGGCCACGCCGTCGAGCCCGTGCACGTCGAAGAGGTAGGGTCCGGCCCAGACGCCAAGCACCGTCACCATGCATGCGTAAGAAAAGACATGCATTGCGAGCAGCGGCCACAGGCCAGGCGTGCGCCAGACTTCGAGGAGCCCGCGCCAGATCTCGCCAAGCGTTTCCGAGGCTTTGGGTGCCCTCTTGCGTCCCGGCGGGTCGTCGCGCACCAGCCACCAGAACAGCATGGCGACGAGCGCCGTGATCGCCGCGAGCCCGTCGAACGCGTTGCGCCATCCGATGGTCTTCGCCGCCCAGGCGAGCGGCGTCGCCGCGGCAAGCGTGCCGAGGTTGCTCATCGCAAAAACCCAGGACAACACCAGCGTAAAACGCTGTACGCCGAACCAGCGCGAGCAGAGGTACACCGCCGACATGAAGCTCGCCGAGCAGCCCAGGCCCACGAGGAAGCGCGCTGCGATGAGTTCGCCCGCATTCGTCGAGCGCGCGATCCACAGCGCGCCGAGCACGGCGAGGCCGCTGACCGAAGCCAGCGTCGCCCGTGCGCCCCAGCGGTCGAACGCGATGCCGACCGGGATCTGCGAAACCAGCAGCGCAAAAAAGAACGCGCCGCCCGCTAAGCCGACGTCACGCGCGTCCAGACCGAGTTCCGCGGCGAGCTCCGGCCCGATCACGCTGTTGGAGACGCGGTAGAACTGGCTGAGCGAGGTGACCGCCGCGAGGAGAAGGAAGAGGGCGATGGCCGCGCGTGGCCCCGCGCTATTCGAAGAGATGGATGACTCCGTCCAGGCCGGAGTGGCTAAGCGCGTGCGTCGCCTTGGCCCGCACCACCGGCTTGGCGCGGTACGCCACCGAGACCCCGGCCGTGGTGAGCATCGGGATGTCGTTGGCCCCGTCACCGATCGCGAGGGTGCGGTCCATCGTCAGGCCGAGCTCCTGCGCAAGCTCAGTCATCTGCGCCGCCTTCGCGGCGGCATCGACGATTGAGCCCGAAACGCGCCCGGTCAGCTTGCCGTCTTCAATCTCGAGCACATTGGACAGTGCATAGTCGAGGCCGAGGCGCTCCTTGATGCGCTCGGTGAAGAAGGTGAACCCGCCGGATACAAGCAGCGTCTTGATGCCCTGCCGCTGCGCCTCTGCGACCAGCTTCTCCGCGCCTGGAGAGAACCGCAGCTTCTCCGCGTACACGCGATCGAGCGCCTCGGTGCCGAGGCCCGCCAGAAGCGCGACCCGCAGCTCGAGGCTTGCCGTGTAGTCGATCTCCCCGCGCATCGCGCGCTCGGTGATCGCTGCGATCCGCGGCTTGATGCCGAGCATGCCGCCGATCTCGTCGATGCATTCGATCGTGATGAGCGTGGAATCCATGTCCATCGCAAGCAGGCCGAGACCGGCGAACTTGCGGCCCTCGGGCACCCAGGCGAAGTCCAGCGAACGTGTTTCGCAATAGTTCGCGATGTCCGCGTTGGCTTGCGCAGAGCGCGTGACCGGGCGCAGGCGCCATGCGGTCGCCGCGAGCTGTTCGGTTGAGCCGGCCCCCAAAATCCCCGCGACCTGGGATGCGTCGGCGGCTTCAATGCCCGTGCCCTGGATGACGAGGTTCATTTCTTTTCGAACCCGGCTTTGTCCCGCCAGACCCTGGCCTCGACCGGGTCGGAGGCCACGCCCAGTCCCAGATCGTAGATCCTGGACAGCTCCAGCATGGCGTTGCGGTTGCCGCCTTCGGCCGAGCGCATGAACCAGGCGTGCGCGGAGGCGAGATTGCGCTCGAGGCCCACGCCTTTCTGCAGCATCAGGCCGAGGAAGTACTGCGCACCCGCATGCCGCTGGTTGGCCGCGAACAGGAACCAGCGCGCGGCTTCGATCGGGTCGGCTTTCACGCCCAGCCCGTTGAGGAGGAACTGGCCGTATTGCGCCTGTGCGGATGCGAGGCCCGACAGTGCGGCTTTCTCCATCCATTTCGCCATCTCGGTGTTGTCGCGCGCAACGCCCTTGCCGTTCGCGTAGAGCAGGGCGAGGTTGTACTGCGACACCGCGAAACCCTGCTCGGCCGCGGCGCGGTACCAGCGCGCGGACTGGACGGGATCGGGCGCGGTGCCGCGGCCGTCGATGTACATCGCGCCGAGGTTATTCTGCGCCGCGGCCATGCCCTCCTCGGCGGCCTTGAGGTACCACCCCAGCGCGTCCGCCGGGCGGCCCAGCGGCGGCGGGGCCCTTTCGAGCGCAAGCGCGAGCAGGAACCGCGCCTGGGTAATGCCCTCGGCCGCGAGCGGCTTGAGCGAATCGATCGCCTGCGCGAAGTCGCCGCGCTCGAGCGACCCTTGGGCCGGAGTGATGCGCGGATCGGTTTCGGGAGCCTGGGCGCCCGCAGTCGGTGCGAGCGAGCATGCGAGTACGCAGACAGCCGCGAACCAGGCTGCGCGCGGGCTCACGCAGCCAGCGCCTTGAAGGCATCGCGGGCGGCCTCCACCCTTTCCTGCCACGAGGGCAGCTTCGCTTCGATGCGCAGTTTTTCAGGGCCCGCGAGGCGCCAGTTGCGGCGCTTGTGCATGAGGTCGATGATCTTCGCGCCGTCCACGGCCCCTTTGGCGATCGTGTCCTTGCCGAACTGCATCACGACCGACTCATGCGTCGCGTCTACGCGCGAAATGCCCAGGGGCCTGGCCAGGATGCGCAGCGCGTGGCATTCGAGCAGCGCCTTGGCCGGCTCCGGCATCTCGCCGAACCGGTCGACGAGCTCCTCGTGCATGGCGTCGAGGTCGTCCTTCGTTTCGCAGTTCGAGAACCGCTTGTAGAGCGTCAGGCGCTCGTGCACGTCGCTGCAGTACGAATCCGGCAGGAGGGCGGGCACATGCAGGTTGATTTCGGTCGTGATGTCGGTCGCGTCCTCGAGGTCGACGATCTTGCCGGCCTTGAGCGCGCGCACCGCGCGCTCGAGCATCTGCGTGTAGAGCGAGTAGCCGATTTCCTGGATCTCGCCGGATTGCGATTCGCCGAGCACCTCGCCGGCGCCGCGGATCTCGAGGTCGTGCATCGCGAGGTAGAAGCCGGAACCGAGCTCCTCCATCATCTGGATCGCCTCGAGCCGCTTCTTGGCCTGCGCTCCAAGCGCTTCTTCCTCCGGCGTCAGCAGGTAGGCGTAGGCCTGGTGATGCGAGCGGCCGACGCGCCCGCGCAGCTGGTGCAGCTGGGCCAGGCCGAACTTGTCGGCGCGGTTGATGAGGATCGTGTTGGCATGCGGGTTGTCGATGCCGGTCTCGATGATGGTCGAGCACAGCAGCACGTTGTGGCGCTGCTGGGTGAATTCGCGCATCACGCGCTCGAGGTCGCGCTCGCGCATCTGGCCGTGCGCGATCGCGATGCGCGCCTCGGGCAGCAGGCGCGCGAGCTTTTCCTTCATGGTGTCGATGGTGTCGACCTGGTTGTGCAGGAAGTACACCTGGCCGCCGCGCTTCAACTCGCGCATCGAAGCCTCGCGGATGATGCCGTCGGACCAGTTCGAGACGAAGGTCTTGATCGCAAGGCGCTTCTGCGGCGCGGTCGCGATCACCGAGAACTCGCGCAATCCCTCGAGCGACAGGGCGAGCGTGCGCGGGATCGGCGTGGCGGTCAGCGTCAGCACGTCGACCTCGGCGCGCAGCGCCTTGAGCGCTTCTTTCTGCCGCACGCCGAAGCGGTGCTCCTCGTCGATGATCACGAGGCCCAGGCGCGTGAACCTGGCGTCCTTCGAGATGAGCTTGTGCGTGCCGATCACGATGTCGACTGCGCCGGAGGCCATGTCCTTGAGCACCTGCGTGGCTTCCTTGCCGGTGCGAAAGCGCGACAGCTCGGCGATCTTGACCGGCCACTGGTCGGCGACATGCGCGAACCGGTCGGTAAAGGTCTGGTAGTGCTGCTCTGCGAGCAGCGTGGTCGGGCAGAGGAGCGCCACCTGCTTGCCGCCCGCAACCGCAAGGAAGGCCGCGCGCAGCGCCACTTCGGTCTTGCCGAAGCCCACGTCGCCGCAAACGAGGCGGTCCATGGGCTTGCCCGAAGTCATGTCCTGGATGACCGCGTTGATCGCCTCGGCCTGGTCTACGGTTTCCTCGAAGCCGAAGCCGTCGGCGAAAGCCTCCATGTCGTGCGGCTTGATGGTGAAGGCATGCCCTTTGCGCGCGGCCCGCTTGGCATAAAGCGCAAGCAGTTCGGCCGCTGTGTCGCGCACTTGCTGCGCGGCGCGGCGCTTGGCCTTGTCCCATTGGCCGCTGCCGAGCTTGTGCAGCGGCGCGGCGTCCGGCTGCGCGCCGCTGTAGCGCGACACGACCGAAAGCTGCGCGACCGGCACATAGAGCTTGTCGCCGCCGTCGTACTGGAGGTGCAGGAATTCGGTGACGCCTTCACCGAGGTCGAGGCTGATGAGCCCGACATAGCGCCCGATGCCGTGCTGCGCATGCACCACCGGGTCGCCGATCTTGAGCTCGGACAGGTCGCGCAGCATGCCCTCGACCGAGGACTTGCCCGCCTCGGTCCGCGCGGCTCTCTGCCGCACTGTGCCCGCGTACAGCTCGCTCTCGGTGACGATGCACCAGCCCTCGGCCGGGACCGTGAACCCGTTGGAAAGCGGCGCCACGCCGATCACGAAAGTTTCGAGGCCGGCGAGGAAGCCCGGGAGGTGGGCGACGGGCGCGGGCTTGAGGCCGTACTCGGCCAGGTAGGAGGCCATCGTCTCGCGCCGGCCGGGCGATTCGGCCGCAAGGAAAACCTTGAGGCCGCAGCGGTCCAAAAAGGCCTTGAGACGCGTGAGCGGATCGTTGGCGCGGCGATCCACCGCCAGCTCCGGCAGTCCGGAGGTCGTGAATTCCGCAGGGGGTCCGGCCGCTGGCGCAGTTGCTGTGTCCGGCGGCGCGCCTACATCGACACGCGCAAGCGGCTGCAGCCTGACGAAGAATTCCTCGGCCGGGACGAAGATCTGCGCTGGTGGCAGCAGCGGTTTCTCCGGATCGTGGGAGAGCAGCTTGTAGCGCGAGGCCGCATCACGCCAGAACGCCATCACCGCGCCCTGCACGTCGTGATGGATGACCGCGGTCACCTTCGCGGGCAGGTAGTCGAACAGCGTGGCGACTTCGTCGAAGAAGAGCGGCAGGTAGTACTCGACGCCCGCGGCCGGAATGCCGTTCGACACGTCGCGATACATGCCCTTGCGCGACGGATCGCCTTCGAAGATCTCGCGGAAGCGCGTGCGGAACTTGGCGCGCCCTGCCTCGTCCAGCGGAAACTCCCGCGCCGGCAGCAGCCGCACGTCGTTCACCTTGTAGAGCGTGCGCTGGCTGTCTACGTCGAACGTCCGGATGGTCTCGATCGTCTCGTCGAAGAGGTCGATGCGGTAGGGCAGGACGCTGCCCATCGGGAAGAGGTCGATGATGCCGCCGCGGATGCAGTACTCGCCCGGCGCGACCACCTGCGTCACATGGGCGTAGCCGGCGGTAAGCAACTGCGCCTTGAGCGCTTCAGGGTCGAGCGTCTTGCCGACCTCGAGGAAGAACGTGTACGCCGCGAGATAGGCCGGCGGGCACAGCCGATACAGCGCGGTGGAAGCGGGTACGATCGCGACGTCGAAATCGCCGCGCTGGATCTGGTAGAGCGTGGCGAGCCGCTCCGAGACCAGGTCGTGATGCGGCGAGAAATTGTCGTAGGGCAGCGTCTCCCAGTCCGGCAGCAGGAAGACGCGCAGCTGCGGCGCGAACCAGCGCACCTCGTCGAGGAGGCGTTGCGCATCGAGCGCGGTGGCGCTGATGACGGCCAGCGGCCGGCCTTCGGCGGCCAGCCGCGCGATGGCCAGCGCGTCACTGGAGCCCGCGAGGTGGGTGAGCCGGCGGCGGCCTGCGGGCTGGGAGGTGTTCGGGTCAGGCAGGGTGTCGCGATGCATGCTCAGCAATTCCGGGTCCACAAATGCAAATAGCGTTCATCGGCAAGCGCGGGTTTCCGCTTGTCCGATGAAACGCGTCATGTATTATACAAGCTTGAATTTCCGGAATAATTTGCTGTTTCAATGAAACCCGACGTGAGTAATTCCGCTTGACTTACGTCGCTTTGATTCCGGCCGCGGGCACCGGCGTGCGAATTGGCGCCGGGGCGCCGAAGCAATACCTGCCGCTTGCGGGCAAGCCGATGCTGCATCACTCGATCCGCTGTGTGGCGATGCCGCCCATCGATACCGTATTTGTGGTCCTCGCGCCGGGGGACAAGGCGTTTGCGCAGCATGATTGGAGCGAATTCGGCGACAAGGTCGAGCCGTTGTATTGCGGCGGCACCACGCGGCGCGACTCCGTGCTGAACGGTCTGGTCGCAGCGATGGATGCCGTCGACGCGGACGATTGGGTGCTCGTGCATGACGCAGCGCGCCCCTGCCTGCCCGCGGCGGACCTGGAGCGGCTCTTGGCCGAGATTTCGAACGACCCCGTGGGGGGCCTGCTTGCGCTGCCTGTGCCCGAGACCGTGAAGCGGGTGGCGAACGGCAACCCAACCAAAGCGGGCGGCCTGCGGGTCGCCGGCACCGAGGATCGCAGCCGGCTCTGGCTTGCGCAGACACCGCAGATGTTCCGCGCGGGCCTGCTCGCCGAAGCCTTGCGCAGCGCGCCCGGCGAGGTGACCGACGAAGCGAGCGCCGTGGAGAGCATGGGCCTGCAGCCGAGGATCGTTCAGGGCAGCCGGCGCAACCTCAAGGTCACTTTCGCGGAAGACATCGCGATCGCGGAATCGATGCTGGGGCAAAGATGCGCATAGGACAGGGATTCGACGTGCACGCGCTGGTCGCCGGGCGAAAGCTCGTCATTGGCGGCGTGGAGATCCCGTACGAGAAGGGGCTCGAGGGCCATTCGGATGCAGACGTTCTGATCCACGCGATCTGCGACGCGCTGCTTGGCGCCGCGGGGCTCGGCGATATCGGCCGGCATTTTCCCGATACCGATCCCACCTACAAGGGCGCCGACAGCCGCGTGCTGCTGCGCTCGGTCGCGCAGAAGGTCGCGCAATCCGGCTTCAGCGTGGGTAACGTCGATGCGACCATCATCGCGCAGGCGCCGCGCATGGCGCCGCACATCGCACAGATGGTTTCGAACATCAGCGCCGACCTCGGCCTGCCGGCCGGCGCCGTGGTCAACGTCAAGGCCACGTCTACCGAAAAGCTTGGGTTTACCGGCCGCGGCGAAGGCATCGCGGCGCAGGCGATCGCCCTCCTCGTGCCGCGGGCACCCGATGTGTTGTCTTCCTACTGAGCCCACTGCCATGTACTCACCACCGTACAACCAAATCGAAAACCGCGCCGAAATCGTCGAGTTCATGCGCGCGAACAATTTTGCGGTCGTGGTGACCGCAACCTCGGGGGAGCCGCGGGCCTCCCACCTGCCTGCGCTCGTCGAGGAGCGCGGTGATCAGCTTGTGATCCTGGCGCACATGGCAAAGAGCAATCCGCAGTGGGAGGGATTTTTTAACGACGAGGTGCTGGTCGTTTTTCATGGCGCCCACGCTTACGTTTCGCCGCGCTGGTATGCGCAAAAAGAGCGCGTGCCGACGTGGAACTATGCGGCGGTCCACGCGTACGGCAAGGTCAGGGCCCTCCATGACGGTGAATCCAAGCGCAAGGCGGTCGCCAAACTCGTCGCGCACCACGATCCGCAATGGCAGCCGGAGTTCGAGAAGCTGTCGCCCGGCTACATGGAAGGGATGCTCGGCGCCATCGTGGCTTTCGAGATCCCTATCGACCGCCTCGAAACGCGCTGGAAGCTTTCGCAGAACCGCGGCCGCCAGGAGATGGAGCTCATCACCGCGGAACTCGAGAAGTCCGGGTTTCCCTGGGAGCGCGAACTCGTCCCGCTGATGCGCAAGCACCTGGTAGACAAGTAGCGGTGGACAAGTAGTGGTGGACAAGTAGTGGTGGACAAGTAGTGCGGATCGCAGTCCTCGGCGCGGGCCTCGCCGGCGTCACCACGGCCTGGTGCCTTGCGAAGGACGGCCATGAAGTCACGGTGATCGAGAAAGCCGCGCGCATTGCGGATGCCGCGAGCGGCGCGAACGGCGGCATCGTTTCGGCCAGCCGCGCGTTTCCCTGGCCAAGCCCGCAGATGCTGAAGACTTTCCTCAAGGCGCTGGTGAGGAACGACCAGGCCGTGCGCGTGTACCCGATGCGCTGGGACCCGGCGTTCTGGGCCTGGGGACTGCGATTCCTCGCGAGCTGCGATGCGGCGAGCTACGCACGGCTGCTCGAGCGCAAGGTGCGCTACGTGCGCTACTCGCAGGAACAGCTCGGCCGCATCGCCGCCGAGTCGGGGGTCCAGTTCCATCGCAAGCAGGGCGGGGTAATGTACCTGTACCGGACGCAGGCCGCGCTCGAAGCCGGCCTCCGGAAAGTGGCGCCGATGAAGGCCTTCGGATTCCCGTTCCGTGTCCTCGACAAGGCAGAGGCCGTGCGCATCGACCCGGGCCTCGCGAACGCGCCGGTTGCAGGCGCCGTATTCTCGGAAAGCGACGAGAGCGGTGACTCGGCCCTGTTCTGCCGCGAGCTCCTCAAGGCGTGCGAGGCGATGGGCACGAAGGTCCGGCTCGACTGCGAAGTGAAAGCCATCGTTGCCGAAGGCGATCGCGTGACTGCCGTCGATACGTCCACGGGCCGGATCGAAGCCGACGGCGCAGTGGTGGCGCTTGGGTTGATCGAGGGAACGCTCCGGCGCCAGCTCGGTGCGGAACTGCCGATCTACCCGGTCAAGGGCTGCTCGGTCACGATTCCCTTAACCAATATGGGGCTCGCTCCGCGATATGCGGGCATGGATGAATCGAAACTCGTCGCCTACTGCCCGATGGGCGATCGGCTGAGGCTGACCGGCGGCGCGGAGTTTTCGGGCTACGGGAACGAGCACCGGCCGGAGGACTCCGCGCGGCTGATCGCCCTGGCCGAAGAATTGTTTCCGGGCGCGACCCACCTCCCGCGCGCGCAGGCGCGCGCCTGCCTGCGGCCGATGACGCCCGAAAGCACGCCGCTGTTCGGCACTGGCCGTTACCGCAACCTGTGGTTCAACGTCGGGTTGGGGCACATGGGCTGGACCATGGCTTCGGGTGGCGCGCGCATCACCGCGGATCTCGTGGCCGGACGCACGCCGGGCGTGCCGCTCGACGGGCTGCGCGTCAAGGCCGCCTGAGCCGATGGCGCGTTCGCTCGGCGGCGAACGAACCGCCTGAGTTTCGGCCCGGCCTCGCCGGGACTTGAAGCTCAGCGCGGCTTCGCCGGCACAGCCTCCGCAAAAAATTCGCGCATCATGAAGTCTTCGAGGCCCGCATTGTCCGCCGCGCGGGCCGACAGCCACATGCCCTTGCGCAGCCGCTGCGATTGCCAGAGGAAGTCGTCGCGCGAGCGCTCGCGGATGATCGAGATGATCCGGCGCACCACCGCAAGCTCCATGTTGGGATTGTTGCCGCGGCGGACTTCGACCACCTGCAGCGAGTTGCGCTTGATGTCCTTGTTCCAGCCGAAGAACGCGAATTCCGCGATGTCGTAGCCCATGCTGCGCAGCTGGAAGACGCCACCGCCCTTCTCCGGGTTGTTGCCGAAACTCGGCACGCTGTTGAGGCCGAGATTCTCGGCGACGACGCGATTGTGGCGTTCCTGTTCGGTCTCCGCGGGTGTCGAGGGCGCTGGCGAAGCGGCCGGCGGCGAAGACCCTTGGCGCGCGCGTTGCTTCGAGGCTATATAGGCCGCAAGGTCCTCGGCGGGAGGCGGTCGAGGCGCATCGACCGCTGGCCGCTCGACGCTGATCACCGGCGCGCGCGGCGCCGGCGCGACTTCCCTTGGGGCGGGCGCGAGCCGCGGCAGTGCCGGCGGTCTGGGCACCGCAGGCTCGGGCGGCGGTGTTGGGCGTTTCGGCGAACTAGCGGGTGGTTCCACCTTCGGGGCCGTAAGCGGCACCAGCCTGATCGCAAGCGTGCCGCTCGGCTCGCCGAGCCTGGGTTCCTCGAACGGGATCGGCGGCCTGGGGATCCAGCCGAGCAGGCCGACCGCATGCAGGACGATCGAAAGCGCGAACGCCACCCAGACGGTGGGAATCGAAATGCGGTCGTAGTCGCGGTGGAGCGCGCCGATCGTTGCGGTCATCGGTGGCGGAAGTCAGGCTGGTCGGCGCCATGGTACGCCAGCGTCGCTTCAGTGGAAGTCGGGCGAACGCCTACCAGGCATCGATCTTCAGCATGCCGACAGGTTCGCCCGTGCGCGCATCGAGAAGGCCGGGCGCCAAGCTTGAGGGACGTCCCGCAAGCGAAGGCCTTACGGGGGAGCCACCGGCGTCCTGAACGGCGTCATCGCGAAAGGCTCGCGCAGCGGGGCGCCGCGCATCGGCAAGGTCATGCGCGCAGTGAGTCCGCCGCCTTCGCGGGCAAGCAGTTCGAGCATGCCGCCATGCATGCGCGCGACGCGGTCCACGATTGCGAGTCCCAGTCCTGAACCGCCGGTGCCGCTGCGCGCCTCTTCGAGCCGCGTGAACGGCCGCTTCATGCGCTCGGCTTCCGCCAGCGGAATGCCGGGGCCGCGATCCCGCACTTCGACAACTGCGTAATCGCCTTCGTGGCGCGATTCGATCTCGATGGCGCCACCCGAATAGCGCAGCGCATTGTCGATGAGGTTGGAGATCGCCCGGCGGACCGCCATCTGCGCGAGCTGCATCTGCATCGGTTCGTCGGACTTGCAATGCACGAGCTCGCGGCCGAGCTTGGCGTAGCGCTCGCAGATATCCGCCACCAGCGCCCCGAGATCGCCGTCGGTGCGCGTCTCGCTTTCCCCTTTGGCGAAATCGAGGAACTGGCCGATGATCTTGTCCATCTCGTCGATATCCGCTGCCAGCGCCTCGCTCATGGATTCGTCGCCCCCGATCATCTCGAGCCCAAGGCGCAGGCGCGCAAGCGGGGTGCGCAGGTCGTGCGAGATGCCGGCCAGCACCATCGCCCGGTCGCGTTCGAGGGTGGCGAGATCCGCGGACATCTGGTTGAAGGCGGCGGCCAGCATGCGGATTTCCCCGGGACCTTTTTCGGGCGCGGGTTCCACGCGCTCGCCGCGGCCCACCTGTTGCGCGGCGCGGGTCAGCGCGGCCAGCGGCCGGCTGATGCGCGAAGCGATGGCCCAGGCGCCCACCAGCGAGAGCAGGAGCGCGAAAAGTCCCCAGCCGATCCACTGCGTCGCGAAGTCGGGCTCGAGGCGCTCGCGCTCGAGCTTGACCCAGAACTCGTCGTCATCGATGTTGAAGCTGACCCAATAGCCCTCGATGCCGTTGCGCGCGAAGGCGAGGCGGGTGCGCGGCCCGAGGGCCGCCTTGATGCGGCCGCCGATGAGCTCGAACATCACCTCTTCCGGCACCGGCTCGAGCTTCTCCTCCGGCGAGCCCGCGTAGACGCGGATGCCCTCGGTCTCGTTGAGGTCCAGCAGCAGCTCGCGGCGCAGGCGTGGATCGGAGTTCACGATTGCGGCGCGCGTGAGGTTGATGGTGGTGGTCATCTGCTGCGCGATCTCGCGCGCGATGGGCTCGCGCTGGTAGGAGCGGTAGATCTGGAACCAGCCTCCGAGCGAGAGCAGGAGCAGCAGCGCAATCAGCAGGAAGGACCGTGCAAGCAGCGAATCCGCGCGCCAGAACGGAGGGCTCCGCGGCGGGTTGCCGGTCGGTGGGGACGGTGTTGCGGGCGGGGCTGAACTCACCTCGCGCAGTTTAAAGCAACGCGGCTACTTCAAGTTCCCGTCCGGAACGAACACGTAGCCGAATCCCCACACGGTCTGGATGAAGCGCGGATGGGCGGGGTCGTCCTCGAGCAGCTTCCTGAGGCGCGAGATCTGCACGTCGATCGAGCGATCGAAGACTTCGTACTCGCGTCCGCGGGCGAGCTCCATGAGCTTGTCGCGCGACAGCGGTATCTTGGGATTCTGCACGAGGACCTTGAGCACCGAGAATTCGCCGGTCGTGAGCGGCGTGTCCTTGCCCGCCTTGGTAAGTGCGCGGGTGCCGAGATTGAGCTCGAATTCGCCGAACCGATGGGTTTCGGTGCTTGTGGCCGGCGCCCCGGGCGGGCCCGATGCGGCTTTCCGGCGCAGCACAGCATTGACCCGCGCCACGAGCTCGCGCGGGTTGAACGGCTTTGCAAGGTAATCGTCAGCACCCATCTCGAGCCCGACGATGCGGTCGACGTCGTCGCCCTTGGCCGTCAGCATGATGATGGCCGGCGGCGCATTCTGCGCGCGCAGCCGGCGGCAGATCGACAGGCCGTCTTCCCCCGGCATCATGAGGTCGAGGACGACGAGGTCGTAGCGCTCGCGCGCGAGCTGCTTGTCCATTGCGGGCGCATCGGCGGCCGCGCGAACCTCGAACCCCTGCTCGCCCAGGTAGCGGGTGAGCATGTCGCGAAGGCGCTGGTCGTCGTCTACGACGAGAATACGTGTCTTGAGCTCTGCCATGCGACAAATGGTATAGAAGATCGGCGGGACTTGTCTGTGGCCTGCATAACTTTGGGTAACAGGTTGTGGCGCCGGCGGCTCCGGGACACCATTTGTTACAAATCGGACACAGGCGCGATGGCCTGCCGAAGGAGCGCTCGCGTAGTATCGCTGCAACCGGAAAAGCACATGTCACATACTGCGGTCCCAGCCGTACAGATCATCGTTGCAATGCTAATCGCAGCCACTGCGGGGACCGCAGTATGTGAC
>Ga0163152_10002199_pt1 | contig 28475 bp, 33 predicted proteins | sample OliLakLV19MP8IB2_FD_148635 | JGI IMG/M metagenome (GOLD analysis project Ga0163152, IMG submission 148635) | Freshwater microbial mat bacterial communities from Lake Vanda, McMurdo Dry Valleys, Antarctica - Oligotrophic Lake LV.19.MP8.IB-2 | ecosystem: Environmental > Aquatic > Freshwater >...
GTGCCATTCCGGCCGGTTTAAAAGGTCGATTCTTTGCCTACTTAAATGCAGCCGTTTCGCCAGCTATTCCAATTTCTTTTTTTATTTTCGGGTTGGTGATTGGGATGATGCCTCTAGAACAAGTCATTTTAATACAAGCCGCAGGCGTAGCCATCCTCTCGTTTCTAATTGTTAAAATATCTAAACGCGAGGCCAAGCTATGGCGTTAACTTTTCGTCTTGCCCAAGAAGTCGATGTCTGGAGTTTAATGGCCCTTTATCAACGGGTGGGAAGCACTTACACCGAGGACGCCATTTTCTTGGATTACCAAAAACTTTTGCTGGCCGTAAACTCTTTGGATAATATCTGGGTCATTGCCGAACGCGACGGAGTAATTACCACGACAATCAGCCTTATGATTGATCGAGAACAGTGTCTCGCGAAAATTGCAAGGATCATTGTAAATCCACAGCTTTCCTCTGTGCGTTCTGATCTCAAAGATACGATTCGCTATTGCATAAAATTCCTCGAAGAATCAAGTTCTAAAATTCATGTATTGTATTGCACCACAATGACGGTGCCGATGCAGTTTCAAGAAGTAACTTTAGAAGAAGGTTTTAAAATTCTCGGGATTTTTCCGAACGCTATGGGCGTCGATTACACTCGACTGAATGGCCTTACTGCGTATTACTTTGGTAATACTTTAGCTGAGGATCGGGTCAGCGGCTTTGCCCTTCACCCCGAATTGCGCCCATTTTTTGAAATATCCCGCAGTCAATTAAACTTACCTGATTTACCCGTCGCAAATATTTCTGCTTTGTCTAACGACAATCAAGCGGATTCCATTGGCATGCTTGAAGTGGTGAATGCGCCAAATCTCGTGGCAGCAAAATTTGAAAAGCTTCGACGACGGCGACGACAAATGAATGACTTTTATCCCTTCTATAAGCCTAACATTATGATTTCTAGTCCGGATGAAGACATCCAGCTATTTGCGAAGGTCATTGAATCAAATCATTTTGCAGCCTTCGTAGGCGAAGAACTGCTCGTCGCCGTAAACCCGGCAAAATTGTATCAAACCGCCGTTCAACTATTAAAGGCCCAGAATATAACCTACTTTGAAATAATTAACGATGCCGCTGACACCGTCGGCAATCAGTGGCTCTTAGAGGCTTCATTTGTTCCCTGCTGTTATATTCCGGCGTTCAAAAAGCAAAATGAAAAGCGCAGAGACTATGTGGTTTTTTGCAAAACATTTGAATATATAACACGTCCTGATTTGAAAATTCGAAAGCCCTTTCTAGATTTTTTTCGAGAATTCTTTAGCATGGAATGGAAAAACTACGTAGGAACTGGCGAGTTATTTTCGAAATCCCACTATGAGACAAAAAAGTGAATTGGCATTCAACCGTCTAAAAGTTAGACAACTTTAGAGCTCCGCAACACTCTAAGTTATTGAAAATACTAGGCTTTAATATTGGCTCTTGTGTTACTTATTTGGCACGGGATTAGCTCTAATATGTAATTAACAAGACAATTAATGTCTGGAGGTAATACATATGAAAGCAAGTTTATTTGTCCTAATGGTTATGGGATTTAACGTTTCGCACGCAAACATCATACAGACTGAGCTGGGTAAGCGCGATGTCCCGAGCCAAATTGCCAACTCTTTTACTAGAGGGCACACAGGCAAAGCAAATGACCCACAAAACAATGGTTCTGGGTTGGCGTGTGAGCAACTTGGTAAAGGTGAAACATTAACATATTCAGCGGCTGTAGGTAGATCAGGCGAACAAATAGCGAAGTAATTCACTCGCTACTTTGTTCGTCTTCGTTCGCCTCGTTCTCGATAGTGTCAGTCTGTGTGGCTGTGTGCTCGTCGATCTTTTTTCCTATTTTTTCAGTAACTTTCTTTTTAGCATTCATAGCCTTTTCTTCGATAAAAGCTCCGCTGCGTGCTAGTCCGGCCCTTAAGTGACGAAAGCCTGCTTGATTTTCTTTGTCAAAATTCTTAAAAAAATCTGCATTCATATTCTTGGTCACGAAAGAAAACATTTTTCGCATTGCAATGATTCCTCCGTCAGCGACTTCTTGCAGCTGATCAACCATCGATGATGTGCGAATCCAGTTCAACGAATGTTGCTCAATTGTTTGAGTTCCCATTTGAATTTGCATTAGCATTACTATAACAAAGGTTAAAAAGCCCATTTTTATTGTGAAGAATATTTCGCCCATAATTAACTCCTTTTAGCTCTTGCATGAGCCGAACTCATGACGTCGATTAGTTGTTTGGCCTCAAACGGTTTTGTAATGTAGTTCACACAACCGGCGTCAAGTGCGCGCATAATGAGATTAGGTTCATCCACAGTAGAGCAAGCGATGATCTTCAATTCTGGAGCGGCTTCTAATATTTCTTTGGTGGCGTCTATTCCAGATTTGTGAGGCATAATTAGATCCATAATTACTAGATCAGGTTTCTCGCGGAGCGAAACCTCTACAGCTTCGATTCCATTGTCGGCCTCACCCACCACTTGCCAACCTTGTTTTTCGCAGACCTGTTGGATAATCTCGCGAATAAACGCGGCATCATCGGCTATGACGATTCTTAAACTCATGATTTAATTATAATACGAGCTTGAAGCTAAAGAGACCTGGTTTTAGGTCTAGAATCAGTCACCCCATTGGTAACCAATAAAAAACATGACTGTGCGATTGTATACGGTAACTCCGTTAAGCAATTGATTTGTGGCCGGGTCAATAGGCGACGCAATACCTTTGAAAACGTTTTTTTCTAGGCTGGAATTTAGGCTCCAAAAGATGCTGTTGCCATCTGCCAAGGAATGAATGTTACCAATTTTGATACCCACTTGACTAGAGTCAACTTTATCTCCCGAACGTAACTGTACGGTGGTGGAAACTTCCTTATGGGTTGCTTTTGGCATGATTTCAAACTCTACAAACGTTTTAAGGTTACGGGACTGAGGAATTTTCGCCTGTAAAAAAAATGAGGCCCCAGTAGTCTTTAGGCGTCCCCGATTGGCACTATCTAGGGGGGGCTGAAACTGAAACTCGGAATACTTAACGCCAAAATCGAGCTCCGAGTTTGAGTCACTCTGGCTTTTCCAATTCCTAAACTGAATACCGTAATTAACCCATTGCTGTGAGACAGCAGTTTTTGAGAGATCAGCCGGGCCAGAGCTAACATCACCACCTATGCTTGATATAAAAGCGCACTTGAATCCAAAGTTCGGTGCAATCCACAGAGAGGCATTAACATTGAATCCCGGGCTCGTAGATTGATATTTACGATACCAATAATTACTTTTTGAGTCCACGTAGACTAAACCCGGCGCAATTTGAATTTCTATAAAACTGGGTCTGCGAAACGGCAATGGGTCTGACTTTATTTCTGTTGAAATAATTTCTTCTTTGGGCTCTAAATTTGATTTTGCCGTTGCCGGCTGAGTTGAAATAGGGTCTAGAGTTTTAGGTTCTTTTTCTTTGGTGGCCTTTAGTTTGGGTTGCAAAGGTCTGACCGTGTAGCGTCGCGATGTGGAGCTCTCTTCTTCTAGTGACTGAGAAGGTCCTGTCGGCACGATGAAGGTCTGGGGAGAATCCACTTGCGCCCGGCCATAATTACAAAAGAGTATTACTAATAATAAGTAGACTCGGCTCATGTCGCAATTATCGGATTTTCAAGACGAATACTTAATGTCAAATTTGACCAACTCATCAGCTAATAGCAGAATTAAGAGGAGATGATTCAATCGATTTTAGTATTTCTAATTATAGGTCTAGACCTCAATGCTCAAGCTCAGGTCCTTGCGAAGAGCTCGAGTTATAAAAGCGAAGTCGATGAATCTCTTACTATCTCACGAATAACGCTTTTGCCATTTTCTGATAATGTTGATGGAATCTACGCAAAGCCGGTTGAAGCCACTATCAAAGAATCGCTTTCTCAAAATCATCATTATAGCTTTATCTCGAGTTCATTGGCGGGAAACATCGTGACGCCGAGGGAGCTAGAAGCTGATCCCGAAAAAGTAAAATCGCTAGGTAAAGAGTTAGGAGTAGACGCTTTTATTGCCGCAAGAATGTCTAAGGGGCCAAAAGGAATTGGCATCCAGATGAGTCTATTTTTGACTAATGACGGACGACTATTGGCGCAGGAGCAACTAAAAAACTTTTCAAGATTTGAGCTGGCGGGAGTAATCAACGAGGCTAAAGCGGCAGTACAAAAATTATTGGGTAGTGTGCCTTATGATGGGCGAATATTGAGCCGTGACGGATTAAGAGTGACACTTAATTTAGGTAAGCGCGATGGTCTCGATAGAGACAAAGTGGTTTCTATTATACAAATTACCAAAGCCGTCCGTCACCCCAAATTCAATTTTCTAATCAGCACCGAAAAAGAAATTATTGGCACTGTAAAGATTCAAAAATCAGATGACACTATTAGTTTTGGCTCCATTATTAGCGAAAAAGAAAAAGGTGTTATCTCAAAAAATTCTAAAATATCAGGGCTAAATCCGGTCACCTACTCAGCTGTTGATGCCTTTGGTGCTGGTGCCTCCGAAAAAGATCTTTTAGCTGAATCACCTGATAGCTTACTTAGTTTCGGCGCTAATCCTGAGTTATGGATTCCGCGTAGGCCTCCCCAATATGGTCAAGTCGGATTTAATTTGGGTCTTAGTAATTATTCGGGAAAGATTAACCCACAGACATCCGGCCCTCTAGAAATGAATTCCTCCTATTTTGCTGGCGTCGGAATGATGGGCGAAATCTGGCTAAATCATGAGTGGGCAACCCGAGCACAAATACGCCAATCGGTATTTTCGACAAATAATCCAATAACGGGGTCAACTCCAGAAAAACTTTCGGTTAGTCTTCGCAGTTATGAACTGGCTGTGAATTACAATTTTTTATTAGAAGAGGAGTTTTTTAGTTCTAAAATTGAACTGCGCGGCGGCTTTGGTAATTTCACCTTTGATGTCGATCACTCTGACCTCTTGGGGTTTACTTCAACAGATTTTAATGGTCTTCTCTTCGGCGTAAAGGGTTTATTTCCCATCACTAAACAGAAGGATTGGTTGGCTGCGGCCGAAATGAATATATTCCTAAACCCAGGATTTAAAGAGCGTCCGGTAAACTCTGGACATGGTGGTAAAAACACGATTACCGACTACGTCTTTACTGTTTCAAGGTTAGTGACCTCTCATCTTTATATTGATGGAGCCATCAATGCTACTTTATTGCGAGTGCAGTTTGACAGTGCCAGCAATCGGACGTCGGGTGGTCTCCCTGACTCAGCCACTAACATCAGCCAGCGCCTTACTACATACAGTATGGGCTTTCGATATTTGTTTTAACGACGATCGAGAGAGTATTTTCCAGGACCTAACAAAAGAATTGCAACAAAGCCAAAAAGGTAAACTAGCGCTAGTTCTTTTTTCATAAAGGGATCTTGTGCATGTATGTTGAAAAATGCCACACCCATTGTAGCGATCAAAGGCCAAATCGTATACCGAGTTTGAAATCCGATAACCACCGCTATAGCACAAAAAAATTCAGCAAATATAGCGAGGCCTAAGCTAAGACTTGAGCCAATATGTAGCGGGTCAGGAAACCCTGGGGCTTTTTCTGCAAAGCCCATTAACTTTGTCAGGCCATGTCCTGCGAGCATCGTGCCGCCAAAAGAAAGTCGTAAAAAAAGTAAACCAACTGGGTTCATGATTTAATTTTGGTTCATTTTTGCGAAAGAAGTCAACCATACCTGGTCTATACGAGAAAGGGCCGCTTTTCAGCAGCCCTTTTAAACTAAATGCCTAATGCTTATAGTTTGTCTTTTTTGGTTACATCATTCCCATGCCGCCGGGCATTCCACCCATGCCGCCGCCGCCACCGCCGTGGCCGCCGGACATTCCGGCATCATCCTTTTTAGGAGCTTCGGCAATCATAGTTTCAGTTGTCAGCATGAGAGATGCTACAGAAGCGGCATTCTCAAGTGCACAGCGAACTACTTTAACAGGGTCGATTACGCCAGCCTTAATAAGGTCAACGTACTCTTCAGTGTTAGCATTAAAACCGTAGGCAGCGTCTTTAGAATTTACCACACGGTCAACTACGATAGCGCCATCAAGACCTGCATTATGTGCAATCTGACGAATTGGCTCTTCGCATGCACGTTTAATGATTTTGGCTCCCCATTTTTCTTCGTCATCAAACTTTTTAAGGTCGACTTCAAGGGAAGCTCTTAATAGTGCAGAACCGCCACCAGGAACAATACCCTCTTCAACAGCTGCTCGAGTCGAATTTAATGCATCTTCAACACGAGCTTTCTTTTCTTTCATTTCAACTTCAGAAGGAGCTCCGACATGAATGATTGCGACCCCACCAGCTAATTTAGCTAAGCGCTCTTTAAGTTTTTCAACATCGTAATCACTAGTTGTAGCTTCAATCTCTTTACGAATTTGAGAAACACGGGCTTGGATATCAGCCTTTTTGCCGCCACCGTCAATAACAGTAGTGTTATCTTTGTCGATAACGATTCGTTTTGCGGTACCAAGATCTTCAACAGTTGCCTGTTCAAGTTTTCGGCCTGTTTCTTCGCTAACTACAGTTCCACCTGTTAGTGTAGCAATGTCTTCTAACATTGATTTGCGTCGATCGCCAAAGCCTGGGGCTTTAACAGCACAAACGTGAAGAGTGCCACGAAGCTTGTTAACAACAAGAGTGGCAAGAGCTTCACCGTCAACGTCTTCAGAAATAATCAGAAGAGGTGAGCCAGCTTTTGCTACAGCTTCTAAAATGCCTAGCATGTCTTTCATGTTAGAGATTTTTTTATCAGTAATAAGAATCTTAGCGTTTTCTAAAACGGCTTCCATTCTCTCAGAATTGGTGATGAAGTAGGGAGAAAGATAACCACGGTCAAATTGCATACCTTCAACAACATCAAGTTCTGTTATTGCAGTTTTGCTTTCTTCTACAGTGATAACGCCTTCTCGTCCGACTTTTTCCATAGCTTCTGAAATCATCTCACCAATTTCATTGTCGTTGTTGGCAGAAATGGTTCCTATTTGAGCGATTTCTTTTTTGTTCTTTACAGGTTTCGCCATTTTAGTAAGTTCAGAGATGACTGTTTTAACAGCTTTGTCGATTCCTCTTTTTACTGTCATAGGATTGTGACCAGCAGATACAATTTTTGAGCCTTCGCGGAAAATAGCTTGGGCAAGAACTGTAGCCGTCGTTGTTCCGTCACCAGCATCTTCATTGGTTTTGCTAGCAACTTCTTTAACCATCTGCGCGCCCATGTTTTCGAATTTATTTTCGAGATCGATTTCTTTCGCCACAGTTACGCCATCTTTAGTGATAAGTGGTGCGCCAAAAGATTTTTCGATAACAACATTGCGACCTTTAGGACCAAGTGTGATTTTCACAGCGTTGGCAAGGGTGTTAACCCCTTTCAAAATCAGATTACGAGCGTCTTCGCTAAAACGTAATTCTTTACTCATTGTTTATTCCTTTCAAATTTAATTAATAATTCCAAGTACATCATCTTCTTTAATCATCAAATATTCGGCGCCTTCAAGTTTTAACTCTGTGCCAGAATACTTACTGAATAGAACTGTATCACCAGATTTTACTTCTAGCGGTACAACGCGGCCGTCTTCAGTGACTCGACCTTTACCCGTGGCAACAACTTTGCCTTTCATAGGTTTTTCTTTTGCAGTATCCGGGATAAAAATCCCACCAGTCGTTTTCTCTTCCTCCGTAGTGCGGCGAACAAGAATTCGATCGTGTAACGGACGAACATGTATGTTGGCGCTTGCCATATTAAGAACCTCCTAAAGTTTATAAGTGCCTAGATTTAAAAATAAAAACCCAAGTTTGTTGATTAGACGTCAATAAATATGGTGTGACGGTGTTTCTTGTCAAGGGAACCTCCAGAAAATAGAAAAGTTCTACTCTAGGTCTAGGGTTTGTGCGCTACATCAAATAGAGCAATTAGGGTTTTGCTGAGGCACTTGAGGGTGCTGAATCAACAGCTGACTTGTGTGAAGCGTCCGGTGTAACTACGGGTGATACTTCAGGCTTTTCTTGCAGGTTACTTCGGTAGGCCAGTAATAAGGAGGCAGTTTCGTCAGGACTCATTTTTTTCGCCGCTTTCATGATGGCGCCCTTACCATCTTGATGGCGGCTCAAATACACAATGAAATAATCGTTAATAGTAAGGTCCTTGCTTAGCTCTACTTTTAAGAGTGCTTGGTACAGCAGGTCCGTGTGATTATCTTTCTTTGGCGCAATGTTGGCTCTTTTTAGTGCCTGCTCTGATTCCAGAATTTGTAGGGCCTTCCAGTTCTTAAAGGTTAGCACCTGCCCATAGGTCGTCTGACCCAGGAGCGAAATTGCCAAGCCTATTGAAAGGTATATTTTTTTCACACCATTTTTCCTTTATGAGCTTCATGATCATGTGACCACTGGAGTGCTCATAGGTCTTATGTTCAATCGCTATGCCACATTGCTAGGTTAGTCGAGAGTTATGCCAATTCAAATGAGGCGCTAAGAACCAATAAGCGGTGCCCTGAAAAGGCGAAAGGGTGACCAGGCTCGTCACGCAATGCGGCGCAGATCACTTACTCCTGTTCCAAATTTTGGCCATATACGTAGAGTTTTTTCTCGGCATATTTTTCATAGGGAGTTTTTTCTACCTCGAATGTTGCTTGAAAAAGCCGTCATTACACGCTGAAATACTCGCCAATGCCACTAATAATAGAGACTGAGAATCTCAGCCGAGTTTTTAAATCATACAAAAAACCTAAGGGTTTATTAAATTCTCTTAAGGGTTTTTTTTCTAGGCAGTACGAATCTAAAATTGCTTTAGCTCCCACAACCCTAAATATAGAGGGTGGGCAGGTTATTGGTTTGGTTGGTGCTAATGGAGCGGGTAAGACCACCCTTATTAAACTTTTGTCGGGACTAATCTCGCCATCGACTGGCACATCTAAAGTATTGGGGTTCAACCCCAATGACCGAAAAAACGAGTACTTAAAAAAGATCAGCGTTTTACTGGGTCAGAAAAACCAATTGTGGTGGGATATCGCCCCTGTTGATAGCTACGACCTTCTCGGAAAAATCTACGACATCGAAGCGAAAGAAGTTGACCGGCGGGTCGAAGAGTTGGCCGAAATCTTCAGTTGTACAGATCAGTTGCAAACTCAGTTAAGGCGGTTGTCATTGGGTGAGCGCATGAAAATGGAAATCATTGGCGCCCTTTTACATCGACCTGAAGTTCTTTTTTTGGATGAACCCACTATAGGTCTTGATATAGTCGCCCAAAACGTGATTCGAAATTTTATTGAGCAATATATGGCTCGATACAAACCGACGATTATATTAACCAGCCATTACATGGATGATATCTCACGATTAAGTGATCGGCTCCTGTTAATTAGCGAAGGTAAAATAGTATACGATGGCAATGTTGACGAGTTTACCCTACGAGCTGAGACCAAACAAAAGCTGATGATAGTGCTTGGTTCGCCAACTCAAGAGGCGATGGAGTTTAGCGGAATCGGAGCGATCAGTGTTGGACAAAAACTGATCGACCTTTCAGTTCCCGCAAAGGGTTTGGGAGAAGTCATTTCAAGAATTGCGAAATTCAATGTCATACAAGAAATCAGAATTGAAGAGTCAGGGTTTGAGGAAGTCATTCATGAGTTTTTGGCGAAAAATGTACGGCACGGCAAAGTTGGCCGTGGTCTCACAGTTTGAATATAGAATAAATTTATTCGTTGATGCTGTGATTCAGCCGCTTATTGGTTCTCTTATTGAAATGGCCATGTGGTATGCTATCTTTTCGAGTTTGGGACAGCTAACTCTTGCGGGCTATACGCGCGACTATTATCTTGTCTATGCCCTCTGGGCCTCATTTTTTTCGCGGATTTCGGCCAACTGGATGTACGAGTTTCGCATGATCGATGAGATTGAATCCGGAAAGATCAATGGCCTTCTCCTGAGACCCATTTCGTTTTATGAATACTATTTAGGTCAATACCTGGGGTACAAGTCTCTGACGGGAGTATTTTCTTTTTTAATTCCAATATCGGTATGCTTAGTGGTTTCGAGCCCCGTGCAATTAATCCGCTTGCCCTTGGCAGTTTCTTTATTATTTTACTATGTGATTTTTATTCATACTGTGAGTTTTTGCATTGCGAGCCTGGGATTCTTTTTTAATAAAATCCACTCCGTTACTATTGCCAAAAACATTTCCATTTGGCTTTTATCAGGAGAAATTTTTCCGCTGGATTTAGTTCCTGACCCTTACAAAAAAATACTTTTGTGGCTGCCGTTTTCAAGCGGTGTGTTTGTCCCTACGGGATACCTAACGGGGAGGCTGCAGGTTAGCGACGTAGTATTGGGGTTTAAAAGTGTTTCGTTGGGACTTTGTGTGTCTGGGTTGGTGGCCGCCATAGTGTGGAGGCAGGGGCGCCGTGTATATAGTGGGACAGGCGCATGAAAAAACATTTTAATCTTTTATTGGCATTTTTTAAGGTCAGCCTCATTGCTGAAATGGAATTTCGCTTTAACATGGTCTTAAAAATTGTCGCTGATGTGGTCTGGTATGTCGCACAGCTGAGTATTTTTGAGATTTTGTTTTTGCACTCAACTCATTATGCAGATTGGGATTTACCCTCGGTTCGGGTCTTTTTAGGAATACTGTTTTTTACAGATGTTTTTTATATGTTGTTTTTTTCTGAAAATCTCAGTCGGGTGTCTACCATGGTGAGAAATGGCGAGCTCGATCTGTTGCTTGCTAAACCAGTCAATGCACTTTTTATGGTGAGTTTTCGAAAAATAGACATCGGTTACTTTCTAAATCTGATCATAGTTGTGGGCTACCTCTTTTGGGCAATTAATAAACTGCCCATTGATCTTACGGCTTGGAATATTTTGTGGTTTTGCTTAATGGCGCCGGCCTCATTGGTCGTGTCTTATTCAGTTCGAGTTTTTTTTGCAAGCCTTTCTATTATATTTGTAAATGCCGAAGGGGTGTCTTATCTTTGGTATAGTCTTTATAGGCTTGGCACGAGACCCGATTCAATTTATCCAACGGCCCTAAGGTATCTCATTTTAACTGTATTGCCAGTGGCGTTTCTAGCCAGCGTACCGAGTCGATTTCTATTGGGTAAACAAGAATCATGGATGTATTGGGAAGTCCCATTGGTTTGTTTTCTTTTATTCTTTGGTTGCATTCGATTTTGGAATTATTCGCTGAAAAAGTATTCGTCTGCTAGTAGTTAAGGTCCTTCAGTTAGTGAAGGATCTTCTTTAATGGCAATCTCTTTGACACTTTTGGCGCCCAGTTTTTCCAGTTTTCGGGTTTGAGAAAGAACGCGTGAATTAAGTCGTGTTTTTGCGGCGTCGTACTCATCTTTAGCCTTAGTTAGGCATTCTCCAAGGTGGACAAAGCCCTCAACAAAATCAGCCACACGTTTGTGAAGTTCAATGCCGACTTCAGAGATTTGTTGTGCGTTTCGAGCTAATTTTTCTTCGTTCCAACCAAAGCTGATTACTTTTAGAAGTCCAATAAAAGTAGGAGGTGTGGCAACCAATATTTTTTTAGACATCGCGTATTCGATTAGGTCAGGTTGAGATTCAAGTGCGGCATACAAAAAAGACTCGTTTGGTAAAAACATAACTGTAAAATCAGCTGAGTTTGTAAATCGTGTCGAGTAGTCCTTAAGACTTAATTTTGTGATGTGGTCTTTGATGTGCTTACCATGGCGAACCCACTCTAATTTTCTCTGCTCTTCGGTGGGGGCATCTAAATAGGCTAAAAAGGCATCAATGGGAGTCTTGGCATCAACCAACACCAAGCGGCCGCCGGGCATTTTGACTGTCATGTCGGGAATGAGTCTTTGGCCATCAAGATCAGTTTGCACATCTTGAAATACGATATCGGCGTACTCTGACATGCCAGAAAGCTCGATACAGTTTTTTAGCTGCATTTCGCCCCAGCGTCCGCGCACGTGGGGTTTTTTTAGACTGTCTTTTAGGGCTGAAGTGGCTTGAGTGAGCTCCCGGTTTGTTAATGCAATTCGCTCGAGCTCACCTTCGACTTTATGGTAAGACTTTTGCCTTTCTTTTTCTAACTCGTTAATTTGAGTTTGATACTTTTGCAGGGTTTCGCTGAGTGGCTTTACCAAATCATCGACCGCTTTCTGACGCTTTTCAAGTTCATGGCTTGAACTCATTTTTTCTTTATCCAAGACCGACTTTGCGAGATCTAGAAATTGTTTGTTATTGCCCTCTAGTGCGGTAGAGGCGAGACTCTTAAAAGCGTCTTGAAGACTGGCTTTGCTTTGAATTAAAAGAGAAGCTTCGCTTTGGCGCAACTGATTAATGTATTTCAGTTCTGAGTTTAACTTTTGAACTTTAAAAAGTTCTCGCAAAAAGAGTATTGCGAGAATTCCTGCCGCGACTATTGAAGCAATGAGACCAGTTAACATCATGATTTAGTATTTTGGTTTCATAAGTTTTAAGACATTTCCGTCAACGTCTTCAAAAACCAGCATGTGTCCCCATGCGGCGTCGTCTTCTCCCAATATTTTAGCGCCATGTTTTTCAAGTCGCTTTCGGTCCTCGGAAATATTGTCTGATTTTAGGGTTAAGGTCCCGCCGGCGTAGGCTCCATGAGAATCTCGCGCAAATTTGGGGATATCATGTTCTACCGAGTGCAGGCCAATGTGGGCTGAGCCGCATTCCATTGAGGTCCAACCTTTCTCTTGAAAACTGACCTTCATGCAAAGGGCGTCGGTATAAAACTGGACGGATTTTTTTATGTCTTTTACATTATAGTGAAAATCTTGAATACCCGTGATCATAAATGATTCCCCCAAAAAAAGTGGTGGCCAGGGACGGAATCGAACCGCCGACACAAGGATTTTCAGTCCTCTGCTCTACCGACTGAGCTACCTGGCCACCAGAATTGGTTTCGTCTGTTGAAGTTTAAGGGTAATTAATTAAAATGGGGGGGTAACTTAGTCAAAAGATTCCGTGGGTTTGATTAGAGTTTTAAATTAATCAGCCCGATTGTGCCGATAAATTAAGCGGGCGAATACCAAAACTTGAAAAAATATTGCGAAGATATGATTCCGGCAAAGATAGTGCTGGGGACAGATATGTCCCCAGTTTGTGGACAATTGAGTAGACATTCCTAGAAATACTTATTTAAGATTCCTTTCTGAGGGTTAGAAATGATTGAGACTCAAGACCTGCGTACTGACGATCTTAAGCACCGATTACAATCGGAACTGATTGAACGCTGCCGAAAGAATCCTAAATACTCGTTGAGAGCTTTTGCTAAAGCCTTAGATATGGACCATTCACTATTATCCAAAGTTGTTCGCGGGCAGAGGCCTCTGGGTAAAAAGCTCTCTCGAAAATTGCAGGCGCAATTAGGTTGGACGGACTCCCAGGGCAGAGAATTTGGCGCGAATTACCACACTATTCCCAGTGATCACTTTTCTTTGATAGCAGATTGGTACCATTTCGCCATTTTTGAACTTACTTCTGTTTTGGGATTTCGAGCTGACCCAAAGTGGATTGCGCAAAAATTAAATATTACGGTATCTGAGGTGAGAGCGGCTATAGAGCGCTTAGTACGAATGAAATATTTGTCATGGCAGAATTTGCAATCGCAGGGAAAGACAAAAGAGGAAACGCTTGTCAAAAACCGCGATAATATTACGACGGTTGGCAATGATTTCACCGTCGCAGGCTTTCGAGTGTTACAAAAACAGGTTTTAGAAAAAGCTCTTTGGGCCTTAGAAAACGTGCCCTTTGAGTGTCGAGATCAGTCCTCGTTAACAATTGCGATTAATAAAGCTCAATTGCCTGAAATCAAAAGAATGATTAAGGATTTTCGCCGGAAGATTTGTAAGTTTACGTCGGCAAATTCAAAAAAAACAGATATTTATCAGTTAGGAATTTCTTTTTATCCAATTTCAAAAAATGAGGGGGAATCATGAAAAACTATCTATTATTAATTGTTACGAGCTTGTTAATGTTTTCTAGTCTTGGATTAGCTGACGGCGGCGAAGGACATGGCGGAGATGATCTGCGTACACTTTTTTATCGTGCGCGAGCATTGGCGGAATACAAACTCAAACACCTTAAGGCGTGTAGTTTTCAAGGGCGCGTTGATGAATCGACAAAGCAATGGATTTTGGATCGCAGAGACCAACTGGCTGAAGACGTTTTAAAAAGCAAACATATTTGGTTAAGCGATATGCAAACTACGTGCGCCTTTACTAAGATACATATTGGCGCTGACATCTATTTATCGTTTCCAGCTTGTCGCAATATTACTCAGATAGAGCAGGCGGCTGAGCTTTTGGTGCACGAAACGGCTCATCACTTTGATATCACTGAAGAGGGTGAGGCCGATCGCATTGCCGTTGCAGTAATGACATCACGCGATGTTGATAGTTGCCCCGAGGATCCCGAAGACCCTTTCAATCCGCGCATTTGTGCGGGCGTTCCGATGACGAAGGATCAAGCGTTAAGATACTTTGAAGCGGGAACAACAGTTTCGAGGGTAGTTGGCTATTCTGATGTCTATCATCGTATTCGTAGCTGTAATAAATTTACAGGGTGTAAGCCCTGGGAGATTACTAAAAATATAATTCCGCTGCGCGTTTGGGAAAATGGGGGTTATCAAGTAAAAAGTTTCGACTTTTCTCGCCGCGCAAATTATTTTCAAATCGTAAACAATAATCCTTCCATTATGATGAAACAACTAGACCCGATTTTTATTCGATGTGACTCGGTTGGGGATAATATTTCTAATTGCTCCGCCCTCTCTTCAAACGGAACTGAGGTTCTCTTAAGTAAAGGATCAGCTATTCGGCTTTCGGGAACAATTAAGCCATCATGTGCCTGGTTTAGGCATGCCGATATTAGTGTAATTTCAAAAGAAGGTAATTACACAGAAAACGAATTGGTATTAACTAGTTTTTACTAAATTTTCTAAAAAGAATAGAAGGCTATAAGGGCGAGATCTTCTCGCCTTTTCCAACCTTCAGTTACATAACAATATTGTCTAGATATTTGTCCAGGTTAGTTGTGGGTCTTTTCCCTTTACGAGCCCTGAGACGCCTGATCTAATTAATTAGATCTATAAAAAACGGAGGTTTTATGTCTCGGATCACTAGACTATTAATTTTATCACTTTTGCCGAGTGTTCTGGCATCTGTTGCACTTGCTGCTCCGGAATGGACAATTGAAAAGGTTGATAGAGCGGCCTCGGGGAATAGGATGGTCCAACTCAATATTTCTAAAAATGGTGATAAGCATTTAGTTTATACCGGTTGTTCTGACGGGCCATGTGCTCGAAGCGAACTTTTTTATTCTGTTTTAGCAGGGCGCTCTGACTGGCAAAAGACTTCCGTCGATGCTTCGACAGATGACACAGGCACGGGTTGGTTTCCGAGTATTGCTTTTGACGCCAAATCAATTGCTCATATTTTTTATGCTGACCATGAAGCACAAACTCTTCGCTATGCTACGAACAAAGATTCAAAATGGAAAACTCAAGATTTGGGATCGGGTCGCGGTGGCTGGTGGACATCAAGTGCTGCAGCTAACGGAAAAGTTTATTTTGCCCATACAAAACTTCCAGAACAAGGTTGGGAGAATGCGGCTCTTGAGGTGGGAACGCTTGAAAACGATAAATGGACTCTTGAAGTAGTGGATGGGGCTCGCAATGCGGGTTGGTTTACTTCAATGGCCGTGTTACCCAATGGAAATCCCGTCGTAAGTTACAATGCTGTTTTTAGTCAGCCAACGGGTGCAATAAAAGTCGCCATTAAAGGCGCCAATAATTGGGACATTGTTGATATCGATAATACATCTGTGAAACATCATGTCGCCGTGGATAGCGCGGGCAACATTCATCTTGTTTATCAGAAGGTGTCATCTGGTCAGGCTGCGAAAAGCGCATTTTCGTTGGTTCATGTGACAAACGCCAGCGGTACTTGGAAGCGCACTAATCTACAAGAGGTCGGAGATGAGGGCGTTAACAACACGGGCTACTTTCCAAGAATTACTACAGACGCCAGTGGGGGTTTGCATATAGCTTACACCACGATTAAAGATCAGATGATTTATGCGCGAAAACTAAATGCGAATACTAATTGGGAGTATTATTCCTTCGACGACCTCGGCGGAACTTACTATCCGTGGATTGAAGTTGAACCCAGTGGTATGGTAAGTATAGCTTACGAGCGTAGCGGTAATATATATCTCGCGACTTGTAGCAACTGTTCATCAAGAGGGAAACCTTGAGATTTGTCGGGAGGCTCGATGATCGTCCTAGCACTTCTTAAGTGCGGTTTCCAGATCGTTTAATAAATCCACCTGTGATTCAATTCCTACACTCAAGCGCACGAGTGTATCGCTAATTCCAAGTGCCTTGCGGTTTTCTGCCGGCACGCTCGCATGAGTCATAATTGCGGGGTGCTCGATCAACGACTCTACGCCACCTAAGCTTTCGGCCAATGAAAAAACACGAACGGATTCTAAAAATGAGCGCGCCGTTGCGAGATCACCTTTAAGATAAAAAGTAATCATGCCGCCAAAACCCGACATTTGTTTTTTTGCGAGTTCATGTTGTGGGTGACTTTTTAAGCCTGGATAAATCACCTTCTCAACTTTTTTATGATCTTCTAAAAACCTTGCTAGTGCCTCGGCATTTTCTTGGTGGGCTCGCATACGAACTGCCAGGGTCTTTAGACTTCTTAAGCATAGAAAAGAATCAAACGGTGCGGCAATGCCACCTATGGAGTTACTTAAAAAAGCAATTCGTTCTGCAAGCGCGGGGGTATTGGTTACCGCTACGCCGCCCACAATATCGCTATGGCCATTAATAAACTTAGTCGAAGAGTGCATAACGACATCAGCACCTAAATCTAAGGGTTTTTGAAAGTAAGGGCTCATAAAAGTATTATCGACCACAGTTATTGATTTATTCTTGCGTGCAATATCAGATATTTTTTTTATGTCGACAAGTTTAAGCATGGGATTCGTCGGTGTTTCAACCCACACAAGTTTTGTGTTCTTTTTGAGAGCGTTATTTAGGTTTTTCATATCGGTTAAATCGACATAAGAAAACTCAATGCCATTATGCTTTAGTACCTTATCAAAAAGTCGAAATGTTCCGCCGTACATATCGTCGCCCGCAACTACATGATCACCAGCCTTCAGCAAGTGCAGTATAGTGGTGGTGGCTGCGCAGCCCGAAGCAAAAGCATAACCAAACTTACCTCCCTCAAGGCTAGCAATACAATCTTCGTAAGCCTTTCGCGTGGGATTACTTGTTCGGCTATAGTCGTAGCCTTTGTGTTTACCCGGAGAAGACTGAACATATGTTGAAGTGAGGTAAACAGGCGTCATGATTGCACCCGTCGTGGGATCGGGTTCTTGACCCGCATGAATGGCACGTGTCTCAAAGCCAAATTTATTAATTGGCCAATCCATATTTGTCTCCTTTTTTTAGGTCCCTAAAGGTGTTGTCCCATGTATTCCAGCAAATCAATTTTTGTGACAATTCGCATTTTACCCTGTTGATTTTTTACCAGTGCCACCATGCCCTGTTTAAAATGTTCTGCTAATTGTTGTAGGGTTTCATCCCATTCAACCCAAACTATATTACCTTTAATAAGATGTATTATGGGATCCTGAGGTTTAATTTTTCCGCTAGCAAGTGGCTCTAAGAGATCGGACTCGTCGATTATGCCGACCAGGGTATCGTCTGAAAAAATCGGAACCTGAGAAATGCCCACTTTTTTAAGTGTGGTCACAACGTCCATAACAGTCTGATCGACCTTACAAGATATGACGTCATGGTCTTTGGCGCGCAATGCAATAAGGTTTCCGACAGTTCTTTCTGTAAGTGGAGAGGGTAAAAAGCCATTATCTCTAAGCCAAGCATCATTAAAGGCCTTGCTGAGATAACTTTTGCCGTGATCTGGTAATATGACGAGAATATTTGACGGTTTTTCAAGTTTTTCAGAATACTCAATGGCGCCAGCCAAAGCCATTCCCGATGAGGGCCCGACACAAATTCCTTCTTTAGCTACCAGCTCGCGACACATTACAAAAGATCTTTTGTCGTCCATCCTCAAAAAAGCATCAACATAGTTAAAATCCCAAACAGTCGGTAAAAAATCCTCACCAACTCCCTCTACTTTATAGGAATGTGCGGGTGTTCGGACTTCTTTATAATAATAGAGATCAAAGAGAATGCTCCCGATAGGATCGATCACCACCATCTTTATGTTTTTATTTTTCTCTTTTAGAAATTTTGAAACCCCCGTTACGGTTCCACCTGTTCCACCGCCGGCAACAACGACGTCAACTTTTCCACTCATTTGTTCCCAAATTTCGGGACCCGTAGATTTATAATGGGCCAATGTATTGTCTTGATTGTGATATTGATTGGAATAAAAACAGTTGGGGGTAATTTCGACGAGTTTTTTAGCGACACTATAATAACTGCGTGCATCTGAAGGTTCTACGGCAGTAGGGGTAACGACAACTTTAGCGCCATAGGCTCTCAAGATCGAACGTTTTTCTTCGCTCACTTTATCGGGCATTACAAAAATTGTTTTATATCCTTTTATGCAGGCGGCAATTGCTAGGCCTAAGCCTGTGTTTCCTGACGTAGCTTCGATAATTGTGGCGCCAGGTTTTAACTCTCCACGGCGTTCGGCTTCCTCTATTATATATTTGGCGACGCGATCTTTTACACTCTGACCTGGGTTAAAGTATTCAATCTTACCAAAAAAATTGTGTTTGCCCTTAGGTACAACGTGGTTAAGTCGTACAATGGGAGTATTTCCAATAGTTTCCAAAATGTTATCTCTGACACCCTTCATGAAAACTCCTTGCGCGGGGGAATCGCATCTTCTATGCTTTAATTTGTAAGATATCAGGCGGGGGAATGTCATGCAAAATTCCAATAAAAGCTTTAAATTACTCGTGCTTTGGGTTTTTATATTGTATTCGGCAGTTGTTTTCTCTGCCGGCGTGGCATTGGGCGGGGTCGGAATTTCAGTTCGCCTTGAAGAAGACGGATCCTTTAGAATCTCTGAAATTGTAAGTGGAAGTCCTGCCGAGAAGGTAGGCCTAATCGTTGGCGAAGAAGTTAAAGGTGTAGATGGCGTAAGTACTTCACGTAAGACTTTGGAAGAGGTGGTAAATTTGATTCGCGGGACCGAAGGGACCTGTGTTCTTTTATCCCTAAAACATACCACTTATCCTAATCTAAGGCATATTAAAGTGCGACGATACATATTAGCCAACATATTCGCCTCAGAAGACTGTATTTAATTGTCCGTTTTCTTTCCCCAAAAAATATAACGAAGCTTCTTTTTTTGAGCACTGATAATTTCAATGCAAGCTGGACTCATAGACTGAGGGTAGGAGTTAGGGAGTTCTTTTTCATTAACGTTGCTGGGCACTGAGTTTAGACATTGATTATCGTAGGTATTAACTGCAAATTGATAATCCGATTCTGAAACCAAATCTAAAAATTTTAACCTTTCATTAAGCCAGTAGCAGTTTAGGGGTAGAACTTTCTGAGAAAGCTCAACTTCGCACAGAACATTGAATTTTTTAAGATCCAATGTATTCTTTCTGCTCTTATTGAGGTCAAAGAGAGATTTGGCCAAGGTTAACGACCAAGTTTCATGCTTTTCAATCAGTTTGAGCCCCTTTAAGTCAGTATTAGCTGAGGCGCTAAGCGCGCTGATCAAAAATAGGATGAGAATGAGTGGTTTCACAGATTAAATCCTTCCATCAATTGTTTAATGATCGGTCCAATTAGTAAAATTAAATAAGCAGGAAACAAGAGAATTAGCATTGGCACCATGAGTTTAAAAGGCAACCTTTGCAATGCCAGCTCAAGCTCTTGTTCGCAAGCATAGTTAACTTCTTCTTCTAACTGGCAGAGCGGATCATAAATCATTTGGCCTTTAAAGCCTGACTCCAAGATTTGAAAGAATACTTTTCGATACGGACTTGTACAATTGTCAATTATTCTAGAATTATCTGATTGGTGCTGAAGTCCGATGAACCATTGCCGAACGAGTCCACAAAATTCACCTTCATTTTTTTGTAAATAGAGCTCCAGAGCGGACTTTGTTGAGAGGCCACTTTCCATTTGCATGCGGAGCTCAGAGATCAACTTAAATAAAGGATTTATATCAACCATTTATGTTTCCTCCCAATCGAAAGGATTAAAGCAATTCCAGATAGATACAAAACAAGCGAAGAAAGAATGAGTAGAAAATTTTTATGGAGTCCGTAGCTTATCAATACATATGCAAGCAGTGCTATGTAGAGGATGGAAAGTAAGATGGTCTGAATGAGACTTTGTTGGCTTAAAACGCGCGCCTTTAACTTAAATTTTTCTTCTCTTAGGAGCCGTTGCCTTAAGTTTTGAATGCCTTTTAATGCATTATGAGGTCTATTTTTAATCTGCAGGAGGTCGCCAACTATTTCTCTTAAGAATGCAGGTAATGAGCTAGGCTGTCGCTGATTTTCCAAAAACATCAGTGAATTGTAGATTTCGACAAACCGCTCTCTATAAAACGTCGGTAATTGCTCAGTTGCTAGCAAAAATGCCTGCGAAAAATTTTTTCCGGACTTCATTTGAAGAGCTGTTACTGTTAAAAAACCGATTAATTGAGTTTGAAAACCAGACATTCGCATATTCCGCAGCCATTTTTCTCCCAAAAAAATAAAAATAATGTTCGTGATAAGGAGAATCGGGCCAAAAAAAATGTTTTTAGGTACAAAGACGAGGAGAAAACCGTGAATTAAGAGCAAAAATGTGCCAATTTTTGTCAAATGGTGTTTTGAAATGAGTTTTTCTGAAAATAAATTCTCTAAAATTCGCAATTCGAATAGAAATCCGGACAAAAAAAATATAAACGTAAATATGATCATGTGACCTCTCGGGGATTATATTTTGCAAAAAGTGGGCACATTGTATTTTTTTTGTTGACGAAACGGTGGGTATCAGTAAACTAATTGAGATAGGTCAACAACAAACTATATCCTGGGAGGGATAAGATGGCTAAGAAGAAAAAGAAAGCTACAAAGAAAAAAGCTACTAAAAAAAGAACTACCAAGAAAAAAACTTCTAAACGTAAGAAGTAGTTTTTTAAGTAGCATAGTAATTGAAACCCCGGGCCTAGCTCGGGGTTTTTTTTATTTTAGAAACAGAATTAGAAAATTAGAAATAAAATGTCTTAGAAATAAGATGTCTTAGAAATAATAAGAGATGCCAAGAGCGCCGGTAGTAGCCGTTTGAAAGTCGTCGACATCAACTAGAGCTTGCAGTTCCAAGTACATCGAAATTCCTGCCCAAGGACCAGAGAGCTGCACATATTGCAGGCCCAGTCCAGGATAAATAATATCCTCTGAAAATTGACCGCTTTCTTTTTCGCCGGAATTGAGAAATCGCTTACCGAGAATATTAGGTAGGGTAGTTTCAATGGCTTGGCTTTCCGCTCTCTTGTGAGTCCAGCGAACATAGCCGGCAGAAAAATAGGGAAGAAAACTTGTTCCCGAAACAAATCTTTTTATCGCAAAGCCAAAGGACTGGAAGGGGTCGCCAACTCCAAACAAGAGGCTGAGCGCAGCTTGGTCAGTCAAATTAAGATCTAAATTAATGCCAGCAATGCCAGCAGCGCCCCCAAAGCTTGAGCCAATGGCCACGCGGCGTTTTTGCCGAAACTCGGTTCCATCAAGGGCTGCCTTTGACGAAAGCCTATCGACGTTAGCCATCCTTTGGCGCGCTGACCAACTATCAAGAGGCGCTAACAAAATAATAAGGATCGCAAACCTTTTCATTAAATCTCCTAGAACAATTTAGCCTTGATTCCATCTTCCTGAAAAAATTTCTTGAGGGCCTTGGCATCTAGACCTTCTAAACGCCAAAGTAGCCGCTGAATAAGCTCAAAAGTCTTTTCAGATTTGGGATCTCGTAGGTTTTTAGAAAAATAGGCCATGTCTTCAGTTAGCTGAATCACGTTTTCTATTAATTTTTGCGTATCTTTGTGACTGGACATTTTGTCGACCCGAGTGAGGAGACTATTGAGGTTCGAGACAAGCTTATCGGCCATTTTTAGCGTATCAGTAATCGAACCCTCATTTTTTTCAACCATGTCGAGAATTTTACCGGCTAAGCCGTAACTTTGGGAAATAAGTTGATCGATCCTCGGCGGGTCCTCGCCTCTAACAAGTGCGCCTGGCCTCAGTTTTGGGGCTGAATTACTGCCGGGTGTGATTTCTATAAATTTTTCGCCGATAACGCCAGCTAAATTAATAAAAAACTTGCTATCATTACGTAATGTATTCCAAGCTTTTTTTTCGATTCCTATTTTAATACGCAGCTTTACTTCTTCACCGCCGCCAGTCTCCATATAAGGATCAAAGGTAATAGACTTTACCTTTCCGACTTTAATTCCCATGACCCGGACCGGAGAGCCTATCTCAATTCCGCCGGCAAAATTATAAGCTAAATCTAAGTCGTAGGTATGAACAAATGGATTTATAGCTCCCAAAAAATAAGCGAAGGCAATAACTAAACAGATCATTGAGATAAAAAGTAAACCAACCTTGGTTTCAGGCTTCATCAAATTATAGTAGCAATTAATTTTTAGAATGACAGCACCAAATCCATTTAGGCGTGCTCACATTTTTGGCAAACTCAATGAGAGATTTAATAAAAGAAGGAGAAAATATAAGACAAGACAAAATCAATCATCAATATAGCCACAGAAGTTGCAACCACGCTGTTAGTAGTAGCCAGTCCCACACCCTCGGCGCCTTCGGTACATTTAAATCCGTAGTAACAACTAAAAAGTGGAATGACAGCACCAAAAGACAGGCCCTTGATGCCAGCGAACACGAGATCTTTGAAACCTACGAAGGCGCTAACTGCCGCCATAAAGCTGCCGGGTGTATGTCCCAGTTTTAGTGTGCTAACGAGCATGGCGCTGTAAAGGCAAACAACATTGGCGATTATACTGAGTGTGAGTCCGCCAATAGCACAGGCGATAAATCGGGGAACCACAAGATATCGTATGGGATTCATTCCCAACATCTGGTACGCCTCAATCTGCTCTGTTATTTTCATCGAAGCCACTTCGGCCGCCATTCCGGCTCCAACTCGCGAGGTCAATAAGAGACAAGTGACCACGGCGCCGAGCTCTCGCAATATCAGTAAGGCTGCAAAGCCCGGAACCATTGAGTCATTTTGGATTACAATTTTCATGTGATAAGAGGCTTCGATGATTGTTACGGCCGCCGCAAAACACACGCAAAAAATAATGATGAATAGGCTTTGATTGGCCACAAAATAGATTTGCCTTAAAGTATCTTTGAACCGAAATGGCGGTATGATGACGTTACCAAGTGTTTTGGTAGTGAGATCAACAAATCCCCCAAGAAACTCCAGACTAAATAGTACTTTTACGCCAAGAGCAGTAATCATCTAAACTCCTAAGAAAAGCATTAGGATGGTGTCCCCAATTAAACTTGTCAGCCAGTCGGCAACTACAATCCCTACCATCGTAACAACCGCAGTGCTAACGACGGCTCGCCCGACTCCTCGAGCGCCTCCCGTCGTATTGTAACCCTTGTAGGTGCACACCGAAGCCAAAACAATTGCGAAAACTAAACATTTAAAAAGACCTAGTGCTAGTGAGGCAGGAGTCACTATAGTGGGAACGTGTCTTAAGTATTCTTCGGGGTTTATTCCTGAAAAAAACATTCCTAATAACAGTCCACCGAAAATAGACATTAAGAGTCCCACTGCCAGTAAAAAGAAACTAGAAACAATAATACCGATAAAGCGTGGAAGAATAATTTCGGTAAACGGATTTGCACCCAAGCAGCGGATGGCATCGATCTGCTCTGTAACCTTCATTGTGCCGAGTTCAGCCGAGGTAAAAGCACCCACTTTTCCGCTAAGCATAAAGGCGATGAGTAGGGGACCGACTTCTCTCACTGTCGCACTTGTTGAAAGCCCGCCGAGGTAGCCCAAGGCCCCAAACTGACTAATCTGCATAGTAAACTGAATGGTCATGATGGCTCCCACAAAAAATCCGGCAAGAGCAGTTGTTGGTAAGCTTTGAACTGTTACGTACCAAATTTGAGAGTTTATTTCTGAGTAAGTACATGGTTGGCGAACGGCAGTGTGAAATATTTGCCTAACAAATAGTAGGCATCTCCCAATGTCATCGATGATATCGTACAAAGCCTTCATTGCTCCAGCGCCTCTTTTAAAAAATCCCTAACTAAAGGCACTTGGCTCTTTTTGAGTTCACTGGGAGTCCCCATTTCTATAATATTGCCTTCAGACAAGACGATAATGCGGTCAGCGATGTCTAGCGCGCAGTTCATGTCATGGCTAACGACAACCGATGTCGTTTTTAACGTACGCGACAAATCAAAAATCAACTGGTTTATTGATTTTGTGGTGATGGGGTCAAGGCCGGTGGTGGGCTCATCAAATAACAGTATTTTTGGTTCAATCGCTATTGTGCGGGCTAAACTCACGCGTTTTTGCATTCCGTAAGACAGGTTACGTGGAAATTTGGCTTCGACATCTTCTAAATGAACAAGACTGAGACATTTCAAGACTCTTTCGCGCAGGTGCTCTTCGCTCATTCGATAATGTTTGCGTAGTCCAAAAGCCACATTTTCGAAGATCGTGCGAGAATCAAACAATGCGGCATGCTGAAAGACCATGCCACATTTTTTTCTGACCGAAAAATACTCTTCTTCGGTGAGCTTTGATACCTCTTGACCATCAATCCAGATTTCGCCACCATCCGGCCGTAATAGTCCTACTATATTCTTTAGCAGAACGGACTTACCAGTACCTGAAGTTCCTAATATAAAAATAATTTCACCCTCGGCGATGTCAAATGAGAGATCTTTTAGAATTGTACGAGCGCCAAATTTTTTGGTTAAGTTTTTGAATTTAATCATTGGCGTCTCTAATGGGAGGACGCTTGATTTCACCACGAATAAATTGTTGGACGCGGGGATCTGAGTGGAATTTGGTTTCTTGTGGGGTGCCCGTTAAAATTACCTCGCCATCGATAATCATGGCTATTTTATCGGCCATTTGATAGGCGCGGTTCATGTCGTTTGTAATTGCGACAACCGTTGATCCATAGGTTTTTTTTAATTCCAATATCAGCTGAATAATTTGGCGACTGGTTATTGGATCAAGTCCTGCCGTGGGATCATCATAAAAAACAATCTTAGGTTCTAGCCCCAATGCTCGGGCAATGCCTAATCTCTTTTGCATGCCGCCGCTTATTTCGTCCGGAAATAAATCTTTAGCGTCAAGAATTCCTACACTAGAAAGAAAGCGTGAACAGATCTCAAGAATTTCAACCTCTGATTTTGTTGTTGTTTCTCGTAGGGGAAAGGCAATATTGTCAGTGACGCAGAGAGAGTCAAATAGGGCGTTTTTTTGAAACAAAACTCCCATCTTGCACAGGAGCCTCTGCTTTTTAGATTCAGTAATATTTAAAAAGTCATGTCCTTCAACGGACACATCTCCCTGAGAGGGGCGAATAAGTCCACACATGATTTTTAAAAGCACCGTTTTACCGTGCCCACTGGGACCAATAAGAACCAAAGTTTCACCTTTGCCGACAGCAATGTTTACTTTAGTAAACAAGGTGTGGTTATCAAAAATCATACGTACATTCTGAAGTTCAATTGTTGGTGACGTCATATTTACTCTGTTAGATATGTTATGGTGTAAAATTGACACGTGTCTACAAAAGAATTAAGGCTAGTGACGCATTGGAACTGCACGGGGCGATTTGGGCGAGTTTTTTACTTTGAAAACGATGCCTTTTGCCTCGGAAGATTTGTCAATGACACTGTATTCACGGTCGACTATTTCTGCAAAAATTTTTTAAAACAACGCCATTTTGTTAGATGACCTGAAGTTAGAAATATCGATATGGACTTGTAAATTCCATTGGCTTTTATTAGATACCAGGCATGTACCTCTCTAATTTAAAAGTCATTGACCCACCTTTTTCTATTAAGCAAAACGAGGCGCTTCGTTGGATCGCAAAGGCTCATGCCTTAAGTGATCCTCATAGAGATTTTTTGCGTCTAGTGGAGCGCTATGGCTGCAGCGCGGAGCAAATCAATCAACGGTTTCATTTTAATTCAGAATTATTTTCTGAGCCAACTTTAGAGGGACTAACTGCTAATTTAAAGCCAAACCTTCAGGAGAGAATGGCTTTTTATACTAAAATTGTAAATGAGCTGTTTGAACAAAATTATCGCGAAACAAATAATCCTCCCGACGGTATTTTTCATGTCACTTGCACCGGCTATCAGTCGCCAAGTGCCGCACAGAGATTAGTTTCAAAAAGAGCTTGGCCGAGCCAAGTTGTTCATCTTTACCATATGGGCTGTTACGCGGCCCTGCCAGCTGTGAGGTTAGCGAATTCGATTCTTAATTTTGAGGGTTTTAAGCGTATAGACTTAATGCATACAGAGCTTTGCACCTTACATTTTCAAAGCCAAAATCACGATCCTGAGCAATTGGTGGTACAAAGTCTTTTTGGCGATGGAGCGATTTCTTATTCACTCGAGCTTTTGCCGCCACGTATTGGGTTTAAGCTTTTGTGGAGTGGGGAGCGAGTGATTCCTAATAGTTTGGATTCCATGACTTGGGGCTTGGGACCCAATGGGTTTACGATGTCTCTAAAAAGAGAAGTTCCGAAATTAATAAAAGAAAATATTAAAGCTTTTGTAAATGGAATACCGCTAAAAAAATCCAAGATACTTTGGGCAGTTCATCCGGGCGGGCCAAAAATTATTGAGACAATCGCCCATGAGCTTGATTTAAATTTAGAGCAAGTGGGCGCTAGTATCGATGTACTCAAAGAGCGAGGCAACATGTCTTCGGCAACATTGCCGCATATCTGGGAAAAAATCCTAAAAATCGCAATGCCTGGAGATCAAGTTGTAAGCCTGGCCTTTGGGCCTGGATTGACCATCTATGGATCATTAATGGAGGTATTGTGATTTGGATTCTACCAGTCATAGTGCAAGGAATATTAATGGCTGTAGATGAATTTTATTTTCATCGCCGTCGAGGACTACCAAAGTGGGAGATATGGGGGCATCCCGTAGATACACTTTCGGTATTGCTTTGTCTCACGCTAATTATACTCTTTCCACAAATGACCTGGCAATATTACCTCGTACCCGCTACGGTTTCGTGTTTGTGTGTGACTAAAGATGAATGGGTGCATTCAGAGTTGTGCGAGCCCTTTGAAGGCTGGATACACTCTTTACTTTTTATCATTCATCCCTTGGTCCTTTGGTCATTTTTTGAATTGGCCAAGGCTCATATTTCGTTTTTGTTTTACTTGCTCCTGGGGCTGCTTGTTTTTCTGATTTACCAGATTGTTTTTTGGGGGTTCCTTAGAAAAAATGAAATCAAAAGCAATTAATAACGAATTTTACAATGATTTGGGTGACAGGTGGTATTTCGCAAAGGATGACCCGGTGGCCCTACTGCGTGCAGAGAATAAAGTAAAATATGCCTGGATTAGTCCAAAACTTATGGTGGGTTCAAAAATATTAGATGTCGGCTGTGGGGCAGGGTTTATGGCCAATCAATTGGCTCAAGATGGCTTCGATGTGGTCGCCCTTGATGCCTCAAATGAGAGTTTAAATGTCGCCAGAAGATTTGATTCTACTAAAAAGGTCAAATATATATTGGGCAATGCCTACACGCTGCCCTTTGACGATCAAAAATTTGATTCGGTAGTTTGTTTAGATTTTTTGGAGCACGTAGAAGATCCGGCTTTAGTTATCAAAGAGATCAGTCGTGTGCTAAAACCCGGGGGTGATTTTTTCTTTCACACCTTTGACAGAAACTGGCTCAGCTATTTAATAGTTATTAAAGGGGTTGAGTGGTTTGTAAAAAACACGCCAAAAAATATGCATGTTTATCCCTTATTTATTAAACCGCAGGAGCTGCAAGGCATGATGGATAAAGAGCAGTTGATAGCCAAGGAATGGGTAGGCATAAGGCCAAAAGTTTTCAATCGAGCCTTCTTTAGCTCACTTTTTAATCGAATTGTGTCGGATAATTTTGAGTTCACTACCACTAAGTCACTTAAGATTTCTTACTTGGGCCATGCGGTAAAGGCACAAAGGGCCTAACGCCCCGCCAAACGCCAGCTTGTCTTTGGCAAATCGTTGATAATCCACTAACTTTTATTGTTGTCCAAATCTATAAATCCTAAAAGATGAGGAATCTATGGCCACCTTTACAAAGATTAAAGTCCCTTCCCAAGGCGCAAAAATAAAAGTCGCTAATAATTCAAAATTACAAGTCCCCGATAACCCCATACTTTGTTTTATAG
>Ga0163152_10002201_pt1 | contig 28421 bp, 19 predicted proteins | sample OliLakLV19MP8IB2_FD_148635 | JGI IMG/M metagenome (GOLD analysis project Ga0163152, IMG submission 148635) | Freshwater microbial mat bacterial communities from Lake Vanda, McMurdo Dry Valleys, Antarctica - Oligotrophic Lake LV.19.MP8.IB-2 | ecosystem: Environmental > Aquatic > Freshwater >...
CCCCCCCCCTCGGTGCTTGTCAAGTCGCGGCTCGGGCACTCGCCCGGAGGCATGCAGGCTTCAGGAGCCCGACCCACGCGGGTCAGGCTTGTGATCGCGGCTCAGGCTGCGGAGAATCCTCGTTTGCCCCTCTTCGCCCAACCCCTGGTATCACCCTCTCCATGCCTGCTCTGAGCGTCTTCGGTGCCCAATGGGGCGACGAGGGGAAAGGCAAGCTCATCGACCTCCTCGCGCGCGAGGCGGACGTCGTGGTCCGGTACCAGGGCGGGCCCAACGCCGGGCACACCGTGGTCGTGGGGCACGAGAAGTACGTGCTGCACCTGATTCCGTCGGGGATCCTGAACCCGGCGACCGTGAACCTGATCGGGAACGGCGTCGCGGTCGATCCGATGAAGCTCCTTGAGGAGATCGACGGGTTGCGCGCGCGCGGCGTGCGCGTCGACGGCGGCAACCTGCGGCTTTCGGCGCTGGCGCACGTGATCTTCGAGCACCACCGCGTCATCGACGGTCTCTCCGAGCGTTGGCGCGGCGAAGGTCGCATCGGCACGACGGGGCGCGGCATCGGACCGTGCTACGCCGACAAGGCCGCGCGCGTCGGGTTGCGCGTGTGCGACCTGCTCGAGCCGGATCTGTGCCGCTCGCGTTTGCGCGCGGCGCTGGCCGAGAAGAATGCGCTGATCGAGCGCGTGCACGGCGAGAAGCCGCTCGAGCTCGATGCGCAGCTCGACCGCTACGTCGCGATCGGCGAGCGCTTGCGGCCGTTCGTCGCCGATGCCGGAGCGGAAGCGCGTGCGGCGCACCGCGCCAAGAAGCGCATCCTGTTCGAGGGCGCGCAGGGCGCGATGCTCGACATCGACGCGGGCACGTACCCGTTCGTCACGTCCTCGAACACGGGCGCGAACGGCATCGCGGCCGGAGCCTGCTTCCCGCCGCGCTGGGTCGACCGCGTCGTCGGCATCGCCAAGGCCTACACGACGCGCGTCGGCGAAGGGCCGTTCCCGACCGAGCTGTCGGACGCGACCGGCGAGCGGATTCGCAAGCAGGGCAACGAGTACGGCTCGACCACCGGCCGGCCGCGGCGCTGCGGCTGGTTCGACGCGGTCGCGGTGCGCTACGCGCTCGACTTGTCGGGCGCGGACGGCTGGATCGTCACGAACCTCGACGTCCTGACCGGTTTTCCCGAGGTCTCCGCCGCGGTGCGCTACCGGATCGGCTCGGGCGAGGTGCGCGACTGGCCGGCGCAGTTGCCCTCGATCGACGCTGCGCGGCCCGTCTATCAGTCCCACCCGGGCTGGACCGAGGACCTGACGGGCGTGCGGCGCTACGAGGACCTGCCGGCCGCGGCGCGCTCGTACGTCGAGTTCCTCGAGCGCGAGGTCGGTGCGCCGATCCTGATGATCTCGGTCGGACCCGAGCGCGACCAGGTCATCCAGCGCGGCAGGATCCAGCCCACATGACGCGCGCGCTGCCCGTGCGACCGGACCTGGGCGGGCCGTTCCCGGCCCACATCGCGATCATCATGGACGGCAACGGCCGCTGGGCCGAGCGCCAGGGGTTGCGGCGCATCCTGGGCCACCGCGAGGGCATCCACTCGGTGCGCGAGATCACGACCGAGTGCGCGCGCATGGGCGTCGGGAGCCTGACGCTGTACGCGTTCAGCCACGAGAACTGGAAGCGGCCCGCGCCCGAGATCCGCTACCTGATGTCGCTCTTGAAGCGATTCCTGGTCGACGAGCTGCCGACGCTGATGGAGAACGGCGTGCGCCTGCGCGCGATCGGGCGCCTCGACGACCTGCCCTCGGGTGCCTTGCGCGAGCTGCGCTCGACCGAGCAGCAGACGGCCGCGAACACGGGCATGGTGTTGCGCCTCGCGCTCTCGTACGGCAGCCGCACGGAGATCGCCGACGCCGTGCGCGAGATCGCGCAGGACGCGCGCGACGGCGTGCTCGATCCGGCGCAGATCGACGAGGAGACGATGCGCGCGTACCTCTACGACCCGGAGACGCCCGATCCCGACCTCTTGATCCGCACGGCGGGGGAGATGCGCGTCAGCAACTTCCTCTTGTGGCAGATCAGCTACGCCGAGCTGTTCGTCTCGCCGGTGTGCTGGCCCGAGTTCCGCCGGCCGCACCTGCTCGAGGCCATGCGCGCCTACGCCGGTCGCAAGCGCAAGTTCGGCGGGCTCGTGGCCGACGTGGCGCCGCGCCGCACGCAGGGCGGATCGGGCTGATCCGCTCGATGGACGCGCCCAAGCCGCCTCCGTCGAAGGCCCGGAAGATCCTTCGGCGCACGTTGTCCGGCGCCAGGCTGCTCGCGATCGTGACCGGTCTGCTCTGGTGGAACTCGGTCGACGGCGGCGGTCGTCCGCTCTACTGGGCGACGGGGATCATCCTGATCGCGGCGGTGTTCGAGGTCTCGCGCATGGGTGCGCTGGCCCTCATGGACCTGCGCCCGGCGCTGCTCATGGCCGCGGTGGCCGCGCTCCTGTTCGCCCATTCCGCGATCGAAGGCGCGTCGCTGGCCGCGGAGTACGCCGGCTTCCCGGCCGCGCAAGAGGTCACCGCGCGGCCCGGGTACCTGATCGAGACGGCGTTCGTCGCTCTCGCCGCGCTCGCGGTCCACGGCCTGACGCGCACCTTCGGGCGCTTCCTGGGCGGGGCGCGCGTCGGTCGCGTGCTTGCGCTCGTGGCCGTGGGCGCGGTTCTCGTCTGGTCGCGGAACGACATCAGCGTCGCGCGCGCGAACGTCGGACCCGCGCTGCTCGTGCTGGCCCTGCTGGCTGCGACGAGCGCGCCGCTCGCGGCGATGGAGCCCGGTGGCGGACGACGCCTGCTGATCGTGCTCGGCCTCGCATGCTGGTTGATCCCGCCGCTGCCCGCGCTGTGGGGGATCTGGTTCGCGTTCGGCACGAGCGGCCTCGTGGCGTTGCTCGCGCTGAGCAAGATCGGCGACACGGCCGGCTACTACGTCGGCGGCGCGATCGGGAAGTCGCATCCGTTCCCGCGCATCTCGCCCGGCAAGACGACGGCCGGCTGCGTCGCTTCGCTCGTCGCGGCGACGGCGCTGGGCGGCGTGCTGTCCGCCACGGGCGTCCTGCCCGCGGGCCGGTTCGGGATCGTCAGCGGCCTCGCGGCCGGCGCGCTCCTCAACCTCGCGGCGCAGTCGGGCGACCTGCTCGAGAGCCTCGTCAAGCGACGCGCCGGTGTGAAGGACTCCTCCACGTGGTTCGGGCCCTCGGGCGGCCTCCTGGACCAACTCGACAGCCTGCTGCTCTCGATCCCGATGGCGCTCGCGACGTGGCCGTTCCTGTTCTGAAAGGCCGAGAGAGCATCGATCGTACGGCCTTTCTGATCCTGGTGGCGCCGCGCGGGCGCGCGGCGCGTCGAGGCCTCGAAATCCTCGGCCTCTCGGATTTCACGCGTTGACAGGTCGTCGAACCCGGGTCCATGCTCTGCGCACACCCGCCGGATCCACCGCGTTTCCACCCGGAGCCTTCCCCTGAGCCTGACCGAGATCACGATCCCGCTGAAATCGCACGACGAAGCGATCCTGATCCTGGGGCCGTACGACCGCTACGCGAAGATCCTGCGCCAGGACCTGGACATCGAGATCTTCACGCGCCGCGGCAACCTGCGGCTGCGCGGCACGGACGAAGGCGTGCAGGAGGCGCGCCGCCGGATCGACCACCTGCTGGGCAAGTCGCGCAAGGGGCGCGAGCTCGCGCTGGCCGACATCGAGGCGATCCTGCTCGGGACCGATACGCCCGCGACGCCCGAGAGGGTCGAGCGCGCACCGCCGCACGCCGCGGCGCAGCGTCCCGCGCCGTCGTACCGCGTGCTGCGCTCGGGCAGCGCGTCCTCCGGCGAGCGGGCGTCGTCGTCGGCCTGGTCGGAGACCGAATCGCGGCCGCGGCCGCGGCCGCACCTCGTGTCCTCGGCCGCGCTCTCGACGTTGCGCGTGAACCCGGTCGCGGCGCGCAGCGAGAACCAGCGCCGCTACCTCGAGCTGCTCGAGAAGAACGCGCTCGTCTTCGGCATCGGACCGGCCGGCACGGGCAAGACGTACCTGGCGGTCGCGGCGGCGTTGCGAGCGCTGCGCGCCGGGCAAGTGAAGCGCATCGTGATCACGCGGCCCGTCGTGGAGGCCGGCGAGCACCTGGGCTTTCTGCCCGGTGACCTCCAGGCCAAGCTGAACCCGTACACGCGCCCGATCTACGACGCGTTCTACGACCTGCTCGGGATCGAGGACGTGGTGCGCTTCGAGGAGCAGGGCGTGATCGAGGTCGCGCCGCTGGCGTTCATGCGCGGTCGCACTCTGAGCCACGCGTTCGCGATCCTCGACGAGGGCCAGAACACGACCGTGCCGCAGATGAAGATGTTCCTGACGCGGCTGGGCGAACACTCGCGCATGGTCGTGACGGGCGATCCGTCGCAGACCGACCTCGACGCGCGCGACCGCAGCGGCCTGCTCGACGCGGTCAACCGCCTGCGCGGGTTCCAGGACGTCGCGGTGGTCGAGTTCCAGCGCCAGGACATCGTGCGCCACTCGCTCGTCGAGCAGATCGTGCGCGCGTACGAAGGACCGCCGCGCACGCCGCGCGAAGGCGACCGGCGCGAGGAAGAGCGCGCGGCACGCGAGGGCCGCGACCCGCTCGAGCGCGGCCGCGACGCGCGCGAAGCGTTCCGCGACCCGCGCGATGGCCCGCGGGACGTTCCGCGCGAGAACCAGCGGGACAGTGCGCGCGAGAACCCCCGCGAGAACCCCCGCGAGGGCCAGCGAGAGGGATCGCGCGAGCATCCCCGCGACGGTGGTGGTGGTAGCGGCCGCGACCCCCGACCGTGACCCGCGCTCCGCCCGCCCGCGCGCGGCGTCGGGGGCGCGCCCGTGACCAGGCGTCGGCTGGCCCCGTTCGGCGACCTGCGCCGCGCCCGGCCCGGCGCCCGGTCGGTCCGCGCCGCGCCCATCCTCATCGCGCTGGCCCGGCCCGACAGCGTCCCGCGCCGGTCGGCGTGCGCTGGATCGGCGGGCGTGCCTTCCTGAGTGACGCGCGGATCCGGCGGGCGGCGCGCGCCGCTCTGCGAGCCGGCGGGCGGCCCGACCTGGAGCTCTCCCTGGTCTTCGTGCGCGACCGGGAGCTGACGCGGATGCACGCCGACTGGCTCGGTGATCCCTCGCCGACCGACGTGCTGTCGTTCGACCTGGGCGACGCGGGCGAGGTCGTCACGAGCTTCGAGTGCGCACGGCGCACGGCGCGCGCGCGCGGCGTGGAGCCCGGCCGCGAGTTGTCATTGTACGTCGTGCACGGCGTCCTGCACCTGTGCGGGCTGGACGACCGGACGAAGCCCGAGCGCGTGCGCATGCGCGCCGCCGAGCGCGCGGTCCTGCTGTCGCTCGGATGGGAAGACGACCCCGAGCCGCACGACGAACTTCGGCGCCGGCGCGGTGCAGCCCCTTGATCGCACTTCCGGAATGAGTAGTAGTGGGCGCGCGCGGCGCGTCGCCGCGCGACATGACCCGCACTTCGTGACGATGCGTCGCCCCCAGCGCTCGCTGCCCCCCCCAGCGCGCCCGCTCCTCGTCGTGCTCGTCGGCCCGACGGGAGAGCCGCGTGAACCGGCTGCACGCAACCGCGCGGCCTCCAAGCTCTGGCGCGGGTACTGGCGTGCGCGCAGCGCGGTCGAGCGCGCCGCGGCCCGCGCTCCGACCACGCTTCAGACGACGGTTCAAGCGCGGGGGAACGCGGCGCGGAACGCGCTGGTGGAGCACTACCAGCCGCTCGTCCGCGAGATGGTGCGCCGGCTCGAGCGCCGGCTGCCGCGTAAGGTCGATCGCGGCGACCTCGATACGGCCGCGAATGTCGGCTTGATGACCGCGATCGAGGCCTTCGACCCGGCGCGCGGCATCCCGTTCGAGCTGTACGGCGAGCACCGCGTGCGCGGCGCGCTGCTGGACGAGCTGCGCAACCAGGACTGGCTGCCGCGCCCGTGGCGCGCGCGCCTCGAGGCGCGCCGCAGCTGCATCGAGCGCCTGCGCGCCGAGCTGCGCCGCGACCCGGACGACGAGGAAGTCGCGGCGCGGCTTGGAATCCCGGTCGAAACGTACCGCCAGGACTACGGGCCGATGCTCGTCGACGGGCCGCAGTCGCAGATCTGGGGCGAGGAGGACACGACCGCGCTCGAAGGCGTCGCCGACCTGGTGCGCGAGGCGCCGCACGAGCGCCTGACGCGCGACGAGCTGCTGCGCCTCGTGGCCGAGAAGCTGACGGTGCAGGAGTACCGGCTCGTGTACTTGAAGTACTGGGAGGAGCTGTCGATGCGCGAGATCGGCGTGCTCCTCGAGCTGTCGGAGTCGCGCGTGTGCAAGATCCACGCGCACCTGCTGGACCGGCTGCGCGACAAGCTGCGCGCCGATCAGGCGGACTGATCGTCGGACGGGAGGGCTCGCTGGCGGAGTGACGCTCGCGGGTCCTCAGGGACAGAATGTCGCAGTCAACCCGTCGCTCAGGTTGAAGCCCGCGCCGCCGGCCAGCGGGTTGCGGTACCAGAACTGGAAGTCGCGCGTCGCGCCGGCCGGGATCGGGCCGCCGGGCAACTGCATCTGCTGGATGGCGCGCTGCACCGTGCCGGCCGGCGTCGTGGTCTGCACGCCGAAGCGCACGATGGTCCCGCCCACGCAGCGAAACCCGTTGCCGAACGGCACCTGGATCTGCATCGCGCCGAAGAAGAAGATCCCGTTCGTCGACGGCGGCAGCCCGCTGCAGCCGAGCACGAAGTTGTCGAGCGCCAGCGACGCGCTGCCGCTCGCGCTCATCACGGCGCCCGGTCCGACCGTGTTCGGCGCGCCGACGCAGTAGTTCGTCCATCCGGCCGGGCTCGTGTTGCCCAGGCTGCCGTCGCAGTCGACGTTCTGTGCGTAGATGTCGCCGCCGCTCGTGCGTTCGTCGTCCCAGGCGTAGCGCACGACGCCGCTGCCGTCGACGCAGGCCTCCAGGTCGTCCTTGCCCGAAACCACAGTGCTGAGGTCGACCGGCGAGGGGCTCCAGACCGCCGCGCCGCTCGAATCGAGGCGGAACGCGCGCACCGCCGAAGCGGTCGGTGAAAGCCCCTGGAAGCACGCGACGACGGCGTCCTCGTCGAATGCGACGACGCGCGCGAAATCCTCCACGGTCGCGTCGATCGGGTAGAGCTGGATCCCGTCCGCGCCCCACAGCCGCGTGCCGGCGGGCGAGATGCGCTGCGCAGCCAGGCCGCGCAGGCTTTGGCCCGAGTTGCGGTTGTCGAACGCGACGAGGACATCGCCCGAACCGGCGCAGCGCGCGATCGACGGGCTGAACTTGCCCGTGCTGGCCTGCGTCGAGACCTGCAGCCCGTTGTGCGCGTACGTCTCGGCGCCGGTGGAGTCGACGCGCTGGAGCCAGCAGTCGAACGTGTTCCCGATCGCGCTGTACCAGCCGTAGATCGCGCCGCCGGCGCCGTCCGAAAGCATCTGCGGCCGGTACGCGATCGGCACGGACGCGGCGTCGTAGACGTTCACCGGCGCCGCGCCCCACAGCGGGTTCCCCGCCGCGTCGTACTTCTGCGAGCGCAGGTGGCGCGGGCTCTGGAACGTCGAGATGTCGCGCACCCACGACACGACGTAGCTGCCGTTGTCCGACGCGACGACGTCGCTGAATGACGGCTTCTCTGTGCCCGTGCCCGTGATCGCGAGCCCGTCCTGCGCGTAGATCTGGTTCCCCGCCATGTCGAGCCGCTGCACGCGCAACGAGCCCGGTCCCGGGCTCGGCAGGCGCGACCACACGACGACGACGGCGCTGCAATCCTCGGACACGGTGAGGCGCGGGTTGGCCTCGAACTCCGCGTCGGTCGAGAGCGTGACGCCGTTCGCGCCCCAAACGAACGCCCCGCTCGCGTCGATGCGGTACGCGTACGCGTCGAGGTCGCCGCCGGCGCGGATGTCGGTGAACGCCAGCACGACGCCGCCTGTGCAGTCGGCGACCATGTGCCAGTCGACGAGCGAGGTGTTCTGCGGGTGCGCGCTGACGACGAGCCCGTTGTGCGCGAACGTTTCGACGCCCTGAGGATCGAGGCGCTGAACGCGCACCTGGTACGCGCCGGTCGAGCCGTCGAACCACCCGATCCACGTGCTGCCGTCACCCGATGCCGCGATCTTGGGCACGGCCTGGTCGCCGGTCCCGTCGGCGATCGCGAGGTTCAGCGCGGGATTCGAGCTCCACTGCGCGCTCGCGGTGGCGGTCAGGAGCAGCGGGACGAGGAAGGGGAGGGGACGCTTCGGGCACATGCGCTCCAGCATGCCCGGAATGCGGCCGAGGGGGGCGGCACAACCGGATTGGCGCCCGATCTCACCGCGATGATGGACAGGACATGGACCTACCGCTTGTCTTCGCTGATCCCGATGAGCACGAGTCGGCTGCCTGACGGGGCGAACTCGTAATAGTTCGAGTACTTCTCGCCCTTCGAGTTGACTCCGCTCGCTCGCACGCCGCCGTAGCCCTCGTACACCGTCGCCTCGCCGGCATCGCCAGGATCGAGGAATCGATCGGCGAAGACCGCGAAATCCGCATCGATCCCTTCGAGACCGCGGATCGCGGCGATCGACTCCTTCGAGAATCCCTGCGCCGCGAGCAGCGCGGCGAGGTCCTTGCCCCGGGCCGCCTTGTGCAATGTACGGTAGAGATCCAGCACCGCCGATTCGTCGGGCGTGCCCGCATCCTTCGGAGCACGGTTGCCCTGGACGCGGTCCCCCTCGCTGACCTCGGAGGTCTTGGGCTTCACGATCGGAAGATCGAACTCGAAGCCTCCGCGATCACGGTATGCGACGCTCGCAGCCGTGCGTCCCGCCGCGGGCTTCTTGCTTTCGATGTTCCAGTAGTTCCCGCCGACGCCCTCCTCGCGGCCGCGGCCGCCGAGCGGCGTGCCCTGCGCGAAGTAGCTCGACTTCCCGGCCGAGTCGAGCGTCACCTCGAGATAGGCCGCGTCGCGCAGCAAGCCGATCGCCCGGGCTTCGGTCATCGGACAACTCGACGAGGCGAGAACCGGCGAAGCGATCGCCTTGCTCGTCACGTAGACGACCGTTCCATCGCCCGAGGTCGATGAGTAGGCCAGCCCGTCGACGAGGTCGAAGTCGCCGGTGTTGGCTTCCGCGTAGTGACCCGAGACGGGCGCGGGATACGCATACGGCTCCACCTTCGCCGCGCTCCTCGACGCCGGCTCCGCCGCGGAAGCACTCGTTGCGGCAGCGCCCGCGTCGTGATTCCCGCAACCGGTCGGAATGAACGCCACGAGGCCGGTGAGCAGGACGCGAAGACCGAGGGAAGACTGCGCGATCATCTTGGATTCCTTGGCGTGCGCACGGGTTGTCGTCGATCACGACTCGCCCGGTCGGGATGGAAGGGAGGCGCTGGATCCGTCGACGCCCAATCGTGCGCCGCGGGCTCCGGAGGAGTACGCGCCCGTAGAGGAATCCGACGGGGCCGAGCAGCGTTACCTGTTTCTTGGCGATTCGCGAGCAAGTCTACGGCGTCCAGAGCATCGATCTCTCACGAACGCCCCGCCGCCCGTGGTCGCCACCCTTCCCCGGCGGAGGCTGCCCGTTGGGGCGGATGTCCCCGCGCCGCGCATCCTGGCGGGGAGCTGATCAGCCCACGAGCGTCATCGAGGCCCCGACTCGAGCGCGGCCGCCCTTGCGCGTGTTGCGTGACGAGAGGAACGCAAAGCCTGGGATTCATCCACAGGCATGCCTCAGAAGTCGCCGGAGTGGGGCTGGCGGATGGCTATTTGTGCGAGGCCGGGTCGATCGCCTGTTGGCGAGCGAGGAGTCGTGCGCTCTCCTTGGCCCTGGCGAGGCCGCCGACCAGGAGCAACCGATCCTTGATGGCATAGAAGTCGGGGTACTCGGATCGCGAAAGCGCAACGCGGTAAGCCGCGCCGTCCGGCGCCGCGTTGCCCACGGAGAAGATCTCGGCGTTGTCACCGGGTCGACCTTTGTACGAGAACCCTCCGCCGCTGGAGATCAGCTCTCCGCGCCCGCTCTCGATGAGGGCTCGCAACAGCGGAAACGTCGCCTGGTGCAGCTCCGCCTCGAGTCGATCGCTTTCCGTCAGCAGATCCTCTTCCGTGAGGCTCGCCAGATCCACGGTTGGAGGAGTGACCGCCGCAGCCTGCGTCGGATCGCCGCGCGCGACGTCGGCGAGCTTGGATTCCGCCATATCCTGCCGCGCCACATCCGAGGGACGAGCCAAGTCGATGTCAGGCGCCTGGGTCTGCGAGGTGGCAATCGGAGCGGGTGCGGGCTCGACAGGAGCCGAACGATCAGGCGCGCTGACTTGCCACCAGGCGACGCCGCCGATCAGAGCTGCTGACAGAACGACGAGGCCCAAGAGTCTGGTTCGCACGAGCTTCACCTCAGAGTGGCTTGCGCCGCATTCAGGTCCGCGAAACGCCGACGTCAGCGCGTGGCGATTCGCGCAACGTCCAGGCATGAGCGTAGTCGATCCCGTCGATCGGCGCTAACGCGGCGCCGATTCGATCGCTTGCGCTCGCGCTCGACTCTCCTGCGCTGCTGTCGCGTCCCCGCCGGCCTGCTGCACGTCCGCCAGCATCCTCAGCAGGTCGGCGCGCTCGGGCGCGAGACGCACGGCTTCCTCGAGATGTGTTTTCGCTTCGGGCACCCGTTGTAGCGCCATCAACACTCTCGCGGCCAGCGCGTGGTTGTCCGCATCCGTCGGGTTCTGCGCGATCGCGATCTCGTACTGCGCCAGGCCCTCGTCCAGCCGCCCGGCCGCGGACAGCATGCCGGCCAGGTTCTCGCGTGCCGGCAAGGAGCGCGGGTCGGCGTCGACAGCGGCCTGGAATGCGAGGATCGCTTCGTCGATGCGGCCGGCCTGTGCAGCCGCGACTCCGCGGTTGTACTCGGCCACCGCGCGCGAGTGCGCGTCGTGGGCTGCGGCGCGCAGGCGCTCGCGTTCGGCCTGCTCGCTGCGCTGCTCGCGGAATCCGGAGAGGCCCAGCCATCCGATCGGCACGACCGTCAGCGCGAAGATCCCGCCGGCCAGCGTCCAGCGACCCGCGCGCTTGAGCGTCGTCCGCTGCATGCGCACGTCGGGCCGGTAGAACATGCGCGCCAGCTCGACGCTCCACCAACCGAGGATCGCCGAGATGCCGAGCGCGAACAGGAACGGCACGCCGTTCATCAGGCCGCGGAACGAGGCCATCGAGACCAGGAACACGGCGGCGATCGCCACTTCCTCGAGCAGCGTGTGATCCGGCTTCCCGCGCGCCTTGCCGCGGAAGACGATCATGGCTGCGAAGCTGAACACCCAGATGATCGCGGTGAAGCGCAGGTCCCACGTGTCGTCGTGCCACAGGAAGACGGACAGCGCCGCGAACGAGAACACGGCCGACAACGCCAGCCGTCCCCAGTCGAACGCGGCCTTCGCGGGCGCGGCCTTCTTCGGCGCGGCCCCGACCTTCTTCTTGGCCAGGATCGTCGGCGTGCCGAAGCCCAGGTAGAGCGCGTCCTTCGGGCACACGCTGATGCAATCCAGGCACTTCATGCAACCCGGGTCGACGACCATGCCGTACTCGCGCACTTCGCGCGCGACGTTGACGTTCGACGTGCACGTCGCCGTGCAGTGGCCGCAGCCTTCGCACGCGTCGGTCACGCGGATACTCAGCGGCGCGACCTGGTCGGCGACGCCGAAGATGCCGCCGTACGGACAGCCGTACGTGCAGAAGCCCTTGGATCCGAGCAGCCACACGATCACGAACCCGACCACGAGCAGTGTCGCGATCGCCTCGGGCCAGGAGTTCGGGAACGTGCGCCACAGGTCCTCGGTCGTGAGGTGCGTGCCCGTGACGCCGAGTGGGATCCCGGCCAGCGCGCGGTCGGCCAGCGGCGCCAGGAACATGTAGACGAACGCGAGCCACGGCACCGCGCGCAGCGGACCCAGGTCGACGAGCCGCGGCGTCATCCCGATCTTGCCCAGCATCCAGCGGCACAGATCCTGGAGCGCCACGATGTGACACGCCCAACCGCAGAACCAGCGGCCCAGGATCGCCGTGCTGCCGATGGCCAACACGAACAGGATGAAGCCGGCGTTGACGACGCCCTGCGTGCTGAACTCCATCGACTCCGACGGCTCGAGCGGCGTCATCGTCCGCCCGCTCGTCCACCAGTGCACGAAGTGCGCGGCGATCGCGACGTGCACGGCGATCAGCACGCCAGCGCGCCACGGACCGACCCGCGACTGCTTCATCTTGGGGCGGTCGGGCAGGATCGGCAGCACGACGGACCGCGGGTCCGTCGCGTGCGTCGTCGTCTTCGAGCCGGAATCAGGCTGGCAACGTGTGCTCATCGAGTCGGGTCGGGACCCGATCTCAGAGCCTGTGAAGGATTCACAAGCTCTCGCGCCGCGAAGCGGCGCAACTCGGGTGTGAGAGCCCGTATCTTCGGTGTCCTCACGGGCTCTCAGGGAGTGTAGGTCACCACCAGCCCGTTCGTGAGGTTGTGCGTCGCGGCCGTGCAGTAGGCGGCCGCGTTCCGGTACCAGACCTGGTAGTGGTACGTGCTGCCGATGCCGAGGCACTGGCTGTACGTCGTGCACAGGTCGTTCAGGAGCGCGGGCCCGAAGTTCGAGTCCCCGGCCGGCGTGGCGTTCTGCAAGGAGACCCGGAAAGTCGGTCCGGCGACGCAGCGCACGCCGTCGCCGAACGTCACTGCGGTCGGGTTCGGCCCGGCGAACAGCAGGTTGGCCACGTTGGGCGGCAGACCGGAGGCCACGATCTCCAGGTCGTCCGTCGCGACGCTGGTCGTTCCGAGGCCGTCGAGCGCCCCGCCGCTGCCGGTCGAGTTGAGGCAGCCCGTGGTCGCCGAGGTGTTCCCGCACGGAGCCAGGGCGGCCGTGCAGGTGCAGTAGCGGCTGTAGCTCTGCTCGCACTCGTCCGGGATGCCGTTGTTGTTCGAGTCGCTGGACTGGCCCTGCGCGATGTCGACCGCGTCCTCGACGCCGTTGTTGTTGCAGTCGTGGATCGGCGAGTACTCGATCGCGATGGCGTCGAGCTCGTCGCTCAGGCCCATCGGGCGATTCACGGCCAGGCCCAGCGCATCGGCCGCGATGAAGATCGCGGGGTTGCCGTTGCCGCCCGCGATCGGCGTCGTGAGGATGTCGCCCGGCACGATGCGCACGCCAAAATTCGAGTCCAGCGCTCCGGACTGGATCAACACCGACCCGCGGCGCACGGAGAAGAGCAGCATGTCCGTCCCGGTCACGATGCCGCCGCCCCAGTCGTACGGGTTCAGCGAGGGCTGGTAGCCGGGCACGCCGTTCTCCGCCAGCGCGAGGGCATCCAGGTCGTCGAGGAACGGGTTGAGACCGAGCTGCTGAGGGCTGGCGTACAACTGCGCTGATCCGCCTGAGATCGGCGTGCGCATCACGGCCGAGGGCGACATGCCGTTCAACTGCGCCGAGTTGCTGTTCGGCACGCCGTTCGGATCAGGAAAACCCGCGTCGAGCGAGAAGTAGATCGCCGCCGACGGTCCGCCGGGAACCGGACCCAGGTGCAGCGCGTCGATGTTGTCGCCCACGTCCGCGGCCGGCGCCGGCTGGGGCGAGTGCGGCTCGAAGAGACCGATGCCGGGTGACATCGCTCCGGTCGAGCTCGGACGGCCGTTGCCGTCCTTGACCAGGATGCTCGAAGGCGCGGTGCCGAGCGGCGGCACCGGCGGGACGAGCGGGAACACGGGCGTGTAGATGTCCGCCGCCGCGTCGCGCTGCGGACCTTCCGTGCGCACGCTCGGCGCGCCGACCGAGGCCGGGTTGCCTTGCGCGAAGCGGTCGACCGAGTAGTACACGCGCGGCTGCTCCACGCTCGGACCCGGCGGCTGGAAGCGCCGGTCGTTGCCGAGCGACAGCGCGTCGAGCTCGGCCCCGCACGGCTGACCCGGCAGCGTGGGGAGGCACGTCGGGTACGTGAAGATCCCGACCTGGCCGCCGTTGAACACGGTGCGCGGCGCGGGGAACGGACCGAAGACGGGAGCGGGTGCGATGGCCAGCACGTCGCCTTCCGAGATCGGCGTGCCCGTGGCCGAGTCCGGCCGCGACTTCGTCGGCCCGTGGTAGTCGACCGAGAACAGCACCTGGTTCTGCTGCGCGAACGCGGACGCTCCGAGCCCGCAGGCCAGGGTGGTCCACAGCGCGCTGTGCGCGCCACGGGACAGCACGGGTCGCGTGCGACGGAACGAAGAGGGGGCGTGCGTCATGGAGTCGTTCCCAGCGCCTGGCGCGCCGCGTCGAAGGAGTCGGTGATCAAGCGTACTCGGCCTTGGTGAAGGCGGCCATCCAGCCCGATCCACCCCAGGAGGACGCGCCGTACGGCGCGCAGGTTCCCTGCGCGCGCGCGGCGACCTCCCGGGCGGAAGAGGCTCAACCCGTTCTGTGCGCGCAGCGCCGCTGGCGTGGAAGGGATTCTGCGAGAAATCCGCCCGGGCGGCCGCCTGCGACCGGGATGCGGAAGTTGACACTTCTCCGCTTCGATTCGCCGTCTCGCGGATCTCGCGGATCTCGCGCAAGCGCCGGGCCTGCGCTTCACTGCGCCGCGCGCGGTTCCGCGCTGCGCCAACAGGGTCCGAGAGACCGCAGGATCGGTTTCTGCTCGTTCTGTCAGTCGTAGGGCAGCGGCGCCGCCAGCGCGCGTTCGCGATCGCGTTCCCACGCCAGGAGCTGCCGCGGCATGCGCTTGCGCGCCGCGACGAGCGGATCGACGGGCCACACGCACACGCCCCCGTTCGACAAGCCGGCGACGATCGCGAGGCCCTCGGCGCGCGGCACGAACCGCGCGCAGCGCACGGGCGCGCCCAGGTCCTCGCGCTGGACGAGCGGCTCGCCGTCCTTCGTGCTCCACACGAACAGGCTGCCGTCGCTCGCTCCGGTCAGCGCCAGCGCGCCGTCGGGCGAGAACGCGGCGCAGGTGATGTCGCCCGAGTGCGGGTTGCGCGGATGCACGGGCACGTGGCGCGCGATCTCGACGACGCGGACGGCGTTGCCGCCCAACCGACCCAGCGCGAGCACGCGCTGGCCGAGCGGGTCCCAGCCGATGCTGCGCAGGTCGAACGTGAACGCCTCGGGGCGCGATTCCTGCTCGTCGCCGACGCGCCAGAAGCGCACGCGCTTGTCGCCGCACGCGACAGCAACCTCGTCGCGGCCCGGATGCACGGCCAGCGCCAGCACGCCGGCGACGCTCTCTGTGCCGCGCGCGAAGGAGCGCGAGTCGACGCGCCCGTCGGCGCTGCCGCCGCGGATCCACAGCTTGCCGTCCGAGGACCCGATCGCGATGCGCTTGCCGTCGCGCAGGAACGCGGCGCACGTCGCGCGCGCGCCGTCGGACGGCTCGTGGACGATCTCGACGCGCTGCGGATCCTCGAGCGGATGCCACAGGCGCACTCCGCCCGCGCGGTCGAGGATCGCGACGCTCTTGCCGCCGGGCGCGACGTCGACGGATGCCACACCGGGGACGACGTGCAAGGACTCTCCGATCTGCACGCCGTCCGCGCTGGACCAGGCGCGCACGATGCCGTCCTCGCCGGCCGTGACCGCCGCCGAGCCGCGGTCGAGGAAGCGCGCGTCGAGGAGCGGCGCTGCGTGCGCCAGGGTCTGGAACGGCGTGCCGAGAAGCTGTTGCGAAGCTCCGCGGGGATCCTGCGCCAGGGCCCACAACCGCGCAGTGCCGTCCGCGCCGGCGCTCAGGACGCGCGTTCCGTCGGCGGACGCCTCGAGAGTGCGCACCTCCGCCACGTGGCCGACCAGGTCGAACGTGTCGACGCGCGGCCGCGTGAACCACACGTGCGCGAACAAGAACAGCGAGCGCGAGACCAGGCGTCCGCCGTCCGGGCTCCAGCGCACGTCGACGTGACGCAGCGGCAGCGTGAACGTGTTCTGGAGCGCGCCCGTCGAGGCGTCCCACACGCGCACGCTCAGGTCGTGCGAGGCTGTCGCGACGCGCGCGCCGTCCGGGCTGAAGCGCGCGCACGAAACGGTGCGGCGGCCGTGCCCGAGGAGGGCCACCGGGTCCGCGCCGGGAGTCCAGATCCAAGGCGTCACTTCTTCGTCGTTGCCGACCAGCACGGCGACGCGATCGCCGGTAGGGGAGAGGTCGAGACAGCGCACGGGTCCTCTCGCGAGAGCGCGCACGCTCGACTCGAAAGTGGCCGCGTCGACGATCTCCACTTCGCCCTTCGTCGTGCCCAACGCGAATCGAGAGCCATCCTCGGAGACGTCGCAGGCCACGATCGGCGAGCGGAAGCCGGGCGCGATCGGCAGTTTCTGCTCGAGCCCCTGGTCCAGGATGAACGCGGAGCCACCGATCAGCGCGAGCAGGTTGTCGGCGTCGACCCAATGCGCATCGGTGCAGTGCTCGTGCTGGATCAGGAACGTCCCGCGCTCCGGATCGACCAGCGTGAGAACACCCCGCGACGTGCGCACGAAGCAGCGCGCTCCGTCCGGCGAGAACGCGGCGCACTTCGCGATCTCCCCGGGCTGCTTCTCGCCCTCGCCGTTGCGCGCGTTCACGGCACCGGCACGGGCGGGCGCAGGATCGCGCAAGGCGACCGATCTCAGGATCGCGCCGCTGCGCGGGTCGACGAAGGTGATCGCCCCGTCTCGACTCGCCAGGGCGAGCCGCGTCCCGTCCGGATGCCAGCCGACCGCGTCGACCGGGCCTCGGCCGAGCGCGATGCGCGCGACGCGACGCCCCGTGTCGAGCTCCCACACGAGCGCCAGCCCGTCGTCGAAACCCGCCGCGACCAGGTCGCCCTGGGGCGCGATCTCGAGGCTCGTCGCCAGCACGGCCGTGTCTTCGCCGCCGAGGACGCGCTCGAGCCAGCAGCTCTCGAGCGCCGGGTACAGCGCCGATCGCGTCAGGTATCCCGGCGCGCGCTCGACCGCCTCGACGCCCAGCGCCAGCGCGGCGCTGGCATCCTGCGACACGAGCTGCACGCTGCGCTGCGACAGCTTCTCCCCGAGCGCGAAGGACAGCATCTCGTTCTTCGCCGCCAGGAGGTGCAACGCCACCGCGAGGCCGGCCGACAGCGAAAGGATCGTCCCGATCGTCGCCGCCGCGAGCGCCGGGTGACGCCGCACCCAGCGTGCGAACCGCACGGGAATTCCCGCCGGCCGCGCGCGGATCGGCTCGTACTGGCGGATCCGCCGCAGGTCCTCGGCCAGCGCGAGCGCCGTGGCATAGCGCCGCCCGCGGTCCTTCTCGAGCGCCGTTTCGAGAACGACCGCCACGTCGTTCGGCAGGTAGGCGTTGAAGCTGCGCGGATCCGGCGGCGGTTGCGTCTGGATCGCGGTGTACAGCGCCGGCCGGACGGCCTGCTCGAACGGCCGGTGCAGCGTGAGTGCCTCGTACAGCGCCACGCCCAGCGAATACACGTCCGTGCGCCGGTCGAGTTGGTCGCTCGAGAACTCCAATTGCTCGGGCGACATGTAGGCCGGCGTGCCGAACACCTCGCCCGACTCCGTGATGCGCGCGGCGTCGGTCTCGCGCTCGTCGCGCGCGAGTCCGAAATCGAGCAGGACCGGCTTGCCGTCCGTCGTGACGATCACGTTGCCCGGCTTGACGTCGCGGTGGACGACGCCGGCCTCGTGCGCGGCGTGCAGCGCGCGCGCGGCGCGCTCGAAGAAGAGCAGCACCTGGTTCAGCTCGAGCGTCGAGCCGGGCGGGAAACGCGCCTCGGCCGCGCGCGGCGTCGTCTCGTCGCCGGCGTCGAGCTGCACGCGCGTGCTCGAGTCGTCCTGCTTGCGCGCATCCATGAGGACGTCGGCCAGCGTGCGGCCCTCGACGAGGCGCATCGCCAGGTACGGCACTTCGCCGGTCAGGTCGGCGTCGTACACCGTGCACAGGCTGGGATGCTCGAGGCGCGCGATGATCTCGGCCTCGCGCCGGAAACGGCGCAGCTTCTCGTCGCTGATCGTGTCGAAGCGCGATGCCAGCACCTTGAGGGCGACGCGCCGCAGGATGCGCGTGTCCTCGGCCAGAAATACGGTGCCCTGCCCGCCGCGGCCGAGCTCGCCGATCAGTCGGTAGGGCCCGATGCGATCCGGTCCCGACGCGATCGGCGCGGCGAACGTCGCCCCCTCCGGCGCGCCCGCGTCCGAGTCCGATCCGCGCAGCAGGATCCACTCGCGCGCGACGGCCTCCTGGCTGGTGGGGAACCGCTCGAGCCAGTAAGCCAGCGACGGGTCCTCGCCTCGCTCGCGCGCCGCCAGGAAGGCGTCGACGAAATCGAAGACGTCCGCGGCCTGCGGGTCGTCGCTGCGCTGCACGGCGTGCGATTGTCGCTCGCTCGCACGCGCGCTGCTAGCATCGCCTGCAACCGATGACCTACGGCGAGATCGAACCGGGCGAGGACTCGTCCGATACGCAGCGCCTCGCGCGCGAGGCCCACGCCGGCGATTCGTCGCGTTTCAGCGAGCTGTACGAGCGGATCGCGCCCGCGCTCTACGCCTGGGCCTCGATCCGGATCCGCCCGGCGATGCGCGGCGCGCTGGACCCCGAGGACGTCGTGCAGGAGGTGTGGAGCCGCGCCTGGAAGGCGTTCCCGGGCTTCGATCCGGAATCGACCAGCTTCCGCCTGTGGGTCTTCCGCATCGGCAAGAACGTGCTGCTCGAGGGCTTCCGCAAGATCCAGCGCGGCCGCACGGAAGCGGGTCCGACGACGCGCCTGTTCCAGATGCAGAACGTCGCGGATCCCGCCAGCGCGATCAGCCAGCGCGTCGCGCGTCACGAGGGCATCCAGAAGCTCCTCGGTTGGGTCGAAGGCCTCGAGGAGGAGGAGCGGCAGCTCTTCGTGCACTGCGGCCTCGAGGGCCTCTCCTACACCGAGGTCGGCGAACGCATGAAGCTGCAGAAAGACACGGTCGCGAAGCGCTGGCAAAACCTGCGCACGCGCGTGGCGCAGTTCGGCGTGCCGCGCGACCTCGTCGCCGAAGAATGAGGGTGTCGATACGGTGCCAGGGACAACTTCGACACCTTCGCAGTTGGCCGGGCCGCTGCTGCGCGTCCTCGTCGCCGAGAAATGAAGCTCAGGCGCCGGGCCCCGGGTCGTCGCGCCGGTAGTTGCGCAACTCTGGCGACGTGCGTGCCGTCCAGGCCGTGACGAGCAGGCACGCGATCCCGCCGCTCACGACCGACGCCAGGGGCCCGAACGCCTGCGCCACGAAGCCCGACTTCGATTCGCCCAACTGAGGCCCGCCCAGGAAGAACACCATGTTCACGCCGGTCATGCGCCCGCGCAGGCGGTCCGGCGTCGAGAGCTGGCGGATCACGTTGCGCAGGACCGCGCTGATCGTGTCCGCGACGCCGGCCAGGGCGAGGAACAGGAACGTCAGCTCGAAGCTCGTCGAGAGCCCGAACGCGATCGTGAACGCTCCGTACGCCGCAACGGACCACATCAGCACGATCCCGCGCCGCACGATGCGGTCCGCGCGCTGGGCCATCCAGATGCTGCCCATCACCGCGCCGATCGGCGTCGCCGCGACGAGCCAGCCGTAGCCCTCGACCCCGACGTGCAGCACGTCGACCGCGAAGATCGGCAGCAGGGACAGCGCCGACGCGCAGAACGTCGCAAAGAAATCCAGGAGCATCGACGAACGGATCAGCGGCGCGCTGAAGACCCACTTCAGGCCTTCCAGCGCCGACGCCAGCGAGATCGCGACGTGCTCGTGCGGCTCGCGCGGCGGCAGCGGCCGCATGCGCAGCAGCGCGACGATCACGGCCACGAACGACAGCGCGTTGACCGCGTAGACCCAGGCCAGCCCGAGGCTCGCGATCGCGATGCCGGCCAAGAGCGGTCCGGCGACCGAGGCGACCTCGAACAGCATCGAGTTCAGGCTGATCGCGCTGGGGAAGTGGTGCGCCGGCACCAGCTTCGGGATCAGCGACTGCCGCGCCGGCCCGTCGAACGATCCGGCCGAGGAGAGCAGCGCCGTCAGCGTGTAGAGATGCCACACCTGCGTCTCGCCGCGGAACGTGATCCAGGCCAGGACGCCCGCGATCGTCGCCATCGTCGCTTGCGTCCAGAGCATCAGCTTGCGCCGGTCGACCGCATCCGCGATGACGCCCGACAGGAGCGAGAACGCGACGATCGGCAGGAACTTGACGAGGCCGACGAGCCCGAGCGCCGCCGCGCGCTGGTCGCCGGGCACGAGCAGCGCGATGTGCCACAGGATCGCAGCCGTGTGCATCATCGAGCCCGACGTGGACACGAGCTGCCCGAACCACAGGAGACGGAAATCCCGGTGCTGGAGGGCGACGAACCCGCCGCGGAAGCCACGCATCCGTCGGATGGTAGGGATCGGGCGCGCCGTGCAGTAGACCGCCGGCGGAATGGCGGCGGCGCCGCACCTTGCCGGAGAAGGGGGACTCGTGATCCAGAGATTCGGACGCGCACTCCTGCTCTGCGTCGTCGCGGCGGTCTTCGCCGCCGCGATCGCATGGCTCGTGTCACGCGCGGATCGCGAGCCGGCCAGCGTCGCTCCGGTCGGTGCCGCGCTGAGCACGGACGCGGAAACGCCGCGTGCTACCGCCGCCGAGCTCGCGCCGCCGTCCGCTTCCGAGGTGGATCGATCCGAAGTCGTCCCGAGCTCCGCGCCAGTCGACGGCGAGGTCGACGCGCCGCCCGTGCGCCCCGCGCGCATCCGCGGGCTCGTCGTCGGTCCGACGGGTCAGCCTTGGCCCCAGGCGAACGTGCGCGCCGACGTGCGCGGTGCGACTCCGCGACCGACCGGCACGCCGGGCTTTTCGATGCCCGGGGTCAGCGAGCAGAGCGACGGGGACGGCGCATTCGTGCTGACGGTCGAGCCCGGAACAATGCGCATCCAGGCCAGTGCTCCCGGCACGGCTCCTTCCGCCGTGATCGAGCGCGAAGTCGCGCCCGGAGAGGAGCTCGAGTGAATCAAGATCGCGCTGCGTCGCGGCGGAACGATCGAAGGGATCGTGCTCGACTCCCAGGACCGCCCGCGCAAGGACGCGGTTGTGGACTTCGATTTCACCTCCGCCGGCATCCGGCTCGGAACGAGGCGCACGACGACTTCCGTGGACGGATCGTTCCGCATCGAGAGCGTGGCACCGGGCAAGGTCTCGGTCTCCGCGCGCGGCGATCGCGACTGGAATTCGGTCTCGCGCGTCCAGGTCGACGTCGAGGACGGACAGGTCGCGCGCGTGCGCCTCGGGGGCAGCGAGGAGGGACGTCTTATCGTCACCGGCACCGTCCGCGCGAAATCGCCGGTAGCCGGAGCGCAGATCGTGTTCCTCGCGCAAGGCGAAAGGGTCCAGGACCGCGACCGGTACCGCACTGCGAAGACCGACGAGGCCGGACGCTACGAGATCCGGCTCGCGGCCACGGGCTCCTACCTGGCCGAGGTGCAGGCCGAAGGATTCGCGCGGCTGCGCCGATCCATCTTGATCCCGGACGCCGCGGGAATGGTCGTCGATTTCGACTTGCCGTCGGCGCGCGTCTCCGGGCGCGTGCTCGACCCCGAAGGCCAGCCCCTGGCCGAAGTCGTCGTGCTGATCGAACCCGAGGGCAAGTGGAGCGACGCGGCGTAGGCCGGCTCCGAGGCATTCACGTCGACCGATGCCGAAGGACGCTTTGCGTTCGAAGGCGTGGAGGCAGGCGAGTACCTGATCAGCACGGATGTCGACGTCGCGGCAAACCCCGCACACAACGCCTACGCGAACGCGACTCTGCACAAGGTCCAGGTCGCAGCGGACGCCATTCGAGATGGACTCGAGCTCCGCCTCACGATGGGAGCGACGCTCCTCGTGCGCGTTCTCGCGCCGGACGGTCAGCCTGCGCCCGGCGCCCGCGTGACCTGGAAGGGTCTCGAGGGGCAGGGCGCCGACGTGGATGCGGACGCGAGCGGCGTGGCGAGGATCGAAGGCCTCGCCACCGGATCGATCGCACTCTTCGCCTACTCGGCGAGCGCCACGCTGCGCGGGGAGAGCAGGCTCGACGTGCGTGCGAGCGATCCGACCGAAACCACGCTGCAGCTCGTGCCTGGAACCGTCCTGCTCGTACGCGTCCTCGACGCGGCTGGCAATCGCATCGATGCGAGAGATCACCTCGTGCTCGTCTACGACTCGCAGCACGAGTCCTGGTCTCACCGGCCTCCGGGCTTGCACAGCTGGTCGGCGCGTCCGTTCGGACCGCTTCCGAGCGGGGACTACACCGTGCACGTCGCGTTCGGCTCGAAGACGGCGCGCCAGACCGTGCACGTCGCCGGCGGGAAGGAACAGGAAGTCGAGGTGCGCGAGCCCGACTGACTGCGACCTCGTCGCGCAGCGGGATGCGCATTTCCCGGCGCTTGCAGTAGAACTGCAGGGTGGATTCGACGATGTCCCGACGTTCCCTGGCCTTGCTTTTCGATTCGGCCCCCTGCTCGATGGCGAGTACGAGGTGTTGGCCGCGTTCGGATCGAAGGAGGTCCGGCAGTCGGTCTACGTGGCCGGCGGCACGGAGCAGCATCTGGTCCTGCGCGAGCCGGACTGAGAAGAGGGGATTCTGCCCGGGGCCGGAGCCCCATGGCGACGCGCGCCCGCCGAGTTGCCCTTCCTGCGCCGGGTTGCAGTAGAACTGCGCCTGGAGGTGACGATGTCCCGACGTTCACTCGCCCTGCTCGCCGCGATCGTGCTCGTTGCGATGGGCCTGGGTTGGCTCGCTCTGCGCACGGATCCGATCTCCACGGCCGTCGAGGAGTCCATGCCGGCTGCGAGCATGCAGGCCGCTGCGACGAACCATCCCGCCGCGGAGCTGGCGACGCCCGGCCCGGCCGCGTCGAAGTCCGCCGCCGCCGACGAGCGCACGGCGGCCGAAATCGATGCGCTGGACCAGGACGCTCTCGCCGGCGCGCTGTGGGTCGAGGGTCTCGTGCGCTTCCCGCCCGAAACGCCGCGCGATGCGCGCACGTTCGTGCACGCGCGCGGGCGCAAGCTCGGCGACGCGCAGGAGCACCGCTTCGAGGTCGGCGCCGACGGCCGTTTCCGCGCCGCGTTCGCGCCGACGACGCGCAAGGGCTGGCTGCGCATCGAGGGACGCTTCCTCTTCACGCCGACGTCGCTGCAGCTCGATCCCAGCGCGCCGCCGGACGACATCGTGCTCGAGCCCAAGGTCGGCGGCTGCCTGCGCCTGAACCTCGTGCCGAGCCGGCTCGCGCTGCCGCGCGCGGCGGAGATCGCGTCCGCGCGCGGGGTCGCCCACGGTCAGACGAGCGAGGTCGCCGTGCCGCTCCAGCGCAGCTCGCACGCGGAACCGGGTGCGCTCGAGTTCTGGGGGCTCGATCCGGAGGTGCCCTGGTACGTCACCGTCGAGGTCGCGGACTGCATCGTGAACCCGGTGCACAGCCTGCGCGTCGAGCCCGGACAGGTCATCGAGCGCGAAGCCGCGGTCACGCTCGCGGCCCGGCTGTCGGGCGTCGTGCGCGACACGGCCGGCGTGCCGGTGGACGGCGCGACGATCGTCGTGCAGGCGGGGCACGGACCGGGCGGGGGCATGAACATGCCGGAGACGACGAAAGACGGCGGGAAATTCAGCGTTTCCAGCTTGGCCGGCAAGCTCACGCTCACCGCGCGGAAGAAGGGCTACGTCGAGACGGAGATGCCCCCGATCGACGCGACCGAGGGCTTCGAGCAATCCGGCCTCGAGATCGTGCTCGACAGCGGGCTCGCGGTCGCGGGCGTCGTCCGCTGGCCCGACGGCACGCCGGCCGCGAAGGCGATCGTCGAAGGGTCCTGGGAGCGAACCAACGCGTTCTTCTTCGGGAACGGCGACCCGCAGGCCAGCACGCGTGCGGACGCGGACGGCACGTTCCGTCTCACAGGCCTCCTGGCCGGTCCGCTGACGGTCAGCGCGCGCGCCAAGCGCGAATCCGGCGCGGACAAGAAGGCCGGGCGCGTTGACTGGACCACCCGGCGCGACGACGTCGGCGCGGGGACCGTCGGGCTCGAGCTCGTGCTGGGCCTCGGCAACGCGCTGCGCGGCCGCGTCGTCGACGACGTCGGCGGCAAGGTCGAGACGTTCCGCGTGCGCGCCGAGCCGGTCGAGCCGGACGCCGCGGGACGGCGCACCGTCTCGGCCAACGGGAGCGGCGGCGGCACCTTCGAGATGCCCGCGCTGCCGGACGGGATGTGGGATCTCGTCGCCGCGCTGAAGGACGGGCGTGAATCGGGCCGCGTCCAGGTCGACATGCCGCGCGACGCGGCGCGCGAGGTCACGCTGGTCCTGCCGCGGCCCGCGCACATCTCGGGTCGCGTCGTCGATCCGGACGGGTTGCCTCGCGCGGATGCGCGCGTGCACGCGGTCGCGAAGGCGGCGCCCCAGACGTTCTCCCTGAACGGGGACGGGCCCGAGCGTTGCGACGCCGACGGACGCTTCACGTTCGACGTCGCGCCGGGCGCCACGACCATCCAGGCGCAGGCGAAGGGCTCGGCGTCTTCGCTCGCGATCGAGCGAGACCTTGCCGCGGGACAGACGGTGGACGGGCTAACGCTGGTCCTGCGGCGCGGCGGGACGATCGAGGGCCTCGTGCGCGACCGCGAGGACCGGCCCCGCGCCGGCCGGGTCGTGTACGTCAGCTCGATGAACGGACCCAACGAGGCCGATTCGGCGACGACCGCGGCAGACGGCTCGTTCCGCGCGGAGCACGTAAGCCCCGGCCGAGTCTTCCTGTCCGTGATGGAGGACGGCAAGTACGACGGGGATTCGCAGGCGCAGGTCGACGTGAAGGACGGCGAGGTCGTGCGCGTGCAGATTGGCGGGCGTCCGAAGGGCACGCTCACCGTGACGGGAACCGTGCGCGGCAAGTTCCCGGTCGCCGGCACGCGCATCTCGTTCTTCGCGCAGAAGAGCAGCCTCGACACGAGCGACCGGAACCGCACCGCGCGAACCGACGAGAACGGGCGGTACGAGATCACGCTCGTCGCCGCCGGACAGTATTCCGCCAACGCCTCGCCGGAGGGGATCGCGAGCCTGCACCGCACGCTCCAGATCACGGACGCGCCGGGCACGGTGGTCGACTTCGATTTCCCGGCCGGGCGCCTCGCCGGTCGCGTCGTCGGGCCGGATGGGAAGCCCCTCGCGAACGTCGGCGTTCGGCTCGGCATCTCCGGCAAGCGGAAGGAGGGTGCGCGCTCTCAGGGCTGGCAGCAATCGTCGGCGGACGGAGCATTTGCCTTCGAAGGCGTCGCGGCGGGCACGTACCAGTTGAAGACGAGCATGGACCAGATGTTCGCGGACGGCCGCACCAAGAAACCGTTCGCGGACGCCGAGCTGAACGGCATCGAGCTGGCGCAGGACGGCGTACGCGAAGGCCTCGAGCTGCGCCTCACGGAGGGCGCGACCGTGCTGGCGCGCGTGCTCGCTCCCGACGGACGGCCCGTGCCGGGCGCGATCGTGAACTGGTCGATCGACAAGGAGAGCGCGACGGCGATGTCGGACTCGGCCGGCGTGGCGCGCCTCGAGGGTCTGCCTACGGGCGAGGCAAAGCTGTTCGCGCGCACGGGGAACGCCACGGTCGCGCGTGACACGCTGCTGTCCGTGCGCGCCGGTGAGACCTTCGAGACGACGCTCCAGCTCGTGCCCGGGACCACCCTGATCGTGCGCCTCGTGGACCGGACGGGACAGGCCGTCACCGACCCGTCGAGGCTGTTCGTGTCGATCACCGACGCGAGGGCAGTCGTCTGGGATCAGGATTGGCAGGCATCGCACGCGATCGGCGCGCGCCAGTACGGGCCGCTACCGGACGGTGATTACGAGGTGCGCGTGCTGTTCGGACCCAAGGACGTGCGCCAGACGGTGCACGTGGCGGGCGGCACGACGCGCGAGATCGAGATGCGGGAACCGGATTGAGCGTGGGCGTGAAGGCTCGACGCTCCCTGGCCTTGCTCACCGCGCTTGCGCTCGTCGAAGCCGGTCTCGGCTGGCTCGCGTTGCGAAAGAACCCGTCTTCGGTCGTCCTCCTCGACCGCTCGGTTCGCGTCGCCGGCGGCACCGAGCAGGAATTGGTCGTCCGCGCGCCCGATTGAGCCGGAAACAATGGCGCACGGACTTCGTATCGGCGCGCTCTCGCGGCCCAAGATCGATGGTTTCCGCGCCGTTTCGCAACTTGGGCGGCCTGTCCGGCATTGAGACTCGGTCAGGGCGTCCCCTGGAGTAGGATCGACGCCTTCCCCCGCACGCTGACCATCCCGACGTTGGCTCCCGAACTCGAACGCTCGATCGACCGGCTGCGCCTGCGCGCCCTCCAGGGGGCGTTCCTGGGGACGTTCCTGCGCTGGTTCGCGATCGCCGCGGCAGTCCTCGCGGGTGTCGCGCTCCTTCTGCGCGTCGCGTTCGGGTTCGAGCGCGGCGAAGCAGCGTGGGTGTTCGCGCCGCTCGTGCTCGTGCCCGTCGCGGCGTGGATCGCGGCGAAGAAGCGCGTGCCTTCGCGCGCGGGGACCGTCGCGTGGCTCGACGTGCGCACGGGCGGGACCGGCGCGGTCGTCGGAGCGTGGGAGACGTCGGATCCGCGCTGGGCCGCGCAGATGCAGCGCGCTCTCGCGGCCGAGCCGGCGCAGCCGCGCTTCGACGTCGTGCGGCCGGCGCGCGTCGCGGCCCTGGCGGTCGCCTTCGCGGTGCTCGTGCTGTGCGTGCCGATCGCGCCGGCACTCCTCGGGCCGCCCATCGCGGTGCAGCAGGCGACCCTCGAGCGGATCGAGGAGCAGCTCGCGGCGTTGCAGGAGCAGGTCGAGCTCGAGCCGGAGGTCGCGGCGGAGCTGCAGGAAGCGCTGGAACGGTTGCGTCGCGAGGGCGCGCTCGCGGAACCCGAAGGCGCGTTCGAGGCGCTCGACCGCGCGCAGGAGAAGCTCGAGCAGGAAGCGTACGAGCGCGCCGAGGCGGCGCAGTCGGCGCAGGAGGATCTGGCCGATGCGGCCGATCAGGCCGCGTCGAGTGCGGATGAGGCGCAGGAGCAGCTCGAGCGCACGCTGGGCCAGCTCGCGAAGGCCGGCTTCTCGAAGGACATCCAGTCGGCGCTCGAGAAGGAGCTCGGCGCGGCCGGCGTCTCGCTGCCGCCGGGCACGAAGCTCGACGCCGGTCAGATCACGGCGATCTCGAAGGAATTGGCCGAGAAGCTCGGGCTGCGCGCCGACGCGCTGGGCAAGGCCGGCCTGATCGACGCGAAGGGCCTCGCCAAGCTGGGCGAGCTGGCCAAGCTCGACGGCTTCGAGTTCGAGGAGCACGTCTGCGACGAGACGTGCGAGAAGAAGCCCGGGGGGACATGAAAGGGCGTCGGTCATGGCCGGCGCGTGACGCACGGCAACCTTCCGGGAAGAGGCGACGTCAGCCGCGGGCGCGCCGACGCGGAGATGATCTGGGGCGAGGAGACCGCCGGCGACACGTCGCGCTTCGAGGCGAAGACGCTGCCCGACGCGCGCTACGCCGATCCGGAGCACTCCGGGATCGTCGGCATCGGCGCGACGGCACCGCCGGTCGATCCGACGGCGGAAGCGCCGGGTTCGGGCACGATCGAGGCGTCGGGCGGCCAGTCCGCGTGGCGGCGTCGCCTCGCGCCGCACCACCGCGACGCGGTGCGCTCCTGGTTCGGGCCGGGGGGCCGTTGAGCTCCGCAGCACGCGTTTCGGACAGGAATTCCGCATGAATCCGACACCTCCCGCCCTTCCGTCGCCCGAGGAAGTCGCGGGCGCGCGCACGCAGGCGCTGGCGATCCTGGAAGGCCTCGACCGCACGCTGTACGGACAGCAGGAGCTCACGCGGCTCGTGCTGGTCGGCGCGCTGGCGCGCGGCCACGTGCTGCTCGAAGGGTTGCCGGGACTCGGCAAGACGGAGCTCGTCAAGGCGCTCGCGACGTTGCTCGGGTTGTCGTTCAAGCGCCTGCAGTTCACGCCCGACCTCCTGCCGGGCGACATCACGGGCGGGCACATGCTGGAGGACGTGCAGGGCAGCCGCCGCCTCGTGTTCCATCCCGGGCCGGTGTTCACGAACGTGCTGCTGGCCGACGAGATCAACCGAGCGAGCCCGAAGACGCAGTCGGCGCTGCTCGAGGCGATGCAGGAGCGGCGCGTCACGGTTCTGGGCGAGACGCGCACGCTGCCCGATCCGTTCTGGGTGCTGGCGACGCAGAATCCGATCGAGCTCGAAGGCACGTACCCGCTGCCCGAGGCGCAGGTCGACCGATTCCTGTTCAAGGTCGAGGTGACGGGCGTCGGTCGCGAAGCGTTGCAGTCGATCCTGAACGAGCGCTCGTGGGGCAAGCCGCCGGCGTTGGTGCCCGTGGCCGACGCGACCGCGCTGCAGAAGCTGTTCGGCGTGATCGAGCGCATCCACTTGCCGAAGAGCGTCGCGGCCTACGT
>Ga0163152_10002202_pt1 | contig 28420 bp, 22 predicted proteins | sample OliLakLV19MP8IB2_FD_148635 | JGI IMG/M metagenome (GOLD analysis project Ga0163152, IMG submission 148635) | Freshwater microbial mat bacterial communities from Lake Vanda, McMurdo Dry Valleys, Antarctica - Oligotrophic Lake LV.19.MP8.IB-2 | ecosystem: Environmental > Aquatic > Freshwater >...
CGCCAACTGCAAGCAATGCATTAAAATATAATGATTCGCTAGCACTTACGGATAAAACTCGATTGCCTAATGTGGAGGCAGTTTCTGCTCAGGTAACTACTCAATCGGAAGTTATAGCAAACGGACAAAATAAAAACGCTGCAGTTCAGGGAGTGGGAGCCGCATTTGCTGATATTAATTCTGTTGAAATAGAACAAGGAGAATTTATAACTCCGGAAGATGAAGTTGGGTTTGGTCGAGTAACTGTTCTTGGACCAGATGTCGTTACTGAACTATTTGGTGAAGGTGCAAACCCCGTCGGTGAAACTATTACTATAAAATCTAGATCGTTTCGAATAATTGGAGTAACAAAGTCAAAAAGCAGTTCAGCGTTTGCAAACCCTGATGAGACTGTGTATATCCCTGTAACAACTGCGATGAAGGTTTTGCTTGGACAGGACTCTGTTCAAGCTATTTTTCTGCAAGCAACTGATTCAAAAAAAGTAGATGATACAATGGAGGAAGTAACGAACTTTTTACTTGATCAACATAAAATTTCAGACCCTGCTCTTGCCGACTTTACCGTGAGAAGCTCAAAAGACGCTCTTTCTATTATCAATAATATTACTGGCTTATTGACGGGCATGCTTGCTGGTATCGCCGCAATTTCGCTTGTAGTTGGCGGAATTGGCATTATGAATATCATGCTTGTAACGGTTACCGAGAGAACAAAAGAAATTGGATTATTGAAAGCGATTGGCGCGAAAAAAAAAGATATTCTTACTCAATTTCTTATTGAATCAATTGTCTTAACTATTTCAGGAGGACTTGTGGGAATTATTATTGGAGTATCCTTAGCGTTTCTAATAACAAGAGTTGCACCTATTCCCTTTGTTCTCCAACCGTCAGCAATTATTTTGGCAGTTGGAGTTTCAACAATTGTAGGTGTTGTGTTTGGTATTTATCCAGCACAGCGAGCAGCAAGTCTTTCCCCTATTGATGCACTGCGGTATGAATAGTTACATTTCTACTATTTATTTCAATGTTGGACAAATATCCCCGTATTTTTTTTCTTGAAAACTTCGAAGGTATTGAAAAACTCTAATACAAACACTTCGACCTGCAGATTTAGTAGGAAATGAGACAATGTGCAATTGGAGTTATCGGGATAGTTGGGCTTTTTTCAAACTTGTGTGTTTTAGCTACATGTTATAATGCTCATATGGCAGCCAAGAAATCTAAGAGCAAAAAAACTGAGGAAGAAATAGATAAACCAACTGTTGAAGAAAAAGAAGTTGATTCACCTTCTACATTTACCAAACTTCGCTACAATAGAAAATTTCGATTAGGACTTATTCTTTTCCTCATGGCAATTGTTGCGATCATGTTTTTTGTGTGGGAGAAGGCCCGAATATTTCTTGTCATCATTTTCATCACACTTCTTGCGGCGTTTGGGTTGGAAGTATCTCAAAATGATTGGGACCTTGGAAAACTTATCAAAACCGGATCTGTTCAGGAATCAAAAGTTTCCCGCGACGAAAAGGGAAATATTCTTTTTGATAAAATGGGCAATATCACAACCGACAAGGCCATTGGTAAAAAAGCAGATGACTATAACTGTGATGACTTCTCCAATAATCCTGAAGCACAATCATTTTTTCAAAAAGTTGGCGGCACAGACAATGATCTAAACAGACTTGATGGAGATAAAGACGGAGAAGCCTGTGAGTCTTTACCAAAAGGAAACAAATAACAAAAACTTGATTGTTCAAACCTTGCCCTCCTAGAAGCTAGATGCATCCATCATATTTTGGTTTACTTCCTGGTCAAATTGATCGATATTAGCATAATCAAGATCGAATAAAGCCCTATTAAGATCGGCGGCAGTTTCAATCTGCTTACTATCATACATGGTTGCAGGACTTGCAGCTTTTGGTAATAGATTCGTTTTTTGCTGAGTTACATAGACACCAACAAGAATCGCGAGCATGATGAGCATAATGGCGACTAATTGATTGTTTTGCTCTTTAGTTTGTTTTTTCATTGTTGCCCTCCTTGATTTGAATGAGTAGGTCTGGGTACTTTTGGCATTCTAGTTGGTTTGACCGGTCGCGTTGGATTTATTTCTCCGTTTATTGAACGAACAGCCACTATTAAATTCCTTATCGAAACTCTATAATTTTTAAGCGCTTTTTTTACTTCTTTCATATCCGTATTAAATATGGTTAGCAAAGTCCTCGGATCTCCACTTTCGCAGCTAAAATTTGATGCATCAGTTTGTGCTTTTGTTAAGGCTGTCGCAACTAAATCTTTTTTTGTTTGAATATCAGTGACAAGCGTATCATAGTTGTTGACTGTTCTACCGCTCGCAACAATCTTTGTCATGTAATAGTCTTTAACTCGTGTCGCTATTGCATCAAATTTTTCTTGCATCGTCATTGCTAACCGAATAAGGCGTGCGAGTCTTGTTTTTATAGCTGCTTCTCGTGCCTGACATGATTGCGTACCTGCTCTTTGCGAAGGAGTAGCTACTCGAATGGGTAGCCTATTAGTGTCTGGTCTCGCTGCCAACACCGTCGATGATAGTGAAACGCCAAAGAAGTATATAAAACTGAACGCTAGTATCGTTTTGAAGATCTTATTCATACTGTGACCTGAGTATACAACGATATAATTTTTTGTCAACCTACATTCTTATATTTCCTTCTTCCTACGACTGCCAATTTCTTTTATATAGATTTCTTATTGCTAGTAAAATATTCCTATCGAAAAAATCAGTAAAGTACACAACTAGCTACTGGTGGTAAATTAAGAAGATGTAAACATCATAAATCGTTTTTTTTGAAGCCTCATTATAGCTAAAATCATATCAAAATACTACCACCCAAACTCTTGTCACTACGTGCGGATGCAAAAAATTATTGAAAATGACAATACAAGAAGACATTCCATTTTAGAAAATAAATTTTATACCTAGCCCTAAAATCTTGGCATTTACTTCGCATGTAAAGTTGCAAACGAGATCGGATTAACATACTATGTACAGTAGAGACAGATATGTAAAAACTGTGTTTGAAAGGATAAGAAAATGAGAAGAAAAAAAGTCAAAAAAGTAAAAAAAGAATCGCTCAATATATTTATAGGTCCTGTGGTACTACTCGCATGCTTACTTATGGTGATTGCATGGCAAGTATCAATACACGGAACAAATATCTTGGGAGTATCGGATGCAACATTGCAGCAAACAACAACTGAACCAACAAGAACTAACCTACCCACACCAACAACGTCCGCAATAATAGCTCCAACTGCAATACCAACTCCTACTCCAGCTACAGCATTGCCTGTTGCAACTCCAACCACACAGCCTGCGAACATATTACCTACTGCGACTCCATATGTCGCACCGACCTCTGCCTTTGTCCCAATTCCAACTCCCACACCAATAGCTGTCATTACCCCATTGCCTACCGGCGCTGTTATATATTCCGAAATCAAAACAGTTCCCATATATGCGTATAAAGAAGAAATTGTATTTGACCCAATAATTGCCCCTCCACCTAAAATAAACATCGACCCATCTAGACCATCTGCAAATATCGATGGTAACACAACGACAACAATTACACCTGTGCCCATCGTGCCAAATACGACCGGTCGAAGCCTTATATCTGAGCCACTTATTGTCACAACAATTAATAAGACTACTGGAGTAGTTGAAAATGTTTCACTATCTTCTAATTTATCAAAAATAACGTTTGAAAATACTAATGAAGAATTTACCATGAATCTTACAGATGTGACGGGTGCTCAAAGACCGGTAGCTATAAATGCATTCGAGACAATTGCAGCTCGGCTAAGAGAGCATGATATGGGCTTATTTGTAGTAGGTGAAAATGAAATGCTTATTCAAGATGGAGCAGTTGGAGCAGTGACTAGATTCCCTGTATCTATAACTCCTCAAAATGATATTTTTGTGAATAACAAAAAACTTGATCTTGCGCTATCAAAAGCTATAGAACATCTTGAGGATTTAAATCTCATAACTACCGTAAAGACAAAAGATACCAGCATTGATAGAATAAAACAGTTAACTAAAATTGTAGACTTCAAAAACACTATCGCACTTGAGGTAGATGGTTGCAAACCTGAATTACTACTTGCTGCGTTTCCAATCCCAGGAGGCGTGTGTATGACTGCTACAATTTCTCTTGAGGATAAGGACTACTATAACAAAGTGTTATATATATATCAGTCTCCTATATATCAACTACTTGATATATTATCGATATAACACATACTTTTATACATCAAGCACACTTGACTACTGACTTTGCAAACTTTATTTGTATGAGCCAAAATAGGTAATCTTGGCAGAAGTTCTTAAATTAGTTACAAATTCTTGAATCTTTGAGTTGAGTTTTTCTTGTCGAAGCTCCTCTTTAATTTGTTTTGTGTCGGGCTTTACCTTTGCGTCAGCCGGAAATTGCTCTTTATTATCTGCAATATATACCTCGACTTCCTTGTCTGTAACTTTTATTTCATCGGCTTTGATCAATTTTTGAAGCATTACTTGAATTTGTAGATCTTCATTCAGTTGTGCTCTTGTCATTCCTTTTTGTTCTAATGCTGCGTCTAGTGTGCCGCCTTGAGCCTTAATACTTGTTTCAATATTTTTTAGTTCTTTATCTATATCTTGCTCGCTTACTGTAATATTTTCTTTTTGTGCTTTTTCAATGATAAGCTGTTGTGTAATATAGCCATCTAGCACATTTTTACCTCCCTGTTTTTCAAGTTCTCGTACTATATCAAGCCGACTTATGGTTTTGCCATTTACAGTGGCGGCCACAAGATACTTTTGATAAGCAAGATATGAAATGACAACTACAAGTAAAACAGAGACTCCCACTATTTGCTTTATATTTTTTTTCATTTGACTAGTATAGCAACAAATGTTTCTTTTTTATAGTATAAAACTGCAACGGTACGTAAAACGTCGTGAAAATGAGCTACTATGGTAAAATAAGAGGTAATCATGTTTAACAGCCCAACATATGGCGAATTAAGCACTCAAAACCTCCAGAAAAAAGTTTCCTCATACATGTCTCAAGACAAAATAGCACGATACAGAATTATCATAGGCTCTGACTCACAAAAAACTAAAAAAGGCTCTTACGACTTTGTAGTAGCGCTTGCAATCCATAGAGTAGGCTCGGGTGGGGTATATTTTTGGCGGCGCGAAGTGGTGGATCAAAAAATGAGCTTGAAAGAGCGCATGTATCGTGAAGCTATTATGTCGCTGACCTCGGCCGAAGAGCTAAGTTCGCTGTTTCGCGATAATGGCATATCAAAATATGATGTAGAAATACACGTTGATATAGGAACCAATGGTGAAACAAAAGATTTGATAAACGAAATAAGCGGCATGGTGCGCTCGAATGGATATGAAGTGAAGATAAAACCAGATTCATTTGGAGCTTCTAAAGTAGCAGATAGACACACCTAATAATAATTTATTAATCATTGATGATTAATGATTAAGTCAGGTATTCTTTCTCATTACTCTCATTTATGACAAATGTACTCCCCTGTCCATTGACTATTTTGTAGGCTACTTTTCGAACAATCATCTCGACCCTGCGCTCTACACTGCGAATACCTGGGTCGTAACCCGAAAGCCGTGCAATTTTGTGCCATATAACATCGTCTATTTTGATATTTTCATCAGTAAGTCCGCACGTTTTTAAAAATTTAGGATAAAGATATGATTTGGCAATTGTTATTTTTTCTTCATCTGAATACGATGGCATAGAAATAACTTCTAATCTATCCATTACTGCAGTGGGTATAACATTGGTATTGTTTGCTGTTGCTATAAACATAATGCTTGAGAGATCAAACGGGTAATCTATATAGTGATCTACAAAACTACTATTTTGCTCAGGGTCAAGAAGCTCAATTAAGACGCCCATAATAGCGGCTCGCGCTTCGGGGGTAATACGATCTATTTCGTCAAGCAAAACTATCGGGTTTTTGCTGCCTACCCTTTTTAGTGATTTGAGAATAAGCCCCGGCTCAGCTTCGGGTTGATTTTTAGACACTCCCCGCAAATCAATGGCTGACGCGAGCCCTCCAAATGGTATGCGTACAAATGATCTACCAAGTGTTTCGGCTATAGATTTTGCAAATGTAGTTTTTCCTGTGCCGGCCAAACCAACTAAAAAAAGAACAGGAGCAGAGAAAGTGTCGCTTGTATTCTTTTTTTGTTGAAGTGTGAGGATAGATAGATACTCAAGGATTCGATCCTTTACTTGGGTCAGCCCAAAGTGATTTTTATCCATTATTTCCCGTGCTTTTTTGATATCAAGCGAATCTGTTGTGCTTTTATTCCACGGTAAATCACATATCCAGTCTATATATTTAGAAACAGTTTCTATATGGGAATATCCACTACCAAATCGTAGCGCATATTCAACCCGTTGCAACTGATCCATTGCTTTTTCAGATAAACTTGAAGGGAGTTGTGACGTGCTAATTTTTTCTTTGAGCTTTACGATTTCATTTACGATATTTGACGAATCAGAAGCTGCATTTGTGGGCTGTGTGGTATCCATATGTGTCTTATAATAATTAGCAGACTAATTAGGTACTTGACAAAAACGAGCAATTTCACTATGATATAGCTGCGTTAACATCATAAAACAATTGGAAACAATTGTCTACTTTGATCACTCGATGAACATTTTTGGGATTTATAAATTAAAAGTTATTAAACGCTACAATGTGCGTTTAGTTTAAACATTAGTTACAAACTATGAAAACACCAGTAACCATCAAACCAACGTTTGATTATGTACTCATACGACCTCTTGCTCAACAAGAAAGGACAGCTTCAGGCATTTTACTTCCTGACTCAGCAAAAGAAAAACCACAAATGGGCGAGATAATGGCAGTAGGACCCGGTGGCATGAATGATGAAGGAAAAACGCTTCCAATGCATTTTAAAGTGGGACAAAAAGTAATGTATAAAAAATGGGGTGGAAATGAAGTAAAAGTCGAAACAGAGGAATGGATGCTTATTGAACAAAAAGACTTAATGGCAGTTGTAAGTTAAATTTCGTTATAAATTATTAATTATTAAAACATATGGCAAAACAACTTAAATTTTCAGAAGACGCACGAAGCGCACTTTCCCGTGGAGTTAATATTTTGGCCAAAGCCGTTGTTACAACGCTTGGACCTCGTGGACGTAATGTCGCCCTTGACAAAAAATGGGGTGGACCAAATGTCGTACATGATGGTGTATCTATTGCTAAAGAGATTGAACTTGAAGACCCATTTGAAAACATGGGAGCACAGCTTGTAAAAGAAGCTGCTTCAAAAACAAATGACATAGCAGGAGATGGTACAACAACCAGCACACTCCTGACACAATCTATCGTAAATTTGGGCCTACGAAATATCACCGCAGGATCAAATCCTATGATTTTAAAGCGTGGTATTGAGCGAGCGGTTGAGGCTGTGATTGTCGAAATCGGCAAAAAATCACGCAAGATAAACCTCAAAAATGATGATGATGTTGTGCAAGTTGCAACCATTTCAGCAGGCGATGAAACAATCGGTAAAATGATTGCCAGCGCTATTCAAAAGGTAGGCAAAGATGGTGTTGTAACCGTTGAAGAAGGCAAGGGCTTGCAAATGGAAATCGAACACAAGGAAGGTATGGAGTTTGATAAAGGATATGCTTCACCTTATTTTGTGACCGATTCTGATCGCATGACTGCCGAGATATCTGATGCGTATATTTTTATTACTGATAAGAAAATTTCAGCAGTGTCAGACTTGTTGCCATTTTTGGAAAAATTTGTAAAAGTTTCTAAAAATTTGGTCATCATCGCAGACGATGTTGAAGGTGAGGCTCTCGCCACACTTGTTGTCAATAAATTGCGAGGAACATTTAATGCACTCGTTATAAAAGCACCTGGCTTTGGAGACAGACGAAAAGCCATGCTTGAAGACATTGCTATTTTGACAGGCGGACAAGTAGTTTCTGATGACCTTGGTGTAAAAATGGAAAACATCGATGTCGACGTACTTGGTCGAGCTGACAAAGTGTGGGCTGATAAAGAAAATGCCCGAGTAATCGGTGGCAAAGGAGACGCTGCAAAGATAAAAAATCGCGTAGCCAATCTTCGTCGAGAAATTGACGAAAACAAATCAGAATTTGATCGTGAGAAATTGCAAGAAAGACTTGCAAAACTCTCTGGAGGAGTAGCGGTCATAAATGTTGGCGCTGCAACAGAAGTTGAGATGAAAGATAAAAAAGAACGCGTAAATGACGCAGTCTCAGCTACAAAAGCAGCTCTTGAGGAAGGAATTGTCGCAGGAGGAGGCGTCACACTTCTTCGAGCAAGACGTGTTCTTGAAGCACTTAAAAAAACAATGCAATATGACGAGGAGAAGATTGGCATTGACATCGTCTATCGTGCACTTGCAATGCCAGTTTCTATGATTGCTCAAAATTCTGGAGCCGATTCTGGATGGGTACTTCATACCATAGAAGATGCCAAAGAAGATGATTTTGGCTTTGATTCTATGAATTTGGATTTTGGTTCAATGTTCAAAAAAGGAATCGTTGACCCAGCCAAAGTAGTAAGAATTGGTCTTGAAAATGCAGCATCTGTTGCAGTTATGATTCTTACAACAGAAGCACTTGTTACAGACCTTCCAGAAAAGAAAGATGCAACACCTGCGATGTCAGGTGGAGGAATGGGCATGGGCGGAATGGATTATTAAGTAAATTTACGTAAATTAAAAAATGCGTCCTGGGATAATCTCAGGGCGCTTTTTTATCAGGTACAATAGTTGTACTACACATTATTATGGTTACCGTTGGAGAGCTTCTTAAAAATGAACGAGTAAAAAGACAACTAACACTCGACGATGTAGAAAAAAAAACAAAAATACGAAGGAAATATTTAGAAGCAATCGAAAACAACGATTGGACAATATTTCATTCCAAAACATACATATATGGAGTAATTTCCAACTATGGAAGGCTTTTTTCGCTTGAGAAAGAAAATCTTATTGCAGTGTTTCGTCGAGAATATGAGCAAAAAGAGACCGTGCAATTTAAAAAACGAGTAGGAAAAAACTATTTAACTCCAGAAGCTCAAAAAATAGTAAGAAGAAGTGTTTTTATACTTAGTTGTCTTATCACCTTGTATTTTGGGTATCAACTATACCTCTTTTTTTCACCCCCGAGTGTTGAAATACTAAGTCCCACAAAATCAGTCTTTACCAGGGAAGACAAGATAGAGCTTGTAGGTAAAGCGCCCAATGAGTCCGTAATTAATGTAAATGGTAGACAAATTTTTAGCGACAAAGAAAATATTTTTAAAACATATGTGCCGCTTACTGAAAAAAACAACCCCGTAACAATAGAGGTGATTGGAGCAAATGGAAAAAAAACGATTATTAAGAAAGTGTTTATTAAGAAGTAGCGTTAACGATTTGTATATTGCTTTTCGTAATAGTTTTTATACTCACCTGACTTAATCTTTTCCCACCACGCAGTGTTTTGCTTGTACCAGTCGATAGTCAGTTGCAAACCCTTATCAAAATCATACTCGGACTTCCATCCTAGCTCACGTTGTATTTTGGACCAATCTATTGCATATCGCCTATCATGTCCTGGCCTGTCTGTTACATATTCAGTAACATCTTCACCAGCGCCCATTGCGACAACAATTTTTTTTATGATATCAATGTTTGCCACATCATCTGTTTGTCCTCCCACAAAATACGTCTCGCCTACTTTGCCTTTTTGTAAAATACACTCTATAGCTTTGACATGATCTTCAACATAGAGCCAATCACGTACATAGAGCCCATCTCCATACAGTGGTACTTTTTTGCCTTCGAGAATATTTGTTATAGCAAGTGAAATAAGTTTTTCTGGAAATTGAAATGGTCCGAAATTATTTGAGCAATTTGAAATAGTTATAGGAAGTCCATATGTTGTGTAGTAGGCTCGCACAAGATGGTCTGCTGCAGCTTTAGAGGCAGCATATGGGCTTCTTGGGTTATAACAGGTGTCTTCATTAAATTTATCAGTAGTTCCAAGGGAGAGTTGGCCAAATACCTCATCCGTTGAAATATGATGAAATCGTTTTAGATTATGTTTTTTGGCTGCTGCAAGAAGCACGCCTGTTCCTACAACGTTTGTTTGTATAAAGGGGTCGGGGTCTATTATTGACCGATCCACATGTGACTCTGCAGCAAAGTGAACTATGGTGTCTACTTCTGCTACAAGTTTATTTACAAGCTCCTTGTCACATATATCACCTTTAACAAAGCGATAATTTGCACAATCTTTTATCGAGTCTAAACTGTCAAGATTTCCAGCATAGGTGAGTGAGTCAAGATTGATGAGCAAGTCTTCCCGATATTTTTTTACCCAATACAAACAAAAATTAGCTCCAATAAATCCAGCTCCTCCCGTTACGAGTAATTTCATAGAAAAATAAATTATCCTTTTTCAGGAACCCAAAAATCAGCGCCTAATGCATCCCATGATAATCTGTGCTCATCGGGAGTTTCAGGATTAAATTGCTGATTGACAAAATATAAAAGCGTAGCTTCATCGCTTCCTATATTTACCGCTCCATGAGCTACTCCTCGTGGAATATATACAAGTTTTGAACTATTAAACCCTAAAGGAATTTTTATATGAGTGTTTGTAGTAGGAGAGTTTTCACGCACATCCCACAAACCTAACAAAACCCGTGCGTTTGGCTCTACATACCAGACATCTTCCTGATTAAAATGCAAATGCCACGCTTTTATAGCGCCCGGCAAAATGCGCGATCTATTTATCTGAGATATTTTAAAACCTTCAAATTGTTTAAGATTTCCATTTTCATCAATTCGCATGATTTCTTCAAACATTCCATCTTCGCCGCTAAATTGTTTTATATCGCTTATCAAAACTCCATCAATTAATTTTTTTGGTGAGTAATTTTGCACAGTGACTGCATTTTGTACACTGCCTATCAGATTATTTGTTGACATACATATTCGAAAATTATTAAACGTATCAAATTATACCATTTTTGCTATAAAAAATCACGTTCCAGCACGTTGACTTTGCTCTTACTTTTACCCATAATGAAGGTATGTCTGTCTTTGATTTTTTACATAAAAAAAAAGCTTCCGAGGTAAATAATTTGCCTGAAGTTGAAAATGTCCAAACAAACCCAGTACAACAACAGGCGCCTATTTCAAATCCACCAATCACTTTAGTTAATAAGCCTTCACCATCACCCGTACAAACTCAGTTGCTAGATTTTATGACGCATCTCACTCAAAGATCGCGGGCAATAGTTATGCAAGCTCAAAAGCAGGCTAAGTTACTTGAAAATGAATATGTTGATTTAAATCATATACTCCACGGACTTTTAACTGACAATGAAATAACTGCATTTTTAAACAAACTCGCCATTTCTCCTTTGAGTGTCGAGAATGAATTAAAAACTCTCTATAAAAAAGAAAATAACACAACCTCTCCACAGATATCTACGAGTGTGATGCGTCTGTTTTCCAGTTCTTTAAAAAATGCAAAAGAACAGGGCTTGGATTTTGTAGCACCTGAACATATTTTATCTACACTTATTAGCGAGCCAAATACTCCAACATCCCAGCTACTTATAAACCTTGGCCTCACAAAAGAAAATGTACAGTTAAAAAATACTAAAGACAGCCCTATTACGCAAGCTGAATCAGTAAAAATAGACAGAGATGATTTAGCAAAAAATCAAACTCCAAGCCAGCTGGATGTAAGTACTGTGCAAAAACTAGAAAATGATGCACATGAAAAGCTTGAAAATCAAAAATCTGCCCTACTGTCAACTGCTACTGCTCTACGTAGAAATCTCGTAGGTATCAACCCGCCAAATCATCCTTTAGGTTGTTTTGTATTATATGGACCGCTCGGCGTAGGTAAAACTCACTATACTAAAATGCTTTCTGAGATTCTTTTTGATAGGACTGATCGTATTATTGAATATCAGGTGCAGCACACTTCAAGTGCTCTTGATGATAAATTCCTGCATGCAATTAAAAATAATCCTCACAACATCATAGTTTTTAGCGATATAGAAAAAGCAAATAAAGATTTTCTAGGTATTTTGCATGAAGTTGTAAGTAATGGTCGCGTGGAAGATAGACAAGGCAATGCTATTTTATTTAACCAAACTTTTGTGATATGTACGTCAAATTCATTTCTTGACAATAATATAAACGACACGCCACACAACCAAGCGAACAGTGAAACTTCAAAAAAAATATCCACATATGCCGTGTCTGCCAAAGGTCGAGAAATAATAACGAGCAATGCACAACTATTTATACGCGATTCAAAACAAAATACATGGACAACACAATCAATATCGGATTATTTTTTAGGACAAAAAATTGATTCTGGAGATGAAAGAGAAGATCATCTTGAATTTCCAATAGACAATTTTGACACACACACATTTACTCGCTCGGGAGTGGAGATGATAAGTAAAAAAGATCATTTATTTTATCGCACCGCACCCCAGACAAAAACATGGCATATTGCAACGCTCAGAGAATATTTTGATAGCTGCAGCGTGGTAAATGCAAACTCTCAAAATCTAGAAGAACAGCTTCCATATTCAGGCATTTCGACACATGCATTTTCTTTTGAAAATAATGAAATAGTCACATTCAAAGACCGGTTTTGGCGTCGCACAACCAATAGCAAAGAATGGGAAACGAAGAAATTGGCTGACTACTTCAAAGATAAAGCAAATAATTCCACTACATTGCCCTACACGCAGTGGGACTCTCATATGTTTTTACATGATGGATCTGAAGTTATAGTAGCTGAAGAGAATGTGTGGCTCCGTATGGCAAATTCCACTATATGGGAGATGCAGGACACTGCTAAGCATTTTGACTTTGATGATCCTGTAAAAACAAATCTTGATACTCAATCAAACACAAGTAACAATCTCATAGATTTTTTTGGTCCTGAGTTATATTATGCATTTGATGAAATTGTTGAGTTTAAACCATTTAGCGATAAAGACAAATTAAGCGTTGTACATGATCATTTAGACTTACTCAAAGAACTTCTTGCAAGCCGTGGGATTGAACTTGTACTGACGACCAGCGTCGCCCAACACATTGTAAGCGTTGGATTTGACTTGCACTGCGGAGCACATCCATTAAAACACACACTGCAACAGCTGATAGAAAATCCCCTTTCGCAGTATATTTTTGATAAAAAAGTTGAGCAAAATGATGTTATAGCAGTTGAATTTGATGGGAAAAAATTTTCTTTCAGTGCTGGACAAAAAGATAAAAGCAAAGTTACAAGTACGTCCGAAAATACGATAAATCACTTTGAATGCTCGGTGTGTAACAACATATTTGAAACAAGCATAATGCAAAATAGCACAACTATTTGCTCCAAGTGCTCTTCGACAAATATACATAGCTCAATAACTGCTGCAATAACAAGCCCACCAGAGCAACACCTAGTAAAAAGTTATGATTTTTCCCCAATTCTTTCAAGAATTGAAAAACAAACACATGTAGAACCAAATCACGATGGAGTGTATAGTAATGGAGTAGTACTAAAATATGCTTAGTAACTATTGTTTTTAGTAGTACATATTAAATATATTTTTTTATGAACAACCTAGCTCAACAAGTAGTCATAAGTGTTGCCCCCGATATATCAGGTACTGTTGGTTCGTCCGTTGTTGTAAAGGGTCCGCTTGTGGGAATAGAAACAGTTGGTGATTTAATAAGTGTCTTATTAAGTTTTATTTTCCCCTTTGCTGGTATTTTGCTATTCTTCTTTTTTGTTCGCGGTGGATTTACACTACTTACATCAAAGGGAGACCCAGAAAAAATAAACCATGGAAAAGATACAATGATCCATGCTTTATTTGGATTTATTCTGCTTTCCGTATCATTTGTAATAGCAGGACTTGTAGCACGTATTTTTGGACTCGGTCTGGGATTTTTTTAAAACTAAAGAACAAAAAGTTGTGGTACAATAATATACGAACACATGCTATGCCCATATTGGGCATTTTTTTTAAACATAAATGACAACAAAGTCATCGATAAAACCTCAAGAAACAATAGTTCTGTCTGTTGGAGGTAGTCTCGTTGCTCCAGATGGCGGCATCAATGTTGCGTTTCTAAAACAATTCAATCTCTTCATTCGAAAACACATAAAAAAGGGAAGAAAGTTTTTTATCGTCGTTGGTGGTGGTAAAACTGCAAGACATTATCGGGACGCTGGAAAAGCAGTAATAGGAGAGCTTACCTCGCACGATCTTGATTGGCTTGGCATCCACGCCACTCGCCTTAATGCACATCTTATAAGAACTATTTTCCAAGATATTGCACACCCTCGTATTATCGAAAATTATGAAAAAAAACTTGTTGGTTGGCAAGAACCACTTGTAGTAGGCTCAGGATGGAAACCGGGCCACTCAACAGACTATGATGCGGTTCTCTTAGCTCGAGATTATCATGCATCCGCAATTGTAAATATGTCAGACATCGACTGCGTATATAATGCCGATCCAAAAAAAGACAAAAATGCCAAACCAATCAACAAGATCACATGGGACGCTTTTCAAAAAATAGTAGGTAATACATGGAGCCCAGGAATTAATGCTCCTTTTGATCCAATAGCTTCACAACTTGCCAAAAAACTCGCACTCACCGTGATTATTGCAAATGGGAATAATTTTACAAATCTTGACAATATCTTGAATGGAGAGCGATTTATCGGCACTATGATTACGCCGATTACGGTTGACGCCGCATACTACGATCACGAATATTATGCCGGCCAAAAGTCACAAAAAGGCAATCCAGTGTATTCTAAATCTTCGTTTGGTGGAGTGGTTGAAGATATAACATACAAGTATCGCGCGTCTTGGATAAAAAAAAATATTGATCCTCGGACCTGTCTTGATATCGGCTGCGGTATGGGCCAATTAGTTGGTGAGCTTCGTAAAAAAAATATTGATGCACGAGGAATTGAGATTTCAACATATGCGCTTGAAAAGGCGAGCGTAAATGTTAAGGACTATTTATCATTTGGTGATATTGTAGATATTCCCTATGACGATAATAGCTTTGACCTTGTAGTAAGCTACGATGTGCTTGAGCACTTGGAGAGGTCTCACTTGCAACGTGCTATAAAAGAAAGTATTCGAGTTTCAAGAAGATGGGTGCTTCACAAAGTGTATACGAGAGAAAACAAGTGGATTCATTTTTTACATGATAAAGATCATTCACAACGCTCTGTCTTGACACAAGAATATTGGCTCAACTTGTTTAAATACATTCCCAACGTGGCAGTTTCTAAAAAAGGGATGCGGATCCACTCACTCTTAGAAACACTTTTTTTACTTGAAAAAAATCCTCAATCGGCAGTGGCTGTATAATAGACAAATGCTTCTTAAAAGTCTTAGCGTTTCCAATTTTCGAAATTTTGTCGAAAGCACCTATCAATTCCACCCATTTCTTACATTGGTTGTGGGAGAAAATTCTGTTGGAAAAACCAATTTACTTGAAGCTATATACTTTACCCAACATGGGAGTGGGTTTCGCGAAAGCAAATCTCAAGAACTTATAAGAACAAGACAACTGCAAGGATATGCCGAAAGCATACTTTCTGATGAAAAAACAACAGATAAATTGCGTATTTTTTTGACACTCAAAGATACTGTGGTCGCCAAACAATACATGGTCAATAAAGTAAAAAAAATGCAGTTTACCTATCGACCATTTACTCAACCTACTGTTATTTTTTCTCCTGCGATGCTTTATGTTATAGACGGCGAACCCGAACGGCGACGCACATTTTTTGATCGCATCCTATCCCAACTTGATATCGAATATAAAAAAACATTGCTTCATTATGAACAAGCGCTGCGAAGACGAAACAAAGTTTTGCAGCAAGAAGAAAATGTTGAGAAACTTGAAAGTGCGCTTATTTTTTGGGATGAAACACTTGTCAAACAAGCACGCTATATACATAAAAAACGCACAGAACTTATTGATTATTTCAATAGTAAAAGCACCCTTGATGAAAAAACATTTTCTATACAATATAAACCAAATATTTTAACCCATGAAACACTTCTCTCAAGTTTTCAAAAACAACTGTATGTGAGAAAAACAGTTGTAGGACCGCATCGCGATGAATATGTTTTTTTTATAAAAAAAGATGATGAACTAGAAAGTATTCATGCATTTGGCTCCAGAAGCGAACAACGACTTACTCTTTTTTGGCTGCTACTGTGTGAAATTGAGCTTATATTTGAAAAAACAAAAAAAAGACCCATCCTTCTTCTTGATGATATTTTTTCAGAGCTAGATATTATCAACAAAGCATACGTTTTAAAGCTTATACAAAACTACCAAACGATTCTTACGTCGGCCGATCCAACACTTATTGATATTATCGAAATTCCACATTCTCTTATCACTCTGCCCTAATTCTTGCTACAATATACAGTGACACCAGTAAGACTGACACATCAGTCTGATTGGCAAGTTGCAGACTCCCAATGGGAGACAGGAGGGTTGGCAGAGTGGCTAAATGCGCGGGTTTCGAAAACCCGTGGGAGAAATCCCACAGAGGTTCAAATCCTCTACCCTCCGCAAATTAATAAACACATTAGTATCTATACTTCATAGATTTATAAATCACAAAGGATCAAAAAATTTCTGTAGCTGAATATCTATTAAGTGACTTGTTGTTTAAGAGGAATTCCACTTAGTGTGACTGCACGAATTTTGAAGTATTTCAGGATTTGACAAGTACTTATCCAGCGCCATATTTAGAATTTCCTTATTTTATTTGTGCTATTATTATTGGATGAAATTCCCATTTCTAACTTTTTATCTATATTCCTTGGCAGCGATAATTGGTGTCACTAATATGATTATCTGGGGAATTTATGCTGATTTGGTGGTAGAAAAATTTAAGTGGCATAAAATAATGAGAAGCTATTTTATTGCATTATTTTATGCACTACTTCTAACAGAAGCTGTGCCTTACCTTAATTTGTTCATAGTCTGCTTAGCAGTTATTGGTTTAGAAAGAATCACAACTGAAATTTATAAAGCTTTATTTAGAGTAGAACCCCAAAAAAAATATAAAATCCCTTCCCATTTAGGTCTACGTTGGGGTCGATTGACTAAGATATTTGTAGGCACAGCTCTACTTATAACTATTGGACTTTTATGGTTTATGTACTTACCTAACTTTCTAAGTCATAAACTGTTTCTTATTTTATTTACAGGTGGTTTTATTGCTCTTTGTGGTATGCTAAAAGATGCTCCATACGAAGGCTTTGATAAAATCAAGTTTTGGCGAAGTCCTGTTTGCGCTCTAGTTGCTGGTTTAATTTTATGGGGACTCTTTCCTAATTTACCAATAGTGCCCTTTGTTTTTGCTGTTGCTGGATTTGAACGAATTATAAGTGAGTGCTACAAAAAAATACTTCAAAAAAAAATCCCAGGAAAATTTAAGGATGGTATTCCTCATAATAATTACTGGTTAAAAAAGAGAGATTGGCTGCTACCCATTTATATTTTCAATCTGATATTGATAGCAGCTTTGGTTGGAATATGAAAACCGTCTTAATTACGGGTGCAAATTCAGGCATTGGTAAAGCATTGACCATAAAGTACGCACTCGAGGGTTATCGGGTCATTTTAGCTTGTCGAAATCTTCCCACTGCCAACAAGACTATTGAAGAGATTAGAAAAAATCAACCTGCAGCACATTTAGCATGTGTTGACGTAGACCTTGGTTCTTTTGCAAGTGTTTCACGTTGTGTAGCTACATTAAATAAGAAACACATAAGGATTGATGGACTTTTACTGAACGCTGGCATTCATATTCCTTACAAAAATATTCTGACTCAAGATCATTGTGAATTACAATATCAGACTAATTTCTTATCGGGTTTATTGCTAACACTACTAATTTTAACCTCTGAGAGTGGCCGATCACTTACACAACTTGTGTACACTGGTAGTAATGCTCATAAAATAGGAACACTCCCATTTCCTTCATTATTTGGTTTTTGGTATCTGTATGCAGTATCAAAACTTGATGGAACGGCTGCTTTTTTTTTGCTTCAAAAACTTGTACCTACTTTAGATATTCTAATAATCTCGCCAGGAGGAGTCCAAAGCAATATTCATCGATATAAGCTTCCTATCTTAAAAGTCATAAGCAAGTTTATTGGTAAAAAAACAACTGCACAAGCAACTGCTGACTATTTTTATAAAATTTACAACTCTAAAAGTAGAAATGAAAAGTATTGGTATTTAGGTAAATCAGCTCGTCCACACACTCTTTGTCTTGATAAGGAGTATCAAATAGGAGTTTGGAATAGAGCATTAGCCGTATTTGCCCCTTACTTACCTTCTAATAACTTTTTACCACTTCAACAAATACGAAATTTCGTAGGGAATTTCTGTGCAATTAGTTATAAAACTAGTTTCCCACGCTCGCCTAGCGATATCTGCAATATTGTAATAAAGGCACGAAGTCTAGGACATAAAGTTCATGTTGTAGGAAAAACTCATTCGTATAATGATGTTTTTTTCTGCAATCAGCACATCATTTCTTTAGACAATTTCAAGAAGCTTTCGCTCGATCCAATTCGCCAGCGACTAAATTGTGGCGCGGGAGTGACGATAAATGAAATCGCAGCTTACTTGGATAAAAAAGGGTTTACATTACCATTCGCTGGTTCATTTGGTGGCCAGACAATGGTTGGAGCTTTTTCAACTTCAACTCATGGATTTTCAAAACACGGTGGAGTATTGGGAGAGCTAGTTTACCAAGTCACCATAGTTGATGGACTAGGAAACATTAAAATCATCACTGATGAGAGAGAATTATCGGCCTTTCGTTGTAGTCTTGGAGCTCTTGGCATCATTATCGAATTTGAATTAGAGGTGCACAAAAAAGATTTAGCACAGTATCATGTCAGATCTCTAGATAAAAAACAGCTCTACACTTCTATCAATAAGCTAGTTGCTACTCATGATCATATAAGATTTGCAATAAATCCGTTTAATAAAGAATCAGTCATGGTAATGACTATCGATCACTTTTTAGCAAAAAAACACTCTATTGCAAAAGTGACTATGTCTCAATTTTTTTATCTTTCTGATCGCACGTTCCACTCTCTAGTTCTAGCTTTTTTTCGACAGTTAGTTCAGTTTAGGGTGGTCAAAAAAATAATTCAGATTGGATTATATTTTGGATCAATTGAGTATTCTTTTCCGGTTTTTTTTTCAAGTAATCTGTTTCTTAAAAATGGAGTGGTAACTAGACATGTTTTATTATCTCAACTATTGCATGAAAGCTACAATGATCCCAACTGCTTTAATATGTCTTTAGCAATTGCACCTGAGGATTGGTCACGATTCGATCATCATTTTAATCGACTACTGTCACAGTTTAATAGTCTTGGTCAAGTAAATTACTCTAGTCGTTTTCTTGGAAAATCAGAAAAAGTATTACTTGCTACTAATTTTCAAAAAGATGTACTTGTAATCGATATTCAAGTCAGCAAAAAAAAATCAGCTAGTTTGGAGTTTCTTAAGCAATTAGAAAAAGTGGCTACCAAAGATTTCAAAGCACGAATACACTGGGGGAAGGTTTTCTTTGCTGAATATGAAGCCATAAAAAATTTATGGCCACAAAAAAACTTCATTTTATTTCAAAGAATCAAGAAAAAGTATGATCCTTACGAAATATTTAGCAATCCCTACTCAAAAAGAGTTTTGAACATATAAATAAACATTTCTCTTCTAGCATATTTAGTGCATAGCCACTATTGATCCAAAATCAATCAATTTGGCCTAAAACATATTCCCTTGTACGATAGATCAATTGAAAAAGACTTACATGATCTTAATATCTATAATGTATCTGATTTAAGGAATAAGTATGCGCAAAAACTTTGCAAAAAGCTCATGCAGATTCGAGACTGTGATATTGATCGATGTATGTTATATGTATTTCGTTGTGCTATATATTTTGCTTCAACTAAAAACCCTGACCCCGAGCTTCTAAAATGGTGGAATAGACAGATAAATAATCCTCATTTTAACCTTGTTTTTAGACCTATAGTTTAGTATAATTAAAGGCATAATGAGCTCGCCAGAATACGAAAAAGACATTGGGCATGAGCCTGATATTGTTGTGCCAAACAGTCCCCATAGTGATGGGATTGGTCCTAATGTAGAAGAAGAACTAGGAATTGGAATACCAGGTTCAGGCGAAGAAGCCCGTATTGACCCATTTGCTGTCAATGATCCTGATGTAGATACAGAAATAGTGCCTGAACGAATAGATCCATTTTCTGAAGATTATCCAGGGAAAGACGAAGCTCCACCTGATATTGATGAAGTTATTGCTTTAATTTGTGAACAATTCGGCCCAGGATCAATTGGCATAGGGACAGATCCTGCAGAGAATACAACCACTCCTAAACCTCTTGTTAAAGATAAAACATCACCTAGTGATGAAATAATTGATCCGTTTGAAGATGATTTTCTAGATCACCACTCAGGCAACTTAGATGAGCTACCTCCGTGGGCAGTAGATGATTCAACACAATTTAACACAGGCGCCGATATTTCATTCGAAGGGTGTACTGTTATCCCAGTGCCAGTTGCAAAAGCTGAACCGATCAATACAGTAGTTGTTGAGAGAGAAGCACAAACCAACACCACCCCACGTTACGTACATCCTGATGCAGTCGCCGGAACGCTTATACATGACTCGATAGCCAAAGCTCAAACTGAATTACAAACTAATCCAGAAATACTTCCAGAAAGACCAGGTGGGGGTGATCGTTCTAAGTTTGCAGATCATTTTGAATCTGTTCTTAATAATCCCGCACTTGCCGATACAATTGATGGAAATATAGCAATAGTTGGAAGAGATGCGGCGCAACAACTTGAAGATCTATCTGGAGAACAACAGTGGCAGTCGGAAGTACCTTTTATCCCATCAAGAGAGCAACGAGATACTGCAGGCAGACTAATACCAGAACTTGTACCCGATGCATGGAGTATTACTCACGATCCACATAATTATCGACTGATGAATGCAGAAGGAGATGATAAAGTCGATGGAATTATGGAAAGATGTGGAATAGTACCAGATAGAAAAAATGGATTCCAACAACTCACAGCAGATCAAATTCGTATTATTTCCCGCAGTGCTACACCTGAAGAGATAGCATCGTCAGTATTTTTGCGTCGCGCTGTTGCACCACTTGCTGAACTTTCCCGATATGGTCGAGTGTGGGGAATAAATGAAAGTGATTTTAAAAATCTCCAATCACAAGGTATGCCCGATGCTTATCGTGACCTTATAGCCGGACTTGGAGTAAAGCCCGATGCAATCGGGTTGTCTGCCAACTCACCTGATGGCCAAGATGCTATTGATGCACTCGGTCGCATAACACGGGGCAGCCATTTTGGCAAACGGCCAATGTATGATCTTGCTAATTTGTCCGACGAAGATACTAGAGCTCTTGCGGACTTGCTTGATTCAATATTAAATGGCGAACCAATTATAGATATTGCTCTTGCCGAACACAAAACACGTCTTTCAGTCGGATCACCAGATCACCCAAAATGGGATCGAATAACACGCGATGGAGTAAATACAAATAGAGTCATGGAGCAAATAGCTCGTGATATGGCATACACTGGAGGAGGAGTTGTTACCTGGGCAGCCAACATGGCACGCGAACTTGCACCGGGCTATACAAGTCTTGCACACGCACCTGAACTTGATGCAGCATTAGGTAATCATGACGATCTTGGTCATCAAGCTCTGACAAATGACAAACTACGAAGACGTATAGAGAACGGACTTGTGGGCCATATGAGAGCATTTTATACCGACATCCGTGGTCCAGTACTGGATCCCCGACAGAGAAAAGACGATCCAGGTACTTATTTTGGGGGATATTTTGGGGTACGGCCTGATTTTGGAACAAAACCAGAAGATCTCATCACTGCAAGAGTTATTCCAGTTGATACAGATGTTTTGTGGATATTATCACAAGACCGTAAATTAAATCCAGAAGTACGCAGACGTGTTTTAAGAAGATTAAGAGGATATTAACTTGCTAGAATTGTATCTACAATTACGTCAGAAAAAAACAGATTCTCTCCATATTCATACGCAGCTCTATCTTGTTGAACAAACGATCCTAATTCATCAACCAACTTTCTGACTACAGCCTGAAGTGATCTCCAATCTGCTCCATTGTCAAATGCAGCATGTGCTATTGATTCTATAACGCCATCGACAAATAAAATTCTGTCAGGTTGTGCAATACCCTGAGCATTAACCATTCCGCAAGCAATTGCTAAACTATTTCTAAGTGCAAATCCTTGTGAGCGCGGATTTTTTTCTACTGGTGAATATAAATTGTCAATAAATTTATCATACGTTGGTGGTCTGTTAATGAGTGTTTTTTGAAACCTGTTTGCTAAATTATCACGCAAACCAAAAATTTTACCTGCAGTAACGCCATCGATTACTTCAAGAGCAACATATGGATCAATTGGTGCATTTCGAATACCTAATTCACTCATTGCCCGCCCGCGTATTCTTGAAAGAAGGGCTGGTTTAGGATCAAAGGCAAGTACAACTGGCAAATTTCGTGTATTCAATTGTAATCTTGTTATTTCCTGTGTCTCCGGTTGTTGTGTCAAGCTATCTGGAGGAGTAGGACGTATTAAATTGTTTCCTGCACCTGCAATAGCTAGAAGCTCTGTTTGTATTGCCTCTGGGTCTGCTTTAAAATCGGTTCGACATCCACCACTTTCTGAACCTTCAAATAGTCTATGTACTTCATCGAACATCCATAATACTTTTCCGCTCTCAATATGAGCCGCTGTTTCCTCGTATGTCATTTCTGGATGAGCTTGTTTTACTCGGGAAATAAGATCAAATACATAATTTCCTTTATGCTTACCACGAAAACCAGCAGGGGTCCAATCGGTAAAATCATCCACATATACCTCAATTCCAAACCGAGTAGCTATATCATGAAATATTCCATTAGTTTTACCCGATCCAGAAGGACCAACAAAAAGTGAGTTTTGTACATCAGGATCACGTTGATCTCTCTCAAGTATACCTTTTGCAATTCTTTGCTCGCGCGCCAATCTGCTAACCACTAAACTTCGAAAATATTGAGCCATTTTTAAAGCATCAGCTGCATCATCTAGAAACTCTTTTGCAATCTGTTTGTCGGTTGGAAATATGTCGATTGTTTCAACTTGTGGTTGTTGCTCAATTACTGTAAGTGCAGTACTACCTTTGTCAAGTTTGGCTGCAATAGTAGTATCTATTTCCTCCGTCATACGTCCATACACATCAATCCAGTGTTCCCCAAATGGCTTAGTAATAGATATTGCGCCACCCACTACTGCACTATGTACTGCTTCATATATTTTTCTATTGCTACCCCGACCACCATCAATATCACGACTGAGCTGAGCTTGTGCTTCAGTACTAAGTAGGTGTGCTGCTAATCGATCAATCCCCATAATTTGTTCAACTGTTTTAATTTTCTCGCGGATTATTCGCACACTTTCAAGCGGTTCATCTGAAGAATGCTGCGCCAGTGCAGCATGTTGTTCAAGTACCAATAGGGAAAAATATGTTTCATGCACTTTACGAGTTACCGCTCTATCCTGACCAGGAATTGATGTTTGATTCATTGGTAGCGTTTGTATTGTTTGAAAAAGTACTGCAGAATCACGAAAAAAACTATAACGAGAGTCAAGCTCTCGGGCCACATCCTCAGGAGATTTACTACCATCAACCTCAACCACTCCATCAGCAATTAATGTTTTCAAATCATTAGAATATAAACTCTCAAATTCGACTGCAACATATTGACAACTGACTACGCCTAGTAAAGGCTGACCATATACAAATGTTTCATTTGGAGTAGCTGATACATACATCTTTGCGGACAAATCTGCCATATATTGGGCAGCGTTTCTTTTTTTTGCTGCACGTGGATCGCCTGTTCTTTCAGCTACAGCTGCATAAAGGGCAAGAGACGTAAGTATGCCTTCACGATGAGGTATTTCGCCTGATCTAAAATCAACTGTTATTACATCGGGAAGTGTTGTAAGAGAATATCCCAGCAAAGACTCTTGCGCTCCTACTCCATCAGTATGGTCTGGACTTTTTCCGTTTGTTTGAGTTGGTATTACCATATTGATTACGCGGTTACTTTAAAAATTATTATTATTCTTGCACAAAGCTCCTCAATTGTTGTGAACGAGGTATTAACCACTCTAGTCCAAAATTGTTTAATAAAGGGTTACCATCAATTCGGCAATTGTATCCGATTCTTCTACTATATCTACTCGTTATAGCCTGAATTGCTCGAATTTTACTTGCAATTGTTGTCATATCTGAAAATTCGGATGTTAAATCTATCCTGTCACCTCCGGCGCTTGTGCGAGCAGCTGATTTTTGCGCCTGAATTCGTTTCAGTCTCGCTTTATCAGATGCATCTACTGTGTTACCTATTTGACGTTCTATATCATCATCCCCTTCATCTGTTAATGTTTCTTCTGTTGCTGCCATTTCAAAACCTCTGCCACTTGCTGTTACCCCAGACGCTATTACGTCTGCAAGTCCTGCTGTGAATATAATTGCTGCTTCTGGAGCGCTTAAAATACTATTTCCAATGATTCGTCTTGTCTTGATAGTTATTGGATCTTCCATGTCACCGTCTAGTACGATTGTTCCAATTTGTTTAGCTTCATTATCTCCTCTTGGTAACAGTGAAATAAGCCTAAACATATTATCAAATACTCCAATTATTTCTTCATTTTTTACAGCAAATTGATCAACTGCGTTGCCCGGATCTGCAAATACTCGACTTTCGATATTTGCTAAAAAAGTAACAAGTTGTTGTTGCATATGCTCTCGTTGGATCTGTGTAAATCTATCAGAGTATCCGTCTTGAAACAACGCTTCAACAATATCGGTCATATTGTCGGTGAGGGCCAGTCCAATTTTTTTTGGGTTACCTTCAAACCACTTTACAACTCGATCCATAAAATCTGTAGCGACTCCTCCAGGAACTCGAGACGCGAGCTCTTTTGCTATTCCGCTTGCAACAAGTGAGCCATATCGCTGATGACTCTCAAGTGTTTCCTTTGTTCCAGGAGTTGGAACAAATCCAGCCTGATCAAGCGCCATACTAAAAGCAGTATTTAAATATAGCCGTGTCTGACCTGACATAACTTCATCATCTCGTCTATCAAAATTCATCAATTTCTCCGCTGCTGTTGCTGCTGTAGCTAGAACAACTAGATATTCATGTGGTTTTGATGTAAGTCGCCCTTTCCAAAATGTTCGCTCTCTGCCTACTGCAGCTTTTGTTTGAGCAAGTACACCGTTTTTTCTTAGAGCTAAATACTCTGCCGCTCTTGGGAAATCTAAATCACTAATTTCAGCTACAGCATCAGCAACACCTACTTCCATAAATTTGGCTGTACTAGTACCTCGATATTCAGATTCTTTTGCGCTTAAACTATTGTAGATTTGTATTAGATAGGTAAGTTGGTCTGCAGGCAATCCATCCAAAACATCAGATCCTCTACCCTCATTTTGCAATACAGATACTCCACCACGAAACAACATAGCCCACACAATAAATTCTGGCGAAGCACTTCCCCATCCAGTCTCGTCTTGTGTTTTTGAAGACTTTACCATGTCAGCATATCTCGACCATCTTTGTGCCAGACCTTCAAGCGTATGAGGACTTCCATCAACTGTTATTCTTCTATCAGAATTTGGTGTGATGCTCCTCAAAATGCCACGCGCCACCTTGCCGGCATTACCAATATCTGTATTTGCAGCAGATACAATCTCATCAGAGCTACTAAATCCTTGAATTGCACCGAGGCTGTTTGCAGATGTCATTATATCTCCACCACGAACAAGCATATCATCTGCAATTGCATTCATAACAAGCCTGTGTACACGTCTCTTTGTCCCCGTTGAATCTGAACCTAAAACTGCAGAAATACCTTCCCAACTCCTTAATATTTGTGTTAATTCTTCTAAATAAAAGCGAGCTACTTGTTCAAATCGATTCGAATCCTCATAAGGTTTAACTGCAAACTCAACTGCTCGCAGAATTAAATCTTCCATTTCACCTTTCGGTACATCATGTAATCTTTCGTGTGATTTAAGTATAAATGGAAAGTCCTGAGCTATTCGCGTAAGTACTTGAACAGGTACTCCTGTAGCTAAAGCGAGTGTATGAATTGCTTCTTGCATTGGTACAAGATGCGAGTCTATTACTCCAAAATATCCTGAAGCAACAGTTTGGGATACATCTAAGCTTAATACTGTATTTTCTGCTACTACTCGATCTCGTCGGACATGTAATCCAATTAGCGCAGTTTCCTCATCAATTTCACTCTCTACAAGTACTCTTGGCAACTCTTCAACTGCAGCCTCTGCAAGGTTGCGACTTAAATCTCTTTCGGCAAAATCGAGAACTAGAGCTCTTGTTATACCACGTGTAGTCCCATCTACATATTCACCCGTCTGAAGTCCTTCTATCAAATCACTTGAAGCATCTGAAGGAAAACGATCTCGCATTTCATTTACAACCGTTCGAATAGGATCTCGTCCAGTGCGAATGCTGGGATTTGTGCCCATAGCAACACGTCCTGCTGCCCATAATTTAGTTCTAATTAGGCCTCCATATGAATCTCGAATACCTACAAGCGATTTATGTGCTCTTTGTGGTTGAGTGGGAGAAATGCGAGATAGTTCTGCTGCAACAACATTCATATTTGTTATAGGTTGTTAATATAGTAGTGATTATACTACATATAGGCTCTTTCTGCAATACTATAAGTTATATATAGTAATTTCACTTAAAATCAGCTTAAATTTCCAATACTCCTCCAAATAAAGCTAAAATCGTGCTACAATTGTCGCTAATTACATACATCTTCCTATGACTGATGCTGACCAGGTAAAAAGCCGTATCGATATAGCTGAATTTGTGGGCCAATATACTACACTTAAAAAAGCAGGCCGCAACTATAAGGCACTATGCCCTTTCCACAGTGAAAAAACACCTTCGTTTATCGTGTCACCCGACAGACAAACATGGCATTGTTTTGGCTCATGCAAAGAAGGGGGAGACGTGATCAAGTTTTTAATGAAGAGAGAAAACATCACATTTCTTGAAGCCCTCAAAGAGTTGGCTGAAAAAACAGGTGTAAAACTAAACACAACTGACTTTGAAGATCGCGAATACAAGATAAAAGACAAGCTCTTTACGATCAATTTACTTGCTGAGGAATATTTTCATTTCGTACTCACAAAACATAAATATGGACAAAAAGGGCTCGACTATCTCAAAAAAAGAGGCATAACTGACAAACTCATAGAAACTTTCAAACTAGGATATGCTCCAGCATCATGGGAGTCTATGTTGAACTTTTTCAAAAAACGAAAATATACAGATAATGATTTAGTTGAGGCAGGGCTTGTGGTAAAAACCGATAGAGGCAGTATATATGATAGGTTTCGCAGTCGGCTGATATTTCCTCTCAAAGATAATCGAGGTAATGTGTTAGGTTTTTCCGGTCGCATACTGACTGCAGAAACGCAAGCAAAATATGTAAACACCCCAGAAACTGCCATATACCACAAACGCGAAACACTCTTTGGAATAGAAACCACCAAAGATGCGATAAAAGAAAAAAACAAAGTAGTTATAGTTGAAGGAGAATTTGATATGCTCTCACTTTTTAAAAATGGTGTGCCAAATGTTGTAGCTATAAAAGGATCAGCTCTTACACGCGAGCAACTTATGCTTCTAAAAAGATATACCAATCGAATAATTTTTGCACTCGACGCTGATGCATCTGGCATTGAGACAACCAAAAAAGCAATTGGTGAGGCAGAACAACTTGATTTTGAATTATTTGTAGCTCAATATGACTTTGCCAAAGACCCCGATGAAGCAATTACAAAAGAGCCTGAGAAATTTAAAAAATTGATCGATAAACCAAAAGTGATTTATGATTTTATAATTGATACTGCTTTTAAAAAATACAAAGATACTGATGACCCATTTGCAAAAAAACATATTGCGGCCGAGATTACCCCCTTTTTACTCTCCATCCAAAATCCCATTGTAAAAGATCACTATATTTCAAAAATAGCAGATCTTTTATCGATCGACAAATATGCTGTTGAAAAATTAGTACGACAAGAAATAAGTACTCAGAAAAAGAAAAAAGTAGAAGTACCTGT
>Ga0163152_10002204_pt1 | contig 28392 bp, 24 predicted proteins | sample OliLakLV19MP8IB2_FD_148635 | JGI IMG/M metagenome (GOLD analysis project Ga0163152, IMG submission 148635) | Freshwater microbial mat bacterial communities from Lake Vanda, McMurdo Dry Valleys, Antarctica - Oligotrophic Lake LV.19.MP8.IB-2 | ecosystem: Environmental > Aquatic > Freshwater >...
AACTCCACCAGATCTTCCGGTCGCTCCAGCCAATGGTCCGGCTCAGACGACGTCAGGTGCTCGCGGTCAAATGGTCCCCAGAGCACCGCGCCGATTCTGACACCGGCAGCACGTCCCGAGTGCATGTCGTGCAGGCTGTCGCCGACGTAGATCGTGGCCTCGGCTCGGACTCCCAGGCGCTCCATGGCCAGGTGGATCGGTTCGGGATGCGGTTTCGGGTTGGCTACGTCGTCGGCGCCGATCACCACCTCCATCGCATCCTCCATCCCGATCAGCTTGAGACCGCGCCTGGCCCCGCTGTTGTTCTTGCTGGTGACCAGTCCCATGCGGGTGCCGCGCGCCTGCAGTGCCTGGATCATGCCTATCACCCCAGGATACGCTGTGACACGGCTGTCGTGATGGGCCAGGTTGTATTCGCGGTACGTCGCCACCATGGCCTCCATCGACTCGGGATCATGGGCCCACTCGGCAAACTGGACCCAGAGCGGCGTCCCGATCCCGGCCAGCCACTCAGTATCGCTGCGTGGGGCAATGCCGTGGGTGGCCAGGGTGTGGTGATAGCTGTCGATGATCAGGCGAATGGAATCGATCAGGGTGCCGTCGAGATCGAACAGCACGGTCGAGATGGATGTCATTCGCCAAATCTAGCGACCTCACCGGCTTGCTCCTCCCCGCCGCCCGCGCTTGGCTGGATCACCAGCAACGCCACCAGGCGCACCCGGGGGATCGAGAGCAGCGGTCCGGTCCTGGGCAGCGCCGCCAGATGCTCATGGAGCGTGGCATCATCCCGGGCCGCCAGACGGGCCAGCCGAATCTCCTCGCCGGCGGTCAGTCCACGCCCCAGTGCGCGGATGGCGTGGTCGAGCTGCTCCAGCAGCCGGGCATCGCGGGCTCGGGCCGCAATGCGCGCCCAGTGCCGTAGCCGCTGGAGCAGCCGGGCCGTACCAGGCGATATCACCGCTGGGTCCCACTCTCGACCGGTTGCCGCCCGGAGGGCAGCCCGGACCGGCTCCGCCAACTCTTCCACCAACCCCTGGACCAGGTGGTCACTGGGAGCCTCCGAGCCAGGTGACTGTGCCATGACGTGGAGCAACTGCAGGGCCCGGGGTTCGTCATGCCGCCACCCATGCGCCGGGCCGTGGACAAGGAGGCGTGTGGCACCACGACCGGGTGCCAGCTCGATGCGTACGCAGGCGACAGCATCGTTCCCGCCCGCCGCACCAGCTTCCACCGCGACCAGACCGCATCCCTCCTGCTCGCCGCCGATCGGCAGGAAGTGCCGTGCATCCTGTCGCAGCCTCCACCATGCAGTGGCGGACTCCCCAATCCCCAGCCGACGCGGAATCTGTCGCTTCCGGGAGATGCTGCGCTCCACGCCGAGTCGGACGGCCAGCTCCCGCGCGGGGAGCAGCCAATGCGCCTGTACCGCTCGGTGCGGCGATCCCATGCGGTGCACCCGGCCGGTCCGCTGATCGGTGCGCACCGATGTCCATGGGATGTCGTAATGCACCACCTGCTCGGCACCCTGAAGGTCCAATCCCTCCGCCGCCACGTCAGTTGTCACCAGGATGCTCGGCGTGGCCAGCCCTGCGGGTGATCGTGGTGACGAGTGCGGCGCAAACCACGCCAGCACCGCCTCGCGGGGGAGCACCGTCGCTCCAATACCTGCCCGAGTCCCGGTGCACCAGGCCACCGGCCCCGGCCCCAGATGGCGCCAGAGGTAGCCGACCGTGGCTACGCTCCCGGCAAATACCAGCGTCCGCCGGTTGCTCCCGATCAAGGCGCGAAGGGCAGCCACCTTCCGATCCGGCTTCTCGGCCCAGCGCGCCACCACGGCGCGAATCCTTGTCAGCGCTTCACGATCGTCGAGCACCAGGTCGCCGGTGCTCTCCCCGGCGGGAAGCAATTCCCAGAGCACCAGCTGTGACGGATCGGCCGCGATGAATCGTCGCAACGCCTCGCGGCCCAGCTGCTGGCCGGAACGAGCAGCATCCTCGGCATGATCCAGCAGTGCCTGGTATCGGAGCAGTGCGGCGGAAAGTGCGGCGGGGCTTGAGGCGGCCGCACCCCACAAGCTGGTCCGCACCAGCGCCGCCACTCCCGGATCGGTGGAGAGCCCCAGGCGATCGAGTTCGCGGAGGACTTCGGACAATCGCGGGTCCGGCCGGAGTCGCGTCGAAGTTTGCCGCAGATCGGGACGGCCGGTGCCGGCCACAAACCCTGAGACCACCACCTCTGCAAGCGCCTCCAGTCCGGCACTGGCGGAAGTCAGGCGGCGCAATGACGGCAACCCAGCGGGCGAAAGTGCATCGTCGCGGAGGCAGAGCCGCAGCTGGTGCCCAAGATCGGCGGCATCATTGACGACCGGGGTGGCGGTCACCAGCAGGCAGCGGGATCCGGTGAGCCAGGGAGCCAGGGTGCGGTACCGTCGTGTGGTGGGCTCTCGGTACCAGTGAGACTCATCGATGATCACCACACCGGCAGTGACAGCCGGCAGGCGGCCCCGGGAAATCGTTTCATGCGAGTGGATCAGCGCCTTGACCCCGAGCTGGGTGGCCGTCGCCTCCCACTGACCTACCACCGCCGCCGGCGCCAGGACGACCAGCGGCTCCGCGCCGAGCGCCTGCGTGGCGGCCAATGCGATCCAGGTCTTGCCGGTACCGACCGCCTCTGCCAACACCCCCCCACCGTACTGCCGCAGCACGGCGAGAGCCCGACGAAATGCCGGGACCTGCTCCTCCCTGAGCCACGGGGGCGGCACGTCATCCGCCATGATGGGCCTGAGGGCGCGCGCCATCGCCGCCAGGACTGCGGGCGCGGGCGTCGGGGGGATCCCGCCCAGAATTGGTTCCAGTGGGTCGGGGAGTCGGCGAAGCGACTCAGCTACCAGCACCGGATCGTGCGCCCAGGTGGCCAGCCAGCGCTCGGCGATGGGCCGGCCCCAGCGAGAGGTGACGCGCCGCAACATCATCGAGATCCTCCTGATGGAGCCGTCCGGACGCTCCCTCTCCGGCCAGGGCAGCCAGGTCGGGATCGAGCAGGACGGTTGGGGGAAGGGGAAGCCCGCCAACGACGCGAGCGTTGAACCGCGCATAACCATTGGCAGCGGGATCTGCGCCGGCACGTGCCAGTGCGCGGATCCAGGAACTGTTGAGCCAGGCGGCAACTCGCGCCGCTGTCGCGGTTGCGCGGAGCGTCAAGAGGTAGCAGCTGTTGAGTGGAAGGAGCTCCCGGCTGTGCGGTCCGCTCAGCGTCACCGCCTCGAGCTGCCGGGCCAGGTCTGCCCAGACCACCCGATGCTCTGCCGAGGCGGGACCGGTGCGGAAGACGGTCCAGAGCGGACCACCACTGAAGTCGCGTCGGGCGCTCAACTCGTGGCGATGCCGGTCAATCCACGCCTTGGCGCGTGGAGGCAGGGAAGGGAGTGGATCGCCATTGGAGGCGTGGGTCCAGAGCAGGCGATGGCGCGGATTGGCCCGAAACGCCGAGATGTCCCGCCCCCGGACTGCCCAGCGCAACAGCTCCGGCTCAATCTCGGCGTCGGGGTCGAGGAACACCCGGTTGCAGCCGGTCTTGATGCCGAGCTGGCAGCGCGCGGTCGCCTCGATCGGCGGAAAGTCACCGCGCACATGGGCCAGCGCGTCGCGCACGGGGTCGGAAGCGAGAATCCACGGTCCACCGCCGAGGCGTGACTGTGGTACTCGAGGTCCCGTGCCCAGTCCGGCACGGACCTGGTGGCCGGTGGTCGGCGCCTGCTTCCGGTACACCAGCACCATGGGATAGACCGTCGCGTCGAAGGCGCGGTCGTTCATGGCGGACACGTCGGCCACCGCATGAAGGGTGGTCCGCGCCGCCAGCTCGGCTCGAGCCGAGGTGGCGTACTCGGCGGTGGCCAGCTTGGCTGGGACGAGCATTGCCACCGCACCACCAGGTGAAACCAGTTCGGTGGCGCGTTCCAGGAACGCCACTGAGAGATCTGCGTTGTGAGGGTAGCCCCCGCGCCCGCGCTGTCCACCTCGCCACCAGCGGTACCGGGCACCCAGAGCCTGGCGTTGCTCCGGCGCCAGTCGTTCGGCACGGACCCAGGGGGGATTGCCAACGACGAGGTCGAACCCACCGTTCGCCGCAAACACGTCCGCGAAATGGCTCTGGTAGTGGAACCATGGAATCTGCTCCTCGCGCGCGGCCCGACGGAGCAGGGTGCGGAACCGTGCCCGGGATCGGCGCAGTTCGGCCAGCTCGCCACGCGATTCTCGCGTCATGCCGGCGGGGTGGCCAAAGAGCGTCGGCGAGCGGGCGGCGGCAATCAGATCCGCGATCTGGTGACCCGCTGCCTGCTCGGCCTGCCGTAGCCCAGCCACGAACGCCTCATGCTCGGCCCGCCTGAGCGATCGAATCAGGGCGTGCTTGGCGGTGCCGGTGGCGGTGGCCAGCCCCCGACGAAGGGCGCCCAGCTTGGCGGCAGGGTGGGGAGGACCAGCCATGCCGAGTCCAGGGATGTCGGTCAGGCTGTCGCCCTGCCGGAGCAGGGCATCCAGGTTTGGCAGCGGCGCCACCGACTCAGGGGTCTGGCCGGGGTCTGCGGCGATCACCTCCAGCCAGAGCCGCAGTTCGGCCAGCCGTACGGCGTTGGCGTTCTGGTCCACCCCAAAGAGGTTGTGACCGATCACCTCTCGCTTGCGGGCGGCCAGGGTGGCAGGGTGTCCGCGCCACGGTGCCGAGAGGAGGTCGAGCGCGCCCAGCAGGAATGCGCCGGACCCCACCGCCGGATCCAGAACCATCGCGCGCTCCAGCACGATGCGGGCGCCGGGGTTCGGGTCGTCCAGCAGGCGTTCGGCGTGGGAGGCCCCCACCCGCAGGCGGCTGCACAGCAGGGCCGTGAATCCCTCGCGAAGGACCGAGCGGACCAGAGTGGCCGGGGTGTAGTAGGTGCCGCTGCCAAGTCGGAGTTCTGGATCCATGACGCCCTCGAACACCTGTCCCAGCATGTCCGGGGCAATGCCTGCCCCACCATCAGCCCGGGTCACGAAGTGGAATCGTTCAAACAGGTCGTCGAATGCCTCCAGCCAGGCACCGCTGGGCAGATCCACCCGCCACCGTCGTTCCAGGGGATGCGGTTCAAACAACCCGCCGTTCAGGAAGGGAATCCGGCCCAGGCGCGCCACAGCGCGGGAACGATCCGGAATGGGCCGGTTCAAGGTGCCGAAGAACAGCGGCCGCAACAGGTCGCGGTGAATCGAACCGCCGTGTGCCACGCAGCGCTCCACCTCCTCGCGGAGGAATCGGTCGCGACCGTCCAGCCACCCCTTGGCCTGCACGAAATACAACACCAGGATGCGGGTCAGTTGGAGCAACCCCAACGCATGGCGGGCATCAGGAGGGATCTCTGGCGGGAGCGTTGTCCGGAGCCGGATCAGGGTGCGCCGAAACTCAGCAAAGAACCGCTTGCCCGCCTCCTCGCCGGCCAGTGCATCGGCCACGCGGGCCGCCGTAGCCAAGGCGGGATCGGCGGCTTCCGGGCGGAGGCGAGCCAGCACGCCGAGGTCCACGGGCGATGGTTGGTCCAGCCCCAGTTTGTGGACGGGGTCGCCGTGGAAGCCAATCGAGAATTCGAGGGTTCTCGCGGCGGGATCAAACGCCACCACCCCAGCCACCCGGCCGCCGCGGGCCAACCGGCCGGCGCGGCTGGCGGTCCGCTCGTCTCCCGGGTGGCGCTCCCAGGCGGTCCAGATGAACTCGCCGCAGCGCGCCACCAGGGCACCATCGGGCAGCTCTCGCCAAAGCGGCTCGTAGCCGAGCGCGGCAAAGAGGCGCGGCAGGTCGTGCAGCGCATGGACGTCGCCAAGCGGAAGGGGATGTGACATGCGGTGGTGCTCCCGATGGTTGGGAACACCACGCTACGTCATTGGTGTGGGCGAGCGGTAACCGAAATCGTGCGGAACTGGGTTGTTTGAACGGGGAAGGGTGGGGACGTGCTGGGTTCACTCACGGCAGTGAACCCGGACGAGGTTGTGACCCGCCTCAGACCCGCAGGGCGAGTTTGCCGAGCTCTCCTTCGAAGGCCTCCAGCTGGCGGCCGACCTCGTCGGGGTCGACTTCCATGCCGTTCGGGGCGGAATCCTCGCTGGTCAGGAGGGTGGCCGCGAGGGCGTCAGTGTAGCCCACCACCGCCATGGCGACGCCGGTGTCCACCAGGCTATTGAGCCGAAGGAAGAGCGCCATCCCCTGCCGGGGACGCATCGCCGCCAGCACCGGCGCCAGGTGCCGGATCAGGAGCTCACGAAGGTACTGCATCTCCTCGACGATCTCCCCCGCGGCCAGCCCACGGGCGGCCCCGATTCGACCATAGTGCTCCGTCACCCGCCGCCACACCGGCCGGACCTCCCGGCGGAGCGGACCGATAAGGCCGCCCAGGGTGTCCACCAGCAATCCCAGCTCGCGTTCGATGACTACCCGGGGGATGATCTTGGATGAAGTAATCCGGTCGCCCAGCCAGTCCGCCCAGCGATTGACCATCGAGTCGCGGGAAGCGGCGATGGCCCGAGCGGCGGCAACAAGGGTTGGCTGGGAGGCGCGCAGGTCAGGCTCCGGGATGGTGGGGGGAGCGAGAATCATACTCTCGCTGCACCGCAGGTCAATCGGTGATCCGTGTCACAATTTTGCTGTGATGTGCTATCCTCAATAGTGACAATACCTTCTGGGGTTTTGACATCTTTCTGGTACATTTAAGCCTACATGGCCACCCCTACCGCGACAGTTGCAACGCTCCCCGGTGCGCTTGGGGAGATCCTCCTCGATATCCGGACCGGCGATCGCCGCTCCGACCGACCCGCCGTCCTGATTCTTCCCGGCTTCAAGGGGTTCAAGGACTTCGGCCCCTTCCCCTCTCTCGGCGAACGCCTGGCGCGGGCCGGATTCACCTCGGTGGCCATCAGTGTCAGTGGCTGCGGAGTCGATCGAGACGGCGAGTTCACCCTTCTGAATCGATTTGCTCGCAACACGATTTCGGCAGAGCTGGCCGACCTGCACACCGTCCTTGGCGCCCTTGATGCCGGCCAGCTCGGCGTACCGCGACCCACCTCCATCGGCTTGGTGGGACACTCGAGAGGTGGAGGAGTGGGGCTGATCATGGCAGGCCAGGCTCCCCGTATATCGGCGCTCGCGACCTGGGCTGCGGTGGGTCGGATGGACCGCTGGACTCCGGAGCAGGTGGCCGACTGGCGTCGGGCGGGTGTCACCATGGTCGTGAACTCCCGGACCGGCCAGGAGTTGCCGCTCCATACCGATCTGCTGGACGATGCGGAACTGCATGCCGATGCGTTCAACCTCGCCGCCATCGCCGCCCGACTCAATACTCCGTGGCTGCTGGCCCACGGCACCGTCGATGAGACGGTTCCGGTAACCGAGGGAGAAGCGTTGGCCGCGGCCTCAGGGGGGCGCGCCGAGACATTGTGGCTCGAAGGCGCGTTGCACGGCTTTGGCGGTGTCCACCCCTTTGCGGGAATGAATCGCCACCTGACTCGGCTGTTCGATGCCACGGTGGCCCACTTTTCCAGACACCTCAGATGAGTGTCATCCCGCTCCTCGAAGAGGCGTTGCATCAGCGGGCTCCGCGCACCGTGGCCGACCCCACCCGTTTCGAGGCCGGGGTGGCCGTCGTCCTGATCCCTGAGAATGATCAGCTCCTCCTCATTCGACGGGCCGAACATCCGCGGGATCCCTGGAGCGGTCAGATGGGCCTTCCAGGCGGGCGGCGGGATCCTGAGGATCAGGACCTGCTGGCCACCGCGATCCGGGAAACCCGCGAGGAAGTGGGGCTCGATCTTTCCCAAGCTCGGCTGCTCGGCGCCCTCGACGATCAGGCGCCGAGCACGCCAGTGCTGCCGCCGATCATCGTCCGGCCGCACGTCTTCCTGCTTCCGAGTGACCCGGGCGAGCTCCGACTTTCCGCCGAGGTGCAGTACGTCCGCTGGGCATCGCTGGGCGAGTTGCGCCGGCCCGAGGTGCTCAGACCGTACAGCTTCGACTACGGAGGGAGTCGGATCACCCGGCCCGGGTATCACCTCGGACCGGATGTCGTGTGGGGAATGACCGAACGGATCCTGACACCGCTGCTGGGGCTGCTGACTTCTAGATAGGCCGCCCGCCCAATCAAGCTGAACGGACGGGGGCGTTTTTACCTGCTTGCATTTTGGATGTCGTTTGCCCCGGCACTCGGTGCGTACCTCGTGGCATCTTCTCATGCGGGAGCCAAATTTTCGCACTGGAGGCCGCACTGGCCTACCGCGGTCCCCACTGCAGCTGTTCCTCAATCGAACGAGGGTTTCAACGTGTCAATTATCCGCGGGCACGCGCGTTCCTGCAAGCACCGGGGGTGGAGTGCTCTTGCGGGTGCGCTCTGCCGCCCGTATTCTAGCAACTGCGGCGGATCGAGCGTGCCGGTGAGCCAATCGCTGCCGACGCGGGAGGACCAGGCGCCGGGGGTTGATGCGGGCGCGCAACGGTCCGCGCTCCCAGCGGGGGGGCGCTTGCAACAACCAGGCGGAGTCCAGTTGGCTTGCCGGACCCCGGTTTCCTGAGTTAAGACGTTGTCAACATTGAAGATGTGTGGTCCGACATGGCTCGGCCAGCGATTGGCACAAACGGTGCTGTTCCGGTGCAGGAACACCTGCTATTTCCTGAGGTCGGATGATGGTCTCACCCCGCGGTCCCGACGAAAGTGGAATCCGTATGCGCGCTCGCACCGTTGTTGGTTTGCTCAGCCTGTTCGCCCTGGCCACTGCAGCACCTGCTGCCGCCCAGGTTTCGGGGCCGAAGTCCCTCCACTTTGTCGGTGGCAGCGGGGTCGGCTTCAATGGCTGGCAGGTCGGCACCTATCAGGGCACCCTCGACGGGACGCCGCTCTCCATCTGGTGCACCGACTTCTTCAATCACTCAGCCAACGCGACCGTCTGGCAGAGCGGGCTGGGGGGCAGCACCCCTGACCTCAGCAAGACCCGTTTCGGCACGTTGAGCGGCCAGCCTGAACTCTACCGGCGCGCCGCGGCCTTGACGACGCTCTTCGGCAGCCAGCCGACCACGGAGTGGGGCTACATCCACTACGCCATCTGGCAGCTGATGTCTGATCCGATTCCCCATACCGGCGTAAGCGCGGGCGCACAGGTTCAGATCGATTCGTGGGTCTCCTGGTCGCTGGTCAACTACACCACCTTCGACTACAGCAACATGTACGTGCTGACCGACGTGAGGGTGACGGGCCAGCCCGGCTGCCAGGGCGTCGTGAACCAGGCTTCGTGCGGGGCCCAGGAGTACCTGACCGGGTACCTGACCGAAATTCCCCAGACGGTTACGCCGGAGCCGGCGGTCATCGGCCTGATGGCATTCGGTCTGGTGGGGCTCTCCGGGGTGAACGCGGTGCGACGGCGCCGGAAGCAGTTGTAGGATCGGCGGCCCGGTGCACTCCCTTCGACGCATTGCACCGGGCGCCTATTTCGTCGCCGCGCTGCTCTTCCTGATTACCACGGTCGATTATCTCGGCAACGCCTGGCCCTTCCTGCCAGGCGACATCAGTTGGCGATACGGTGTGGTCGGGATGGTCTCCACCTACCTGCTTTCTCCCCTGCTCGGTTGCCTGATCGCCAGCGCCACAGCGGCGTGGCTCCCGCAGCCCCGGGTTTCCCGGGTGCTGGGAGTTGTCTGTTGGGTCGTGGCAGGGGTGCTCCTGACTGCGCTTGGGGGCTTCGTTCTTGACAGTCTCCAGGTGCGCAGTGCCGCCGCACCCGACGCGCGATGGGTTACCACCACAAGTTTCCTGCTGGCCTCGGCCAAGATCTTCCTGTCGGTGCTGGCTCTTCTGACCCTCGGAGTCGGCAACCTGCGCGCGGCGTCCGCCGCCGCCGGCGAGTCGCGCTCCCGCAAGTCCAATCCCGCCCGCCCCATCGTCGGCCAGTCCTAGGTAGTCTCGAGTATTCGCGGCGGGCGCGACCGCCAAGGATACTCTTTCGGCGCTGGGCCCGGTCACGGTCTGCCCGTAATTGACATTTCGTATGTACTAATTTATGTTCTAGTTCGTCCCATAAGATCAGGTCCTATGCCCGAAATCGCTCTGGCTGTGCCGAACCCCCTCACCGCACTGGCCCTGTTTGCTGGGGCAGCGGTCGTGCTTGCCCTTCTCGCCTGGCCCGGGTGGGGCCTGATTGCCCGGCTCCGCAGGGCCGGCGATTTGTCCGAACGGGTGCGGTTGGAAGACGGCCTCAAGCACCTCTACACCCTGGAAGCCGCCGCCATGCCCTCCTCGGTCGACAGCCTGGCCGGCGCACTCGGTGCCAGCCGGAGCCGGGCCGTTTCCATTGTTCGCCGGCTCGAGGAAACCGATCTGATCCGGCTCGAAACCGACAACATCGTCCTGACCGACGAGGGCCGGGCCTACGCTCTCCGCATCGTGCGCACCCACCGGCTCTGGGAGCGCTACCTGGCCGATCGCACCGGCACCGCGCCGCTGGAATGGCACGCCCAGGCCGAGCGGCTGGAGCACGGACTTTCGGAAGACCAGGTCGAGAACCTCGCGGCCAGCATGGGGTATCCGCTGTACGACCCGCACGGCGATCCGATCCCCACCGCCGCCGGGGTGCTGCCCCCGGCCCGCGGGATCTCGCTCACCGCGCTGGAGGTGGGACAGTCGGCCCGCGTCATCCATGTCGAAGACGAGCCCGAGGAGCTCTACCGGACCATCCGGCGGGCTGGGATCCACCCCGGGACGCTGCTGCGACTCGAGGCGCTCGAGCCCACCCGGGTTCACCTGACAGTCGAAGGCCAACCGCATGTTCTCGAACCCCTGGCCGCGCGCAACCTGACCGTGGAACGGGTGCCGGCGTCTGCGGCCGAGATGGGGGTGGCACGGCTGGATTCGCTGCATCCCGGTGAGGAAGGGGTCGTGGTGCGTCTGGCTGGGGCGGTGCAGGGCGCCCAGCGTCGCAGGCTCCTCGACCTCGGTGTCGTGCCTGGCACGGTGATTCGCGTCGAACTCTCCAGCGCCTCCGGTGATCCAATGGCCTACCGGATTCGCGGCGCCGTGATTGCCCTCAGGCGCGCCCAGGCCGATGACATCCTCATCCGCCGCCAGGCGCACACGGAGGCGGCATGATTGCCTCACCTCCGGCCGCCAATTGCCGCGGCTGCGGCAGCCGTGAAGAGAGCCTGGTCCAGCTTGGCGTGGCGCCAGGGAATTGGGATATCCTGGTGGCGCTGGCCGGCAATCCGAATACCGGCAAGAGCACGGTGTTCAATGCCCTGACCGGACTCCGGCAGCATACCGGCAACTGGCCCGGCAAGACCGTCACCCGGGCGGAAGGGACCTTCAAGCACGATGGCCACACGGTCAAGGTCGTCGACCTGCCGGGCACCTACTCGCTGCAGGCCGGCAGCACCGACGAGGAAGTGGCCCGCGACTTCCTGCTCTTTGGCCAGCCCGACGTCACCGTCATCGTCGTGGACGCCACCCGGCTGGAGCGGAACCTCAACCTGACCCTGCAGGTGCTGGAGGTGACCGACCGGGTGGTGGTGCTGCTCAACCTGATGGACGAGGCCCGCCGGCACGGTATCGGTGTCGATCCCAAGGCGCTGGAGCGGGAACTGGGTGTGCCCGTCATCCCGGCCGCCGCCCGCCAGGGCACCGGGGTACCCGAGTTGCGCAAGGCGATCGTTGCGGTCGCCACCGGTGCCATCCAACCCCGTCCGCGTCGCATGTCGGAGCATCCCCCGGAAGTGGAGCAAGCCATCGGCGAGGTTCTGCCAGCGATTGCCGCAGCGTATCCTGGCCTGCCGAACGCCCGCTGGGTGGCGCTCCGCCTCCTCAACGCCGATGACCGGGTGCTTCAAGCCGTGAGGTCCGGGGAGCTGGCGGCGCTGGTTCCCACCGGTGCCGAAGCTCCGACCGCTGCCGTCTGGGCGACCGCCGGGGTCGACAGTGGCGAGGGATCCCCAGTCGCCACCCTCCTGGACGCCCTGGTCGATTCCCGATGGCGCCTGTCCCCCGACTTCCACGACCAGCTGACCGCCGGTGCCTTCGCCGAGGCCGAGCGGATCACGGCCGCAGTGCAGGTGACCGGACTCCGACGGGTGCGGGTGGACCTCGACAAACAGCTCGACCGGCTGCTCACCAGCCGGTGGACCGGCTTTCCGCTGATGATCCTGCTGCTGGCACTGGTCTTCTGGATTACCATCGCGGGTGCCAACGTGCCGTCGGCAATGCTCGCAACGCTGCTGATCGACAACTTCCACCCCGTGCTCCAGGGCTTTGGCGCCACGCTCGGCATGCCGCAGTGGCTCAACGGCCTGCTCTTCGATGGGATGTACCTGGCCACCGCCTGGGTCATTGCCGTGATGCTGCCGCCGATGGCGATCTTCTTTCCGCTCTTTACGCTGCTGGAGGATTTCGGCTACCTGCCCCGGGTGGCGTTCAACATGGATCGGATGTTTCAGCGGGTCGGTGCGCACGGCAAGCAGGCGCTGACGATGTGCATGGGCTTCGGCTGCAATGCGGCGGGCGTGGTGGCCACCCGGGTCATCGACTCCCCGCGCGAGCGCCTGGTGGCGATCATCACCAACAACTTCTCGCTCTGCAACGGCCGCTGGCCCACCCAGATCCTGATCGCCAGCATTTTCCTCGGCACCCTGGTCCCGGCCCATCTGGCCGGAATCGTGTCAGCCGCGGCGGTTGTCGGCATCGCCTTGCTCGGCGTGCTCTTCATGCTCGGTGTGTCGTGGGTGCTCACCCGTACTGTGCTCAAGGGGGAGGCCACCACCTTCTCGCTGGAGCTGCCGCCGTACCGGCCTCCCCGGTTTTGGCAGACGATGTACACCTCGTTGATCGACCGGACGCTGATCGTGCTGTGGCGGGCGGTGGTCTTTGCCCTGCCGGCTGGCGCGGTCATCTGGCTGATCTCGAACATTCAGGTCGGCGGCTCCAGCATCGCGGCGCATGCGGTGGAGTGGCTCAACCCGCTGGGAATCCTGATCGGGCTCAATGGGGTAATCCTGCTGGCCTATGTGGTGGCGATCCCGGCCAACGAAATCGTCATCCCGACGATTCTGATGCTGACAGTGCTGGTGGGTGGCGTGGCGGGGGTCGGTCCCGGCGACGGAGTGATGTTCGAGCTCGATTCCGTTCCCGCGATCGGGACGTTGCTGCGCGAGCATGGCTGGACCACGCTGGTGGGCGTCAACCTGATGCTCTTCAGCCTGCTGCACAATCCGTGCTCCACGACCATCTATACGATCTACAAGGAAACCCGCAGTGTCCGCTGGACCAGCGTCGCCACTCTCATGCCGGTGGCGCTTGGCCTGGTCGTCTGTTTCCTGGTGGCGCAGGTCTGGCGCCTGCTTGGCGCATAGGGAGGAAGCCATGATGACTCGCCATCCCGCCACCGAGCCACTGACCCACTCGGCCGAGGACTACCTCAAGGCAATCTACACCCTCTCCGGGGACGCCCCGGCATCAACTTCGCAGATCGCCAATCGCCTCGAGCTCGCGCCGGCGTCGGTCAGCGGCATGATTCGCCGGCTCTCGGATCAGGGACTCCTGGACCACGAGCCGTACCGTGGTGTCCTCCTGACCGACGCCGGTCGGGTGGTGGCGCTCCGGATGGTGCGCCGACACCGCCTGATCGAGGCGTACCTGGTGGAGTTCCTGGGGTATGGATGGGAGGATGTGCACGCCGAGGCAGAGCGTCTCGAGCATGCGGTGTCGGAAACCCTGATCGAGCGGATGGCCGCTGCACTCGGTCATCCGAGCGTGGATCCCCATGGCGACCCGATTCCCGGTCCCGACGGGGCCATCGACGAGCCCGACTACGTCCCGCTGGCGCTGCTTGAGCCGGGAGAGGTGGCAGAGCTCCGGCGGGTCGGCACCAATCACGCCGGGCGGCTCCGCTACATCGCGGAGCTGGGCCTCCTGCCGGGGGTCCCGGTGACGGTGGTGGCGCGACAACCGTTCGAGGGTCCGGTCACGATCCGCGTCAACGATACCAAACAGGTCGTGGCCCACGACCTCGCCCTCCTGCTCCTTTGTGTCAGGGATGCCAATGACTAGATCCATCCTGCCCGCGATCCTGCTGATGGTGCTCGGATCGGCGGGGCCGCTCTCCGCCCTCCAGGCGGCCCCGATCCAGGACAACAGCTTCCTGATAGAAGAGGCCTACAATCAGGAGGCGGGGATCGTCCAGCACATCTCCCTCTTCCAGCGGGCCCGGCACGGGAATGGCTGGGCCTACGGCTTCACCCAGGAGTGGCCGTTTCCGAATCAGCGCCACCAGCTCGGGTTCACTCTTCCCGTCGTGCGGGCCGACCAGCCCGGCATGGCGACCGCCACAGGGATTGGCGACGTGCTGATCAACTATCGATATCAGGCCGTTGGTGGTGCGGGCTCCGCCGTCTGGCTCGCGCCACGGGCCTCCCTGGTCTTGCCAAGCGGGTCCTGGCGTTCGGGCCGGGGGGATGGCTCGCTGGGGTTGCAACTGGCCCTGCCGACCAGTTTCGATCTCCTGCCCACCCTGGCCGCCCACGCCAGCGCGAACCTGTCATTGCATCGGCGAGCCCGGAACCTTTCCGGCGATCACGCCGCTGTCGCCAGCTTGAGTGGTGGGGCCAGCCTGGTCTGGTTACCCAGGCCCGGCTTGAATTTCCTGACAGAAGTTGTGATCGAGGATGGGTCCGAGGTTGTGGGCAGCGGAGTGGTCGCCCGCCGAGGGGCTGTGTTTCTCGCTCCCGGGGTGCGCTGGGCCCACAACCTCAGGAACGGGATGCAGATCGTTCCCGGGGTGGCCTATGCCGTGGGGCTTGGCCACGCTCGGGACGATTCAGCGCTGCTGGTGTATCTCAGCGTGGAGCACAGCTTCAGGCGGTAGTCGCGCGGCTTACCAGCTGATCTTCATTCCGCCATTCACCACCCGTCCCTCGAGCGGGGCCCAGGCGTCGGTGGTCCAGCGGCCGCCGGCGCCAGGGGTTGGCCGCACCAGGGGGTCGGTGGCGGTCTGACGCACGTCGGTCAGATTCTCGAAATTGATGAACAGCCGCGCCCAGCCCACCTGCCGCTCGATCAAGGCGCCGAGGATGGTGTAGGTCGGACTCTCGCCGCGGTAGGGGTTGTCCTCAAGCGCCTGTCGGCCGGTGTAATAGAGTTCCACCCCGATCCGTCCCGTTCCCTCCCACTCATACATCCCCACCACGCCCAGCGCATGGCGGGCGTTGAGCGGCACTTCCCGCCGTGCCACCGGTGAATCCGGGTCCAGTTCGGTCCCGCGCAGGTAGGTGTAGCTCGCGGTCAGGTGGATGCCCTCGGCGTGCATCCGGCCCAGCAACTCGCCTCCCCAGGTCCGGGTCGGGCCCGCCTGGTTTCGGAGCACCTGCTCATCGCCATCCACCGTGCTCAGGTCCACCACCGCCACCGGGTGCCGAATGCGCGAGCCGAAAACCGTCCCGTTGAACTCAAAAACGCCGACCTTGAACCCCAAGTCCACCATCCCACCCACGACTCGCTCGGCCACCAGCGGCTCAGGTCGGACCACGCCGGAGAGGCCGGTCACCTCGGTTGCTTCGACCAGCGGGGTCGGGCCGAAATACCCCGCGCCGCCTGAAGTGCGGACCGTCCAGCCCTCTCTTGGCCGGAGCAGGACCGACAGTCGTGGGCTGACAAAGGTGCCGTAGACATTGTGATGGTCCAATCGGGCACTCGCGGCCAGCGCCAGCGCCGGGGTGGGATCGAACTCCAGCTGGGCAAAGGCGGCGGGGACGCTGTAGTCGTAGTCGAATCGAGGCGCGGCATTCGAGCGGTACTGATCCGCTTGCCAGGCCGCCCCGACCACCCAGGTTGCCAGACCGGTTGTGTGCACCACCGCCGCTTCCAGGAAGCCGGTCAGGTGACGATCGGATTCCAGGGCGGGGCCATAGCCATGGTCGTGCCGCTGCGACAGTCCCGAAGCCCTCACCGCCAGGAAGCTGCGTTCGCCAAACGCCATTCGCCCGACCAGCCCGGCATCGTAGCGGTGGGTGGCTGTCTCTTCCCGCCAGGGGCGACCGTCAGGTGCCAGGCGCCCGGCCATCGTTCCTCCCTCGCGTTCCTCGATGGTGGCCCCCGCCGTGGCAAAGAACGACCCGCCGCGACCGTCCTCGTAGTACACCCGTGGCCGCACCACGCCGCGGCGATATCCTGGCACATCGGTCCAGCCGTCGGCATCGCGGTCGTTCCGGTCCTGTCGGTGCCACCCCCCGAATACCGACCACCCCCATTCGGGCGACGCAATGCCGGAGATCCAGGTGGCGGCATCGGTTCCGCCGAGCGAGGTGACATTCAGGAGCGCCTCGCGCTGGCCGGTCGGGCGGCGGGAGAGCAGGTTGATGACTCCCCCCAGCGCCGCGCTGCCATGGAATGCCGACGCGGCTCCCTTGAGCACCTCGACCTGTCCCAGGTCCATCGGCGGGATCTGCAGCAGGCCGGGCCCGCTGGCCTGATCGCCGCTCAGCGGCAGGCCGTCACTCAGCAGCAGGGTGTACCGGCCCCGGAGACCCTGCACCCGGATGTTGGCCCCGCCCAGCGACGGTGAGGTGTTCTGGATCCGCAGTCCCCCCGTTTCGTTGAGCATCATGGCAATGTCACCGGGGGTCATCAGGACCTTCTCGTCAATCTCCTCCTGCCCCAGGACCTCGATCCGAAGCGGCTGGTCCTCGACCCGTCGGTTGGATCGCGTCACGTTCACCACCAGCTCCTCCAGCTCCACCTCCCCCTGACCCAACTCCAGGACGATCGTAGTGTCGGCACCGGCGGCCAGCGCGAGCATCGCGGAATCCGGACGAAACCCGATGCGAGAGGCCCGAATGGTGATGCGCCCCGCTGCCACCCGCAGCATCGCGCGGCCAGCCTGGTCGGTCAAGGCGCGGCGCGTCCCCGCCTGGATCCGGGCGTCCGCCAGCGGGACCCCCTCGGCCTGGACCATGACCCGGATGGTGGCCGAGTCAGGCAGCTGAGCTGCAACCACCGGCGCGGCGAGGAGGGGGGCCAGCAGGGCGAGAGAGAGCGGCATGCCGCGAATCGTCGTCATGGTTGTTCCCGTATCACCGTATGGAGGGCCGCCAGGCGTCGGTCCCGTTCCTCCCGCAGCTCCGGAAGGTCGGTGGCATATCCCTGCTCAATTGCTTTCGTCAGGCGCTGCTGTTCCTCGGCGCTGAGACTGGTTCGGGTGCTGAGGTCCTGCCACCAGCGCTGATAGGTCTCCATCTGGCCGTTGAGGTACATCCCAAGGTCCCGTTCCCCGGCGGCCAGCAGTTGCCGCTGGTGGGGGCCAACCGCCGCCCAGGCCAGCGCCGGTCCCGCCGACACTATTCGATCGATCCCTTCCACGGACACGACACCCTCGAGGACCAGGTCGATGCATTCGCGCCAGACCGCGGCCGCGATCCGCCCGCTCACGTTTCCCGGGACCTCGGCTTGGAGCACAACGGGCATCTGGCCCAGTCGCTGCATCCAGAACCGGAGGTCGGCCACGCAGCTCGGGTCGGTCAGGGGGCCTGGCACCACCTCCACCACCGGCATGTATTCCAGCGGGGACCACGGGTTGACGATCAGCAGCCGCTCGGGCCGGCGCAGCCGGGCACAGAGGGCACTGGCGTGATACCGGAGGCTGGAGCTGGTGATGATGGCGGCGAGTCGCGCCACCTGCTCCACCTGCTCCAGCAGCCGCTGCCGCTGGGCAAGGTCTTCCGGACCGGATTCAATGATCCAGTCGGCGTCCGTTACGGTCTGCAGCAGGCTGCGACCGTTGGTGAACGACTCCAGGCCGACCTCCACTGCTTCCTCGGAGGCCATGCCACGGCGAACCATCTGCCGAACCCGCAAGGTGACCTCGTCGTGCGCCGCCTCTGCGATCGCCGCCGAGGCATCAAACAGGGTCACCTGCCAACCTCGCGACGCGGCCAGGGTGGCCCAGCCGCGGCCGATGCCGCCGGCGCCGATGACCGCCACCAGCGGCTTGGCCGTTCCTGTCATGGATGCGCTCCGAGGGGCGTTTGGGTAGGGGTGGGCCTGTGGAGCGGAAATGTAGCGGCAGCGGTGTGGCCCGGTCGCGGCTCAATCCTGCAGTGAGTGCGCCAGGCGGTGCATCTGGACGGTGTGGCGCTCCACGTGGCGTGCCTGGGAAAAAAGCCATTGGCGCAGCGTCAGCGCCCCGAAGGCCGGGTGTTCCCAGCCGTGGGTCTCCGAGTCCACAGTGGAACTGCGCATGAAATCGAGCACCCGCTGACGATTGCCCCGAAAGCTCTGGGCGAGCTCCGCAGGGGTGGCCCACCGACCCCTGGGCTGGGTCGACTCAGGCGCCGGCCGTCCGGCAGGATCCGCCATTCGGCGCTCGATCAGTTCGTCCTTGCCGGCACACTCTGCCAGGAGTTCGGCGGTGGCCGGGGCGGTCACCATCCGCTCCAGGATCAGCTTCCGGACCTGGGCTTCCACGATGGCGACGTGCTCCGCGATCTCCTCCATCGACCAGGCCGCTGGATCCGGCTTCCTGCGCCATGCCTCATCGGAGACCCCCTGGAAGCAGGCCAGGAACTGGTGGCCGGAGAGATCCACCTGGTCGAGAATCTCCGCGAGTGAGAGGGACATTGGTCCGCGCCTGTCGTGAGGGGGGAGAATTGGGACACCGCACGGAACTGAGGCGCATCGGGCGACACTGTCAAGAAGGAGCGGGAGGCCAATCGACCGGACTTCTCAGTCGTGCCGGGAGCCGATACTATCCAGCATGTCCTCCTCCGCGCTCGGCCGGACCCTCATCGATGACTTTGCCAAGGGATGGTCCAAGGCAAACCTTGACCTCCTCATGGCAGTCTTCACCGAGGAGGCGGTGTTTATCGAGACCCCGTTTGTTCCCAGGCTCACCGGCACCGCGGCCATCCGGCGGTGGTGGGCCGACGTCCCCTACTACCAGTCCGAGATCACCGTGACCACCGGGGAAATCTTCGTGGCCGGGCCATGGTTTTCCACCGAGTTCAAGGCCGTCTTTCGGCGTCGGAGGACCGGCGATTGGGTCGAGGCCAAGGGGGCAATCTTCTGTGAAACCGATGGATCGAGGATTTCCGAGATGCGCATGTACTGGCACCGAGCGGCCTCAAATCCGGACAGTGGTGTCCGCTGATCCGGACACTTCGGGAGTGGACAACTTGGAACGCCTTTTCGTAAAATGTTGACAGAAAAGAACTTAGGTGATAATGTCCGAATGGCACGGTTCTGGAATATGACGAGGGTGTCAATACTGGCTCCCTGAACCGTTTGTCCGTGCCACTGGTCTGGAGGTCCGCATGTTCTCCCCGTTCCTGTTTGCCCTTGCCATCCTGTCCCAGTCGGACCCGGCCGTGGTGGGATCGTCGGCTTTGCGGTCCGACGAGCCCCCGGTTCGGATCTGGCTCAATGGCGATCGACGGTTTGAGCCTGGCGCCGCCGCGCGGGTTCAAGTCGAGGCGCGTGATGATGGCTACCTGCTGGTCCTCAATTTCGATACCGATGGGCGGGTCCGCGTCCTCTTTCCGCTCAGTCCATCCGACGATGGTTTTGTCCGGGGGGGCCGGCGCTACGAGGTGCGGGACGACCGCGACCGCTCCAGCTTCAACGCCGGCGAGCCGGGCTCGGGGTTCGTTTACGTGGCGCTTGCCCCGGATCCGTGGCGGCTTCGCGACTGGACTCGTGGCAATGCTTGGGACTACGACCAGGTGCGGGTCGACGGCAACTCCGGTGATCCGGAGCGAGACCTGACTCGGATGGTTGAGGGTCTCGCTTCCAACCGTGGGTTTGACTACGACATCATCGAGTACTTTGTCGATGATATCGAGGTGGTTCGGTACGAGTACCAGCCCAGCTACTTCTCGGGCCCCGGGATCTACTCGTTCGACCCGACCTGCGACCCCTACTGGTCGAGCGGCTGGTACTGTGGCGGCCGGAGCGGAGTCGTCGTCAGCTATGGCCGGTCGTACCGGAATGATTGGTGGTCGATCGGGTACGGGCCGTCCTGGTACTGGCCCAGCCGGTATGACTACTACTATCGCCCCTATTCGTACGGTCGTGGCTCCAGCTATACCAGCTACTACCGTCCGTGGATCGTGACCGGCCCCACCTACCGGCCCGGCGGCAACCGCCCAGTCCTTGCCGGGCGTTCCCGGGACTACGAGGTTGGCCGCGCCACGCCGTGGAGCTTCGACAACGACCGCCAGTCGGGACGCCCAGTTTCCGCCGCAGGAGACGCCTATCGTCCTCGCCCGGAGGCCGAGAATCGGGCCCGGCCTGCTGCCGGCCGGCCTTCGTCGGTGCCCGAGGCACGCGGCCGGCCGGCGGTGGACCGGAGTGCGGAGCGGGGCGGGACCGAACGGTCCAGGCCAGCCACGGGTACCACCCGTCCGGACGACCGTCCAGCCACCGAGCGGCCTTCGACGTCCCGGGCTCCCACGACCTCGCGTCCCCCCGCCGCAACGCCCCCGACCCGGGCACGGACCCGTCCGCCGAAGGACGATGCCGACAGCCGGGCCAGTACCGCAGACTCTCGGTCAACGGTCCCCTCGGCCACCCGGGCTCGCGCACCCAGTGGCGCGACCCGCTCGGATCCGGTCCGGAGCTCCAGCGTGGAGCCGACTCGTCGGGTGGTGAGCTCCCCGCCGGCCGCCCGGAGCGCACCTGCCCGCGACCCGGCTCCGGCCCGAGCGGCTCCGCGCAGTGCGCCGCCCAGCAAGCCCGCAGCCAGGGCCGCTCCGACGCGGACCAGACGGCCTCCGGGGAACTGAAACAAAACGGGGCCGGCAATCGCCGGCCCCGTTGTTCATGCCACTCCGCCGAGTCAGCCGGCGGTTGTCCGCCGGACGTAGTCGGTCCCCCACTCGAGCAGCTCGCTGCTGCGCATCCCGACCCGCATGGCGAGGGTGATCGCGTCCTCCTCTGTCATTCCCTCGTCCACCATGAAGTACGGAATCAGCGCGCCCCCCACCCGATTCCCGCTGGCGCAATGGAACGCGGTGGATGAGCCCTTCTCCTTGCGAAGCACTTCGAGGACGGCATTCATGACACTATCGTCAAGTCGGCCAGCCACCACCGCCACGTTGTAGTACCGCAGGCCAAGCTCAGCGGTCAGCGCCGCTTCGTCAAAGCGGCGCGGCTCCATCGGATCGCGGATGTCGAGGATGACCTCCACTCCCGCAGCCTTGAGGGCCCTGAACTCAGCCTCACCCGGCTGCCCACCGGTTACCATGTCGGGGAGCGGCTGGAACGCGTTGGCAGTGGATCCGAGGGCTTCGATCGGGGTCGGCATCAATGCGGGCCTGGGTTGGGGTTGTGCGAATCGGCGTGTTGTGGTGCTCCCGGCACGGTGGCAGGAACCCAGCTGCGGGGACGGCGAAGATAGCCTCGTTCGGCCGTGATTGGGACCGGGTGCCCCCGAGCGGCACCTGAGGCCCGAAACCCTTATCTTCTGGCCATGCTTCCCGTTGCCATCGTCCAGTTTCGCCCTCGCAAGGCCGAGTGGGAACAGAACCTTGCCCGGGTGGAAGAGTTTTTCAGGGAGTTGGCCTCGGATCCGGTCCCCCCGGAGCTGGTGGTATTTCCCGAGGCGGCGCTGACCGGATACTTCCTGGAGGGTGGTGTCCGCGAGGAGGCGCGCACGGCGGAGCAGTTGTTCGCGGCTCTCGCTGCCCGCCATGCAGCGGCGGGCGCCCCTCCCATGGATGTCATCGCCGGGTTCTACGAACTGTTTGACGCCCGACTCTACAACTCGGCTGCCGCAATGACGCTCGGCGGCCCGGAAGCCGGCATACGCCACGTCCACCGCAAGGTGTTCCTCCCCACCTACGGCGTGTTCGACGAGGAACGCTTCGTGGAGCCTGGGCGCGAGGTCCGTGCCTTCGACTTCCGCTGGGGTCGCTGTGCTGTCCTGGTGTGCGAGGACGCCTGGCATTCGCTCCTCCCCACCATTGCTGCGCTCGATGGCGCCCAGGTCCTGGTAGTCGTGAGTGCCAGTCCGGCCAGGGGCCTTGCTCCATCTGCCGAGCTGGGGGCGCCATCCCGCCCGGCCAGCGTGCGTCGCTGGGACCGGATTGCCCAGCAGGTGGCGGGAGAACATGGCTGCTTCGTGGTGATGGCCCATCTGGCCGGGTTCGAGGGGGGCAAAGGGTTTCAGGGCGGGTCCGTGGTTGTCGGGCCGGCGGGAGAGGTTGTCGCCGGTGCCCCCCTCTTCGAGGAGGCGGTCCTCCGGGCCGACCTGGACTTGGCCGAGGTCGCCCGCGCTCGAGCCGACTCCCCGATGCTCAGCGACCTTGAAATGCGGCTGCCATTTCTGGCCGACCAGCTGGCACGGCTGGCCCGCCGGTCGGCCCCGCTGCAGGTCGGGGGCGTGGCGAAACGTCGGAGCCCGCCGCCCGCCCGGGCGGCGGGAAAGCCGCGCGTCGAGGCGCCGCTCGCCATTGATGCCGAATTGACCCGTCAGTGGCTGGTGCATTTCATCCGCGATGAGGTGCAGCGGCGGCGGGGATTCTCGCACGCGGTCATCGGACTCTCGGGTGGAGTGGACAGCGCCCTGGTGGCATTCCTGGCCGCAGAAGCACTCGGCCCCGATCAGGTCACCGCCGTTCGAATGCCCCACCAGCGCTCGAGCGCCGACAGCCTGGCCCACGCCCAGCTTGTCATCGACGGGCTCGGCGTCCGGTCGGAAACCATCGACATTACCGCTGCGGTCGATGGGCTTGCTGCCGCGATCGGCGATGCGCCCAGCCCCGCACGGCTTGGCAATATCATGGCACGGATGCGGATGATTGCCCTGTTCGACCGCTCTGCCGCGCTGGGCGCCCTTCCCCTCGGCACGGGCAACAAGACCGAACGGCTCTTTGGCTACTTCACCTGGCACGCCGACGACGCCCCGCCGGTGAACCCCATCGGGGACCTGTTCAAGACCCAGGTCTGGGCCCTGGCCCGACATCTTGGCGTCCCGGCCGCGATCGTGGACAAGCCGGCCACCGCGGACCTGGTGGATGGCCAGACCGATGAGGGCGATTTCGGAATCAGCTACGCCCGGGCCGATGCCATCCTGCACTGGCTGCTGTCCGGCTACCCGGTCGAGTCGATCGGGCAGGCAGGATTCAGTACCAAGGAAATGGCCCTGGTGCAGCGGCGGCTCGATTCCACCCACTGGAAGCGCAAGCTCCCGACGGTCGCCATGGTGAGCCAGACTTCGATTGGCGACTACTACCTGCGACCGGTGGATTACTGAAGCATGCTCAGTCGCGGCGACAGGAACGGGGGTATCGGGTATCAGGTACCGGGTTCCGGCGGTTCTCGACTCGTGAAAGACCCTTTGCGCCCCCAGATCTCTGCACACCTTCGGACCCGACACCCGACACCCGACACCCGACACCCGAGATCAGTTCCCTGATACCCGATACCCGATACCTGATACCTGACACTCGACACCCAGCCTCCCATGACCCCTACCTCTCGCCCCATGTCCTTCTCTCGCGGCACCATCACGACCTTCGTGATGCCCGATATGCAGAACGGCCTGGGGGACCTGTTCGGCGGGCACCTCATGGCTCTGGTGGACCAGGCCGCAGCGGTGGCGGCGATTCGCCACGCCGGCTGCCAGGCGGTAACCGCCAGCATCCACCGGGTGGATTTCCGCGAATCGATACCGGTTGGTGCCCTGGTGACTTGCGAGGCGGCGGTGGACTACGTGGGCAACTCGTCGATGGATATCTCGGTCGAGGTGTATTCGGAGGATATCCGGAGCGGGCTCAAACGGCACACCCATCACGCCAAGGTGGTGTTCGTGGCCATCGACGACGCGCGCCGCCCCACGCGGGTCCCGCGGCTCGTGGCCGAGACGGACGAGGAGAAGGTGCGGTACGCGGCCGCGGAAGCGTACCGGGCAGAGCGGGGCCGCCAGTGAGTGAGTTGCCGGTGGTGGCCGTGATGAGCGGGGGCGGGGTCAAGGCGATTGCCCACGTCGGGGCAATGCGGGCCCTGGCCGAGGCGGGGATGGTCCCGGCACGGTTCGTCGGGACTTCGATGGGCGCCGCCGTTGCAGCGGCGTTTGCTGGCGGACTGTCGGCGGACGAAGTGGAGGAGCGCCTGCGCCAGATCCGCCGCCGGGATGTGGCGACGGTCAGCCCGGTCGCACTGGCCAAGGGGCTCTACGCCACCGCCATCCTCAAGGCCGAGCCACTCCGCGATACCTTGGAGCGGCTGATCCCGGTGCAGCGATTCTCGGAACTGGACCATCCGCTGAGCGTGACCGCCGCCGACCTCGATACCGGCGACCTGGTCTGCTTCGGGGCGGGGGGCGAGGAGGCCCCGCTGGTCGCCGCGGTCTATGCGTCGTGTGCACTGCCCTTGCTCTATCCGGCGGCCAGGTTGAACGGCAGGCGTCTGGCAGACGGCGGGCTCCGCGGGGTGGTCGCGCTCGAGGTGGCACGGCAGATTGCCGCCAAGCTGGTGGTCGTGATCGATGTGGGGCCGGGGTTCGACATGGAGGCGCGCACCGCGGGGCGTGGTCTGCCGCCGGCGATCCGGATTCACAACGAGGCGCAGTGGGTGCTCATGGCCGATGCCACCCGACTGCAGCTGGCGCTGTGGCGGGCCACGCCGGGACTGCCGCCGCTGCTCTACGTCAGGCCGGTGGTGCGACACGGCGCTACCTTTGACTTGAGCCAGGCCGACTACTATCTCACGGAAGGGTACCGCGCGACCAGGGCCGCGCTGGCTGGCTTGTCCCGCTGACACTGGGGGCCGGAGCCTGATGCCGAGCCCCCTCAACCTTTGATCCTGGCCGACTCCTGATGACTCCACTCTGGGCGACACTTCATTTTGCGGGATTTGCGGCCTGGCTCGGCGGATTGCTCGCCGTTCTGGTGTTGCGGCGGGGCACCACCGCCACTCCGGGCGAGGCCAGCCCGGACCTCTCTGCGGTCTACCGGGCCCTGGTTGGTCCCGGGGCGATGCTCACCGTGGTGACGGGATTGATGCTGACGCTGCGGATGTATGGTGAGGTCACCGGGGATGGGTTCACCCGGGGGCTCATGGCCATGCAGGGGCTTGGGTTGGTGGCAGGAATGCTCTCGCTGATCGTTTCGGTCCCGACGGCATCGCGGCTGGCGCGACTCGAGCCGGTGGGCCCATCGGGGGCGTTGTATCGGCAGCTCGACCAGCGGCTCCGGGCCACCGATCTGATCGTGCTGGGGCTGGGGCTGGCGGCGATCGTGGCGGGAACCCTGGGGCGATAGCTGCTGCCGCCACCGTGGGGCCCGCACCGCCGATCAATCTGCTTTCTCTCACCGCTTACCTCTCACTTCTCACTTCTCACTTCGTGACCGGCAGCCCTTTGCCACCGGGCAGATCCCGCACCGCTTGACCCGGGCGGTGCAGATCAGCGCCCCCAGTTCCATGATCCCCTGGTTGAACCCCCAGGCGGCCGGCCCGCGGCGGGGGACCAGGCGCTGGGCCGTCTCCCACACCCGATTCTCCTCCTTGGCGCCGGCCCGGAGCCTCGGGTGGAACACCCGCCGGATGACCCGACTGACATTGGTGTCCACCGCGGCGTGGGGAAGTTCGTAGGCAAAGGAGAGCAGGGCGCCGGCTGTGTACCTGCCGACTCCGGGAAGTGCCCGCAACTGGTCGGGGTCGTCCGGGATAGTGGCTTCGTGATCGCGGACCACCGTCTGGGCCAGGCGATGCAGGTTGGCTGCCCGGCGATAGTACCCCAGGCCGTCCCACCGCTCACGGACCTCGGCCGGGCTCGCCGAAGCCAAGGCGCGCAGGTCGGGGAAGGCTCGCAGGAAGGGGTGGTAATACTCGGTGACCCGGGCCACTTGGGTCTGCTGGAGCATCACCTCCGACACCAGGATCCGGTAGGGATCCCGGGTCTGCCGCCATGGCAGGTCGCGTCCGTGGCGGCGGAACCACGCCAGGAGGCGACGGCGGAAGGTGGCTATCTCCACCTTGAGAGGGATGGACTTCGGGGGCATCTGCCACGAAAATACAACCATATGACCGCTCTCGTCCTGCAGGCACCCCGTTTCGTCGGCCGACTGGTCATGGGCTCCCTGGCCCATGTCGGCCGGTTCAGCCTGCTGGTGTCCGAGTTGGTCCGCGGCCTGGCCGAGTGGCGGATCTGGCTGCCGCGCACTTTCGTCGAGGCCTATAACATCGGCTACGGCAGCCTCTTCATCGTGCTGCTGATTTCGGGGTTTGCCGGGGGTGTAACGGCACTGCAGGCGGGCTATCAGTGGCAGTCGAGCCTGCCGATGTATGTGCTTGGCACGCTGATTGTCTCCTCGGTTGTCCTGGAGCTGGGCCCGGTGCTCACCGCCCTGGTGCTGGCCGGCCGGATCGGGGCCCGCTATGCCGCGGAGCTGGGGACGATGCGGGTCACCGAGCAGATCGACGCCCTGGAGAGCCTCGGCCGGTCGCCGGCCTCGCACCTGCTGATTCCCCGCATCCTGGCCGGGCTGGTGATGATCCCGGTGCTGACCGTCTTCGCCAACATCATGGCCTGCGTGGCGGGTTGGTACCTGGTCAAGCAGGTGCTGCCCATTACCGACGCCGACTTCATCTACGGGATGCAGTACTACTGGCGGGATTTCGACGGCTGGTACTCGATCATCAAGGCGTTCTTCTTTGCGGGGGCGATCACCCTGATCCCGTGCTATGTGGGGTTCAACACCAAGCAGGGCGCGGAGGGGGTCGGGCGGGCCACGACCGCCGCGGTGGTCAACGCCTCGGTGCTCATCCTGCTGCTCGATGTGCTCCTCGCCAAGCTCCTGCTGAACACCTGAGATGATCGAGATCGAGGGGCTCCGCAAGCGCTTCGGCGAGCAGGTCGTCCTGGACGGCGTGGACCTGGTCATCCACGAGGGGGAGACCATGGCCCTGCTGGGTCCCTCGGGCACCGGCAAGAGCGTGCTGCTCAAGCACATCATCGGCCTGATCCGTCCCGACGATGGGCGGGTCGTGGTGGACGGGCAGGACGTGGAGAGCCTGAAACGCGACGAGCTCTCCCGGCTGCGCCGGCAGATCGGCTACGTCTTCCAGAACGGCGCCCTGTTCGACTCGATGAACGTGTTCGAGAACATCCGGCTCGGCCTGACCGACATGAAGCAGTACAACGACAAGGAGTTCTGCCAGGAGCGGGTGGCCCAATGCCTGGCCCTGGTCAACCTGGCGCCCGAAACCGCCGCGAAATTCCCGGCCCAGCTCTCGGGCGGGATGCGCAAAAGGGTCGGTATCGCCCGGGCCATAGCGGGGGCCCCGAAGTATCTGCTGTACGACGAGCCGACCAGCGGGCTCGACCCGGTCAACGCCGACATCATTGACGACCTGGTCAAGCGGCTCGATTCCGAACTCGGGGTCACCAGCATCATGGTGACCCACGATGTCCGGGGCGCCTTCCGGGTGGCCGACCGGCTGGCCCTGCTGATGAATGGTCGGGTCGTGCTGCACGGCACCAAGGAGGAGTTCCTGGCCTCCGACCTGCCCGAGGTGAAGGTCTTCCTCGAGCGCGACACCGACGACACTTCCTTTGCGGCGTGAGGCCACATGGATCTCCATTACAAGCGTGAAGTGACGGTCGGCGCCCTGGTCTTCCTGGGCATCGTCCTGTTCATCGTGGGCACTTCCTGGCTCGGGGGGGGCACCCTGACCCCCGCTGAGCGGGTCGAAATGGAGTTCACCAACGCGGCTGGCCTCAAGCGCGGTTCGCCGGTCCGGATCTCCGGCATGCAGGTCGGGCGGGTTGAAGAGGTCCGTCTGCTCGAATACGGGAAGGTCCGGCTGGACGTGGCGCTGGACAAGGGGATCATCCCGAAGGCAGACGCCACCGCGAACGTGGTCGCGGTCGGGCTGGCTGGCGACGTGGCGATCGAGCTCGTTCCAGGCGTGTCGGCCGACCCGCTCCCGCCGGGCCAGGTGATTCCCGGCACGGTGGCACCGGGCTTCGCAGCCATCGGGGAGCAACTGGCGGGCAAGGCGGGCCTGGTCATGGACAACCTCAACGCCATGCTGGACACGGCACTGGTGACCGAGATGCAGGCCACCCTGCGCAGCCTGCAGCGGACCCTGAATGTGATGTCGGACCCCCGGACCGGGCCCGCCGCCGAACTGAGCACCACCCTGGCCGGCCTGCGCACCCTGACCGCCCGCTTCGATTCCACGCTGGCCGGGCCGCCCATGCAGCGCTCACTGGCCAACCTCGACACCCTCTCCGGCCGGCTGGTCGGGATGACCACCCAATTCACCAGCACCGGGGCGCGGCTGGACTCGCTGCTGGCCCGGATCAACAGCGGCGAGGGGACGATCGGCAAGGCGATGACCGACGGAGGGCTGTCCGA
>Ga0163152_10002205_pt1 | contig 28390 bp, 24 predicted proteins | sample OliLakLV19MP8IB2_FD_148635 | JGI IMG/M metagenome (GOLD analysis project Ga0163152, IMG submission 148635) | Freshwater microbial mat bacterial communities from Lake Vanda, McMurdo Dry Valleys, Antarctica - Oligotrophic Lake LV.19.MP8.IB-2 | ecosystem: Environmental > Aquatic > Freshwater >...
ATCCGCCCCCCCCCGCCGCCGCCCGCGGCCCCAGGCACCGCTCTGGAGAGCGGTGCCACCAAGAGGGGCCGGGCGATCAGCAACTCGCTCACGCCCATCAAGGACAAGGACTTCGGATTCGACCAGGCGCGGCACCTGCTGTGGCGCGCCGGATTCGGCGGCACGCCCCAGCAGGTGCAGACGCTCGCATCGTGGGGGCCGGAGCGGTCGGTCGATTACCTCCTGAACTACGGCGAGATCGGCGCGGAAGAGGTGAAGGGGACGCTGTTCGACCCGGACATCATGCGTCCGTACAACGCCGAGGAGCGCGGCGAACTGGCCATGGCGCGAAGGCAGGGCGATGAGGCGGCGGTCGCGCGGCTGCGCGCCACCCGGCAGACCGCCGAGCAGAACGACCGCAAGCAGGTCCGCAGGGTGCAGCAGTGGTGGGTGAAGCGGATGATCGAGACGGCCCGCCCGCTCGAGGAGAAACTCACGCTCTTCTGGCACGGGCACTTCGCGACATCGTATCGCACGATCGAAGACTCCTACCACATGTTCCGGCAGAACGAACTGTTCCGCAAGCACGCGAGCGGGAACTTCGGCAACCTGCTCTTTGCGATCATCCGCGACCCCGCGATGATCGCGTACCTCGACAACAACGACTCACGCAAGGGCCGGCCCAACGAGAACCTGGCTCGCGAACTGATGGAACTCTTCAGCCTCGGCGTGGGCGGATACACCGAGAAGGACATCAAGGAGGGTGCCCGCGCGCTCACCGGCTACACCTTCGAGGACGACAAGTTCGTCTTCCAGCGGAACAACCACGACGCCGACGCCAAGACCATCCTGGGCGAGAAGGGCCCCCTCGACGGCGACGGGTTCGTCCGCGCGATCCTCAAGCAGCCCGAGTGCTCCCGCTTCATCACCCGCAAACTCTACCGGTTCTTCGCGGCGGACTTCCCCACCGGACGGCCGGAGGTCGATTCCGCATCCGAGGGCGTAATCCGCCGCCTCGCGGGGACAATGGTCGGGGCCAAGTACGAGATCAAGCCGGTGCTGCGCCAGTTGTTCCTGTCCGAGCACTTCTACGAGCCCGCGCTGATGAGCGAGATGATCAAGTCGCCGGCCGAACTGGTCGTGGGCGCGGTCCGCTCGCTGAACACGCCGGTGCGCGATATCAGCGTGCTCGTCGATGCGATGGGCCTGATGGGCCAGGGCCTGCTCTTCCCGCCGAGCGTCAAGGGGTGGGACGGCGGGCGGGCGTGGATCAACACCGCGACCTTGTTCACACGCCAGAACATCCTGTGCTTCCTGCTCACCGGCAAGATGCCCGTCGGCTACGACGCGCTCAAGGGCGAGGAGCCGTACGACCCGTCGGAACTGCTGGCGGACCTGAGAGATTCGGGCGGACGGGGGGGGGGCAGCGCGCCCGAGCCGGAGGCGGTCGCCGACTATCTGCTTCGGTTTGCGCTTGGGACCAACACGGGCCGCAACCGGGCCGCGCTGACGGAGTTCCTCGCAAAGCACGGCAACCGCGTGACGCCCGAGACCGTCACCGGCCTGCTATTGCTCGTGACGGCGATGCCGGAGTATCAACTCTGCTGAGGCAGAAATGGCCACATGGCAAATTACCAAACTGCCAAATGTGGATGCGGAAGTTCAGAGATGGAGTTTGTTCTTTGATTTGGACATTTGGCAATTTGCCTGTCCCTTGATTCACGATCGTTTGGAGTGCTCCCCATGCCCGACCCCATCGCCTTCACACGCCGCCAGTTCCTTTCGACCGGCCTGGTGCTGACCTCCGCCGCGGCGACGGTGCCGGCGTTCATCAACCGCTCGGCGTTCGGCCTGCCCATGCCAGCGTGGAACATGAGCGAAATCCCGGGCGTGCCGACCGACAATGTGCTGGTGGTGGTGCAACTCGGCGGCGGCAACGACGGCCTGAACAGCGTTGTGCCCTTCGGCGATCCGAACTACTACCGCGTCCGGCCGTCGATCGGCATCCCAGAGGGCAAGGTCATCAAACTCGACCGCAGCGCGGGGCTGGGCCTGCACCCGAGCATGAAGGGCATCGGCTCGCTGCACGATGAGGGCCTGTGCGCGATCGTGCAGGGCGTCGGCTACCCGAACCCCAACCGATCGCACTTCAAGTCGATGGACATCTGGCACACCGCCGACACCTCCGCGACGGGTGACGGCTGGCTTGGGCGCTACTTCGATGCCGAGTGCTGCGGCGTGGGGGATGGCGGCAAGCCCGAGCCCGAGCCGATGGCCGGGATCGCCATCGGGCGCGAGGCCCCGCTGGCGATGCAGGGCCGCTTCTCACGCGCGATCGGCTTTGAAGACCCAAGCCTCTTCCGTTGGCTGGGCAAGGACGTCCACGAATCGCTGGGCGATGGGTACGAGCAGATCAACCGTCGCGGCGTGGTCGAGGGCGTGGCGCCCGAGACCAGCGCGGGCTTCCTGATGCGGACCGCGCTGGATGCGCAGGTCTCCAGCGACCAGATCCGGCGCGCGGTGGCGCAGCGCCCGCTCTCGCCCTACCCCAACAACGAACTGTCTCGCCAGTTGCAGATGGTGTCGAGCATGATCCGCGCGGGACTCAAGACCCGCGTGTACTACGCCACGCTCGGCGGGTTCGACACACACGCGGGCCAGGGCGGCGAGCAGGGGCGGCACGCGCAACTCATGGACACGCTGTCGTCGAGCCTCAGGGCGTTCTACGACGACCTGAAGAAGCAGGGCAACGACGGGCGCGTGATGACGATGAGTTTCTCGGAGTTTGGCCGGCGCGTGGCGCAGAACGCCTCGGGCGGGACCGACCACGGCACCGCCGCGCCGATGTTCCTTTTCGGGCCGATGGTCAAGGCCGGCGTCCACGGCAAGCACCCCTCGCTCACGGACCTCGACCAGGGCGACCTGAAGTTCGGCACGGACTTCCGCGGCGTGTATTCCTCGATCCTTGAGACCTGGCTGAAGGCGGACTCGAAGAAGATCCTGGAGGGGTCGTTCAGGCCGTTTGATGTGATGAAGAAGGCGTAGGGCAAGAGGAACGTCGGAAGGAACTCAGAGGAGCAGAGAGAGCAGAGAAGAACGGAGGTGGAGAAGGAGGACGAAATCCACGCTTGGCAACTCACAGATTGCACGGAGACAGCCCAGACCGAACTCTCCTCATCGTTTCTATCCGTCCTCATTCTCTACCATCCGTGTCCCCACCTTTCTCTGCTTCTTCTCTTCTTACTCTGCTCTCTCTGAGTTCAATCTCTTTTCGGAATCGACGACCCGGCGGATCAGCAGGTCCTCGGGCTTCAGATTGTGGTGCGCGAGGGTGATATCCGTCCCGCACTCGGGGCACCGCGTCACGCCGTCGTGAACGGGCAGGCCCAGCAGGCTGAACTGGCAGGCCGGGCAGCGCGCGGTCATGATGCGGTCGTGCAGGACGCGCAGCAGAACCTTGTCGCGGACGATGAGAGCGATGATCGCGGGCACGCCGACCATGCCGACGAGCATGAGCAGGAACACGAACGTCGGTTCGTCCGGCTTGATGCCCGCGCGATCGAGCATGGTGACCGCCAGGCCACCGATCGTGATCCAGAGCACGAATGCGACGACGAACGCCGCGAGCGGGATGCAGCCGATCCGGAAGCGTGCCTGGCGGTAGGCGTAGCGGACGTAGCGCTCGCACTCGTCATCGGCGAACTTGTCGAACACGGGGAACGCGCGGTAGACCTTGGAGAGAGGGAGCCGCATCAGCGCGCCCCGCCCGATCGCGCGCCCGAAGAGGCGCGGGGCTTCTCGCCGCGGTACGCACTGACCGGCGGCGGGACCTTGAACGCGTCCGGCCCATTCACCTCCAGGTCCTCGGGTCGGATGCCGTGCGTGTACAGCCGCACCTTCTGCCCGCACTCCGGGCAGATGACCGCGGCCACTTTCACCGGCAGTCCGACAAGCGAGAACTCGCAGAACGGGCAGACGGCGCGGTGGATCAAGCGCCGGATCGACCGCACCAGCATCAGCCGCCTGATCCACACATACGCGACGATGAAGCCCGGAACCTCGAAGAGCAGGATCGGCACGAGGAACGACGCCAGCGGCGGGAGCGGCCGGCCCGACATGCTCGCCGCCAGCACCAGCAGGCCGCCGCCGAAGACCGTCCACGCGCCCATCATCGCCATCGCGGCGAGCAGGGGGATGACCCACGCGGCATCGCCGCGGCGAAGCCGCGCCTGCAGCACGAGTTTGCGGCACTCCTCATCGGAGTACCCGTCGAACTCGGGGTACGAGCGGTAGAAGGCGAAGAGGCGGGGAAAGCGCATAGGTGGCCGGAACGCCGGCACAGGAATGTACCACACGCAGGGCCACAGGGTTCCTCGGTCGGGCTGTCGCCGAGAACAACAGAGCAACAAAACAGCAAATTCGGTAAGGGAATGAATGCCATGGGTACAGGGCGACGAGGTACGCACTGACAGAGGGGTTGGCCCAAATGCGGCGGGCCGATTGGGTGCTTTGCTGCTTTGCTGGTTTGCTGCTTTGCTGCTTTGCTGGTTTGCTGGTTTGCTGGTTTCGCGAGCGACCTATCCGAGCAGTTCGCCCGCAACCGCCACCACTTCTTGCTTCCAGGCCGCATCCCCCAGCCGCACCGGCGAGTCCGGCCCGAGCCGCGCAATGACCCGATCGAGAACCGCGTCAAGTTCCCGCCCGCGCCGGCGGGCCTCCGTGTACGGCACCGTCGAGAAACTCACGAGGTTGTACTGCGGCGCGACGCGATCCGGGAAGGCGTCGTGGATCGTCTGCTCCACGCGCTTGCGGTAGCGGAACGCGGGCGAGCCGACCTTGTCGCGCATCTCGACGAAGTTCTCGACCGCCATGTCCGCGATGGCATCGGCGTTGGCCTTGCGCAGGGCGTGATACTCGGCGAGCGCAGCGCCCAGTTCCGGCGCGCGGTCCAGGCACTCCGACAGCACGCGGACATCCTCGAAGCCCGCGTTCATGCCCTGGCCGTAGAACGGCACAATCGCGTGCGCGGCATCCCCGGCGAGCACCGTAGCGCGCCTGCCGTCGCGGGCCATGCGGTGCCACGGCGCGCATCTGACGGTGACGAGCGAGCCCGTGGGGTTGGCGAAGAAGTCTCGCACGAGCGTGGGCATCAGGGGCGCGGCATCGGCGTAGTGCTGCTCGAAGAACGCGGCGACGCGGGCCTGCTCCGCACCCGTCGGCGCGGCGTATGGATCGAGCGCACGCCGCGTGGCAAGGTCGCCTTCGAGGTGCGCAAAGGAGTGTGCCCCGCCGAACGGCCAGAAGAGCGTGCAGGTGAAAGTGCCGTCGCGGTTGGGCAGCGCGATCATCATCGCCGCTCCCCCGCCCCCCGCATCCCCCCCACTCCCACGGGGCCAGATGTGCAGGGCGTTGGGGTCGAGGGCGAAAGAGGCTTCCGTGCCTCGCTCTGGAGAGCGGGGCCACCCAGAGCGGGGCCGCCCAGAGCCGGGCCACCCGGCGATGCCCAGTTCCTTCGCGCTCGGGATATGCAGTTCCTTGTATCCCTGCTCCAGATACGACTGGCTGTACTCGAAGCGATCGGTCCGCTGCATCGCCGCGCGAACGGCGGAGAATGCGCCATCTCCGCCGAAGATCAGGTCCGCCTCGATGTTCGTCGGCGGCATGGATGGCCGCGAATCGTCAACGAAACTCGCGCGGCAGCGGTCGAGGTCCACATCAAGGCAGCGCCGGTCGAAGATGAGTTCAACGCCCGGCGCAGCGGCCGCGGCGTGAATGAGCGTCAGGTTCAGCCCGGAGCGCGACACGCTGTTGATGGCGTCGGCGGGGTTGCGGGAGTAGGGGAGGAACACGGTACCAGAGCCATCAGCCGGATGGATCATGCGCCCGGGCATGGGGATGGCGTCCTGTTCGAGAACCGCGCGATCAAGATCGACGCCCGCCAGGCCCCACAGGCCGCGGGCCGAGAGCGCGAGGTTGATGGAGCGACCGCCGAGGTACCCCTTGGCGCGCGGGTCGGGCCGTCGCTCGTAGATGGTCACACGCCACCCGTGCCGGGCGAGATACACCGCCGCGAGCGACCCGACGAGACCGGCGCCGATGATGAGCGCGTGCTTTGCCACGATCGAAAGACCTTTCTTCAGGCGCGCCCGGAAGGTGTGAGGGCACGCAGGATCGCCGCGAAGCGCCACGCGTCGTGGAAAGTGTTATACAGGGGGACGGGGGCCGCCCGCACGACATCGGGCTCGCGGAAATCGCAGACGACGCCCGCGGCCAGCAGTTCCGCAAGGATTTCGCGCCCGCGTCCCGGGACGCGGATGGAGAGTTGGCAGCCTCTTGAGGCGCTGTCGCGGGGGGTGAGGATTTCGAGAGGAGCCTGATTACCCCGCTCTGGAGAGCGGGGCCACCCAGAAGAGCGGGTCCATCCGGCGAGGAGCAACTGCTCCAGATAGCCCGTGAGTTTGATCGACTTGGCCCGCAGGGCGGGCATCGTCGCGCGGTCGAAGACTTCCAGCGAGGCCCGCACCGCCGCGAGCGACAGGATGGGTGGGTTCGAGAGACTCCATGCGTCCGCGCGCGAGACCGGGACAAACTCAGCGCCCATCTTGAAGCGCGTTGCGGGGTCGTTCCCCCACCAGCCCGCGAGTCGCGGCAGCGTGTCATCGTTCAAGTGTCGTTCGTGGACGAACGCGCCCGCGACCGCGCCAGGGCCGGAGTTGAGGTACTTGTACGAGCACCACGCCGCGAAGTCGGCGTTCCAGTCGTGGAGGCTGAGCGGGATGTTGCCCGCGGCGTGCGCGAGGTCCCAGCCGACGATGACCCCACGCGACTGCGCGTGCGCGGTGATGGCCGCCATGTCAAAGACCTGGCCGGTGCGGTAGTTCACGCCGCCCATGAGCAGCATCGCCGCGGAATCCGCGAGCCGGTCGATGGAGCCGAGAACCTCGTCGGTTGTGAAGACACCGTTGCGAGCATCCCCCGCGACAAGCCGCACGACGGCCCCGCCCGCGTCAAAGCCCGCATGGCGAGCATGGAACTCAGCCTGTGACTGGATCGCGTAGGAATCGGACGGGAACGCCGCGTCCTCCATGATGATCTTGAATCGCGCGCGCGTCGGGCGATAGAACGACACCATGAGCAGGTGAAGGTTCGTGGTCAGCGAGTTCATCGCGACGACCTCCGTCTCCTTCGCGCCGACCAGGCGGGCCAGCGGTGCGCGCAGTTCTTCGTGCGCGGGGTACCAGGGGTGCGCGGCGTGAAAATGGGCCTCGACGCCCAGACGCGCCCAGTCGTCGAGTTCCTGCACGACCGCCTCGCGCGTCGTCCGGGGCTGCAAGCCCAGCGAGTTGCCGGTCAGATATATGGCCGCATCGCCATCCGCGATGGCAAGCGGCGAGTGCGCGCGGGCCGTCCTCGTCGTGCTGCGCAGGTCGCCCGCGAGCGGCAGGTGGAACTGCTCGCGGAACGCGCGCAGCGGGTCCTGTGCATCGAGTTCGCGGGCGAAGGCCTCATCGTGGCGGAACTCGGGGGGGGCGGGCATGGGCGATTGTTGGCAGTGCTTTCGTGACACGGGCATCCTGCCCGTGTGGAACAAGTCCACGGCCAGGATGGCCGTGCTACAGCCGAAGGAACTCCGATGCGGTCTTCCAGAGCAGTTGCTCGATCACCGACTCCGGCACCGCGTTCCGCAGCGATTCGATCAACTCGCCCGGGCGCTCCTCGCCAAGCGGAAACGGGTAGTCGCTCCCCATGGCCACACGCTCAGCCCCCAAGAGGCCGGTCAGGACGCCCAGCGCGCCCGCATCATGCACCAGCGAGTCCACATAGAACGATGCGGGGCGCACGTCGGCCTCCGCCCCCCCGCCGCCGTCGATCCGGAGCGCGTGCTCGCGCGGGCTGCGCGTGCTGTCCACCGCGCACAGGTCCGGGCGCGCTGCAAACCCGTGCTCCAGCCGCCCGATCGTGCCGGGAAAACTGCCGCCACCGTGCGCGAAGCACACCCGCAACCGCGGCAGTTTCTCCAGGAGGCCGGAAAACAGCACCGATGCCACCGCCATCCCTGTCTCGGCGGGCATCCCCACCAGCCACGCCATCCAGTACTTGGCGTAGCGCGGGTGCGCCTCGGGCGGGACCGGCGGCGGGCCATCATCGCGCGTCGATTGGCCGAACGTCGCGCCGAGCATGTCCCACGGATGCACGAACACCGCGGCGTCGAGACGCTGCGCGGCCTCGAAGAACGGGAAGAGTGCTGGCTCGCCGAGGTTCAGGCCGTTGACGTTGGTGCCGATCTGCACGCCGCGGAGGCCCAGACCCCCGCGATCCGTCGGAGTCACGCACCGCTCCAGTTCGCGGATGGCAAGATCAACGCTCTGCAAAGGCACGGTGCCGAGGCCCTCGAAGCGGCGAGACTGAGAAGACACGACCTGGAAGGCCGTGGTACATGCAGGAGCCGCCCGCACAACTTCGGCAATATGGTCGTTCAGCAACCGCGCAAGGTCCATCGCGTCCCGCGGCCTCGCCCAGTACGAGAACATTACCGGCACGGTGCTGAGAACCTGCGTCGTCACGCCGGTCCGGTTCATGTCGGCGAGCCGCACACCAGGGTCCCACACATTCGCCCGCACCTCGCGGAAGAACCTGGCCGGCGTCGAACCATCCTCGCTGGTCGTTTGGCACATCCGCGCGCAACCCGGGCCTTGGTGGTCGAGCGCCACCCACCCCGCGTAGCCGGACTTCCTGGTCCAGTCGGGCCAGCGCTCCGGGAGGATGTGGGTGTGCAGGTCGATCTTCACGCGGGCAAGTCTAAGCGATCATCTGCCGCACAAGCGCACCCAAGGAATCTCACCGCCCGAGACGCGGAGGACGCAGAGACAAGAATCCTCGTTCAGCTCGCAGCAATCGTGACAGCGAGAAAGCGATGAAAAAGGGTGGGATGGAAGCCTCGATGTGAGACTCTGCGTCCTCCGCGTCTCTCGCGGTAAAGTCCCCTGCCGAAGGAGCCTGGGTTATGTGTTACCCAGCGTCAGTTCAAGTTCAATCTCATCGTGCAACGGGATGCCGTTGAGACCGATGAGCGGGATCGCCGGCACACGCTCGCGGTAGCGGTCGATCATGCCGCGATGCACCGCCACGAGGCGCCAGCCCCGCTTCTGATACAGCGCCAGCGCTCGCAGGTTGTCGTTGGTCGTGGTCAGGCGGAGCCGCTTCGCACCGCGCTGAACCGCGGCGCGGCTCGCCGCCTCCAGCAGCCTGCTCCCGATCCCCAGCCCCTCCGGCTCGGCGCTCAGCGTCACGATCTCGCACTCGCCGGGATCGAACGCCAGAGTGATGTGCCCGACGCGCCGTTCATCCATCCAGGCAACGAACGCGGGCAACTCGTCGGCCTCGTACGGGCGGTCAACCGATCTGATGGTCGTGCTCGACCAGTGGCGGATGAGTTCTGCGCAGACGAACTCCTGGTCGGCTTCGACTTTCGGACGGACTTCGATCATACCGACTTCCGCCGCGGACTCGCACGTCGGGCCTTCTTCATCCCCGGCGGGGCGGGCTTCCTCGCCGCACGGACCTTGCCCTTGCTCAGCGCGATCGCGCCGGCGCGCTGGATCACATAGCCGCAGTTCTTACACGTCCGGCGTGAGGCCGGCCCGCCCCAGAACCTGCCCATGATGACCGCCAGGTCGCGGTCGATCTTCCGGAGCCTGAACCGCGCATCATGCACAAGCTCATCGCACTCGGGGCAGTACCACTGGAGCGCATCGTTCTGACCCTTCGGACGTGGGAACTCGACGATCAGGCCCACCGTGCCCGCGGGACGCTGCGGCCGGTGCGGCAGCCAGCGCGGCAGGAGCAGCATCTCTCCCTCGCGCACGATCACATCGTGCGGCGGCGAGCCGTCGAGCGGGCGAACTCGTACGGCGATGTCGCCCTCGAGTTGGTAGAACAGCTCCTCGGTCGGGTTCACATGAAAGTCGTTGCGCGTGTTCGGCCCGCCCGAGACAAACACGATCGCGTCCGATGATTCCGTGAACAACTGCTTGTTGCTCACCGGCGGCCGGAGGTGCCTGCGGTTCTGCCTGATCCACTTCTGAAGATCGAGTTTCATCAGCGCATCAACTGAAGATCGAACCGCACCTGCCATGCTGGGGTTTCCTCAAATGGTCGTGAGCGCAGCCGGCACACGTCAACGACGAGCAACCGCGCGCCGCTTGATCGGCGGCTTGCTCCCCACGGTGCCGGCGGGCTTTACGGTGGTCCGGGCTCCGGGCGCGCGTGCGGGCTGGATCGTCGGCGGACGGGCCGAGACCAGGTCGCCCTTGCCGGGAGGCTGGACCATCGACCCGCACTTGCGGCACGTCCGGAGCGTGGCATCGTCCCAGAATCGCGAGAGGATGTCGGGCAGTTCGTCGTGCGCCTCATCGAGCGAGAACCCCTCCTCGTACACCGAGGAGTTGCACCGGTCGCAGTAGAACCGGAGCGTGTCGTCCTCGCCGCGACGACGACGCTCGACCACCATCCCCACAGACCCTTCCGGCCGCTGCGGGGAGTGCGGCACGTTGGCCGGGAGCGCGAACAACTCCCCCGCCCCTACGGCCACCTCGTGGACCACCCCGTCATCATCACGCAGCCACAGGATCAACTCCCCCTCCATCTGGAAGAAGAGTTCCTCGTGCGGGCTGACGTGGTAGTCCTTCCGGCGGCTAGGTCCGCTGGCCACCGAGACGACGAACTCCTTGGCACCCCCTATGAGACGCCCCTCGCCCAGCGGCGGCTTGATACAGCGCCGGTTCTGGTTCAGCCAGTTTCTGAGATTCGTGGGTAAACCGAGCGTGGCCGGCATGGCGGGCCTCCGGATAATTCAGACCATCCCCGCCCCTGCCTTCCCATTCAAGGCGACTGAATCCTATCGCCGCCGATCCGCCCCGGGAACCCCTCGGACAGTGCAGCAGTGGCGGTGGGCATACCCCCATGCGCCGGGGCATGGATAATCGAAGCATGACCGCTCAACCACCTGCACCCCATCCCCTGGCACGCGTTGTGCTCGAAACCACTTTGCTCGTCCACGGCGTGCCAAGGCCGGACGCCGCGCCCCTCGCCTGCCGCCTCGCGGCGATCGTCCGATCCCACGGCGCAATACCTCTCGTAGCCGGAATCCTGCACGGACGCCCGATCGTGGGGATGAGCAACGCGGAACTCCAGGAGTTGCTCGCGCTTCCCGCGAATGAGGTTCTCAAGGTCAACACCGCCAACTTGGGGGTGGCCCTGGCCCGGCGACTGCACGGCGCGACGACCGTGAGCGCGACCATGGAACTCGCCGCCACGGCCGGCGTGAGCGTCTTTGCCACCGGCGGCATCGGCGGCGTCCACTTACCGACGGCCTCAACAGCGCTGGATGTCTCTTCGGACCTCCACGCGCTCACGCGCTTTCCGGTCGCCGTGGTCGCCTCGGGCGTCAAGTCGATCCTCGATGTCGCCGGAACGCGCGAGATGCTCGAGACCCTTGGCGTCCCCGTCGTGGGCTTCCGAACCGACGACTTCCCGGCGTTCTATCTCCGAAAGGCCGACAACGCGGAGGTAGGCGACCTCGACGCTCGCTTCGAAGACGTAGCGGCGCTGGCGGTGTTTGTGAGGCGCGAACTGGCACGCACCGCGCGCGGGGTGCTTGTCTGCAACCCGATCCCCGCCGAGCACGAGTTGAAGGCCGACGGCTGGCAGCGCTGGCTCACGGAGGCGAGGGTGATCGTTGGAGCATCGGGAGCACAGGGCCGGGATGTCACGCCGCGTCTTCTGGGCGCGCTTCACGAACTTTCCGGCGGGGCGACGTTGGCGGCGAACATCGCGCTGGCCGAGTCTAACGCCGCCCTGGCGGGCCAACTCGCGCGGGCGATGGTGGTGTGACAGGTCAATCTCGATCTTCGGGGAAGCCAAAGACGAATAAGGTTCCGGCTCACGAAGCGTTACCAGCGGAGCGCCCGCCTCTCTGCTGGCACGTCCAACCCAGGTTTCGATTTGCGTCTAGCAAACAAAATGCGTACACTCCCGTTGCCCGCGCAACGGCAAGGGCCAGAAAGGAATCTGAATGCCGCAAACGCTGCGCTTGCGTGGAAATGGGAAGGTGATCGGCAACGCTTTCGACCCACGAAACGATGCCACAGTGTTTCACGGGGATTGCCGCGAGCTGGTAAGCGAACTCGCGCCGCGATCTGTGCAGCTGTTTGTCACCTCGCCGCCGTACAACATCGGTAAGAAGTACGAGAAACGCGTCGATTTGACTAATTACCTCCGGCGGGAGAGAACGGTCATCGATCTGTGCATCGACAAGCTCGCGCCTGGCGGCAGCATTTGCTGGCAGATTGGCAACCACGTTGACAATGGTGAGGTTTTTCCCCTTGACGTGCTGCTCTACCCGTATTTCAAGGAACGCGGACTAAAGCTTCGAAACCGAATCGTTTGGCACTTTGAGCATGGGCTCCATTGCAGCCAGAGATTTTCCGGTCGCCACGAAACTATCCTTTGGTTCACCAAGGGCGACGCGGTCGGGTCACACTTCTTCAACCTCGATCCCGTCCGTGTGCCCCAAAAATATCCGGGAAAGAAGCACTTCAAAGGGCCAAGGAAGGGCCTCTTCTCTGCGAACCCGCTCGGGAAGAATCCGGGCGACGTGTGGGTGATTCCAAACGTCAAGCACAATCATCCCGAGAAGACAAGCCACCCTTGCCAGTTCCCGATTGAACTTGTTGAACGGCTCGTGCTCTCCATGACCCGTCCCGGAGACTTGGTGGTGGATCCCTATATGGGAGTCGGATCATCGCTCGTGGCGGCCCTGCTCAATGATCGTCGCACCGCGGGAGCGGACTTGGTCAAGGAGTATGTGGACATCACCAATGACCGACTGTCGCAAGCACTCAACGGTGACCTGCGAATGCGGCCCCGAAATCGCGCTGTTCACATACCCACGCCGAACTCAACGCTGACGACACGTCCATGGCTGCTGGCTCGGAGCGCTTCTTGAAAATCGCCCAGAGATACTCGCATTTAAACGGGCTCGAGCACCTTCTAATCCATAAGCCGAACTTGTGGGCCGAAATCGAAAGGGTTATCGCCGCGGTAGACGCCTCGAAGTGCAAGACAAAGAAGTCGAAGGAAAAGCGCAAGAAGGGCCAGATGCTCTACAGCCCTCCCGCGATGAACAAGTGCTTTGCTCAGGAACTCGGAGCGTTGCAGTGGCAGCAGTCCAAGGTCAGCTACTGGGTAACCGCGGACGATAAGCTGATCCGCAAGACGATTCCGATGGAACCCGCGCAGCAGAAGAAAGAAATTGAGGCCGCCGGCGAGAAGGCCATCGCCACCTACAACCAAACGGACTTTGTCAAGGACAGGATCGCGATCGAGGTCCAGTTCGGCAAGTACGCTTTCGTAGCGTTCGACATGTTCGTGAAGCACATGGCGTTCTACGTCGGCGACAAAATCGATGTCGGCGTCGAGATACTTCCCATGAAAGCACTTCAAGCGCAGATGTCATCAGGCGTGCCGTACTACGAGCGCGGTTTGTACGACATGCTTCGCCAGGGCCGCGGTATTCCTGCGGTGCCCTTTCGTCGTCGTCGGTGTCGTGCCCTAACGACTCTTGCGGTCAGAGACGAGATTAGTTCCACAACCTCCCGAACGAGGCCGTGCTATAGCCGCGCCAGTTCTCCATGCTTCAATCCGTTCAAATCCGTGCTCATTCGTGGCTACTCCTCTTCCTCCCCAGCCACTCCGCGAGTTTCTCCGCAGACCAGGTGTTGACGCACAGTTCCGCCGGGAGCCAGCCGCGACGGGCCGTGGCCACGCCGTACCGCAGGTTGTCAAAGTCGGCCTCGCGGTGAACATCGCAGTCGATCGCGATCAGGCATCCGGCATCGACCGCCGCGCGCACATGCACGTCGCGCAGGTCCAGCCGCAGCCAGTGCGAGTTGATCTCGAGCGCGACATCGTTCGCCTTGGCCGCGTCGATCACCCTGGCCATGTCGGGGCTGAGGCCGGCTCGCTGGTTCAGACGCCGCCCCGTCGGGTGGCCCAGGATGTTCACCTTTCCGCTCTCGATCACCCGAACAAGGCGCTTTGTCGCCGCCTCCGGCTCCTGGCTCAGCGCGGCGTGCGGCGATGCAACAACGATGTCGAGCAGCGCGAGCGTCTCATCGTCATAGTCGAGCGAACCGTCGGCGAGGATGTCCACCTCGCTCCCCGCCAGAATCTGCATCCCCTTGAACATTTTCCGGGCCGCGCGGACCGCCGCGGCGTGCTCGCGGAGACGTTCCGGTGACAACCCGCCCGCGATCGCGCTGGACCTGGAGTGGTCGGTCACCGCGATCGTGTGGAAGCCGCGCGACTTCGCCTGCACCACAAGTTCCTCAATGCTCATCCGCCCATCGGAAGCGGTAGTGTGCGCGTGCAACTCGGCCTTGATATCCGCGAGCGTGATGAGTCCCGACCCTGCACCGAGAGTCGGTGCATTGCGGGTTGCTTTCTTCCCGGCGCTTGCCAGCGCGAACGCCTTCTCGGCGCGGTCGATCTCGCCCCGGTCCTCCCGCATCTCCGGCGGGACAAACGCGAGTTTCAGCACGCTAAAGACCTCTTCCTCTCTCTCGCCGGCAACGGCCTCAATGCCCCGCTGCTGCGGCGGCGTCTTGTCATCGTCATCAGGAAACAGGCCGTACTCGTTGAGCGTCAGCCCCATCCGCAGCGCCCGCTCGCGCAGGCGGATGTTGAACTCCTTGGACCCTGTGAAGTACATCAGCGCTGCGCCCCACGACGCGACCGGCACCACGCGCAGGTCCACCTGCACCGTCGGACCCACCTCCGCCTCGCCGACCTCGCCCTCGATCTTGAACCGCCCGGCATCCGCGGATATCCGCGCCCGCACCGACGACCTGTTGTCGCCCGCGGTGATGATCTGCGCGACGCCCGGCAGCGTCCGGAACACCACGCTCGCCCTGGCCGCGGCCGCTCCGTCCCCTGTCGCCACAAGCACATCGATATCGCCGATGGTGTCGCGCCCGCGCCGCAGCGACCCGGCAAACTCCGCTTTCTCGACGCCCTTGACGGCGAGCATGGCCGCAACGAAGCGTTCCGCCACGGGCACCGCCAGCCCGAGGGGGAGGCGCATCTGCCCCTGCTCGGCGAGGTCGAGCGACTCCTTGAGTTTCAGCACGCTCTTGGCACCCATCCGCGGCAGCCCGAGGATCGATCCATCGGCGATGATCCGCCGGAGCGAGGCGATGTCCGTGACGCCGCCTTCCTTCCAAAGCACCGCGGCGGTCTTGGGGCCGAGCCCCTGGACATTCAGGAGCGCGATGACGCCCGCGGGCACCTTGGCCTCGAGTTCGTCAAGTTCGGTCATCCGGCCCGTGCGCGAGAACTCGGCGATCTTGTCGGCGATCTTGGGGCCGATGCCTTCGATGGCTCGGAGTTTGGCCGGGTCGCCGGCGACGGTCGCGATGTCGAACGCGAGTCCCTCGACCGCGCGGGCGGCCCGATCGTGTGAGATGGCCTTGAAGCGGTCCTCGCCGAGCAGGTCCTGCAGCCGCGCGATCCGTGTCAGGCGATCCGCCACCGCCTCGTTCATGCTCATGCAAGATGGTAGGTTTGGGGTACCACCGGCTCACCCGACATCCCCGAGCCCCAGCCACTTCCCGTGCTGGCGGAGCAGCCGCTTGCGCAGCAGGTCCTCACCCGGTCCGCGCAACTCCGGGGACCGCTCGATCCACGCGCCGGCGTCCCGGCGTGCCATCACCAGCAGTTCGCGGTCCCGCATCAGGTCCGCGACCTTGAAGGGCGGAGCGCCGGCCTGACGCTGGCCGAAAACCTCGCCTGGCCCGCGGATCTCAAGGTCCTTCTCGGCCAGCGCGAAGCCGTCGGTGGTCTTGGCGATCGCCGCGAGCCGCAACTCGCCGTCGGGGGTCTTGGGCTCGCCGATGAGCACGCAGACCGATCGCTTCTTGCCGCGGCCGACGCGCCCGCGGAGTTGGTGCAGTTGCGCCAGGCCGAACATCTCGGCGTGCTCGATGACCATGACCGTGGCGTTGGGCACATCGACACCCACCTCGATGACCGTCGTCGCGACAAGCGCATCGATGAGCCCGGCGCGGAAGCGGTGCATCACCTGGTCGCGCGTGCGCGCCGAGAGCCGCCCGTGCATCGCGGCGATTCGCTTGCCGGCGAACTCGTGGGCCTCCAGCCGGGCCATCACGCTGCGGAGGTCCGCGAGATCCTCGTCGCCGCCGCTCCCGGCCGCGCTTGCGCCGGTGTCGATTGCCGGCACCACGATGTACGCCTGGTCCCCCGTGTCCAGCCGCTTCCGTACGAACGCGTACACCTCGTCCGACTTCTCAGCGGTGACTACGCGGGTCGCGATAGGCGTGCGACCCGACGGAAGTTCGTCGATTGTCGACACGTCCAGGTCGCCCAGCAGCGTGAGCGCGAGCGTGCGGGGGATGGGCGTCGCGGTCATCACCAGCGTGTGCGGCGTCAGCGTGCGGGTGTCCGCGCCGACCGCTTCGGCGGACTTGCCCTTGAGCACCGAACGCTGATGCACGCCGAATCGGTGCTGCTCGTCGATCACCACCACCGCCAGCGACCGAAACTTCACGTCCCCGGTCAGCAGCGCGTGCGTGCCGATCACCAAGTCCGCCCCGCCCCCGCCACTCTCGCCCGCGATCCGCGCCAGCGCGCCCTCGCGCTCCGCCCTGCCCATCGCGCCCGTGAGCAACTCGATCTTCACGTTCGAGCCTTTCAGCGCCTCGGAGATCGACAGGAAGTGCTGCTCGGCCAGCAACTCGGTGGGTGCCATCATCGCCCCCTGGTGCCCCGCGGCGGCGGCCAGCAGCATCGCGTAGATCGCAATCACCGTCTTACCCGAACCGACATCGCCCTGGATCAGACGGTTGGTCGGCGCATCGAGCGTCAGGTCCGCCACGACCTCGTCGATGACGCGCGACTGCGCACCGGTCAACTCAAACGGGAACCGTTCGCGGATGTGCTTGTCGATCTGCGCAGACCACCGCAAAGGCAAGGCCCGCATCGTCCGTCGGACCTGCGCTCGGCGCAGAAAGACGCCGAGTTGGAGCATCAACAGTTCGTCATACGCCAGCCGCCGGTGCGCCGCCGCCCCCTGTTCATCGGACTCGGGCCGGTGCGCCAGGCGGTAAGCATCGGCCAAGGCGGGCAGGTCCTTGGCCCTGCGGAACTCGGGCGAAAAGTGATCCTCGATCTGCGGGAGCGCCGCGTCGAGCACCTTCCCCACCGCCAACTCAATCTTGGCCGAGTTGATGTGCTCGGACGCTGGGTACACCGGGCGCACCCGCGCCTCCCTCGACGCCGGCTCGGCGTCCTCATCAAGGACCTCCCACTGCGGGTTGGCGATCTGCAGCCACCCGCCGCGCGGTCCGAACTTCTTGGCCTGCCCCTGAACACGAATCCGCATCCCCGGGAACAATCGGTCCTTCAGGTACGTCTGGTTGTACCACACCAGGTCCAGGCGGCCGGTGTGGTCGAGCAGGACCGCCTCAAACCGCGGCCGCCGGCCGATGGGCCGGACGCGTGTCGCCGAAACCTCGCCGCGAGCAGTGATGATGTGCCCGGGCGAGAGGTCCGAGATCGCCGACTCGGCCTCCAGTCGCTCGTAGCGCATCGGCAGGTGCTTGACAAGGTCCGCGACGGTGCCGATCCCGAGCCTCGCCAGCGCTTCAACCCATGCCGGACGGATCGCGGGAACCTCAGCCAGCGGCGTGGTGAGCATGATCGGATCGGCGTGTTTGGTCGGGGGCGGCACGCACACAGCGTATTGAGGTTTGCGGCGGCACGTCCGGCGCGATAACCTTGTGCCCAATGCACGAGCACGAAGAGAACTGGCGCTCCTACCCCATCGAGTCCGAGGACACGATGGGCTTCTCAATGACCGATCTCGGCTGGACCGACCCCCCCGGAGACCACCCCTGGTGCCTGCGCTTGGCGATCGAACTCGCCGACCCCGGCGCGGAGGGCCTGGGCGGCAGCGAGGAAATGGAAGCGCTCTCCGAGGGCGAGGACGTCTTCCTGGCGGGAGCCGAGACGGCCGATGTCATCCACGTTGCGCGGGTCCGGCTCGGGGGCGAGGTCGCATGGTTCCTGTATGCGAAGTCCGAGGATGCGCTCGAGTCCCTTGGCAACGCCGCGGCCGAGGCGCTGCAGCGCGATGTCTCCGTCGGCTCGCAGCACGACCCGGAGTGGGGCATCTACGCGAGCCTGCTCCCCAGCCCCGCGGTCGAGCGATGGATGCTCGACTGCGATGTGGTCGATGCGCTTGAGGAGCAGGGCGACCCGCTGACCACCGCGCGGGAGGTGCGGCACTACGCCTACTTCGAGGACCGCGCCACCGCCGAGAGTTACGCGCTCTCCGGCGAGCAGGAGGGGTTTGAGGCGGAGGTGACGGAGCCCGATGAGGAGCAGGAAGCCTTCCTCGTGCAACTCGTTCACCAGAGCGCTGTGGACCTCGACACCATCAGCCAGACCACTCAGTCGCTGGCCGAGCGGGCCGAGGAACTCGATGGCGAGTATGACGGCTGGGAGTGCAAACTCGTCAAGGGTCCGGGCGGGACAGTGAACTAGACACCCTCGTGCGATCCGGCGACCGATCAGAAGGAACCCAGAGTGAGCAGAGGGAGCAGAGAAAAAGCAGAGGAAACCGCGTGAAGACGGGAACGCCATTGCGCCAAATGTGAAACAACGCCAGGCTGTTAAGGACGAACTTATCTGTTCAATCGGTTCCCGATCTGGGTCATCTGCGTTTCTGCATTTCTCTGTTCACTCTGCCCTCTCTGAGTTCGCCTTTCCGGGAATTTTTGCCGGGTCGATCTCCCGCAGGTACGCCCACGAATAAATCCCCGTGTCGTGCCCGTCGGAGAACCGAATCCTGATGGCGTAGTTGCCGACCAACTCCGCATCCACCACCGTCAGTGGCCCGGCCCGACCCCTCCCCGTGGATGCCGGCAGCACCGCAAGCGGGTTGGTTGCCAGTTGCTTGCGCATCTCACGCGCATCGGCCGAGGGGGACATCCGGCGCAGGTGCGCAACGGAGTACTCCGAAGTGGACCCGTCGGCCCACCGGATCGTCAGCCCGTGGTCTTTCCTCATGTCGAGTTTCGCGGGCGCATCCATCGATGGAGAAGGATACGCTGCGAACGATGCCATACGTCCTATTCGTCCTATAGGCTCTATCTCGGAACTTCCCCCATGCACTTTGCCGACCGCCTCGCCGCGGCCATCGACCAGACCGGCGCACCCGCGTGCGTGGGCCTGGATCCGATCCTCGAAAAGATACCTCAGGCCTCTCTCGACGCGACGGCCCGCGAGGGAGGCGACGATATCGAGGCCCTTGGCGACTTCTGCATCGGCGTGATGCACGCCGCGCACGACGCCGGAGTCACCGTCATTAAGCCCCAGAGCGCGTGCTTCGAGCGGCACGGCTCGCGCGGGTTTGCGCAACTGGAGCGCACCGTCGCAGAGGCGCACCGGCTGGGCATGCTCATTGTTCTCGATGCCAAGCGCGGTGATATCGGCATCTCCGCCGAGCACTACGCGGCCTGGGCGTTCGACCACTTGGACGTACACGCCATCACCCTCAGCCCGTATCTCGGTTCGGACACGCTCGAACCGTTCATGCGGGAGGGTCGTGGCATCTTCGTTCTCGTCCGCACGTCAAACCCCGGCTCCGATGCCGTGCAGGCCGTGCGCCTCGCCGATGGGCGCAGCGTTGCCGAGATGTTCGCGGGCATGGTCGCCGAACTCGGCCGGCACCGGAGAGGCGGGCGGGGCCTGTCGGATGTGGGCGCGGTTGTCGGCGCCACCAAGGCCGATGAGGCCGCAGCGCTACGCGAGCGCATGCCCGACCAGGTCTTCCTGGTTCCCGGCTATGGAGCGCAGGGCGGCACGCTCGAAGATGTACGCCGGATGATCCGGCCCGGCGCACGCCGCCCGGGAGATTTGGGCGTGCTGGTCAACGCCAGCCGGTCGGTGATTTACGCGCAGGCCGAGCCCGGTGAGAACTGGACGCACGCCGTGCGCAGCGCGGCCCAGAACCTCATCACCCAACTCCGCGACCTTGCGTGACCCAAAAACACAAGCGGACCCCGAAAGGGCCCGCGTGTGCGTGGTTCGATCATGCGGATCAGTTTGTTCAGCGCCGACGACGGGCAACGACAAGCAAACCCAGGCCCATGAGCGCGATCGACGCGGGCGCGGGGATGTTGTTTCCCGAGGACGTGAACGCGGCCGTCGCGGTGTAGTTCGTCGGAGTGCCCACTTGGTTGGCGAAACTGAAGGCGAAGGCCTCGTTGAACGGAATGAACGGGTCGATTACCGGCCCGCTGAAGGTGACTCCGAAGCCGGCGAACTCGCTCGAGCCAAAGCCGGATGGACTCAACTGCCCGCCCGTGAAGTTGATCCGGGCGATGAGCGTCACCCCGCCCGCCTCGAAGAATCGAATCTGGCCCGCTCCCAGCGTGAAGAACGCTGTGCCGCCCACCTGTGTCGCCATAACCGGGTCAAACTCGAACGTCGCGTTCGCATAGTCCGGTTGGGAAATGCCCGGCGTCTCGAGCGTGAGGTTCATGCCGCTCCAGCCCCCGGTGAGCAGGCCCGCGGAGAGCGTGAAGAGCGGTGTCGAGGAACCCTGCGACGGATCGGCGAAAGTCAAAAAAGTGGCGGCCTGTGTGGAGGAAACGAAAGCCGTGGTGGTGACAGCCAAAGCACAAAGAGAACGCGACATAGCGGAAAACTCCTTCCGTACGTCTCTCTCCTACCCGGGATGTTGGTCTCGCTCCCCGCCGCCGTGCTTAGAAGGTCTCCAGCCCTCTAGCGAAGTGGATCATAATCGCATACGTCCGAGATGCAAGCGTTTTTGGCGAAGAATCCGTCGTTACTCTCGGACCTTCGGCAAAATGGCCACAGGTAGCCGGCAACGCGGCTGTCGGATCGCCAACGCGGGGCCATGACCCTATCAGACCTGAAACAACAAAGGCTCACATGGGCTTCTTGGAGATCGTCACGTCGTACACCTTCAGGAGTTTCTCCTTGTCGAAGATCATCTCCTGGCGGCTCAGGCCCACGACGTCGTACTCAGTCGTAAGTTCGATCGCATCGACCGGGCACGCCTCCTCGCACATCCCGCAAAAAATGCACCGGAGTTCATCGATCTCGAACTTCTTGGGGTACTTCTCGCGGTCGTCCCAGGGCGACTCCCCCGCTTCGATGTGGATGCAGTTGGCCGGGCACAGCGTTGGGCACATCATGCACGCCACGCATTTCACCCGGCCCTGCTCATCGCGGTTCAGGCGGTGGACGCCGCGAAAGTTGCGGATTTCCATGCCGCCGTCCTCGACTGGGATGTCCTCGCGGCGCTGCTCAGGGTACTGCAAGGTCCGGCTGGTGAAGCCCGCGCCAAAGGACGTCACAAAGTGACGCATGGTGGTGCCGAAGCCCTTGAAAATCTCGGGGAGGTAGGACGCCTCCCAGCGCGAGAGACTCGGGCCGGGGACGATGAAGATGTCCTGCTCGCGGATCGTCATGGGCCGGAGTATACGGGTCCGCACCGCCATCAATCGGGCACCCGAGCGGCATTCCCACCCCGCCGGGGACCGTATACTCCCCTATGGGCCGCTCACGCCGACAGCCCCCGCTCTACGAGGTTCTCTCGTCGCCCTCGCGTCGCCTTGGCGGCACGGGTCAGGTTCGGACATTCAGCCCGGCCGCCTCTCCTCCGGCAACGCCGACGGTGACTCCCCCATCCCACGCATTGACCTCCGCGGTTCCTTCAGCCGCCCCGGTGCCGGAACTCAAGCCCGTCACAGCGCCACACTCGCCTGCCCACGGTGTTCACAACGCAGCCGGGGTGTCGCTGCCCGATCAGCGCCAGCCGCGGGTTCACGCCCCCGCGGCGGCGAACGCTGCCCCCGACGCGGGTTCAGTTGCTCACCCCGAAGCGCCCGCTGCGACCGTTCGAGTCTCGTCCACCATGCTCATGGTCGGGTTGGGATTCCTGATCGTGATCATCGCCATAGTCTGGGGAGTCGCCTTCCAGAGCGGCCAGCAGAATCGTGATAATGAACTTGGCGAACTCGGTACCTGGAAGCAGCCCGAGAGTGGCACGGCTGTGCCTGACTCGGGCGGATCGGCAAAGCCACTCGCCCAAGCGCCGCGCAAGACCGAGCCTGCCAAGCCCGCCGATGCCCCAGCCGGAACCGACCCACGGGTCGCGGGCTTCAACTACCTCTACCTTGGAACGCTGACACTCAAGGACGCCAGCGCGGGAGTGGATTTCCTCAAACGCAACGGCGTTCAGGCGTTTCATGTAGTTGATCGGTCCCGCGGCGGTGGCAACAATCCCCCCTGCCGAATCTACGCGTCGCAGGGCTTTGCGGGCGGTCCCCGTTTCAAGGAAACGGAGAAGGAACGCAACGACCTCATCCGGCGCGTGGAGGAACTCGGCAAAAAATGGCAGCGCGAGGACAAAGGCGCGAGTGATTTCCGCCAGCCCTACTGGACGCTGCACAAGGGATGACTGAGTTGGGATGACACAGAGTTGATGCCTCGGCCGACCGTCGGCCATCACCAATCGCCACGGAGCCGGACAGATGAGCCTCGACCGTTCACTCAAAACCAAGGGCAGCCTTTCGGGCGTTCGCAGCGTGCTCACCCGCGCTGAGCGCATCGCCAAGATGACCACCGACAAGAAGTTCGACGCCAAGAAGGACAAGGCCCTGGGCCTGGCCAAGACCCGCGTCGGCAAGGCCGGTTGATTAGCGCGCTGCGAAAGACGCGCTTTTAGGCTTACGGCATTGTCCGAGCCGCAGTCCTGCCGCGCGCGGCCCGCAGGACGTCCCATTCGGCTCAGCCTGATTCCCGCTCGAAATCGGGCGCATTCCACGCGACAGCAATTCAAGCGCATTGGGTTCCAGTCAGCACTGCACCCGAGATTGGTCGCGGATCCGTTTCAGAGAAGGTCGCTATGCTTCGCGGATTCGAAGAGGCGAGGCTCATGCAATCAAAGACTCGTTCGATCGTGACGGGCGTGATGGCGATCGGTGGGCTTTGCCTGTCGGCATTTGCGCAAAGCCCCCCAACCCGGCTCGCGTTCTACGGAGTCCTCGACACGGCCCAATCCGCGGCGGTCAAGGATTGGTCCTTGTTGCTCTGGAGCCGTATCGAGAATGGTCCCCCGGCAGCCGCGGCATCCACTTTCACATTCGACGATCCGGCCCTTGCATCGCCGTTGTTCCAGCCGCTCCGGGCTGCAAAGTCCATACTCGAATCACTGGCGGTCGCGCCCGACTCTGACTGCTTCTGGATTGCTTCGACAACAACCGGGAGCATCGTCGCCGTAGGTGACGCCGCGGTCATCCAGGCTGCAAAGGAGTACATGATCCTCGGCAGGCTGTCGACGGACCTTCTGGAGAACCCCCAGTCCGCTTTGACGCACCTCAACAAGGTACAGGCATCTGCCAACGCCGATGTTGCCATTGAGGGCGGCGCATTGGTCTCCTACGGCGTTGAGCCCGGGAGCATCGCCGCCGCGTACCTCGCCGGGCAGCCCAAGTTCGACCTTGCCCCGGGAACATTGCACGCGATCGGGGTGATCCTCGCGAGCGCACCAGCCATCGCCGGTGGCGCCTCCGGTCCCGCCGAGTCCATCCGGGCGATTCGCGGCGGAAGCAGTGGAACGGACGAGTTCCTTGCGCAGTTGGGCGAGTTGCTCTGGCACGCCGAGGTTGACCAAGTCGTAGTCACTCGCCTTGATGCCACTTTCGGAGCATATGGCTCCCTTCCCCTGGCACTCGTGCAGTTCAACGACTCCTATGTTCTTGTTGATTCCGTCAACGGAGCGCTCGCCGGGCCGTTCGAGCCTGCCTCTCCATTCGATGCGACCTCGCTGCTCGCAAACCACTCGAACGCCTACCAGCCAGGATCGGCGGTGGTGTATGTGGACGACCAAGGCTGCGAAACCGACGTGCCGAAGCCTTTGCCACCGCAACTGAAGATTCGTTGCATTCCCATCATGCTTATTCCCGGAACCCCGGCGGTCCATTGCTGGATCGAACTGGAGGCACCCGGACCCGGTGGGAGTCGGCGAGTCTGTGGCGCGCACCCACAATGGCCCACCGTCGTCGACGATCCGATCACAGAGCCTCCAACGAGTTTTCCCTTCGGGCCAATCGTTGTGTATTGCAATACTTGGGAAGGATCGCCGGAGGAAAATTTCGTGACCGATACCGGCGACCCGCTTGATGGCATCCGTACCACCCAAATCAACTGCCCCGAGGGCACGGACACCAATGCGATCTACGACTGTATCTCCCAGGTCACGACGCGGATTGCTGCGTGCGCAATACCCTATGACGCTGTCCACGGTCCGAACAGCAATACGGCCGTTCGCGTTGCCGTGCAGTATTGCGTCAATGCAGCCTGCTGCACGATGATGTCCCCAGGTTCCACGCCGCGAACGAGTCGCGGGCGGATTCCAGTTGGATGGGAATCGGAGGAGGGGATGCGCCGACTGCAAGAGTGCATTGATGCTGCGCAGCCTCCGATCGCTCAACCTAGCCCTCCACCACCGCCACCGCCGCAGCCCGACGGTGGTCCATGATACTTCCGTGTTCATTATTGAGCGAGGCAAGAAGGGAGTAACTGCCAAATGCGATCGACCTTGTGCTGCATCATTGCCATATCTCTGTCTTCGCTGATGGCCTGCCGTGCATCGCCAAGCGAGTTGGTCCGCATCCACAATGATTCGCCAGCATTTGCCAAAGTTGTTGTCGTATTCGGGCTACGACGTGGGTTTGGACCCAACGGAGTCGTTGCAGGACCGGGCGCGCTGGCAGAGATCCTCGCACCTGGACAGACTTGGACGGCATCCATGGACGAGTCTGAGGAACCACTCCAGGTTCCCTCGCCGCTTTCCGTCACGGTGGTTCTGGTTCGACCTCTCGACCGGTTGGGCTGGACCGCGTTTCTTGTCGAGCGGCGCTGGATCGATCCTCAAGAGCGGAGCGACGTAGCACAGGTGCATTGTGTTCTTCGAGAAGATTCCGCTGAATACAAGATCGAAGCCTATGACCAGTTGGCGAGGCCGCTCAAAGTTCGGACCCAAGGCCGCGAGGGGACCGACTTTGAGATGGTCCGTCGATGGATGTCGGAAATCTATTAGGTTGAGCCAATCGTGCTCGACTCGGACTTCAAATGGCACAGTTCTGAGCGAGGAGGGGCCTGATGGACATCGACCGCCTGATCGCCGAGCGCGCCAAGCGGATCGACGCCTCGGGCATCCGCCGCGTATTCGACCTTGGCGCGCGCCTGAAAGACCCGATCAACCTCTCGATCGGCCAGCCCGACTTCCCGGTGCCAGATGCGGTCAAGGCCGCCGCGATCCGCGCGATCGAGGGCAACCAGAACGGGTACACGCAGACGCAGGGCATCGCGCCCCTACGCCAGCGGATCGTCGAGCACCTGAGGACCGATGTCGGCTGGGAAGTTGACGCCCGCCCGCTCAGCGCAGCCGACCCCGCGCGCCCCGGAATAATCGTCACCTCCGGCACCTCCGGCGCGCTCATGCTCGCCTTTCAGGCGCTCCTCAACCCCGGCGATGAGGCGATCATCCCCGATCCCTACTTTGCGATGTACCCGCACATCTGCACGATGGTCGGGGCGACCGGGGTGCCGTGCAACACCTACCCCGACTTCCGCCTCACCGCCGCGCGCGTCGAGCCGCTCATCACTGCCCGCACCAAACTGGTTCTGCTCAACAGCCCCGGCAACCCCGCGGGCGTGGTCGCAACGAACAACGAATGTCGCGACCTGCTCGAACTCTGCCGCGAACGCAACGTCCTGCTCATCTCCGATGAAATCTACGACACGTTCACCTACGCCGATGCACGCGAGCCGTCCCCGCTGGGGGGGGGGGGAGCACCACCCTGCCCCACCCCCGCGCGCTTCCCCGGGGCGGAGAACGACGTACTGCTCATCCGCGGGTTCGGGAAGACCTACGGCGTCACGGGCTGGCGGCTGGGCTACTGCGCCGGGCCACGCAGGCTCATCGAGGAAATCAGCAAACTCCAGCAATACACCTACGTCTGCGCGCCCTCCCCGCTCCAGCACGGCGCGGCGGCGTGCTTCGATGTGGACATGTCCGTCCAGATCGAGGGCTACCAGAAGCGGCGCGACATGGTGATCTCGCGGCTGTCAAAGGTGACGGAGGTCGCCACGCCCGGCGGCGCGTTCTATGCGTTCGTGAAGGTGCCCTCGCGCCTCGGCCTCTCCGCCGCGCAGTTCACCGAAAAGTGTCTCGAGAAGAACCTGCTGGTCATCCCCGGCAACGTCTTCTCGAAGCGCGACACGCACTTCCGCCTGTCCTACGCGACTGATTTTGCAACGCTGGAGCGTGGGCTGTCCGCGCTCGAAGCCCTGATGGCCTGAGCGGGCGCGCTCACACCCGACCCCTGCCAGACGACCTCCAACTCAACGCCCATCAGCCCCAGCAGCGAGCGCAACTGCGCCTCAACCGCCGCCGCGGCCTGCTCGCGGTACGCCCCGTCCTGCTCGTCAAAGACCCTCGCCGCGTGCTCCTGCGCGCGTGCCATCAACCCGGCCTGCCGGTCCGCGTTCATGGGGATCACATCGACAAGGCCGAGGATCCGCCCGGCCTGAATGTCGTAGGGCGTCAGGCTGGTGAGGCCCAGTTCGCTCGCCAGCGGCGGGAGCGTCAGGCGGATGCGCCGCGACGGCGAAAGCCCCATCCGCTGCCGTCGCTCATCGTGAAGGTCGGACAACTCCGCGATGTGTTCAGCGCCCACGCCCGACAGGTCCACGAAATACTGCTTGCGGAACTGGAAGATGATTGCCACCCGCGCTTGCGACAGGAGCAGCGGCGGCACCCACCCATCGCCGATCCCGCTCGTCGCCGTCGCGATCTCCTTAGCGCACACTTCCAGCGCAACCAGCCTGCCCACCGAGCGGACGCGCTCGGTGATGTGCTGGGTGACAACCCGGTCAAGGGTCTTGCCGTGCCGCTTGCCCCGCCACCACGCGCGGGCCCGCGCTGTCAGGACCACGCCCACGATACCCCCAAGGACCACCAGGATCAGGGCGACAGCGATATCCATGATGCGTCCTTCCGCAAGGTGGGCCCGCACTCCGTGCCGGGGGCAATGCTCAGGCCGTGCGGCGCACGGAAAGGCCTGCGAAACTTGTTCGGAATGACCCGCCCGAGATTTCACTCGCGCGTGGGGTGTTACGCCCCGTCCGCGCTCCCCTCGGCCCCTCGCACCACGGACGCGCTCACCACGTCGTAGCACGTTGCGAGCAGCCCAACAAGCGGGAACTTGGCCCCCGGCTGGCCGACCCAGGGCGTCGGCCCAAGGCGGCGCAGCAGCGGATGACTGACCTCCGGCGGCTTCAACGGCACCTCCAGCGACGCCAATGCCTCCTCACCCCGAGGCCCGGTGGACCAGAAATCATGCACCGATTCTTCCAGCGGGCGGTTCCAACGGCAGTCAGCATCCGCTACGCCCGGCACATGCTGGACGTACACCGGCACGCCGGCCCCGCCCGTGCGCACCGCGCCCGCGAGCGCCCGCTGCTGGCGCAGGCGCTCGAGCAGGTCCTGCCCGGCGAGTCCCCGCAGGGCAAAGACCAGCAGCGGCTCTCGCGTCAACTTCTCGGCGAACAGGAACATGGCGCAGCAGACATGCTTGCACCACGGTGTTCCACCACCATTACCGCCGCCTCCGTTCTCGGCACCGCCGCGGAACACCGGGCATGTACAAGATGTGGCGACGTCCGGCGCTTCCGCCGGGAAAAGCCTCAGCCCGAGGGGTGCAAAGAGGTCCTCAATGCTGCTGGGCAACTCGCCCGAGGCCAGACCGGCGCCGTAGCGTGCATGACCGGCCATCGCGCTGAGCACCTGCTCCCACTGCTCGTGCGTGAACACGGGCATCCGGACCTCAACGGTGTAGGCGCCCGGCATCCGGCCCTGGATGCGCGCGCCGATGATGCCGGGCCGGACCTCCAGCGAGCGCGCCTGCCCCAGACGCGCGTAATCCAGCCCCTCGGCGAGTTGCCCGCCCGGGGCGTTGTTCTCCGCGAGGCGCATCCAGCGTGCGGAGGCCCAGCCCCACGTCTCGCTGACCGCCGCGGCCACCGACGGATCGGACGCGGGCGCGACCTTGGCCTGCAGGCGCACCCCGCCAACAACCCGGCGCGGGTTGGCCGTGGGCTTGGGCGGGAGAACGGGACGGCGCTCCATCCGGCGCTGCGCGGGGACGGGGCGGGCCATCGGTGGGCGGAGCGGCTGGGTCTGTCTGGGGACCGGCGTCGAGGGCTTCCACGACGACTTGGGTGGGGTCGGTGG
>Ga0163152_10002207_pt1 | contig 28365 bp, 9 predicted proteins | sample OliLakLV19MP8IB2_FD_148635 | JGI IMG/M metagenome (GOLD analysis project Ga0163152, IMG submission 148635) | Freshwater microbial mat bacterial communities from Lake Vanda, McMurdo Dry Valleys, Antarctica - Oligotrophic Lake LV.19.MP8.IB-2 | ecosystem: Environmental > Aquatic > Freshwater > Lake...
GAATCACCGAGACCACGGTGCATGTCACCTACCGTCCGATTTTCCTCCGGGATGTCATTGCAGGCAGCGGCAGTGTGATCGGCGGCCCGATCCCCGACCTGGAGGTTTTTGTGTTGAATGAGTCCTTGGAAATAGTGGAGCAGGGTGCCGACGGTGAAATGTACGTGGGGGGAGCCGGGGTGGCGCGGGGTTATCTCAACCGCCCGGAACTTACTGCAGAACGTTTCATTTTAAGCCCGCTCGACGGCGGCAAGACCCGGCTTTATCGCACCGGTGACATGGCGCGCGTGCTTAAGGATGGCGATCTGGAATATCTGGGGAGGATGGATCATCAGGTCAAAATCCGCGGTTTCAGAATTGAACTGGGTGAAATCGAATCGGTGTTGAACCAGCATCCGTCATTGCGGGAATCAACGGTGACAGCCCATGTGTTTCCCGACAGCGAGAAGGCCCTGGTCGCTTATGTTGTCTCGCGTGGAAACGAGCGGCCTACCATCACCGATCTGAGGGAGTTTTTAAAAACGAAACTGCCTGATTACATGATCCCTGCCGTTTTTGTGTATCTCGCCCGGCTCCCGCTCACCACCAACGGGAAGGTGGATCGTGCGGCGTTTCCCAAACCGGGAAGGACACGTCCTGAACTGCGGGCGGCCTTCAGGCCTCCAAACTCGGGACCGGAGAAAACACTTTGTCAGATCTGGTCTGAGGTGCTGGACATCCAGCCGGTCGGGATGGATGACAACTTTTTCGAGCTGGGCGGGGACTCCATCCGCAGCCTGCAGATCCTGGCCCGGGCCGCTGAATCGGACATCTCGATTTCGGTCTCGGATATTTTCAGGGAGCAGACGATCGCAAACCTCCTGAGCCAGGTCGGGACTGAGACGTGGACGGGTCTGGACCCGGACCAGAAGCTTGAACCTTTTTGTCTTTTAAGTCCGCAAGACCGGGAAAAAGTGTCTCCGGCCCTGGAGGACGCATATTCCGCCGTCCGTTTGCAGACCGGCATGTTTTACCATGGTGAACTGCATCCTGAATCGGCTGTGTATCATGATGTTTTCAGCTACCGGATCGAGGCACCGTTCCAGGAGAAAAAAATCCGTGAGGCGCTCAAGATATTGTCCCAACGTCACACGATATTGCGGACTTCATTTGACCTGAACCTTTTTTCAGAACCGCTCCAGCTCGTCCACAGCTCCGTCCAGATTCCCTACATGGTTTACGATCTGCGCCACGAGAGCTCGGAAAAGCAGACGGAGGCGTTGATCGATTGTTTGGATCTTGAGAAGGCGCGGCCTTTTGACTGGCGCACGGCACCGCTGCTTCGTTTTCATTTCCACATTCGTTCGGAGCATTGTTTTCAACTCACTTACGGAAGCCATCATGCAATTCTGGATGGTTGGAGCCTGGCGGCGATGTTGACCGAGATCCTCCAGATTTACTCCTCGCTGCTCGATGAACGTCCGGTGGAAGCCTCTGTTTCCGTTGCTTATCGGGAATATGTGGCCCTTGAAAAAGAATCCCTGAATTCAGCCGCCGACCGGCACTATTGGAAGCAACAGATCCAGGGCTTCACGGCCACCCGGATGCCGAAGTGGCATGGCACGGAACCGATGGGGAAACCGGGCGAAGTTCTGGTCAAGCCGGTGCCCCTTTCCAGATCCGTTTCCGACTCCATCCGGACCCTCGCCTCGTCCCTTGGTGTCCCGTTGAAATCCGTGCTGCTCGCGGCGCATTTGAAGGTCCTCAGTTTTCTCAACAACCAGAGGGACGTCACCACCGGTTACGTGGCCAACGGACGTCCGGAAAAGAAGCATTCCGACAAAACCCTGGGGTTGTTCCTTAACACACTTCCGTTTCGGTGCAGGCTCCCCGCCGGAAGTTGGAGGGATCTTATTCGTGAAACGTTCAGCACAGAGCAGGATCTGCTGGCTCATCGCTGGTTTCCGCTGGCCGAAATACAACGCGAAACCGGCGGGAACGACCTTTTTGAAACCTCTTTCGACATGGTGCATTTTCATGTTTACGAGGCGGTGCTCCAGAAAGAATCGATCGCTTTCTGTGAGGAAAGATTTTTTGAATCAACCAACTTCACTTTTTTTGCATTCTTCCAGATCGATCCGGTGACATCACAGGTGACTTTGCGGTTCGATGTGGATGCGAGCCGTTTTTGTGATCCTCAACTGGCGGCCCTGGCCGGGTATTATCAGAAAGTTTTGGAGGAGATGACTTTGCGACCGGCCTCGAAACACGACGACCTTCAATTGTTATCGGGCGAAGAATACCAGAGGATTGTGCGCGATTGGAACGTGACCGATCACCTGGCTGTTCCTGACCTCTGCATTCACAATCTTTTTGAACAACAGTCCGGGCGGCTACCGCAAAAAACTGCGGTGCGCATCGGATCGAATTCGCTCGGCTATCGGGAGCTGAACGAGCGCAGCAATCAACTCGCTCACTTTCTAAGGTCCCAGGGCGCTGGCTCCGGATCGATGGTGGGAATCTGCCTGAACAGATCACCGGAAATGGTTGTGGCGATATTGGGTGTTTTGAAGGCGGGCTGTGCCTATGTTCCGCTTGATCCGGAGTATCCTGTAGATCGGCTGGATTTCATGGTCAGGGACGCTTCTATTCATCTGGTCGTTGCAAACGGAAACCGCGTCACCTTTGCCGCCTCAGAAACGGTTTTGGATCTGTCGGTAAGTTCCAGTGAACTGGCACAACAGCCAACGACAAATCCGGAGATCCCTTTGACGGACACAGACCTCGCCTATGTGATCTACACCTCCGGTTCCACGGGAAATCCGAAGGGTGTTTTGGTCTCGCACGGAAACCTCATGCATTCCACGGTGGCCCGTTTTCTTTATTACCGGGAACCGGTGGAAAGTTTTCTTCTTCTTTCCTCGTATGCCTTTGACAGTTCCGTGGCGGGAATTTTCTGGACACTTTCCCAGGGCGGAACCCTGTGCCTGCCCGAAGCCGCGCTGACCGACAGCGACGCAATTGTCCGGGCCCTTCAGGAAAATCAGGCGAGCCACCTGCTGGCCCTGCCATCTTTGTATTCCCTGATTTTGGAAACCAACGCTTCGCTTGAATCGTTGAAAACGGTCATCGTGGCGGGGGAGATTTGCCCGGTGGAACTGGTTGCCAAACATGCTTTGCGCCTCCCCGGAGTGGCGTTGTTTAACGAATACGGTCCGACCGAAGGGACTGTCTGGAGCTTGGTTTTCCGGTGTGATGCGGATCGAGACCAGGCGGTTGTGCCTATCGGCAAACCGATTCCAGGCGTCCAGGTTTATATCCTGAATGATCAGTTGCAGCCGGTTCCCGCGGGGGTCGAAGGCGAACTGTTCATCGGAGGTCGAGGTGTGGCTGCCGGTTATTTAAACCGCCCCGAATTAACGCAGGCAAAATTTCTGCCCAACCCATTCGATTCCAGCAAGGCGGGAAAACTCTACCGGACCGGGGACAAGGGCCGATATCTGCCTGACGGCAATATTGAGTTTTTGGGGCGTGTCGATTTTCAAGTGAAAATTCGCGGTTACAGGATCGAATTGCAGGAAATTGAATCTTTGTTACTACGACATCCTGCGGTGGTGGAAGCCGCGGTCATCGCCAGGGAAGACCGGCCTGGAAACAAAGCGCTGGCCGCCTATGTCGTCCTCCGTGAACCGGTTTCCGTTGAAGACCTCCAAAACCATCTCGGGTCAAAACTTCCGCGATGGATGGTGCCTCCTTCGATCATGCTTTTGGATGCGTTCCCAAAAACGGCCAACGGAAAACTGGATCGCGGCGCGCTTCCCGCACCAGACCATGGAGCCCGTACGGTTGTGGCTTATGCCGCACCTGAGACGGATGCTGAACGTGATCTGGTCCGGATCTGGGAGGACGTGCTGGCAAGGAAACCAATGGGGGTCAACGACAACTTTTTTGCAAACGGAGGTCATTCTCTGCTCGCGATGCAGGCTATTTCGAGAATCCGTCAGAAATTTGAATCGCATATCGCTCTGAAGCGGTTGTTTGAACATCCTACTCCGAGGCTTTTTGCCCGCCAGGTTGAGTCTGTGGAGGGTGATTCGCTTGAGCATCCGGACATTTCCCCCGCCGATCGTTCAAAATTTTTGCCCGCTTCGTTCTCGCAGGAAGCGCTCTGGTTCCTGCACAAACTTCATCCGGATATCGCCTCTTACAACCTCCCGTTTGCCATTCGGCTGGAGCACTGCGCGGTTGATACGGAAACCATCCGCCGCGCGGTCCTTTCTGTCGTTCATCGGCACGAATCTCTGAGAACGACGTTCGAGGAATGTACCGAAGGTGTCCGGCAGGTGATTCAAAAACCGGGTGGTATTGATTTTGATCTCCTAAACTTTGCGCCGATACCTGAGTCATCGCGGCAGGAAGCGATCAGCCGCTGGATCGAGGGGGAGATTTCATCTCCGTTCGATTTGGTCCGTGGTCCGCTGCTCAGGGTCAGGTTGTTGATCACCTCTCATGAAGAGAAAATTCTATTCCTGAATTTTCATCACATCATCACGGATGGCGTTTCGATCGGAATCCTTTTCCGTGAAATTTCGGCCCTGCTCTGCGGTGAGTTGACCGGGAAGCCGGCTTCATTTACTGCGTCCGGTTTGGAGTTTGCGGATTATGCGGTGTGGCAGAGGAAAAATCTTCAGGGCAAGCATCTGGAAAACCTGGTGCAATTCTGGCGTTCAAAACTCGCCGGTGCTCCGGAGTTGCTGGAACTTCCAACCGATCATCCCAGGCCGGTGATGCAGACATTCGGCGGGTGTTGTGAAAACCTCACGTTGACGGGAAGCTTGGTGGAACGTTTTGAACAGGTTACGAAAGAAAACGGGGCGACTTTGTTCATGGGCGCCCTGGCGCTTTTCCAGATTTTGCTTCATCGCCACGCATCCCAGGAGGATGTGGTGGTGGGGTGCCCCGTCGCCAACAGGACAAAAATTGAGACGGAGTCGATTGTCGGATTGTTCGCGAATGTGATCCCGATGCGGAGTCAGTTGAAGCCGGGCGAAACTTTTCAATCGTTCCTCAAACGTGTGGCGGCCAATGCCCTGGAGTGTTATGCCCACGAAGGGTTGCCCTTCGAAAAACTGGTTGAAGAACTCCGACTCGAGCGCAATCTCTCTTTCAACCCTGTTTTCCAGGCCGCATTTGCTTTTCACCAGGCACCAGTTCCGGTCCGGCAGGACGACATGATCATTGCGCCATGGGAAGTTGACAGCGTCACGGCAAAATTTGATCTCTCGCTTTATTTTATCGCCGAGAACGGAAGCTACCGATTGCGGATGGAATTTAATTCCGACTTGTTTGAACGTGCCACCATCGAGCGTTTTTTGAAACGTTTCGAAGTTTTGATGGGGTCCGTCTGCCGTGATGTGCGGACTGAAATTCACAATCTGGAGATGATTCCGGACGAGGAGGTCAACGAGCTGTTTCACACCTTGAATGCCACAAACAGGAGTTATGACCTGAACAAGGGCGTTGTCGCCTTGTTTTGTGATCAGGCACGCTTGCGCCCGGAAGCCATGGCGGTGTCGGACGCCGCCGCATCGGTCAGCTACGGTGGATTGGATGAGAAGTCAAACAGGGTGGCTGCAAGCTTGGAGGCGAGGGGTATTCGCAAAGGAGAGTTGGTCGCCGTCCGCATGGAGCGTTCGGTGGATTTTGTGATCTCGATCCTTGGAATTCTCAAGGCTGGTGCCGCCTATCTCCCTGTCGATTTCGAAACTCCGATGGAACGTCTCCGGCTCATGCTGGCACGATCCAAAGCGGTGTTGTTGATTTCCGGGCCGGGACGATTCACGGAAGTTCACGTCGAATTCCCCGTGCCTGTGGTCCAAGTGAACGAGTTGGTTGCTTTCAACAATGGGATTGAGCCATGTCAAAGTTCGGGTGAAGACCTGGCCTATGTGATCTTCACTTCTGGATCGACCGGTGAACCTAAGGGAGTGGCGATTCCGCACCGGGGATTGAGCAATCTTATTTTGTGGCATCTGGAAACTTACAAGGTCCTTGCGGATGATCGAGCCTCGCAACTGGCCAACTTGGCTTTTGACGCCGCTGTCTGGGAGATCTGGCCTTATCTTGCGACCGGGGCCAGCGTGCATTTCCCGCCCGAGTCACATCGAAGCGATCCCCGACTGCTGGCGCAATGGCTTCAGGAAGAAAAAATCAGCATCAGTTTCATGCCGACTCCGCTCGCGGAGGCTTTTCTTAATGAACCCGCGTCCGCTTCCAACGCCCTGCGTTTTCTTTTAACCGGCGGTGACAAACTGCAGAAAGTTCCCGGGCGGGAACTGCCTTTCACCCTGGTTAATCATTATGGACCGACTGAAAACAGCGTGGTTTCAACCTTTGCATTTATTAGGTGCGGAATTTCAGACCAGTCTCCGCCGATCGGCAGGCCGATCAGCAACGTCCGGGCTTATGTCTTGGATGACCATCAACGGGTTGTTCCCTTTGGAACAGCAGGGGAACTGCTTCTTGGCGGGGGCGGCTTGGCCTTGGGTTATGTCGGAGATTCCGTCCTGACTGCCGAAAAGTTCGTTCAAGTCCAGGGTCTTCCCGAAAAACGGCTCTATCGAACGGGAGACACCGTGCGTTATCGCAATGACGGGTCTTTGCAATTTCTGGGACGCCGGGACAACCAGGTGAAGATTCGCGGTTTCAGGATTGAAACCGGAGAGATTGAGGTGATCCTGGCAAACCATCCCGGTCTTGGGGGGGCGGTGGTGCAGGTGAAGAAAGGTCAAAACGACATCCCGCAGCTGGTTGCCTACGCTGTTCCCAGGCCGGGCGTCACGCTGACGGGGGCGTTGTTGACAGAGTTTCTGGCGAAACACCTCCCCGGGTACATGATTCCAGGTCACTTTGTTTTTCTCGAAGAATTTCCGCTCACCACGAACGGAAAGATAGACAGAAAAGCCCTTCCTGAACCTTCCGGTGAGACCTCCGGCAGTCTTTTTGTGGCGCCTGGAAGCCCAACAGAAAAACGCCTGGAAACCATCTGGTCCTCGGTGTTGAAACTCGACAGGATAGGTGTCACCGACAATTTTTTCACGTTGGGTGGGCACTCGCTTTTGGCCACCCAGGTCGTTTCCAGAATCCGCGATGCATTTGAAATCGTGATTCCACTCCGAAGGTTGTTTGAGAGACCAACCATTGCCGGGCTGGCGGCCATCATTGAGGAGTCTGCCGGTTTCAAACCGGCGCAGCATACCGGCTCACCGCCTGAATTGCATGCAGAACTTCTGGCCCAACTGGAAGGTTTGTCACCCGAACAACTGGAAGTATTGCTGGGCAAACCCGGTTGATTCAGAAAAGTGACCGGTGTCCGGCCTCCGGATTCAGCAAAAACAGTAACCTTCTTTAAGGGGTGGCTTGACCAGCCAAACATGCCCTGACCGGATTCCGCATCCTCACTCAGTTTGGTGTAATTATCTTGTCAAATCTACGCCTGTTTTTATCGCCAATGAATATCGATCCCGACAACCGATGACTAGAATCCATATCTTGAACGGCACCAAATCGTCTCCACGCGTCTTGCGTGGCTGTTCCGCTTTTATGTTCAGACCGCTTTTATGAGCACCATCGAGGATCGTCTCTCCACGCTGACGACTGAACAAAAGGCCGAGCTGCAGCGGACGCTGACCGCCAGGAAGCAGGCCGTCGCCGCATCTGATAAAATCTTGCTGCCGGAGGAGGCGACAATCAGCTTCGCCCAGGAGAGTTTATGGTTCCTTGACCAGCTCGCTCCTGAACGGTCCCTTTACAATATCCCCGTGGCTCTGAAGATTTCCGGATCCTTGAACATCCAGGCGTTGGAAAGGTCGTTCCAGTTGCTGGTGGACCGCCATCTGCCTCTGCGCACCGTGATTGGTGAAATCGAAGGCCAGCCGCATGGTTCTTTCCTAGATGCGCCCGTTTTCAAACTGCAGCGGAAGGATTTTACCGGTTGTTGGAACGGGGAGCTGGAGAAACATGTGCAATCGGCAATTTTGGCCGAAGCTGACCGGCCATTTAATCTTCAAACGGATTTAATGATCCGGGGCTCGTTGCTCCAATTGCCCGAGGAGAAGCAGATTCTCTTGATCACGGTGCATCACATCGCGGCGGATCAATGGTCGCTAAATGTGATATTTAGGGAACTTTCCGAGTTTTATCCGAAATTCTGCCGGAATGAAACCCCAGCATCCCCGCCGTTGAGCGTTACTTATCCGACACTTGCCCGCGAGCAGCGCCGACGGCTTGATGGGACACTATGGGATCAGCAGATCGGTTATTGGAAAAACCGGTTGCACGGTGTCGAAGACCTGCATTTTCCTGTCGAACATCCACGTCCAAAAATATCCAGCTACCGTGGTGCCAGGGTCACCTGCCCCGTTTCAAAGCGGGTGAGTGAAGCCATCAAGGATTTTGCCCGCGATCATGGTTCCACGGTTTACATGACCCTGCTCGCCGGTTTCAAAGGGCTGCTAGCCCGATACACCCAGTCTTCCGACATTATTATCGGTTCACCGATTGCAGGCCGGACTCGGACTGAATGGGAGGCGGTGGTGGGATTTTTCGTCAACACCGTCCCGCTTCGAACCCGGGTGGAGGCCGGGATGTCATTCAAGGAACTGTTGGCATCCGTTTCGCTCACGCTCCTTGAGGCGTTCGACTATCAGGATGTCCCGTTTGAAAAGTTGGTGGAGGAACTCAAGGTTCCGCGTGATACCGCCCGCAATCCCCTTTTTCAAATTGTGTTTCAATATCAACCCCCTGCGGGGATTCCGGTTTTTTCCGGGCTTGAGATTGAGATGATGGATACCACGACGAGCACCTCGAAATTTGATCTGAACTTTTGTCTGGTGGATCGCCAGCATGCGATGGTCGCGGAAATTGAATATGCCACCGACCTTTTTTCCGAGGGTTTTATCCGCCGCATGGCGGTCCATCTGGAGAATTTTCTTGAAGCCGCGGTGCGAGAGCCTGAAATGCCCCTGTCGAAACTCCCGCTGATCGGGGAGCAGGAACGGACTAAACTTTTGATCGACTGGAATCAGACACGCACGGAGTTTCCCCGGAAAAAAACGATCCACCAGATGGTTGCAGAAGCTTCGGCCCTGCATCCCGACCAAGTCGCAATCGAGTATGGGCTGGAGAAAGTGACCTGCCGGGAACTGGAGATTCTGTCCAACCGGGTGGCTTCTTCCTTGATGCGGGTGGGTGTGGCGCCGGGGGCCTTTGTGGGAGTCTGCGCCGAACGTTCTCCACAGATGGTGGCCGCTTGGCTGGGCATCCTGAAAGCGGGCGCCGCTTATGTTCCGTTGGATGCCGATTACCCGGTGGACCGGTTGAAGTTTATGGTCGAAGATTCCGGTGCGAAAGTCATTTTGGCATCTCGCCATTTGTGTGCCGCTATCGTCTCCTCCGGAGCGGAGATTCTGGAGCTGGAGCCGGTCCTTGAGAATTCCATGGGTGCGGTGGGGCAAACCCCTGATGTGAGCTCCATGAGTCCGGCGTATATGATCTATACCTCCGGTTCCACGGGCAAACCAAAGGGTGTGGTGGTTCCGCACCGCGCTGTTCTCAGGTTGCTGGTCAACACCAACTTTGTCCAGATCTCGTCCGCAGACCGGATGGCACAAATTTCCAACGCATCCTTTGACGCCATCACCTTCGAAGTCTGGGGGGCGTTGTTTGCGGGGGCGCGTTTGATCGGACTGCCCAAGGAAACCATTTTGGATCCGTTGGAATTTGCCGATGCGCTGCACCGGACCCGGATCAACACCATGTTCATCACGGTGGCGTTGTTTAACCAGGTGTCACAATCTGCCCCCCACGCGTTCCGGCATTGCAAGAATGTCCTGGTCGGAGGCGATGCGCTTGACCCCAGATCGATCCGTGAAATCCTGTTGCGCGGCAAACCGCAGCGTTTGCTCAACGGTTACGGGCCGACCGAATGCACCACTTTTGCCGCGTGGCATGAAATCCGCGATATCTCGATAAGCTCGGAATCAATTCCCATCGGGCGTCCCATTTCCAACACCCAGTTTTATGTCCTGGATCGCTCGATGGAACCGGTGCCGATCGGGCTGCCAGGCGAACTTTATCTAGGTGGCGAAGGTGTGGCCCTCGGTTATCACAACCGGCCGGAGCTGAATGCTGAAAAATTTGTGCCCAACCCGTTTGCATCCAGCACGCCGGGGTTGTTGTACCGGACGGGTGACCTGGTCCGGTATCAGCAGGATGGAGTTCTACAGTTTCTCGGGCGAATCGATCACCAAGTCAAAATCCGGGGGTTCAGAATCGAATTGGGGGAGATTGAATCCGCACTCCTTGAACGTTCTGATGTCCGTCAAGCGGTGGTGATGGCGCGTGAAGATCTGCCGGGAGGAAAATGTCTCGTGGCTTATGTCGTGGCCGCCAGCCAGAGCGCAAGGCCGGAAAACATTCGAGCGGATTTGAAGCTGGAACTGCCCGAATACATGGTGCCGGCACACATTGTTTTTCTGGAACAGTTGCCGCTGACACCCAACGGAAAAATCGACCGCCAAAAACTGGCCGCTCCGGAAGCAGCGGTTCTTTCTGAGGGATCTTTTGTCGCACCTCGGGGTGGATTGGAGAGGAAGCTTCAGGCGATCTTTCAAAAAGTTCTGGGAGTGGAAAAAGTTGGCGCACGGGACAACTTTTTTGATCTGGGCGGGCATTCTCTGCTCGCCGTCAAATTGTTCAGCGCCATCGAGAAGGAGCTGGGGAAAAAGCTTCCGGTGATGACCCTTTTCAAACACCCGACCGTTTCGGAACTCGCAGACATCATTCGCAGCGATGGTTTTCATCAGCCCGGTTCGGTGCTGGTGGAGATCCAGCCATACGGAGAAAACCCTCCAATATTCTGGCTGCACACCCTGGGCGGAGGGGGTGGGGGCGGGCTGTTCACCTATCGCAAACTGGCCGGGCTTCTTGGGCCAAATCAGCCATCATATGGGCTGGTGGCGCCTTCGGAGCCGTATAGCACGGTTGAGACCATGGCCGCCGGGTACATCGTGGCGCTCAAACAGATCCAGCCGGCCGGCCCCTATTTTCTCGGAGGATATTGTTTCGGAGGTGTTGTGGCTTATGAGATGGCGCGCCAGCTGGAAGAACAGGGGGAACAGCTCGGCCTGGTCGCATTGATCGATTGCCGTCCTCCGCATATCGGGCCCGCAAAGGGAAGTTTTGATCCCGAACTGCTGCTGCATGCGGTGAAAACCTTGCCCCATTTTTTTGATGAATTTCGAGATCATCCGGAGCAGATGATGGCGCGCATCCAGCGAAAAGGGCAGAACATGGGCAAACGCATCATGAACTTTTTTTCCGATTCCAAACCGGAGGTGCAGGGGGATGGGAGCGGTTTGAACGAGGTGATCGACATGTCCCAGTATCCCAAGGATTACAAACGTTTCGCCGAAATTCACTGGAACGCGCTGAGCCTTTATCACCCGAAAAGTTTTGGAGGCAGAGTTACTTTGTTTCGAACCACGACCTGTCATTTGTTCGAGCTGGAGCCAGAAGATTGCTGGGCTCGGCTGGCGCTTGGCGGGGTGGACGTCCGGTTGATCGAGGGGACTCACGAGAAAATCTTGGAGGAACCATGCGTTTCGATCCTGGCGGATCATCTGAAAAACATCCTGTCAGGATCAGCAAAACGGTCGGACACGCCAAACATTTCCTCATGAAGCTTCCGGCGGACGTTTTTCGCAAAACCACTTTATCCAAAAAGTTCAAACAAGATTTGTATGCTGGCGATGATTTCGGACAAGGGCTGGACACCAGGAATAGGTGATCCAACGGTGGTGGGCTGGCTGACCGTGGCGGTTTATTTTATCACGGCGGTTTGCTCCTTTAAACTCGCCCGGAACCAGCTTTTGCCAGGTGGATACGTTAAAAACATGCCGGATCTGGTTTTCTGGACAGTCGCCGCCTTATGTTTGTTTGTCCTTGGAATCAACAAACAGCTCGACTTGCAAACATGGTTCACAGAGCTGGGGCGTGATTTTTTCAAAAATCAGGGGTGGTATGAAAAACGACGTTCATTTCAGCTCTTTTTCATCATCGGTCTCGCCGTAATCGGGGTTGTGACTTCGATTTTTCTCTACATGCTCACCCGGCGTACTTTGAGAAAAAACTGGATTCCGCTTTGCGGGGGGCTGTTCCTGATACTTTTTGTCATCGCCAGGGCCTTCTCTTTTCATCATCTCGACGAAATGCTGGGGAAGAAAGTTGGTTTCTTGAAGATCAACTGGATCATGGAACTTTCCGGCCTTTTTTTGATCCTCTCCGGCGCAATTTCGCAGCTTTTGAGGCGTCCGCACGAGAAGCCGTTCCCGGTATCGGTTTCGGCGGCTGGACAGGCCAGGTAGAGACAGGCGTATGACGGCATCTCCTCGACAAAATCGCCGACGGAGAACGCGGAGAACGCGCGATGGCAGAACGCCGACTTGAACTCATGGCTGATCTCTAAAGCTGTTAAAGCCAAAATTGAAGGATAAATGACCTTGGTTTTTTGAAATGGCCTTTGGTAGGATCTCCTCCCAAAGAGTCCAGCCAAAACCAACATTATGCACTCGATATATCACTTTCGCGGGCGGTTTTTTCGCCAATTTTTTTCCACCTTAATTTTTACTCTTGGAGTTTCCGTTTGCGCAAAAGGAAGTCCCGGTCAGCTTGACCCGGTTTTTTTGCCGAGTGTCAACGGAGCGGTATATAGGGTCGCAGTACAACCTGATTTCAAGGTGGTTGTCGGAGGAGAATTTACTTTGGTCGAGGGACAGAAAGCGGTGCGAGTGGCGCGGTTTCTTTCCAACGGAAATTTGGATGCAACCTTCAACCCCGGAGGAGATGGATTCAACTCCACGGTTTCGGCTTTGGCACTTTCTTCAAATAACAAAATTTTCGTAGGAGGTTCGTTTACGCTGGCCAATGGAGTGGCTCGTGGCGGAATCGCCCGGGTGAACCAGGATGGAACCCTCGATCAGGGTTTTGCAGCGGGTGAAACTCTAGCTGGGGGATATGCCGTTCTCGCCGTGGCCCCGCTGCCGGATGGGGGCGCGATTGTGGGTGGAAACTTTCCGCAGTTTAATGGGCTCAACACGCACCCCTACGTTGCGAAATTGTTGAACGACGGCAGTCTCGACCCCAATTTCAAACCTACGATCGACGCTGCTGTTTATTCCGTAGTGGTCGATTCTCTTGGAGGCATCCTCATCGGGGGCAACTTTACAATAGTGAATGGACAACCGCGCGTCCGGCTTGCCCGGCTGAACCTGGATGGAACGTTAGATCCGGTTTTCAACCCTGGTGGTGGCGCAAATTCAACAGTGCGCACCATCGTTGAAACAGATGAGGGTCAGTTTCTCATTGGAGGTAGTTTTAGTCTGATCAACGGCGCTCCAGTTGCTTATCTTGCTCGAATTTCGCCCAATGGATTGCCCGATTTGACCTTTTCACCTGCGGTTAATTCTACCGTTTATGACTTGGTATTGCAGCAGGACGGCAGGGCGATCATCTGTGGAGATTTTACTTTGGTGCAGGGGATCGGACGAAATCGCATGGCGAGAATTCTGAATGACGGTGGACTCGATGCCACCTGGGATATTGGCAGCGGATTTGTCGGCCAGCTGTTTACCTTGGGAATGAAAACCGACGGGAAAGTTCTGGCAGGGGGAAATTTTAGCAGTTTCAACGGGGTGGCCCGGACCAACCTGGTAAGAATCATAAATACCAACGACGCGGCGGGCGGTGAAATAAGCTTTAGCCGGTCCGTTTATCAGGCTTCAGAAAACCAGGCTACTGTCGGAATCGAAGTGCTAAGAAGTGGCAACACGAGCGCCGCCGTTTCGGTAAATTATGCCACGAGCAGCGGAACTGCCAATGCCGGCGATTACACTCCCGCCACAGGCCAACTTTCCTTCCTCGCGGGTGAGACTAAGAAACTTTTCGCCGTGACCATCAAACAGGATGCCATTTTCGAAGTAGTTGAAACGGTGAATCTCACCCTGAGCAATCCCTCGGCCGGTGCCGTTCTCGGAATTTATCCCACCGCTCAAATGGTTATCGCGGACGATGATATTTCAAAAAGTCCGGGAAGTCTTGATGTCAACTTCGCAGGCTCAGTTTCGGGAGTTGGGGTTTACGATATGGCGACACAAACTGATGGCAAAACGGTGCTGACCGGGGATTTTAATGGAGTTCATGGCGTTGGTCGTATGAGAATCGCTCGCATCAATCTGGATGGCACTCTGGACCCTGGCTTCAATCCCTCGGCATGGCTGGACCTCGCGGGGTTTGATCTCGCTTTGCAAAACGATGGAAAAATTCTGGTGAGCGGCGTTTTTAATACTGTGAATGGAATCGGCCGTGGCGGGGTCGCCCGCTTGATGAGCGACGGAACATTGGATGGCAGTTTCAATCTGGGTGGCGCAGGTGCCGGAGGAGGATATTCCATTTATGCGGTGGGAGTTTTGCCTGGAGGAGAGATCGTGGTCGGAGGAAACTTTCCTAACTTCAACGGGGTTAACGGGCAGGGTTACCTCGTCAAGTTGTCGGCTCAAGGTGCTTTGGATACATCTTTCAAAGCCTTGCTCAATGGTAACGTCTACGCCATCACTGTCGATGACCTCGGAAAGATTCTGATTGGGGGCGACTTTACCCAGGCAGATGGTGTGCCCCGCACCAGGTTGGCGCGGTTGAATGCGGATGGCCATGTTGACACAAGTTTTGATCCTGCTGGCGGCCCAAACGCGACTGTGCGTAAAATATTAGTGGACGACGACGGCCATATTTTGATCGCAGGCATTTTCAATCAAGTCAACGGACTGTCGGCAGGTTACTTCGCGCGATTGAGTCCGAACGGGCTTCCAGACACCACGTTCCAGCCCGGCATAAATTCGTCGGTCTATTCCGCCGCACTTCAATCCGACGGAGGTATCATTGTTGGAGGCTTCTTTAGCCTGGTAAATGGGCTGGAAAAGAACCGCCTGGCCCGAATCTTGCCAGACGGCAGCCTGGATAAAACATTCGACACCGGCTCCGGGGTGACGGGCACTATCTATGCCGTCAGCTCTCTTCCTGACGGGAATGTGTTGGCGGGCGGGACCTTCACTTCCTTCAATGGTTTTAATCGCACAAATCTGGTGAAAGTAGTGGCAACCAATACTGCCGCCGGAGGTGAAATAAATTTCAGCCGCGCAATTTATCAAACTACCGAGGGTCAATCTCCGATTGGAATTGAGGTGAGGCGCACCGGCAACACCAATGCAACGGTTACGGTGAATTATTCCACTAGCAATGGCAGTGCCAATGCTGGGGATTACTCGGTGGCGTCCGGCGAGTTGACCTTTGTTGCGGGAGAAGTGAAAAAACTTTTTAAAATCACGATTAAACAAGACACCACTGTTGAACCTCAAGAATCGTTAAACCTGACTTTAAGCACCCCTGGCTCTGGAGCTGCGTTGGGGCCGCAGTCCGTTGCCACGTTGTTAATCAACGATGATGACCAGTCCAGTGGATTGGGCAGCCTGAATAATAGTTTCAAAGGATGGGTCGAGGGTGCCGGGGTTTATGCATTGAAAACCCTGCCTAACGGTAAAACCCTCGTTGCCGGAGATTTCACCGGCGTGAACGGTTTTGGCCGGTTACGGATAGCCCGGCTCAACATCAATGGAAGCGTAGATGATACATTTAACCCAAGCGCCTGGATGAATGCAGCCTCCCATTCTTTGAACATCCAAAACGATCAAAAAATCCTCATCAGCGGGACGTTCACAACTATAAACGGAGTTTTGATGGGTGGGATTGCCCGGCTCAATAGCAATGGAACCTTGGATCCTGGATTCACTTTGGAGGGAACAGGGGCAGGTTCGTATTCCGTCTTTGCAACCGCAATTTTGTCCGGTGGCGATATTCTTTTGGGCGGCAATTTTTTTCAATTTAACGGGCTGCTCAACCGCAACTATTTGGTCAAGCTTTTCAGCGATGGCAGTCTCGATACCTCCTTTAATCCGGGTGTCAACGGCTCAGTCTATTCCATTGCAGTGGATGAAAATGGAAAGTTTCTGATTGGGGGCGATTTTACCGGTGTCGATGGCCGGGTCAGAAACCGCTTGGCTCGTTTGACCGCTGACGGAAAGGTGGACGATACCTTCAATCCAGGCGGCGGGCCCAACGCAACGGTTCGCCAGATTGTTTTGGACGACGCAGGTAATATTTTAATTGGAGGATTTTTTAACCAAGTGAATGGTTCTTCCTCTGCACACCTGGCACGGCTTTCTCCCCAAGGTATCCCGGACCTGACTTTTTCCCCGGCGGTGAATCAACCTGTTTACGGAGTGGCGTTGCAGGCCGATGGCCGAATCGTGGTGGGAGGAAATTTCAACCAGGTTGGAAGTCAGGATAAAAACCGCCTTGTTCGATTACTCGATGACGGTTCGATAGATAAAACTTTCGACATTGGGAGCGGAATTGTCGGTTCGGTTTACTCGGTGGCTGTACGTCCGGACGGGAATGTTTTAGTGGGAGGAGCGTTCACCAGTTTCAACGGATTGCCGCAAACTAATCTTGTTCTGATTCAAGCCGCAAATTTGGCCTTGGGAGGTGAGATAAGTTTTTCTCAATCAATTTTTAGCGGAAAAGAAAATGCTGGCAATGTTCTGGTTCAATTGACTAGGACCGGCAACATCAACAATTCGGTGACCATCAATTACGCGACCAGCGACGGTACGGCCAGTTCAGCGGATTACGCGGCGGCCACGGGACAGATCACTTTTGCGCCAGGAGTGACCGAAGGCTCTTTCGCCGTTCCGTTGGTCAATGATCCAGAAGTGGAGAATGATGAGCTGATTAATTTAATACTCAGCAGTCCGACCGGCGGATCGGTTCTGGGCCCTAGGTCGACAGCTATGCTAAGGATCGAAAACGAAGATATTGTGAATGAGGTGGGAAGTTTAAATACAAGCTTTACAGCAGGGGCTAACGGACCCGTTTACGCAATAAAGATTCAAGACGACGGCAAAACCTTGTTGGCCGGCGAATTCTCCGGCGTCAATAATGTTGGACGGTTACGGATAGCCCGGGTCAATTCAGACGGATCCTTGGATCCCACATTCAGCCCAGGCGTCTGGCTGAGTGCTCCCGGCCTGGCCCTGGCACTTCAAGAGGACCGTAAAATCCTGGTCGGTGGCCAGTTCACGATTGTCAACGGTGTGGCCAATGCAGGTATCGCCCGGTTAAATCCCAATGGAACTGTGGACAACACGTTCGTGCCTGGTACAGGGGCTGGCGGGTATTCAGTCTATACCATTAGCGTTTTGCCGGATGGAGATTTTATCGTGGGCGGCAATTTTTACCAATTTAATGACTTGGCCGCGCACCGTTATTTGGTGAAGTTATTTAGTGATGGGACCGTGGACACTTCCTTCAAACCTGCGGTGAACAGTACCGTCTATTCCACCGCGGTTGATGATCAGGGAAGAATCCTCATTGGAGGAGATTTTACCGAGGTGGAGGGTCAACCGGTCTACCGTGTGGCCCGACTGACGGCGGATGGGCATCTCGACCCTGCTTTTAATGCCGGGACAGGACCAAACAGCACTGTGCGAGCTCTGTCGATTTTGCCAGATGGCTCGATTCTTGCCGGTGGATTTTTCAATGCAGTGAATTCCAAGCCGGTCAGTTACCTGGCACACTTTGCAGCAAACGGCACTTTGGATGAATCGTATCCGGGCAAGCCTGGCTCGCTGGTATATTCATTGTTCACTGACAATGCGCACATTCTCGTCGGAGGCTCGTTTAGCCAAATGAATGGAGTCGGCCGAACCAATTTCGCGCGGCTAAACCTTGATGGAAATCTGGATCCAAGTTTCCTATCAGGTTCGGGGGCCAACGGAATTGTCTACACCGCAACGGGAAATCCAACTGCAGTGCTGATTGGAGGGGCATTCACCCAGGTTGATGAAGTCAACCGAAACAACATCGCCCGACTACTTGGCGTAAAGTTCCCAACGGGTGTTAAGATCACTAAGTTCGAAATGCTCCCGCCGCTTCTTCAGGTCACCGCCACCAGTACCGCAGGTCAAACCCAAATCCTGCAAACCTCGGAGGATTTGGTTTTGTGGAAGTCGGTCGCAACCAATCAAGCGACCGGTCCCTCCATCCAGCTATCCACTCCGAAGAATCAGAAAACGAAATTATTCTTGCGCACCCTGGTTCAGTAAGTGGCAAGGCATGTTTTTCAAAAACGAAATGCGTCAACCAAAGTCGGTTGACGCATTTCGCGAAACAGGTGCTTTCAATCCACTGGCAAACCAGGGCTGTTTCAAGATCCCTGACTTCTCCCTCTCTTCAATCGGATGGAGGAGAGTGTCGGGGAGAGTAGGCGCGTTTTTGTTGGTTCCCCCTCTCCTCGGTCCTCTCCCCCGCGAGGCACGCGCGTGAGAGGATGGGGATCTTGAAACAGCCCTGCGAGCAAACGACCGAAACCAATTTGTTTTGGGATCGCAAGATCAGTCTCGAATGCAATTCTTGCAGTTTCCAACTCCTTGATTCCCCTTTGTTCCCATGGTTTGCTTCTATAAGTTTGAGTTGTTTGCTTCAGCAGAGCGTCAGCTCCAAATAATATCGTCCTTTGCTTTGAAATTATCGCTCAAAATAAACCATGAAAAATAACGATCTTTGTCTTGTTGTTCCAAAGATTCTGCCGACGCTCGATCCTGATTTTCGCCCTGCGGTGCTGGCCAATCAATTTTTTCGGACTCAGGTCAGGGCAACGGGACGGGCAGTGCCAGTCACCCTAGCCCTGGAGCAGGCGGACGGATCGGTATTCCATTTCAAGACTGAAATATTTTCTGAGACTGACCCTCATTCAGCGGGAAATTTCATATATATCGAGAGATTGATCAAATTCCTGCTCTGGTCGCGTGGGGGATTTAGGATTCACTTTTTTGGACCAGAAAAACTTGCGGACGAACTACAGCAATATTTTCGAAACACGGCCACGGGGAAATTCGACGCGAACATCATGGGCGCACGAATTTATGAACGGCCATTTGAGTTGGTGTGCACCAAAAATATCCCAGCCGAACGGGGAAGCAGCACACCTTTGGGAAGGCATTTGGACGGTTGCCGCATCGGATTTGATCTGGGCGGCAGCGACCGGAAAGCTGCCGCTGTAGTGGATGGAAAAGTGGTGTTCAGCGAGGAAATTGTCTGGGACCCGGTGATCCAGACCGACCCGCAATGGCATTTTGACGAAATCATGGATTCCTTGAAACGGGCGGCGCGACATCTTCCACGCGTGGATGCCATCGGCGGGAGCGCCGCCGGGGCTTATGTCAACAACCGGGTGAAGGTGGCATCCCTTTTTCGCGGGGTGCCTCCTGATCTTTTCGAGAGCCGGATCAAAAATCTCTTTTTGGAAATCCAAAAGGTATGGGGAGGTATTCCCTTTGAAGTGGTAAATGACGGCGAGGTCACGGCACTGGCCGGATCAATGGCCATCGGGCGGAACGGAGTGCTCGGAATTGCCATGGGAACCAGTCAGGCCGGAGGTTTTGTGAATTCCGAGGGTAACATCACCTCGTGGCTAAACGAATTGGCCTTTGTTCCGGTGGACTATCAGCCCGGGGCACCTGTTGATGAGTGGTCGGGCGATTACGGCTGTGGGGTCCAGTATTTTTCGCAGCAATGTGTCGGACGCCTTCTTCCTGTTGCTGGAATTGATGCGGAGCCCGGTCTGCCCCTGCCAAAAAAACTAAAATTGGTTCAAAGCTTGATGAAGCAAAATGATCTGCGGGCGGCCAGGATTTACCAGACCATCGGAACTTATCTCGGCTATGCCATCGCTCATTACGCAGATTTTTATGACTTCAAAAATGTTTTGATCCTGGGACGGGTCACGACTGGCGAGGGCGGAGATCTAATTTTACAGGGAGCTCGGCAAGTTCTTAGTCTCGAATTCCCGGCCCTCTATCGCCAGATAAGTTTTCATATTCCCGATGAGAAAGACAAACGGCATGGACAGGCCGTTGCCGCAGCCAGTCTTCCTAAACTCGATTAGATTTAAAGTCGTTGTGGTAGGAGTTGTTCCGCTGCGAGAACTTCCGCCCGGAGATCGGACGGAGGACAATCAATCTTCCAGCCCCAACGGGGCTGCGGTCGTTACCAACCCAGTTCACGGCGGCTCAACGAGAAGGACAAACGGCTCGAAGTGAACGTGCGCAAGGGGTCGCGTACGCAAGGGGTCTGTTCTTGGTAATTTGCTTTTGATTTTGCCTCCGTCTTCTTTCGTTTCTCCCAGTAAAGCAAGTGCGTTAATAGGTGGCTGGCGGTGCCCATTCGCAGTCGTTCCACTATCCAGCGATGCGTCATCGTCGTTTCCGCTCGCAATCGCCTCGCAATCGCGATCTTTCCAAAATCGCTTTTGCGCTTGGCTTCCAACGTTTTTTCATTCCATTTCAATTTCCCCATTTCCTCTCGCGTAATCCGCTCCGCTTTCGCCACCGCGCTTTCCTTTCTCTCAACCAGTGAACGTTGACAAGAATTCCGGCAGCACCAGTGTGCCGCGGTGCAAGTATAGGCGCCGGACTGATCTACCTGCCTCAATCTTTTAGCTTTTCCGCTACGGCTCATTTCACCAGCTCCATGAGTTTGGCGTAGCTATCCACGACGTCGTATTTCACCTGGTCGGAGGTGATCTTGGTGAAGAATTTTCGGGCACAATCGATTTTGCATTCCTCGATTTTGCGCAATGTCATTGTCGACAGGTCACCCTTCGTTTCGGCGATGAAGTAAACGTGTTTTACCTCGCCCTGTTTGAAGGCAATTGCCCAGTCAGGATTGTATGTGCCGACTGGCGTCGGGATGAAAAAGCTTCTCGGGAGCTTGGCGTAAACAACCACTTCGGTGCCGGAATCGAGATCCTTGACGAACGCACGCTCGTTCTTGGAATCGGTGAAGACGTAGTCGTATATATGTCGGTCGGTTTTGACGGCCTTACTAAAATCTTCCTTGGGCTTTTCCTGAGTGAAAATTTCAAGCGTATGTGCGTCCTCCACTGGGTCATAGGCAAGGTGCTCGACGATGACTGTCGCCTTCTGCTCGTTGACGATTCGGCTTGTTTTCAGGATGAAGTCCTCGGGATTCACCTTGTATTGCGAGAACACCGCGATGTTCATGCCCTGGAGGATGCTGCTGATGGTGCTACGGGTCAGTTGGGTGTCCTCGGCAATCTTGCCGATCAGATCGTATTTCACCGCAGACTGGACGGACGCCCTGAGCGAACCCGTGTCTGTCTCTTCAAGCCGGAATGCTTCGCCTTGCTTCAAGGCTTCGGCAGTCGCGCTCTCGGTCTGTTCGCCGCGCTGGATGGTGTATTGGAGCGGGCTGACCTTCAGTTCCTTTTCGAGGGCCGAGACGCATTTCTTCACCAGCTCGGGGGTCTCGAAGTGAACCGTGTAGGCGGCTTTGCGGTTGATGCGGTTCCAAAGGTCCTGAAATTCCTTCTTGTGGAAGTTCGCATTGAGCGGATTGACCTTCGCTTTGCGTTCGTCGTCGATGTCCGGGAGTTGGCCCGCACTGAACACGGTGTCGATGAGCTGGAAAATCTGCTCGGCGTGCGGCGCGAGTTCTGGGGGCAATGCGACTAGCTTCCCTTCCTTTTTGGCCTCGTGATAATCGACGGTGACCTGGTCGCTGGCGTCGGTGTAATCGTTTTTCACGAGGTAACGCTCGATCAACTTCGCGATCTGCGGCGTGACCGCCACATCGCCGTTGGGTGTCTTGAGCACCTTGCCGGTGAAATAGGCTTCGTCCGCCTTGCGCGGACGGGCGGAGAGCGACGCGCTGATGTCCTTTTGCAGAGCGGAGACGAAATTCTTGTAGCTCTCGCTGGCGACAACGGTGAGCACGTTGACCTGATGGACAGTGGCTGGGTTGTCCATACGGTCACCATTCTGGTTGACCGACAGACGGAGCCCGCGTCCGACTTCCTGCCGCCGGGAAATGGTGTTGTCGCTGTGCTTGAGAGTGCAGATTACGAAGACGTTCGGATTGTCCCAGCCTTCACGCAACGCAGAGTGAGAGAAGATGAAACGCACCGGTTCCTCGAAAGAGAGCAGCCGCTCCTTGTCCTTCAGGATCAGGTCGTAGGCATCCACGTCGTCCGTCTCCCCGGCTGATTCGCCGCGCGCTTTTGCCTCCGGGTTGACCAATCGCTTGGTTTTCTTGTCGATGGAGAAGTAGCCGTTGTGGGTCTTCGTGGGTGGAATCCCCTTGAGGTAACGGTTGTAGGGCGTTTCCTCTAGCGTCAGAACCTCGTTCAGTTGTGCGACGTATTCTTCTTCAAAGATTCGAGCGTATTCACCGGACTCCTCGCCCGCGTCATTGTAGCAGCGATACTTCGCGACTTCGTCGATGAAGAACAAAGACAGGACCTTGATGCCCTGGTGGAAGAGCACCTGCTCCTTGTCGAAGTGGGCTTTGACCGCTTCGCGAATCTGGATGCGCCGCAGGGCCGCTTCGTTCACGTCGCCGGTGGCCTCCCCGGAGTGGAGCACCACTCCGTTCGTGAAGCTGACGGTGTTGTCGAGCGCGTTGATGTCCGAGACGACGAAGCCTCGGTATTGCTCCAGACCATCCGAAAGGTCGAAGAGGTTGTCGTTCTTGCCGAGTTTGCGGAGGACCCTCTTGATGCCGCTGACTTGCTGAATTTCCAACTCTGCTCGGGCCTCCGGCGGCTTGCTGATCGAGATGTTGATGGATTCCAGATAAAGGTAAGCGTTCGTTCCCGCGAGCCCTCGCACCGTGATACCGCGCACGGCGATTTTCTTCACCAGCTTCTGGTTGTAGGCGTCCAGTGCGTCGAGGCGGTAAATCTTGGTGTGCTCCTGCTTGTGCGTGGCGGAGTAGCGGAGAATCATCAATGGCGTGAACTCCTTCAGGGAGTCCATTGTCTTGGCTCCTTCCATCTTTTGCGGTTCGTCGAGAATCACGATGGGCCGGTTACGGGAGATGACGTCGATGGGACGACGGGACTGAAAGTCGTCCAGCTCTTCGTAAATCCGGCGGGCGTCTTGGCCTCGGGCATTGAAAGCCTGCACGTTGATAACCATCACGTTGATGCCAGCGTCCGAAGAGAAGCTCTCCAGATTGTGGAGCTGCTTCGAGTTGTAGATGAAGAAGCGGGCACGCTTGCCGTATTGCTCCAGAAAATGCTCGGCGGTGATTTCTAGGGATTTGTGGACACCCTCTCGGATGGCGATGCTGGGAACGACGACGATGAACTTGCACCAGCCGTAGCGCTTGTTCAGCTCGAACATCGACTTGATGTAGCAGTAGGTCTTGCCCGTGCCCGTCTCCATCTCGACATCGAGATTGATGTCGCAACCGGCGGACGACTTGAGTGCAGTGGACAGCGGCAGGTTCTGGCGAAGCTGAACGGCGTGGACGTTGCTGAGGACCTGTGCGAGCGGGATGGCGAGGTCACTGTTCTTGAATCCAGATTCATCGATGCCGAGCAGGACCTGGCTGTCCCCGCGGCCGGGGTCGATGCGGTAGGAGACTCCGACGCTCTTCGGCTGGCCGTGGAGGCAGTCGGCCACGGCCTCCACGGCGTGGGTCTGGTAGGCTTGCTGTTTGAATTTGAGTTTCATCAGGGAACTCGACTCAAAGTCGGGGCTTTTAATCGTTTCATTCTTAATTTGCAGGTCGCGAAATCACCTTGGAGCGCCGACTGACACCACAGGTTGTGCATGCTTCAGGATGGGGGCACAATGGGTGGTGTTGATGCGGGTGTTTCATTCTTTTTTATTCTTTTTTATTCTTTTTCTTTTCGTTCAGTCAGCCGCCAGCGGGGGACTTTGCGGGGGCCTGTGTTCACTATTTCACCCTCCTTGCGCATGGTGGAGAGCAAGTTGCCGATTTTCGTTTCCTTCTGGGAAACCCTCAGAGCATCGCTCAATTTGTCCATCAACAAGTCGCCCAAGTCTGCCCGGCTGGCTTCTCCGAACTTCTCCAGATACTCCGTCACCAGTTTGCGGTAGTATTTGTCATCCAGTGCCCTGGTCTTGATGTAGGCCGCACGGGTTTCAGACACGCTCGCAATCGCCGCGGACACATGGAAATTCGGCTTCCGCCCCTCGATCAACCCCGCCCTTTTCAGGTGCTTCACCGTCTCGTCATCCAATGGAAGTCGTTTTTGCACTCGGTCAAGCGCCAGCACATCCATGAGTCCAAGATCGGTTTTCTGGATCAGCGCCCTGCTGTAAGCCGGGTCCACCACCCGGCCATGCAGGGTCATCTTCACAACCTGCGGATTGCTTAAGTCGTAATCCGGCAGGGGAAAGAACCGCCTTGCCTGCCCGATGTACATCTCGTGGATACCATACCCCATGGTGTCGATCATGCTTAATTCTGCCATGGCCTGCGCGAGAAACGGGCTCCGGTACCGGCGGGGTGTCTTGTGTCCGGCCAGATAGTCCGCCGGTTTCCCTTCGAAAAACGCCCCCTCATTCTCAAACGTCAATTGATCCGGTTTCTCCGTGACAAGGATTCGGCCGTTGCGCTGGTAATCTTGGTGCGCGATGCAGTTGTGCAGCGCTTCCAGCACGATCTTTTGATCATACTTTGAGACTTCCACCGCCAGCAGCTCGTCCTCCGGAAGAATGCGCATCTGGACATTTCGGATCTTTTGGTAAAGCGCGGTCGTATTCAGAAGAAACGGCGGGCCAAAATGCTCGTAAGCCTTCTCAGCCCCTTCCAGTCGCCAGGTCATCTGGGCCGGGTGCGGTGACAGCAAGTGGGCGGCTTCGGCCCTGCCCAGCAGCAGGATCGCCGTGCGCGTCATTTTTCCATCCACCGACAGTCGTGCCCGGTCCAGGAACACGGCTTCGCTCCATCCTTTAACTTCGTCCTCCCGGAAACGGTTCGCGTATTTCAAGGCAAAGCCATCACGGGCCCTTGCCAGTGCCGCCGGGTCCAGATGCGTCAGCCTGGCTTCTTCCACCACCCGGGCGCTCCAGTCCGTGGCTCGTGTTTGCTCCCGGATGGCATCCAGCTTGTCCAGACCGAGGGAGGTCAGGCTCTCCCCGGCGCGGGCATAGTAATGGCCTTTCCACGCAATCGGGATGCCCAGCGGCGCCGCTGGTATCTCGAACAGGATCACCCGCCCCTGCGGTGTCTCCAGGACATGAATGTCACGAAACGTCACGCCCGGTTCCGTGTCGCTGGCGACCTGTTGCTTCAGCCCGTTGAGCCGGGCGGCGTCAGTCCGATACTCGCTGCCTGCCACGGTGTGGCTGCGGTTCTCCACGCCGAAGACCAGCCAGCCTCGATCGTGATTCCGTAGATTGGCTTCATTGGAAAGCGCGGAGAAATACTTCCCGATTTCCGAGGTCGAATAGGAGTCCCCCACGTTTTTGAACTCCACGGTCTCGTTCTCCCAACCGGCGATCAGTTGGGGCAGAATCGCGCTCAGTTCTTCTGGTTTCATGGCTTAGAGCGACTTGATTTCCGTGGTGGGGGACAGGAGCTTGAAGATTTGCTCCACGTTGATTTTCACGCTGTCGCTCCCGTAGCTGCTATCGCGAAAGACGGCCCGTAGAGGCTTGCGCTTAGCCAGTTCCTTGACCAGTTCCTCGCTGATGGCGACATCGAAGCAGGCCGCGAGCGCGTCGCCGTCCACGAAGAACACCGTTTTGCCGGCGATGGTTTCCTTGGCGATGGGCAACGCCAAATCCACGCCCCAATCCACCAACACTTGGAACAGCAAGTCTTCCGGTGTGCGGGCTTCCTTGATGTTATCGGCGTGGGCGACGAGGTCAGACTGTTTGACCGTGTCAGGAGCGTAATACACGTCCTTCATGTTCGACGCATCCACCTTCAGAACGCGGAAGCCAATGTCGAGATTGGGAGCGGTCGTGCCGTGCGCCTCGCGAATCTTCAGTCCTGAGCGTCGGATTCGTTCTTTGGCAATTTCAGCAATGGTTGAGAAACCCTGTTTGAATTCTTCAGATTCGGCCTTTGTTTTCTCAGGAAGCTGCACGCAAATGAAAGGAAGGACTGTTCTTGTTTCAGCAGCCAATTCCATAGCGGCATGTCCCGTGCTCCCTGAACCTGCAAAGAAATCAAGCGTGACCTCGCCACTCCTTACGCAGCAAATAGTCATCAAGAACTTTATGAGCGCCGCCGGCTTTGGGAAATCGAAGGGAATCTTCAATTCTTTCAATTCCGCAGAGCTGTGACGGCTTTCAAATTTCTCCAAGATGTTTCCTGGTAGCTGCCCGTCCTCAAGCCGGTCGTTGAGCCAAATCTTGTAATAGAGGTTCCATTCCGCTGGAGAGCCATCAGGTTTGATGAGTGAGGTTCTATCGCTCTTGAGGAACTCGATGTTATTGTTGCGTTTCTCTTCGGCATATCTGGAATATGTCCATCGCCAAACGCCGTCGCCATCATTCGGCGTGACTTGGGCACCATCTTTGACGGATGATGGAAACGATTTCCCCGGAGGGATTACAAAACTCCCGTCTGGACACTCGATGTAGAATCGCTGATTTGCTCTCTTTTCAAGCATTGCCTGATACAGCCCCATCGAACGATACTTCTCTCCTTTTCGGGGTCCACTGTCCGCGGTTTTGGTGTATACCTGTTCAACAAGATTGGTGCTTATCTCCTCCCTGAATGGATTGAGATCTGTGATGCTTTTCGCGTAGGCAACGATGTAATCAACGCATGGAGAAAAGTGTGTGCCTTTCTGTCCTCCTCTCTTCATGACACGAGAACATATCGTTACGAAGTTCTCGCCGCCAAATATCTCGTCGCACAAGCTCAGCGAGTTCCCAAGCTCTTCTTGTCCGATCGAAAGGAAGATAATGCCGTTGTCGCTCAGAAGATTGCGCGCGAGCTTCAACCGTGGGTAGAGCATTTTCAGCCAATCGGAGTGAAAGCGCCCGTTGGATTCCGTGTTGGCAACAAGTCGCTGTCCGGAATCATCCTTTTGATTTGATCGAAGCTTGTATGCTTCGGCGCTCTCCGAGAAATCATCCTTATAAATGAAGTCGTTCCCAGTGTTGTAGGGTGGATCGATGTAGATCATTTTCACCCTGCTCAAGTATGTCTCTTGAAGCAACTTAAGAGCGTCAAGGTTGTCCCCTTCAATGAAGAGATTCTTGGTGGTATCGAAGCTCACGCTCTCTGCACGGCATGGACGAAGCGTCTTGGCAATGGGCGCATTCGAAGCCAGCAGCGCCTCGCGCTTGCCTGGCCAGTCGAGGTGGTAGCGCTCACGTGGCCCTTCAACAATGGAGGTGGACAGTTCTTGGCGTAGCTGGTCGAAATCAATCGCTTTGGTGGGTTTTCCATTCGCGTTTTTGGCTTCGACCACGCAATTCGGAAACAGGCTGGCAAGCTTCTGGATATTCTCTGCGGTAAAGTCGGGCGTGTGACACTTCAGCTTTTCCATAATTCTTTCGGTCAGGAGGCAACCATTTGTTTGAGCTGCGTTTTGGCCGCGCGAATCGCGGCATTGATTTCGACTTTGTGGTTGAATTGACATTCCCGGCGCAACCGGGCTTCGAGGTCGTGGCACTCCCGTTCCTTCGCCCGGAGTTGAACCGCACGCTCAACCAGTTTTGCCAACGACTCGCTCGGACGGCGAGCCAGCGGGATTACGTGACGCAGCATTTCTTCGTAGAGCGCGGCGAGATCCAAGACCACCGGCAGGACCGGTAGAGGCTCGGCAGTGAGTTGCCAATCGGTAGTGAAGTAAGCCTCGATGACGTTCTTCGATGCATCCGCCTCGCTGGGCCGTTTGTAGGCCGCACTGAACCGGACGCGATTGCCGAAGGTGAGTTGGTAAACGATGGGCGACGGAACGGCTTTGTCGATGGTGTGCAGCACCTCGTCCCCCAGTTCCTCAGTCTTGAGCGCAATTTCGAACACCTGGATTTCATGAATGCCGTGCCGGGCTGGCAGGTTCACGGTCTCCGGGGCGAGCTTGTATTTCCAGACGATGTCCTGAATCCCAGCAACGAAGCGGTCCTTGACCGCGCGCGTCGGCTTGGCGAACGCGTAGATCTTGCTCTTGGGGAGCAAGCGGTTGAACTCGGCTTGTTTTGGAAATTGGAACATGCGGTTTTTCAGTGAGCCGCCTCCTGGACAACAAGGAAGGCAACCAGCTCGAAGTCTTCCAGCCCCTTGACGGTGTTCAACAAGGCCGTGGTGCGCGCGCCAGTGAACAGGCTGTCGATGTCTTTCTCCTCCTTCAAGTCCACCATGGAGCGGATGCCTTTTTGAAGGAGCGCCGAATACGCGTCCATCTTGCGGCCGTCGGGA
>Ga0163152_10002208_pt1 | contig 28362 bp, 27 predicted proteins | sample OliLakLV19MP8IB2_FD_148635 | JGI IMG/M metagenome (GOLD analysis project Ga0163152, IMG submission 148635) | Freshwater microbial mat bacterial communities from Lake Vanda, McMurdo Dry Valleys, Antarctica - Oligotrophic Lake LV.19.MP8.IB-2 | ecosystem: Environmental > Aquatic > Freshwater >...
GCCGAAGACATGTCGGCGGACCGGCTGGCAATGCACTTTCACGACACGCGCGGCACGGCGCTGACGAACGTGATGGCCGCACTCGAGCGGGGAATCACAATCTTCGACGCGTCGGCCGGCGGGCTCGGCGGCTGCCCCTTTGCGCCCGGCGCCACCGGAAACCTGGCCACCGAGGACCTCGTCTATTTCCTCGACGGCATGGGGATCGAAACGGGTGTCGATCTTCGGAAGGTCTGCGCGGCCTCCAACGCGCTGCGGGCGGCGGCCGCGGTGAAACAACCCTCGCGGGTGCTCGAAGCGATGAATGCCACCGAACGCGATGGCTGATCGGGACGACCCGCCCACCTGGTCCCGCCCCGAACTCCTCGCGCTTCTCCTCCTGCCGCTGATCAAACTGGCCATTCACCTCTGGGTGGGAACCGGCTGGGGCTGGTTTCGCGATGAGCTTTATTACATGGCCTGCGCCGACCGGCTCGACTGGGGATATGTCGATCACCCACCGCTGTCGATCGCCCTGCTGGCCGGGTGGCGTGCCGTCTTCGGCTCTTCGCTTGAGGCGGTGCGGGCAATTCCAGCCGTCGCAGGGGCGATGCTTGTCCTGTTCACGGGCCTCCTGACTCGCCGGCTCGGCGGCGGCTCCTATGCGATGGTTCTGGCGATGCTGGCGATCATCGTCTCGCCGATGCATTTTGGCCTGAATCACTTCATGTCGATGAATGCGATCGAGCTGGTCTTCTGGGCGGGGGCGGCGCTCCTGGTCATCGGGCTGCTCGAGCGTCCGACGACCGTGCGATGGCTGGCGCTGGGTGTCGTCATCGGCCTTGGCCTGCTCAACAAGTACAGCATGAGCTGGTTTGCCGGCGGGTTGGCCGTTGGATTGGTGATGACGCCGCATCGGCGCCAGATCCTGACACGCGGCCCCTGGCTGGCGGCGCTGGCGGCGGGGGTGATGCCGATTCCCCACCTGCTCTGGCAGATCGCGCACGACTGGCCGACCCGCGAGTTCATGCACAACGCCGCGACGATGAAAATGGTCGAAACGCCGACGCTGGACTTCCTCGGCCAGCAGATTCTCAGCCACAATCCGTTCCTTGCACCGCTCTGGATGGCCGGCCTGTTCTGGCTCCTGTTCGCGCCCTCCTCCCGGCGCTGGGCCCCGCTGGCCTGGATCTATCTGGCCACGCTCGTGCTTCTGCTGATCAGCGGTCGAAGTCGACCCAACTACCTGACGCCCGCCTACCCGCCACTCTTCGCGGCGGGGGCTGTGGCATTCTGCGCCGGCATCAGCAAGCTGGCCGAACGAAATACAGGACGACTTCCCCAGATTCTCAGCGGTGCCGCTATCCTCTTCGTCGTGGCAACGGGGTTCCTGCTCGCGCCGCTGGCCCTGCCGATCTTGTCGGTCGATGATCAGGTGCGCTACGCCGCCCGCCTCGGCATTGCCCCTCGAACCAGCGAGCGCACGAGAGTTCGTCGCCTCTCCCAGCACTTCGCCGACCAGGTCGGCTGGCAGGCCATGGTGTCCGAAGTAGCCCGTGCCTGGAACACGCTGGCGCCCGAAGATCGCGCCCGCGCCGCGATTTACACCTCCAACTACGGCCAGGCAGGTGCCATCCAGGTTCTGGGCCCGGCCCACGGGCTGCCCCGGCCCATCTGCGGCCACAACAACTACTGGCTCTGGGGGCCGGGCGATTGGTCCGGGGAGGTGCTGGTTCTCTATGGAGACAGTCGTGAGGAGGCCGAATCGGCCTTCGAGGATGTTACGGAAATCGGCCGCGTCCACTGCCCGGATTGCATGCCTTACGAGGATGACAATCCGATTCTCCTCTGCCGCAGGCCAAAGTGGGGCGTGGTGGAGCTGTGGCCTCTGACGAAGGAGTATCAGTAGTCAGCCGAGCCCGGGGAGACGGGGAGCCTGAAGGCGCCATGCTAGACTGACTCCTTCAGGAGGAATCATCCTCATCACCGGAGGTCCGCCATGCGTACTCATCCAATGCTACTCCTGCCATTCGCCTTCCTCGCCCTCACCCCTCTCGCCACGTCCGCGGCTCCACCCGTCTACATCACACAGTGGGGAACCAGCGGCAGCGGGAACGGCCAGCTCAACCTGCCGTACGGTCTGGCGCTGGACGCCGCCAGCAATGTGTACGTGGTGGATGCGGGAAATAATCGCATCGAGGTCTTCACGAGTACTGGCGGCTACGTGAACCAGTGGGGTACGTTTGGATCCGCATCCGGCCAGATGATCGTGCCACTCGGCGCGGCCATGGATGGCTCCGGAAACATTTTCGTATCGGATCACAGCAACAATAGGATTCAGAAATTTACGACCGCCGGCGCCTACCTGACGAGTTGGGGTGCATTTGGCAACACCGCCGGCCTTTTCAATTATCCAGATGGCGTGGCCGTTGACGCGAGCGGCGATGTCTACGTGACCGATGCGCTGAATAATCGCGTTCAGAAATTCACGAGCACGGGCACCTACCTGACGGAATGGGGATCGCTCGGCACCGGCAATGGCCAGTTCGACTTTCCGACCGGCGTGGCGGTGGATGCCGGCGGCAATGTCTACGTGGCCGACCCCAACAACAATCGCATCCAGAAATTCACCGGTACCGGCACTTACCTGGCGCAATTTGGCGGATTCGGCGCCGGCAATGGTCAGCTTCAGTTTCCATACGATGTCACCGTGGCTCCGGACGGCAATGTCTACGTGGCCGACTCAGCCAACAATCGCATTCAGATTTTCACGCCGGCCGGTGCCTATCTTGACCAATGGGGGACGATCGGCGGCGGCAACGGGCAGTTCCGCGGCCCTTCAGGCGTCGAAGTCGATGCCGCCGGTTTCGTCTACGTCGTGGACAACGGCAACGACCGGGTCCAGAAGTTCGGCCCATTCATCGTTCCGGTCGAGGAATCCACCTGGAGCCGGATCAAGGCGCAGGCCGCGCGCCCGTAGTCCTTCACGTCAATTCAGCATAAGATGGAAGCTGTCTGGCTCAGGGCTGCCAATCGAAAGTCGGCAGTCAAAACCATTGGAGGTCTTTCATGCGGCTCATTCCACTCGCTGGTCTCGCGCTCCTGCTCGCTGTCGTTCCGCCCCGCCCCGCCCTGTCCGCCCCCTGGGACGGCCAGCCCAAACTGCTTTTACATGTCCGCCCGCCGATCGTGCAGAGCCCGTGCGCGAACCATGGCGCCCTGGGCGACTGCGTGGAGGCTGTCACGTCCGGGGGCCTCACGACACCGGCCGAAGGGCCCTACTATTTCGTGTATCTTCTCGCCGCTCGCGGCACCTCCATGACGGGAGTCGCCGAGGTGCGTTGCGGCATCGACTACCAGGGTGGTGCGGCCGGGGCAATTGGTGATCGGGTCGGCATCGATGTCCTGGCGTGGCGGTCGTGCGCCACCATCGACAACATCTCGACCGGTGCCCCCGAATGGCCCCGGCCCGGCGGTGGCATCACGATCAGATGGGATCTGCCGGAAAGTTGCCAGGAAGGCGAGGCGGCGGTGGCCGGTTATTTCTACATCGGGGCTTATTCGGCCGATGTTCTGCGTCTTGCGGCCGAGCCGGTATCCGGCATCGCCTCCCTTCGCAACTGCCAGTCGGCACTGGTGACACTGGACGCGGGTCGCGACCTTGGCTCGGCGGCTTTCTCGTCCGGCGGCACGGAAAACGGGTGCAATCCCTGCGACATCGCCTGCGACGACATGCCGGTGCTTCCCTCCACCTGGGGAGGAATCAAGTCACTCCTCGATTGATTTCAGGGTTTGAGGATGCAGGACAAACAGCCGTCTTGAGTTGAGAGGTGTCGTCGGCTGCGGTACCCTTTTGGGCGCTTCAAATATGTGCCGCAGCATGAAGGAGGTATCCGAATGTCCCGCGAGGTCGTGATCGTCAGTGCCTGCCGTACGGCGGTTGGTCGTTTTCAGGGGGGGCTGGCCAGCCTCAAGGCCCCCGAACTGGGTGCCGTGGCCGTTCGGGAAGCCATCCTGCGGGCCGGTATCGAACCGGATGCCATCGAAGAAGTGATCATGGGGAATGTGCTGCAGGCGGGGGTCGGACAGGCACCGGCACGGCAGGCGGCGCACTTCGGCGGCGTGCCGGACACGGTTGGCGCCTTCACGGTCAACAAGGTGTGCGGGTCGGGTCTCAAGGCGGTGATGCTGGCGGCGCAGGCCATCAAGGCGGGCGATGCGGACGTGGTACTGGCCGGCGGTTTTGAGAGCATGAGCCGGGCGCCGTACTACCTGTTCGGCGCGCGCGAAGGATTCAAGATGGGGCACCAGCAGATCGTCGACGGCATGATCCATGACGGTTTGTGGGATGTGTACAACAACTATCACATGGGTGCCGCGGCGGAGTTCATCGCCGCCAAATTCAAGGTGACCCGTGAGGATCAGGACAGGTTCGCGCTCGACAGCCAGATGAAGGCCGTGGCCGCCATGGATGCCGGGAAGTTCAAGAGCGAGATCGTGGATGTCGTCATTCCGCAACGGAAGGGCGAACCGCTCGTCGTGAATATGGATGAAGGCCCGCGCCGCGACACGACCATCGAAAAGCTGTCGGCGCTCAAGCCGGCGTTCCAGAAGGACGGCAGCGTCACTGCGGGCAATGCCCCCTCGGTGAACGATGGCGCCTCGGCATTGGTGGTCATGTCGGCCGATCGGGCGAAGGCACTCGGCTTGATACCGATGGCCCGCATCACCGGCTACACCACCGGCGGCACCGAACCGGAGATGTTGTTCTACGCGCCGGTCGTGGCGGTTCGGAAGCTCATGGAAAAAATGAACGTCGACATCAACCACTGGGATTTGATCGAGGCTAACGAGGCATTCAGTGCACAGGCGCTGGTCGATGGCCGCGAGCTGGAGTGGGATTGGAAAAGGGTCAATGTGAACGGCGGCGCGGTGGCGCTGGGGCACCCGATCGGCGCTTCGGGCGCCCGCGTGCTCACGACCCTGCTGTATGCCCTCAAAGATCGCGGCAAGAAGACCGGTATGGCCACCCTTTGCCTCGGTGGGGGTAACGCGGTGGCGCTGGCCGTGGAGATGCTGTAATTCCGCCATTGATGACCCGGGCGGTTCTTCTCACCCTGGGCGGCCTTCTCGCCTGCTGCGGATGGGTTGCCACGACGACTGCCGCCCCCAAACGGAAGGATGCCCCGACCGTGCCATCCGACACGCTCATCACCCTTCCACCGGAAACGCGCCTTGAGGATGTCGTGGAGACGATCCACGGCGTTTCCATGCGCGACCCCTACCGCTGGCTCGAAGACGATCGCTCGACCGAGGTCCGGCAGTGGACTGGAACGCAGAACGCCTACACGCGGCTGCTCCTGGATGCGGTGCCCGGCCGCGACTACATTCGCGAGCGGCTGAGCCAGCTCATGACCATCGGCACCATTGACGCACCGAAAGCGCGGGGTGGGCGTCTTTTCTATCTCAAGCGGAGCGGGGACCAGGAGCAGCCCGTCCTGTACCTGCGCGATTCCGGTGGCTCCCGCGTCCTGATCGATCCGAACACGCTTTCGGGCGATGGCACGACCGCGCTCGACTGGTGGTACCCCTCGCCCGACGGGTTGCTGGTCGCCTGGGGATCCTCCCGCAACGGCGATGAGTGGAGCACGCTTCGCGTGCGGGATGTCGACACCGGTCGGGATCGAATCGAGGAAATTCCTCGAACACGTGCAGCCTCGGTGGCCTGGCTCCCCGATGCCACCGGGTTTTACTACACGCGATATCCCGACATCGGCGACGTGCCGCGCGGTGATGAGAATTACCACCGGCGCATTTTCCGCCACCTTCTCGATACCGACCACCGCGCGGACTCGCTGATTTTCGGTGATGGCCGCGCGCCCGAGGATTGGGTCGATGTCCAGATCTCGCGTGATGGCCGCTGGCTCCTGGCCTCCGTCAGCATTGGCTGGGATAGAACGGAGCTGTATCTCACCGACCGCCAGGCACCCGTGGCCGGCTGGCGAACACTGGTGGCGGGGGAGGCGGCGCGCTACGAAGCCCACTTCGGCTCCGGCGAAATCTTCCTCTGGACGAACGCCGGAGCGCCCCGCGGGCGCCTGTACCGGGTCGATCCGGCTGCACCCGAACGCGCCGGCTGGGTGGAGATCGTGCCCGAAGGACCGGATGCCCTGACCAGCGTTTCAGTGATCGCCGGGCGATTGTTTCTTCACTACCTTCACCTGGCTTCGTCCCGCGTGGTCATCGTCAATCGGGAAGGGGTTATCGAAAATCCGGTGACACTCCCGCTCCGTGGCACGGTGGCGTGCCTCAACGGAGAATCAGACGGGACCGAGGCATATCTCCTGTTCCATTCGTATTTCGTGCCGCCGATCGTCTACCGGGTTGATCCGGCCACCGGGGGGCTGACCGAGTTCGATCGGGTGGCGGCCGATATTGATTCAAGCGCCTATGTCGTGAACCAGGTGACCTACCCATCGAAGGATGGCACACCGGTGTCGATGTTCCTGGTGCATAAGAAGGGGTTGAAAAAAAACGGCACCAACCCGACGCTCCTGTACGGCTATGGTGGCTTCAATCAGAGCCTGGTGCCCGGCTTTCAGCGCAATTCATTTCTCTGGTTGGAGCAGGGAGGCGTCCTGGCCATCGCCAACCTGCGGGGCGGGGGTGAGTATGGCGAGGCCTGGCATCAGGCCGGTACGCTCGATCGGAAACAGAATGTTTTCGATGACTACCTGGCCGCCGCCGAGTGGCTGATCAAGCAGAAGTACACCTCGTCGTCGAAACTGGTGGCTCAGGGGGGGTCGAACGGCGGGCTTCTGGTGGGCGCCGCGCTGGTGCAGAAGCCGGATCTCTTCCGCGCCGTCGTCTGCCAGGTACCGCTGCTCGACATGCTGCGCTATCACCAGTTTCTGGTGGCCCGCCTCTGGATTCCGGAGTACGGCACCGCGGAAGACTCGACGCAGTTTGAATACCTGCGACGCTACTCGCCGTACCAGAACGTCAAGGATGGAACGGTCTATCCGGCCATCCTCCTGGCCACCGCCGAATCCGACAGTCGCGTGGCGCCGCTTCATGCCCGCAAGATGACGGCTCGTCTGCAGGCGGCCTCGACCTCGGGGCGGCCGGTGCTGCTCCGACTGGAAACGCGGGCGGGCCACGGAGCCGGCAAGCCGGTGCGCAAACTGGTCGAGGAGTACACGGACATCTGGTCATTCGTTTTCGCCCAGATCGGGATGGCGCCAAAGGCCCCGGGTGCGGCCACGGCAAAGAAACCGGCGGCAAAAAAACCGGCGGCCAAAAAGACCGCGCCAAAGAAACCAGCCGCAACGAAATCCAGGTCCGGGTCCTGAGCGACCCCTTGTCGGAGGAATACATGTCGCCATCAATCAACCGCGTCGCCGTCATCGGTGGCGGCACCATGGGCAATGGAATCGTTCACGTCTTCGCGCAGCATGGCCATCCCGTCACGCTCATCGAGATGAACGCGGCGCTTGGCGAGAAGGCCAGGCGGACTATCGAGACCAATCTCGATCGTCAGGTCAAGAAAGGGATCATCACCGAGGACGCGAAGACGGGGGCGATCGGACGCATCACGGCGGCCATTGGCCCGGAGGCTGCGAGGGACGCCGACCTGGTCATCGAGGCCATCGTCGAAAACCGGGCGATCAAGTTCGAACTCTTCGAGGCGCTGGACCGAATCTGCCCACCGGGCACGATCCTGGCCTCGAACACCTCGTCCATCTCCATCACGGAAATCGCCGCGCGAACGAAGCGCCCCGCCCAGGTCATCGGCATGCACTTCATGAACCCGGTGCCGCTGATGAAGCTGATCGAAGTGATTCGGGGCCATGCCACCAGCGATGATACGACCCGCACAATTCTCGACCTGGCGACGACGCTGGAGAAGACGCCGGTCGAGGTGAACGACTACCCCGGCTTCATCGCCAACCGGATCCTGATGCCCATGATCAACGAGGCCATCTTCGCCCTGTACGAAGGCGTGGCCACGAAGGAGGCCATCGATTCGATCATGATGCTGGGCATGAACCACCCGATGGGCCCCCTCAAGCTGGCCGACTTCATCGGCCTCGACACCTGCCTCTCCATCATGAACGTGTTGCACGACGGCCTCGGCGATCCGAAGTACCGGCCGTGTCCGCTGCTCAAGAAGATGGTGGCGGCGGGGGATCTGGGGAGGAAGACGGGGCGCGGGTTTCATGAATATGCGGCCGGGTGAGGGCAGTTGGAACAGATTCGCACCACCACCCGGGTCCCCGGCGCGCTACACTCCTGTTGGCCCGGTTTCCCTTGCGGGTCCGCTTCGACCGGGAGGTTCCTGATGCCGCCGCGCACGAACTTGGCAAAGCCCATTGTCATGGCCCTGGCGGCCATTCTGAGCCTGACCGGCCTCTCGCTCCCCGGCCTTGCCTCGCCGGCCCGACTTGAGGTATCCGGTGGCATCCATGCACCGACCGGAACCAATGAGCGGGAAGTTTTCGGACTGGCCCCCCAGTTCACGATTGGTATTGCCTCTGATTTCGCCAATGGCGCATCGTCGATCGCACTCGACATCGGATACATTCGTTCGGGCGGCCGGGACGGAGGCAGTCCGACCTTCGAGGTGTCTGAATCGCACTATTTCGTCGTTCCGATCGTCGCCAGTGTCCGAACCCGACTGGCGCCCGGCAGTCAGAATCCCTGGCCGCGCCTCTACGCCGGTTTCTTCGTCGAAATCATGAGCACCCGTTACACCAATGCGAATGACGATACCTTCAGCGGCGCCACGGTTGGCGCCGGTCTTGAGTTGCGGCCGGAGTTCCGTTTGAGCGATCGATGGAATGCCTTTGGACGCAGCCGCCTGTCACTGGTCGACGCGGTCACTTACCGGGGAGGCTCGAGGGAAATCAGCTACAGCGCGCTATCCATGGAGCTGGGCCTTTCCGCTTCGCTCCGCTGATTCACGGGAGGTACATCATGTCATCGCCATCCTTCGTCCGGCGGCGGATTGCGGCCGCGCTTCTGTCGCTTGCCATCGTCCTGTTTATTTCCGGCACTGTCGCCGTTCCAGTCTCGGCCATGTGCACCGTGTTTCCCTGCTTCGACTGTGACATCGAGAACAGCGGCCAGGCCACCTTTGTCATCATGGATCGTGAGAACGGCCTCGTGCGGGTCATTCCCAACATTCGGCTATCGGGGTTGGCCAACTCGTTTGCCCTGGTCGTGCCGACACCGACCGTGCCGACGTTGCATCCGGTGGCGAAGGAAATCTGGCAGCAGGCTACCAGCCTCACGGCGCCGCCTCCGAGAACGTTTTCCTCCGGAGGATCCGGGTGCGGGGGGGAGCAGGTCCTGGCAGGCAGGGACAATGCGGCCCCCACCGACGTCGAAATCATCGCCAGAACCTCCGTCGGCAGCTTTCTGGCCACGACGATCCGCGCCACTGATCCGCAGGGTCTGGTCGCCTGGCTGAGCGGCAACGGGTTTCAGGTCACCGAGCCCGAGGCCCAGGCTCTCGGCCGCTACGTGGCGCGCGGCTGGGTCTTCACGGCGATGAAACTCGACCCGGCCAGCCCGGAGGCGCGGCGGCCTGCCGGTGGCTGGGATGTGAACGTTAACCCCGTGGAATTCCGGTATGCGGCCGACGAGGTTGAAGTGCCCCTGGAGTTGATGGCCATCAACCGGGATGATTTCTTTCCCGTCATCTTTTACGTGGTCGACGATCACCGGGTGGATCTCGCCGGATTTCAAACGAACTACGTCAACCAGATTTCCCACACCGAATTGACCGCCATCAACAATGGATTTTCGGAAGTGGGCTCACGGCTTCGCCCGGGTGCCTTCCTGACCCGCCTCGACCGCACATTTCGGACCAGTGATGCCATGACGGGCAGCCAGATGGTCGTACGGGCTCCCTCGGACCGGGAGCTTCGATGGTCCAACGCCCCCTTCGGATCCGTTTTGCCGCTGGAGAGCGTCCTGTTCCTGATTCTGCCGGCGGGGCTTCTCCGGCGACGCCTGCGGCGCTAATATTGCCGCCCTTGCGCCGCGCCCCGGTCGGGCGCGGCGCCACTGGGCGCGCCTGACGCTAATTCTCCTGTGAAGGCCATACTCATGACGAAGCACGCAACGCTGGAAACCTGGGTCAAGGAAACGGCCACCCTCTGCCAGCCGGACCATGTGGTCTGGTGCGATGGGTCGGATGCCGAATATCAGCGAATGCTCAACCTGATGGTGCAGACCGGAACGGCCCAGTGGCTGGATCCGGTCAAACGGCCCAACAGCATCTTTGTCCGTTCTGATCCGGCCGATGTAGCCCGGGTCGAGGAGTTCACCTTCATCTGCTCGAAGTCGAAGGATGACGCCGGACCGACCAACAACTGGCGCGATCCGGCCGGGATGAAGGCCACGCTGACGCCGCTGTTCACCGGCTGCATGACCGGCCGCACGATGTACGTCGTGCCTTACAGCATGGGGCCGATCGGTTCGCCGATCGCCAAGATCGGCGTGGAGATTTCCGACAGCCCGTACGTGGTGGCCAACATGCATATCATGGCCCGCGTCGGCACGAAGGTGCTGGATGTCCTGGGCACGGACGGCGAATTCGTCCGGGGCCTTCATTCGATCGGTGCCCCGCTCAAGGGAAATGCGCCCGACAGCCCCTGGCCGTGCAATCCGACAACCAAGTACATCAGCCACTTCCCGGAAACGCGCGAGATCTGGTCGTACGGCTCCGGTTACGGCGGCAACGCCCTGCTCGGCAAGAAGTGCCATGCGCTGCGCATCGCGTCCGTTCAGGCCCGGGACGAGGGATGGATGGCCGAGCACATGCTGATCCTCGGCATCACCGATCCGGCCGGCAGCAAGATTTACGTGGCCGCGGCGTTCCCCTCCGCCTGCGGCAAGACGAACCTGGCCATGATGAATCCGACGCTCCCCGGTTGGAAAATCGAAACAGTCGGCGATGACATCGCCTGGATGAAATTCGGAGCCGACGGCCGCCTGCATGCCATCAATCCGGAGGCCGGATTCTTTGGCGTGGCGCCCGGCACCAGCATGAAGTCGAACCCGAATGCCATGGTCACCGCCCAGAAGAACTCGATCTTCACCAACTGCGCCCTGACGCCCGACAACGATGTCTGGTGGGAGCAGATGACCCACGCGGCGCCCGCATCGCTGGTCGATTGGCTGCGCCGCCCCTGGTCGCCGACGTCGGGTCGACCGGCCGCCCACCCCAACGCCCGATTCACGACGCCGGCCAGACAGTGCCCGGTCATCTCCTCCGAGTGGGAAAATCCGAATGGCGTGCCGATCTCCGCCATCCTGTTCGGCGGTCGCCGTGCCACCGTGGTGCCGCTGGTCAACGAAGCGCGCTCGTGGCAGCACGGCACCTTCCTCGGTTCGATCATGGGGAGTGAGATGACCGCCGCCGCCGCCGGAACCGTCGGACAGCTTCGGCACGATCCTTTCGCCATGCTGCCGTTCTGCGGCTATCACATGGGCGATTATTTCGCACACTGGCTGAAGATCGGCGCCGGCGCGGACGCCGCGAAGTTGCCGCGCATCTACCAGGTGAACTGGTTCCGCAAGGGCGCCGACGGCAAGTTCCTCTGGCCCGGCTACGGCGAAAACAGCCGCGTCCTGAAATGGGTCTTCGAGCGGGTCACCGGCGGCGGCGAGGCCATCGACACGCCGATCGGCCGCCTGCCGGCCAAGGGCGCGCTCGACCTGTCAGGGCTATCCGTGTCCGAGGACGCCATGAGGCAGATACTGGCCATCGATGTGCCTGGCTGGACCGCCGAGCTGCCGCTCATCCGCAGCCACTACGACAAGTTCGGCGCGAAGTTGCCGGCGGGGCTGTCTGAGGAATTGTCCGAGCTGGAGAAGCGCCTCAAGATATCCTGACGGTGACAGGGATCAACCACCGGGGCTGACGCCGGGAGCAAAGTGTGCCGGAGGTGAGTCGATGAGATCATCGGTCAGACGATTCGGATTCACGATCGCGCTCATCGTCCCGGCGCTCCTCCTGCCCGCGACGGTCGGCGCGATGGACTTCGAGTTCCACCTCACGGAGTGGGGCTCCTACGGCGCCGGCGCCGGACAGTTCGACAATCCCACCGGTATTGCAGTGGACACGAACCGTCATGTCTACGTGGCGGACATCTACAATCACCGCATCCAGAAATTCAACAGCACCGGCGACTACCTCGCCCAGTGGGGTTCCCGGGGCGCCGGCACCGGTCAGTTCGACAATCCCTCGGGAGTAGCCGTGGACGCCACCGGTGATGTCTACGTCGCGGACCTCGGCAACCATCGAATCCAGAAGTTCAGCGGCGACGGCCAGTTCGCATTGCCCAGGGGACTGGCGATCGACGCCGCCGGCGATGTCTACGTCGCGGATCCCGGCAACAATCGGATCCAGAAGTTCACCGGCACCGGCACGTACCTCACCCAGTGGGGGTCAACGGGGAGTGGCGACGGCCAGTTCGATCTTCCCACCGGCGTGGCGGTGGATCCCGCCGGCAATGTCTGCGCCTCCGAATTCGCCAACCATCGCTTTCAGATATTCACCGGCACGGGTGGGTACCTTGCGCGGTTCGGTGCGTTCGGCGCGGACATCGGTCAATTCAATCATCCCATTGGATTGGCGATCGACTCGTTCAGCGATATCTACATCGCGGATCTCACCAACCATCGAATTCAGAAGTTCTCCCGCGTGGTGGCGGTCCGCCCGGTAACCTGGAGCGAGATCAAGATAGCGCTCGGCCGTCACTAAATACGGGTTTATTGGATTTTGATGTTGGCGTGACGCAACCAGAGGACATGGTGATCGGAGCCGGCATCGACTTCGGGTTGTCCCAGCCGGAAAAACGTGGGGTGCCCGTCATCGGCATCGTACCTGGCGCGGTACTCACCATCCTGCTCGATCGCCTCGAACATTTCCTCCACCGAGCCGGAAATCTCCGGGCATGATATTTCCTCCCATTATTGGCGTTGATCAGACCTTGCGACCCACGGCCCCAATCATCGCGTAGGTGTAGATGGCCACCGGCGTACGCCGCCAGGCACCGCGCCAGGCATCGTTGATCTGGGCGAAGGGCGGTACCCGGGGATATTTGGGAAGTTTTGCCAGCCCCGTCGTCGAGAGGCCCCGCCTCGCCAGCCGGTAGAAGAATCCCGGGCACATCCAATCGCCGTAGCGGCCGGCCACTTCGAAGCCGGCCTTCCGGACGATCGACTCGAGTTCGTCGATGGAATATTGCGTCTCCCAGCCGGCGAACCAGCGATTCATCGCGATCAGTGTCTGTTTGAAGAGCGTATAGATGTGATATTTCTGCGGCACATCGATCAGGACAAGGCCGCCGGGCTTCAGGACGCGGCGGTTCTCGAGAAGCAGCGGCTGCTCATCGCGGAAGTGCTCCATGAGCCCCTGGTGGAATACGGCATCGAAGGTGTTGTCGGGGAACGGCATCTTGAGCGCATCGCCGTGCACCAGCGTGATCTTGACCCCGGCTCGCTCCGCATTTCGCGCCACGACGCCGAGTGATGACTCGACGTAATCGATGACCGTGACCTCGGCCCCCATCTGAGCCAGCCGGATCGAATCCCGCCCCGAGCCGCCGCCGACCTCCAGGATCTTCTTCCCCTTCGGGTCCATGAGCCGAAGGAGGCCGTCGATGAGCCGATCCTCATTCGAATAGGCGTCGTCGAGGTCGTCCTGTTTTTTCCAGTAATCGTCCCAGTGCCTGGGGGTCGAAGCGCGCATAAGTGACTCGCTGGTGGTCATCTACGGGAGTGGCTGAGGAGTGAGAAAGGCTATCAGTAAGGGTCGGGAGCGTCAAACAATGGCTGCGGGGCCATTCTCGGCTGGCGATTCGCATCAAACTTGACTATCTTCAGCATTAACTGAGGGGGCAACTGATGATCCGAATTGCCACGTTCAATCTCGAGAATCTCTTCACCCGACCGTCTGCCATGAGTTTTGAAAGCGATGAAACCGGGCGCCAGGGCGCGGTGATATTCGGCCAACTCGTCGCGCGACTTACCTAGTTCAGCAGCGTTTTGATCGCGCTCCGAGTCGTGGGCTGCACGGCGGTGGGGAAGGCATAGACCAAGATCTCGCCATGATTAAATCCCGATACGGTAAAATATGTCGACCCGATTGTTCGACCTCCCTGGTGAGTGGCCCGGCGCGGATGTCATGAAACAACAGTATTCAAATGAAGTTCAGTCTGAATTCGCGTTGGGCTTCAACAAGATACACAATTGTGGTGATGCCTGTGGTTATCCAATAATCTCGTTGTCCGCCTTCCGTCTGGCATGCTAACCTCTTTGTCCATATTAGTTTGTATTGATCGTCGCTCGCCTTGCTCCGGGCCGCGACAGCGCCCCGAGGCCTCATGGATTTTTCCCTCACCGATGACGAACACCTCATCCAGGACACGGCCCGGCAGATTGCGCGTGAGGTGATCGCGCCGCGGGCCGCGGAGACCGACGCGTCGGGCATCTTTCCCGCGGAAAACGTTCGAAAGCTGGCTGAACTTGGGTTCATGGGGATGATGGTGGCCGAGGAGTTTGGTGGGGCGGCGATGTCGACCATGGCCTATGCGCTGGCGATCGAGGAAATTTCCGCGGCCTGCGCCTCGACCGGCGTGATCATGTCAGTGAACAACTCGCTGGTCTGCCACCCCATCGAGAAATTCGGCACGGATGACCAGAAGGCCCGCTACCTCTCGAAGCTCGCCACCGGTGAGTGGCTTGGGGCCTATTGCCTGTCCGAACCGAACACCGGCTCCGACGCGGCCCGCCAGCAGACGACCGCCGTCCAGCAGGGTGATCGCTACGTCTTGAACGGCACCAAGAACTTCATCACCAACGGGCAGGTGGCGGATCTTTATGTGGTCTACTGCATGACCGACCTGGCCGCCGGGCATCATGGCATTTCCTCGTTCCTGGTCGAGGCCACCACAGAGGGGTTGACCCGCGGCGCCAAGGAAAAGACGATGGGGATCCGGGGTTCCTCGACCTGCCAGATCATCCTGACCGACTGCGAAGTCCCGGCGGCAAATCTCCTCGGCACGGAAGGTGACGGGTTCAAGGTGGCGCTGAACACGCTGGACGGCGGGCGGATCGGCATTGCCTCGCAGGCGCTGGGAATCGGGGCGGCGTGCCTCCGCGACTCGACACGCTACGCCACCGAACGAAATGCCTTCGGCCAGCCAATTGGCCAATTCCAGGCCATCCAGTGGATGCTGGCCGACATGGCCACCGAACTCGATGCGGCGCGACTCCTGACCTGGCAGGCTGCAGTGGCCAAGGATGCCGGCCGTCGTTACACGCTGGAAGCCTCGACGGCCAAGGCCTTTGCCAGCCGGATGGCGGTCGTGAATGCCGATCGTGCGGTGCAGATTCATGGCGGCTACGGCTATCTGCAAGACTACCCGGTCGAGCGCTACTACCGCGATGCCAAGGTCACCGAAATCTACGAGGGGACCACGGAAATCCAGAAGCACATCATCGCCACGGGATTGCTCAAGGGATGAATTTCGAGCTGAACGAGGACCAGCGCCTGCTGCGCGACACCATCCGCTCATTTCTGGAGGCGGAGGTGGCGCCGCATGTTGAAAAATTCGAGAAGGCGGAGGAACTGCCGCGAGAAATCCTGAAACGCCTTTGGAGCGAACTCGGTCTGGGCGGCATGGTCATCCCGGAGGAGTACGGAGGCATCGGACTCGACGCGGTGGCCTACTGCCTGGTCGTCGAAGAACTGGCGAGGGTCTGGGCGGCTCTTTCGATCACCGTGGCCGTGCACAATTCGGTGGGCGCGGGGCCGATTGTCGAATTCGGCAACGAGGCCCAGAAGAAAAAATACCTGCCGAAACTGGCCACCGAGTGGATCGGCGCCTTCAGCCTGTCGGAGCCGGTGTCCGGTTCCGATGCAGCCGCGCTTCGCGCGACGGCGGTCAAGGACGGGGCTCACTACGTCCTGAATGGCGAGAAGAACTGGGTCACGACCGGCGGCTTCGCCGACACCTACATCGTCATGGCCCGGACGGCAAACGACAAGCAGAAGGGGATCAGCGCCTTCATCGTCGAGAAGGGAACCACCGGCCTGACATTGACCAGGACCGAGGACAAAATGGGCCTCAAGGCCTCGGAAACCCGCAGTCTTGTCTTTCAGGATTGTCGGATTCCGGCCGAAAACTTGTTGGCGGGGGAGGGGATGGGCCTCAAGATTGCCCTGACCCTGCTGAACAGTGGCCGGTTCGGCGTGGCGGCCCAGGCGGTCGGCATTTCCAGGGCGGCCCTGGAGGCCTCCCTGAAATATGCCCGGGAGCGGGAGACCTTCGGCAAGCCGATCGGACAGCACCAGGCGGTCGGTTTCATGCTGGCCGACATGCACACGAAGCTCGAAGCCTCGCGGGCACTGACCTACCGGGCGGCCTGGCTGAAAACAGCGGGTTTGCCGTTTGCCCGCGAAGCCTCGATGGCCAAGCTCTTCGCCACCGAGGCCTCCACCTGGATCACGCACAAGGCGATCCAGATTCACGGCGGTTACGGCTACGTCCGGGATTACCCTGTCGAGCGTTACTATAGAGATGCACGCGTCACCGAGATATACGAAGGCACATCCGAGATTCAGCGTCTGGTGATCGCCAGTAGCCTCCTCAAAGAAGCTGTAGCCTGACCTAAGGAGCCCCAAACATGTCCAAGTCGAAAGTAGCAGTCATCAAGGCCACCCCCGGCACGGTTGTCGAGGATGTCATGAAGGTGATGAAACTGGCCGGTGCGCCCGACGTCATCAAGGCCTCGGCCGATGTCGCCCTCAAGATCAACATCACCTGGCATCTGTACATGCCGGCCTGCTCGACCACGCCGTGGCAACTGGAAGGTGCCATCCGGCAGCTCGACGAACAGGGGTTCGACCGGAAGCAGATGTGGGGCACGCACAATGACACCGTCGTGGTCGATGCCCGCGCGGGCGAACCCAACAATCACCTGACCCGGGTGCTGGATCAGTACGGCATCCAGAGAATGCATCTCAATGACCCGGGTGTGGAGTGGTTCGTCTACGAGCCGAAGGGGAAGATGCTGGTGTTGCACGATGTCTTCAAGAAGGACGGCATCCGCATCCCACGCTTTCTGGTGGGCAAAAACATCATCCACTTCCCGACGCTCAAGACGCACGTTTTCACCGAGATCACCGGCGCCATGAAAAATGCGTTCGGCGGCCTGCTTCACTTCAACCGCCACTGGACCCACAGCGTCATCCACGAAACCCTGGTCGACCTCCTGACCATTCAGAAGGAAATCCACCCCGGCGTGTTCGCCGTGACGGACGGCATCTTCTGTGGCGATGGTCCCGGCCCGCGCGCCATCGTGCCGCACGTGAAGGGGTATCTGCTGGCCTCGTCCGACCAGGTGGCCATCGATGCCACCTCCGCCCGCCTCATGGGCTTTGATCCCCTGTCGATCAAGTTCCTGAAACTGGCCCACGAGGCGGGCCTCGGCAAGGCCGACCCGCGCGAAATCGAGATCGTCGGCGAAGACATCAGCAACGTGAACTTCAACTTCCGCCGCAACCAGGAAACTCTGGCCAGCCGCGGCCAGAAGGCCATCTACCACGGCCCCCTGAAGCCGCTCGAAAACCTCCTCCTCCGCAGCCCCATCACCCCCTGGTCCTTCGCCGCCAGCCGCCTCTACCACGATGTGTACTGGTACCCGGCGCACAAGGAGCGCGTGAACTCGGTGCTTCGCACGGAGTGGGGCAAGTTGTGGGAGAGCTACGCGTAGCCGTCAGGCCGGTCTGAGGCGGCCCCGAGTCCCGTAGCAGCAAAAACTATGGCATTCGGCGGGCTCCTATAGCCGCGACGATATCAGCTTGACGTCGGCCCTGACCCACGACTTCTGAAACTGTGCGGCGGCCTCATTGGCGGCTTTGGTCTTGCCCTGTGCCATCAGGCTCTGCGACAGCCCGAGCAGCGCCCATCCATTGCCGGGATAGCGGCGCAAATCCTCACGATAGACCGCCTCTGCCTCCTTTGCCCGTTTGGCCTCGAGCAATGCCCAACCCAGGTAGTGGCGGACAGCCGGATTCCAGTCGGTCGGCTCGTTGTAGCGGAGTTTGTCCTCGCCGGCCACGCCGGCCTCGAAGTGTCGGATGGCCCCGGCCCAGTCACCACGGCGAGCTTTGATTTCGCCGGCGAGCAAGTCGCGGCCGATCTCGAGAATGTGTTTCGTCGTATTGGTCTCCCAGATCGTGACCTTCTCCAGTGTATCCATGGCCGCGAAGCGGGTCAGATTGGCCAGTTCCGCCTCCGCCATGTCGAACTTGCCGGTGCCGGTGTGGGCCATCCCGCGGGCAAAGTGCCAGACGCCGTTCGGATACTTGAGGTCGGCCGGCGGCTGCGGCGTGTTCAGGATCTCCGACCATCGACCGAAACGAACGAGGCCGTACAGTCCGACGTACGCATAATGTTGAAGAGTTCCGAGACCGGGATCGCGCATCATCGGGTGGGCCGTGCGAGCGGCCGTGCCCGCGGCGGCGGCGAGGGCCACCGCGCTCTGGCCGGAGAGGCAGGCGGCCGCGAACTTCATATGGTGGTTATGCGGCACGTAGCCGAGTTCGTAAACCCCCTGGGCATGGCACTGGGAGAGATAGGAGTCATCGGCCTTGGCGGCGGCTTCGTTCAGGTCGATCGCCTCCTGGTAGCGCCCCGTTCGAATGTAGAGATGACTGGGCATGTGGACCAGGTGGCCCGCGCCTGGCGCCAGCCCCGGGAGCTTGTCGGCGTAAGTCTCCGCCTTTTCGGGATGGTCCGACGCCTCGACGGCATGAATGTAGTAGTGAATGGCGCCCGGGTGGTTGGGGTCGGCCGCGAGGACACGCTCCAGAAAGCCCAGCAATTCCTTCGTGTTGACGTTCGGCTTGCCGTCCGGCGTCCAGTAATCCCAGGGTGTCAAATCCATGATGGCCTCGGCGGTCATCGCCAGGATGTCGATGTCCTCGGGGAAACGCTTCGCCACGTCGCGCATGGCCTGGGAAAAGGCCACGTCCAGCGGCTTCCGGTCCTCCGGCGGCGAGGCACAGTAGCGACGATCCAGTGCCTCGATGAGCGCCCGCTCACGCGGGTTGGCGGACGCGCGTCGCTTCATGGCCTCCCCGGTCAGGCGAGCCGCTTCCGGGGCCGCCGCCGAATCCATCGCCGCATTGATGTTCGGCCCGAGAACCAGACCGGCGCCCCACCATCCCATGGCGCAATCTGGATCCAGTCGCGTCACTTCCAGGAAAGAGCGATGGGCCTCGGCATGGTTGAAGCCATACGTCAGGATCATCCCCTGATCGAAGTATCGCTGCGCCATCGGATTTGACGTGGAGATCGGCCAATGCCGGCTACCGAGGTCATTGAAGAGGGGAGCCGGCTTATCCTCAGCACGGGCACTGACCGGGCCGATTGCGGACCAATCGTTGAGTGTTCCAAATGGCGCCATGAGCGCCACCGCCAACAGGACCCGACGAGAATTCATTGCGATCATGTCCTCGATCCTCTTTTCATGGACAACCAACGGATGTTTGGAGCTTAACGCTTGCGGTACTCCGGGTGAAATCCCCCGCCGGCTCATCTCGGCCTTTCATTGCAACATATTGTGCTGAAACTACTTGCGTCAAAACCCGGGACATTCAGTGGGAAATTCCCCAGTTTGATCCGGCTTCATTCCGACGTCTGGCGACCTCTTGGGGCCCCGAAACCGCCATTGGAAGGCCTGGCGAGGACTCGATCGTCGAACCGTTTGGAGTGGCATGCGACTTGCCTTTGTACCCGGTCGGATGATGAATTTCCTCACTCCGAAGGAGACGATGACAATGATGAGAATGACGGTGGCCAGGCGAAAATTCTTTCCGGGAATGTCACTGGCGGCGATGGTGATCTTCCTGGCCGGCTGTGGCCAGGGCGACTCGCCTATCTCGGAGCGTTCACCGACAGCACCCACTCTTGAGAGTCAGGCCGCGATTCAGTTCAACCTCGGCGACGGTGGTGATGGCAACGGCGCTTCGTCAACGAGTGCGCTGCCGGCCGGCGGCGAGTCTCCGGCGGCCGCTTCCGGCATCAATGCCCCGCTGACCGGCGAGATCCTGGAGATCAGCCAGCTTGTCCCGAGGCACGGTGCCACGCTGACAGTCGGCCGATTCACCTACCGTATCCTGCCGAACTCGCTCAGTCAGCCAACCACGGTGACGTTGCGCGACCTGACCGGCGTGGCCGGCCGCGTCGAGTGTGAGGTGCTTCCCGCTGACCTGACATTGAGCAAGCATTCACATTTGACGAGCTTTTTCTCGGACCTGATGCCCGTGGCCGGCTGCACGATGTTTGAAGTGAGCAACTCGGGCACGCCTTCGGAGGCATGGTTGCAGCTTGGTGGATCACAGAGCGGGGGCGGCTTGAAGGCCAACGTCTACGATGTCGGTCATTTCGCCCCCGGCACCTCGCAATAAGCTACCGCTCCAACGCACGACCCGGAAAGGAGGTCGGTGACGCTCAAATCACTCCTCGAGTCTTTCTGGACTCGCCTGATCCGATCCCGGCGCTGTCGGTGGTGACACCGTAAGCGCCGGGATTATTTGTGCGCCACCCCGGAAAACCGCTTCCCGTAGAGCCGACGAAATGGGGTAAGCTGAAAATGCTTGTTCTACAAGAAAATTTTCGATTGGAAATTGTCCGAGGTGGCGCTTCCGGGCACGGTCGGGGCCAAGTACACCATGATCGATGTCGGCAAGGGTGTGGGCGGCGGCATGCCGGTGAAACCAACTCCGGACGCACCGACGGCGTGGCTTGCTTATGTTCTTGTCGATGACGTCAAGAAGACACTCGTCAAGGCTCGGAAGAATGGCGCACAGGTGATTCTCGAGTATCACGAAGTAATGGGCATGGGTGCGCTCGGAATTTTCATCGATCCAACGGGAGCCACGCTGGGGTTGTGGCAGGTCTTCAAGAAGGCGCCGGTGCGAAAGCCGGCGACCAGGAAGAAGGCGGCGGCACCGAAGAAGGCGGCGCCCCCGAAGAAACGGAGAAAATAGCCGGCTTGATCACCTGACTCTTCTGTCGTGCTGGTTCATTGCGGCGAAACCAATGCTCCGTACAGGGAAGCCATGATGAGCAGAAAGAAGATTCCTGCCGTCCAGCCACCCATGACATCGGAGAACCAGTGGACCCCCAGGTAGATCCGGCTGAGTCCGACCCCGAGAATGGTCAGCACCAGGGCCAGCGTGGCTATCGTGCCCGGCATCCCCCGGCCGGCATGGACCCAGATCACGAATGCCATGAAGCCATAGAGCATCGTGGCGGTCATGGCGTGACCGGAGGGAAAACTGCGCCCGGTGACCGGTAGCAGCACCCTCACCAGTGTCTGGTCGGGCCGCGGCCGTCGAATCAATTCCTTGATCGCGTAATTCAACGGCAGCCCCAGCAACGAGAGCGCCGTGAGGATGCCGGCCTCCCGCTGATTGACCGCCCAGAAGAGTAGAGCCCCCGCGCCGCCTGCGACAAACAGTGCTGGTGGGTCGCCAAGAATGGTCAGGACACGCATCAGACGGTCGAGCGGTGCACTGCGCAGCCCTTGCAAGCGTGAGGTCAGTCTTGCATCCAGTCGCAGCACGGCGCCGGTCCGGGTAAGAAAAGCGGCGATCACGAAGCCGACGAAGATCAGTACCAGCGCGGTGAAACTCCGGGCCTGGTGGAGCTGCTCGAAGTAGGAGAGGAGTCCAATCGCCGCGGGTGTCACGCGGCCGCCACGACGACCCGGAGTGCCCCAGGTTCCGTCGTGATGGTGGCGGGGGTCGTTCCCACGATCTGGTCGTCGCAGTGAACCCGCATCCGTGTCCCGCATTCAATTTTGACCCGGCGTGCTTTCGTGGTTGTAACTTTGGGCAGATCATTGTGCGTTTGGTTCATGACGGCCATGAAGTAGCGGATCAACTCCATCCGGCTCAGGTCGCCAATCACGACGACATCGAAGTGGCCGTCCATCAGGAGTGCGTCGGGTGCGACGGGCACTCCCAGCGCCATTCGGGGGCCATTGGCCACGGTACACATCATCGCCCGCTCGAAAACAATCTTATCGTCAAGCGTCAACTTGATGCGCTTCGCCCTTGCGGAGAAGTACAGTCGGGCAACGGAATAGAGCAGCCGCGGGAGACTCTTGCCCGTCCTTTTGCCATAGTGCAGCAGACCGTCCGCAAAGAGTCCGATACCCGCGGCTTCGGTGAAGTAGCGGGACTCGATCTTTCCCAGGTCTATCGCGCGCACGCGGCCTGCCTGCAGGATGGACAGGGCGCCGTCAAGGTCCTGCGGCAGGCCCAGCGATTTCGAAAAATTGTTCGCCATCCCCAGCGGAATGATCCCCAAGGCTGTCTTCGAGTGCGCGAGCTCCTGAACGGCGAGACCGACGGTTCCATCACCGCCGCCGATGACGACCATCTCCTGACCTTCCTTGACGTGCCGCTGTATGTGGACTTGCATCTCGCCAGCAGAACTGCAGGCCACGACGTCCACTTCCATGCCAAGCGCCACCGCCGCCGCCTGAATCTTCTCCGGGGTTGGCTTGACTTGAAGTACCCCGGCGTTTGGATTTAACAGGATGTGAATGGTCATGATGTCTCAGTTTGGGGGGAGAACTGCGGGGAACCCGGCACCTGAAATTGACCTCGTTTCAACTGGTGACACGCAAACGCAAGCTGCATGCCAGCCGGTTGGTCACGGCTCGAATCGAGGCCAGGGCGCTGGCGATCGATTTGATTCAATCAATTGCGGCCGGGTCGTGGCCGGGGCACCGTTGAGTGAGCACTGGCACGTGGCTTGCACTTGGCAATTGGCCCGGCGAATGACCCGGGCCAGGTTGTCTTCTACCAGCAGAATCTTCCCAGCGCGAGTACTTTTTTCAGACTCCGGCTGGGGATCGAAAGGCAGGCAGAGCATGGCAGGCGCCGTCTGGAAAGGCTCGCTGGAATTCGGGCTGGTCAATATTCCGATTGGTCTGTTTCCGGCAGAGAACAGCGAGGAGTTCGAGCTCCATATGCTGGACAAGCGCGACCTGGCCCCGGTCGGATACAACCTGATCAACAAGACTACCGGCGACTCGATCGATCGCTCCCACGTCGTGAAAGGGTATGAATACGAGGAGGGACGCTACGTGGTCCTCTCGGAAGAGGAACTGAAGGCTGCAAACGCGGAGGCCACCCAGACGGTGGACATCGTCGGATTTGTCGCCGCAGAGGCCATCCCCATGTACTTTTTCGACCGGCCCTATTACCTGGCGCCGGAGAAGAAGGGGTTGAAGGCTTATGCACTCTTTCGTGAAGCCCTGAAGAAGTCGAAAAAGGTGGGCGTTGCGCGCGTGGTGTTACGGACGCGCCAGTACATGGCCGCCGTCTACCCGATGGACAACATATTGGTGCTCCAGCTTCTGCGTTATGCCGGCGAGTTTCGCGATGTTAAAGACCTGGACATCCCGGCGTCGACGACCAAAGGCTCGACCGTCAGTGCAAAGGAACTCGCGATCGCCATCGAACTTATCGGCAAGATGGCCGAGTCGTGGCGCCCGGCCACTTACCACGACGAGTACCACGATCAATTGATGACCTATATCGAGCGCAAGGCCAAAACCGGCCGCGGCCGGACCGCCGCGCCTGCGGCGAAATCGGGCGGGAGCGGCAAGGTACTCGACCTCATGGCCCTGCTCAAGAAAAGCGTCCAGCAGGGGCGAAAGGCGAAAGTCCCATCCCCACGCACACGCAAGACGACGCCGAAGCGCCGCTCAGCCTGAGCCATGGCGCTCCGCCAATATCGGGAAAAGAGGTCCTTCGGTGAGACCCCCGAACCACGCGGGGGACGCGCCGGCGTCAACAATTCGCTGGCCTTCGTGGTACAGAAGCACGCGGCCAGCCGACTGCACTATGACTTCCGGCTTCAGGTTGGATCCGTGTTGGCCAGCTGGGCCGTGCCGAAGGGGCCGAGCACCACGCCCGGGGAGAAGCGGCTGGCGGTTCATGTCGAGGACCATCCATTGGAGTACGGTTCGTTTGAGGGGGTCATCCCGAAGGGGCACTACGGCGCCGGTACCGTTGAAATCTGGGATAAAGGCACCTGGATTCCCGAGGGAGATCCGCGGCGGGGATTACGCGCAGGAAGCCTCAAGTTTCGCCTGAAGGGAAGGAAGCTCAAGGGGAGCTGGGCGCTCGTCCGCATGGCGGCGAAGGATGGCCGCGACGGCGGCAAGGAGAACTGGCTCCTGATCAAGCATCAGGACGCCGAATCATCGTCTGAGGCAGAGGACCCTTCAGCAGCCGATCGCGCGCTGCCTGGCGCACGCCGCGCCGCCCTGCCGACACTTCTCAAGCCGCAATTGGCGACCCTCGTCCAACACCCGCCGGCCGGCGACGAGTGGCTTCACGAGATCAAATTCGATGGGTACCGTCTGCTGGCCCGTGTCAGCAAGGGTCACGCCCGGCTTTACACCCGCGGCGGTAATGACTGGACCCGGAAGTTCGATGCGATCGCACAGTCGCTCGCCCGACTCCCCGTGCGCGCGGCCTGGCTCGACGGCGAGGTCGTGGCACCAGACGCGGAAGGGCGTCACTCCTTCCAGGCCCTGCAACGCGCGCTTAAAGAGGGAGCCGGCGACCTCGTCTTCCATGCTTTCGATCTGATGCACCTGGACGGATGGAACCTCTCGGACGTGCCGCTGGAAAAACGCAAGAAAGCCCTGGCCCGGATCCTTCCATCGAATGATGGCCCGCTCCGCTTCAGCGACCATGTCCCGGGCAGCGGCCTGGCCACATTTACCGAAGCCTGTCGGCTCAGGCTGGAGGGGATCGTCAGCAAACGGCGGGACGGTGCCTATCATCAGGGGCGTGGAACGGACTGGCGAAAGAGCAAATGCCAGTCCCGCCAGGAGTTCCTGATCGGCGGCTTCACCGATCCGGGTGGCAACCGGAAAGGCCTCGGCGCATTGCTTCTGGGGGTGCGGGGAGATTCGGGGAAGCTCCGGTACGCCGGTCGCGTAGGTACGGGCTTCGATGACGCCGCGCTGGCCGAATTACACCTCAAGCTGGCCCCGCGTGAGATCGGGGCACCGCCGTTCCAAAATCCACCCGCGGGCGCAGACGCCCGGGGTGTTCACTGGGTGCGACCGGAACTGGAGTGTGAGGTGTCCTTCACGGAGTGGACTTCGGACGGCCGACTCCGCCACCCGTCATTCCTGGGCCTCCGCGCCGACAAACGGGCGCGCGAAGTTCGACGGGAAAAGCCCATCGCACTGACCCATCCTGATCGGGTCCTCTATCCCGAGACGGGGCTGACGAAGGCCGACCTTGCGGCGTTCTACCGTGCGATTGGCGATTTCGTCATGCCAGGGATCAAGGATCGGCCACTGTCGCTGGTGCGATGCCCGGGGGGGCACGGCAAGGGGTGCTTTTATCAGAAGCACCTGGAGCCGGGGGCTCCGCCTGCCATCCGGTCGATTGCCATTGCGGGGAGTGAAAAGACGACGGATTCCCCCTGGATCCGGAACCTTGACGGGCTGATCGGCCTGGTGCAGATGGGCGTTCTCGAGTTTCACCCATGGGGCTCGCGCATCGACGACGTCGAGCGCCCGGACCGCATCATCTTCGACATCGACCCGGATGTGGGGCTTCCCTGGGCTCGCGTCGTGGAGTCGGCGATGCTGGTCCGCCACAAGCTGGAAGGGCTTGGCCTGGAAACCTGGCTCAAGACGACCGGCGGCAAGGGTGTTCACATCGTCGTACCTGTCCAGCGTCGGCATGAATGGCCGTTGGTGAAGGCCTTTGCTCACGCGGTGGCGCTGGATATGGCCCGCCGCCATCCCGACAAGATCACCGCGGTCGCCTCGAAGGTCCGGCGCAAGGGGCGCATCTTTCTCGACTACCTGCGTAATGCCCGCGGTGCCACCGCCATCGCGGCCTATTCCACCCGCGCCCGTTCCGAGGCCCCGGTGGCGACTCCGATCGCCTGGGAGGAATTGCCCCGACTCGGCCGTGCGGACAGGTTCAACGTTCGCAACCTGCCGAAGCGGCTGGCGTCGCTGAAGGCCGACCCCTGGGCTGACCTGGCGTCCTCCCGCCAATCGCTCACGCAGCGTCTGATGGCGGGCATGAACATCGACTGATCCGGGCGTGTCGTTGGATGGCTGTCCCGGCAACCGAGTTGAATGCCGTGCGGGGTCAGTCGTTCTTTCCATCGGACAGACTTTTCTACCCGTTGGCGTGTATTCGCGGGATCTCTCATTTGCCGAGTGCCATAGCGGAGTGATTGCTAATCACTGTCTTATGAGGTTCTTGCCATCGCCATCAGGAATGGAACGCGAATTGCTTGGAGTTCATTTAGTCCTCTCGTTAGGGACTCCTGGATTGGCTGGGATGACCCGTAGCGAAGGTTTGATCGTATATCGGGGGAGGTTTTCATGTTGTGGACCGCTTTCGTCGTCCTGGTGGTGCTCTGGTTCCTGGGCATGGTCAGTTCCTACACGATGGGTGGGGCCATCCATATTCTGCTGGCCTTGGCTGTGGTCGTCATGCTGATCCGGCTCCTTTCCGGCCGGAAGCCGCTGGCATGACCCGCCGGTCGATATCCGCACGCGTTGCGGGTGATCTCGGCAAGGGAGCCAGGTCATGACGCAGCTGGTTGAAATTTGTATCGTCGTTTTGACGGTCACTGTGGTCCTGCTGACAATCGTCGGCATCATCACCATGAGGCATTTCAGCCGAATTCTGGAAAATACGGATCGTTCGCTGAATCGGTTCGAGACGCTGCTCGACGAGACCGCAAAGACGGTGAGCGAAGGTCGGAATGTACTCGTTTCAGTTGGCGCCGCCGTGGAGCGGCTGGATGAGATGACCGGCGAGGTAAGAAAAGTCACGCACCGGATCGCCCAATTGTCCGGGAGCGTGCTGGACGGGGTCGAAATACCGGCACGAGGGGCGATCGCCATCGTCCGCCGCGTCAAGAGTGTCGCCAACGTTTTGATGAGTTTGTGGCCCCGCCCAAAGCATGCGGACAAAAATGGAAATCAAGCATACGAATCAACTATCTCAACAGGGAGGATATTTTCATGACTGATTACCGCAGGAATGAAAAGGGCAACATGCTCGCCGGCGTAGTGGTGGGTTCGCTCGTAGGTGCGGGACTTGCACTCCTGATGGCTCCGAAGGCCGGGTATGAAACCAGGCGTCGGCTGAGTGAGACGGCCCGGAAACTCGGCGGCAGAATGCGCTCGCTCGCCAATAACGCCGGTGACGATCTCAGTGATGGATTGTCCGAGGTGAAGGATCGTGTGACTCAGGGCGTCAATGAAGTCAAGAAGGACGCCTGGAACGGATTGGAAGCACCACGCACGACGAACCGTACCTGAACAACCTGCTGCGCCGGGCGATAAGTACACCACCGCCCCGTTCGTGGCCTTGTAATCAATTGTATCGGAGTCTCTCAGTGCACGACGATTGGCGGGGGCCGATCTCTGGCACTGAGAGGCTCCACTTGATTTTTCGTTAAAAGTTCCAATTCCTGCGCCTCCAGAGCGGGGGGCCGGAAGGGTCAACCCTGCGCCCGATGGGTATTCCTCAGGGCAACTCGTCTTTTGCGTCTTCGCCGGTCCCGACGGGCACATTTGTTAGACTTGATGCTCGGGCTTCCGCTCCTCAACCGCGGAGGTGCCAATGATCGAGGTGAGTGGTCGTTTCGCTTCATGCGTTCGGCGGGTGGCCGTGGCCGCCGCGATTGTGGGCTCGTTCCTCGTCTGGGCGAACAGCGCCGCCGCCGTCCCGACTTGCGGGGATTCGCTGGTGTATCCCGCCGGTGTCCGGGACGAGTTTTCCCCGCCGACCGAGCCGAGCGGCCCGTCCGTGCTGATCGAGGATGACACGATCATCGATGACGCCGTCCTCACGATCTGCGAATGCGGTCTGGTCCCGGCTCGGACGACCACCTGGAGTGCGCTGAAATCGCGAACGAGTTATTAGTGCCGTCCGGAGCCGGGGAAAGCCGCTACGATGCAGGCGCCGCGAAGACCTGCACCTCCATCCAGGCCACCCACGACGGCGAGGCGGTCGTCCGCACTTGAACGTATCGGATACCCCGCGGCGCTTCCAGTTTGAACTCGAGAACCTGGCGGTCCGTGATCGGCAGTCAAATCCTCTCCAAACACGGGTCTTCGACAATGACCGGGTTCCGCTGACCGAGAAAAGGTACCTCTGGGAGCCCGTGCCAGCGCCGTTAGGAGGTGGTAGGCTGGTGACGTCAGCAACCGCGTCGCGTCCACGGATTCCTGCCAATCTGGTTGGCGGATGGCGCTGACTGTGGCACTGTCCGGAAG
>Ga0163152_10002212_pt1 | contig 28343 bp, 28 predicted proteins | sample OliLakLV19MP8IB2_FD_148635 | JGI IMG/M metagenome (GOLD analysis project Ga0163152, IMG submission 148635) | Freshwater microbial mat bacterial communities from Lake Vanda, McMurdo Dry Valleys, Antarctica - Oligotrophic Lake LV.19.MP8.IB-2 | ecosystem: Environmental > Aquatic > Freshwater >...
CAGGCCGACAAAACGTCGCGCCTAAACTCCTTCGAATACGCTTCCATTCAGCCCACCTCCTTTTAGGGTGAACCTAATTTACCCCACTTGCGCAGAGGGCGCTAGAGGTAAAAGAAGCACGCATTAGTGGCGTTGTAGAGCTTGCGGCAGAACAGGAAAGCATTGTCCCGGTCCCGATTGCCGAAGTGCCAGCACACAAGCAGCTTGCTGGTCTTGTCCATCGCGGTCCAAGTGTAGGCATCGCCAAGCCGGTCAGTCGGACGGCCCAAGCGTAGGGCTGTCTTTTGCTTCATGCCCACGTAACCCCAGATTTCGTCAGCTTGGATTTCACCCACGGGGAGATTGCGAAGCCGGTCAGCAAGGAACTTCTCACAACGCTCGCCTACCAAAACGAGTAGGTCGATGATCGTATGCAAGTCGGTATCGGTCAGCCGGGAAGTGGTCGAAATCGACAGCCCTTCGGTGAGCATTTCGATGATCCGGGCGGCCTTGTCCAGCCCGATCCGCATCCCGGCAAACATGCCAGTTGATTCGGTGAAGCATTTCCCGCAATCGCAGCAGCGAAAGCGCGGGGTGCCAGCCTTAGTCTTGCCGAATTTCTTACGATTCTCGTGGTTGCAAATGGCGACGATCATAGCTCTGGCTTTCAGGTTTGGCCGAAGCTATGATTCAGTTACAAGGCTGGAATCGGCTTCGGCTGGTTTTAGTTCCCCGGTTGGATTGCCGTCCTTCCGGGGTTTTTTGTGGCTTGCTTGCCACGACAAGATTTATTATAAAGAATCAATCAGCGCTTGCAATAGATTCTTTATAAATAATCAATGGATTTACTAATGGGCAAGAAAAAAGCTCCTACCCGTGGTGGTGTGCGAGAGGGCGCAGGGCGCAAAGTAGGCGATGAAGGGCGGGCCGTCCCCGTGTCGGCAAGCGTCCCCGAGCCGCTTGTGAACGACCTGGACACTATTGCAGAGTCAAAGGGGTGGAACCGCTCCAGGGCCGTTACGGAGGCTATCAGAGCCTACGTGGCGCGCAAGCGTACCTAAGCGGAGAGAGGGGGTTACGATCCCATCCGTGGTTGCACGGACCCCTACGGCAGAATATAAAACTGCTGCGCCGCCAAGACGCGGGCCGCTCTCCAGTTAGGAGAACGGAATACGAAAAGAAGCTATTGGGAACATGGACCAAATGACACTGCTCTGACCATGTGGTTCACTCAGCTTTTTATTCGTCCTGAAATTCTTTTAGCCACTGTTCACGGCTTATGGTGCATTGGCCTAATCGCTTGGCTTTGTAAGCGTTCATATCGAGCTGCTTGATCATGTGATCGTGACCTAAATTGAGTCTCGATCCGTGTCGTAAGCTGAGCTGAGTTAGATAAGTTTCACCGTCTAAACTGAAGACATCGTAATAGACGTGGGCCTTACATTGTCCGCTTACTTGGCCCTTGAGTTTATCGACGATTTTCTTGGCAAGTTGGGCGGTTATTTGAGTGTTAGAAGGACGCGGCATTCGGGATCCTCGCAATATGCCGATTTAGCACTGCCTTTTGCTCCTTTGCTTTGTCGCCCAAGTTCTCATTTTTGATCGTGGTTAGCCGCCAATACAGATGGCAAAGAGTGTTGCGAAGATTCTCAATTACCTCAGTGTAGGTGTCGGCGCTCGCGTATACCCGCGCTGATTGGATACTAGCAACGTAGTTATCATCCGCAAGATGTTCGGTTACCACGGTAAAAGGCACGAGAATAGCCAAATCCGAACGAGGGACACTGTAAAGCTGCGAAATGTAGAAGACCGGAGACTCTCCAGGATTCGCCGCGTTTGCTGGGCAATACCCATATATTACTGGAGTAAGGGGCTTTTCCTGACCATGAGTTCGCGACAGCATTCGCACGCGCGAAGTTGCACGATAGGTTCTTTCAAACCGTGCATGACTTTCTTGCGATTGATTTAGCTCGATATAGCCAGTGCTCATGATTGTTTTACCTTCACAGCTTTGCGAACGGTAATTGGATATTCACCGAGAACCTTCGTTCCTGTACTGACAACAGCCTTGAAAACACCTTCTTTTTTGAATGCCAGAATCAGATTGATATTCGCTTCTAGCCCCCCGCCCTGTAATTCAGGCTGAAAGTTGATTTTTTCCTTACCTAGAGCGGACTTCCCACCACCGTCCAGCAAATCCACTGAAATCTTTTGAACGCCCTCGCCACCTAGTTTAATGAACAGATGGAATGAAAATGTTTCCGATAAATCGCTGATGAAAAGTTTGTCAAAAATGCCGTAAAGCGTTGTCTTGTTATCGGGACTTCGACTAACCCCTTCACAAGCCAAAATAGCCTTGAGAACTAGCGGTAATTTTTTCGTTGGTGATGCTTTTTTAGCCATGGCGCAAAAATGTAGCCGCAATCCCTAGCAAGATGCGGCTATGCTCCCATCAATTCCAAGCATGATCATCATGCTCGCGACATCCTTGCCGGCTATGTTTGATTCAGCCGATCAAATCAAGTTTGATACGACTAGCTTAATCAATTGTTCAATTACACTATAGTTCAATTATCGGCCTTTGCAAGCTTTAAGTACATGTTATCTCAGGAGTTGCGACGATTCACACAACTCTAATTAACAATATAGTTTACAACGCGCCAACTATCCTGAAGAGAGGAATATCCCCGAAAAAGTTCCGCTGTCTAGGGGGATTGTGAAAAGATTCACATATTCACGATTTCCCCGGCCCCCACCGCCCCTCACCATCCCGGCCAACCGGGGATTTAGCAACACTTAATTACAGACTACCAACTTCTTGTGGATCCCCCCGCAGCGAAAATTAGCGAAAATTTCAAGATGACAGCTTTGCCATAAAAAACCACCTTGCCCAACATCAAAAATCGGGAATGATTTTTTGGGCCACTTTGATTGTCGGGAACGCCGTACCTGCCCCAAGTCTCCAAGTAGTAGACATTACCTTCGTCCCGGGAGATAATCTGAGCATCTTCTCTCCCTGGAACAGAGTGAGGTGCAAAATGTATCTCGATAAGACTTTCGCAAGGTGCATCAAACTGGCGTTTGTTGGTTGGCTTTGCCTAGCAACGAATCTTCCCGCTCAGCAACCTGCTCCACCGCAGGGCAACCAAGCACCGGGCAACCAAGGCTTGGGCAATGTCGGTTTCTTTGGAGGGCCCGATCCGGCTGGCCTTTTTCCCGGTGCCCCAGGGGGTGCGGCCAACGCGGATTTCGATTCGCTCATCGACCTCATCCAATCCACCGTCGCCTACGACAGTTGGATGGAGAACGGCAGCGGTGAGGGGGAGATTCAACCCTTTGCCATCAACGGCGTCTATGCCGATCCGCAAGGAACATTGCGCTTTGATCGTGCCTTACTCGCCTCGACGTCTTTGCGGCGTGAGCCAACCGCGACTTCAGACAAGCAGCCTGCCAACGCCCGGCAAAGTTCGCCTCTTCGCTATGTTTCGCTGCCGCGTTTGGAAAACGCGATTGCCGCGCATCAAGTCGCGCATAAACCGTTGCCCGCCGAGATGCTCACGCTTGCTGGTCTCGAGCGGATTGAGTATGTGATTCTCAATCCTGAAACTCACGATCTGATTCTCGCGGGACCAGCGGGCGATTGGCGTGTCGGTGAAGCTGGAATCCTGGTGAGTGTTGCAACGGGTCGCCCCGTCGTGCGGCTCGATGATTTGCTCGCTTTGTGGCGTCGGCAAGGTGCCGCGGCTTTCGGTTGCTCGATCACTCCTCGGCAACAGGCCCTCGCTGACACGCAAGAATTCCTGACCCTTTCCGCCGCCAAGCCGCTGGAACCGAGCAAGCGACAAGATTGGCTCGACAAGCTCCGCGATACGCTTGGCAAGCAAGACGTCGAGTTCTTCGGCGTTGTTCCCGAGAGCCACATGGCGATGGTGCTGTTAGTGGCCGACTATCACATGAAACTCATCGGCATGGGCCTCGCCGAGAGCGTTGGCGGCGTGACCAACTACCTCGAAACGGTGGAACTGCTCGCCGATGGTTCCGCGCCGCCGATGAGCGTGCTGCGCTGGTGGTTCGCGATGGCTGACCGACCCGTGAAAACCAACGCTGAGCGGGATGTGTATCAAATACCCGCTGGTGGGGTGCGGGTGCTGAGCGAGAATGAGCTGCTCGCGGCCCGGGGACAGCGCATCCACACCAACCAATCGGACGCTCTCAATCGGCGCTTTGCCGAGACATTTACCGCTGAGTTTACCAGCCTTGCCGAAAAGTATCCGCTCTATGGCGAATTGCAAAACGTGTTTGGCCTGTCGCTTGTATTGGCGCTCATTGATCGCGAAGATTTGTTGGCGAGGAGTGGTTGGCAACCAACATTGTTTGAAACAGCCGACTCTTTGCGGTTGCCGCAACTGGCCGTACCCCGCGAAGTCGAGACGGTCATCAACCACCGCGTAATCAATAAACGACAAATCATCGCTGGGATCAGCGGCGGCGTGTGGATCGACGCGCCGAGATCGCTCAAGATTGAAAAAGCGGACGGCTCCGAACTGAACGCTGCAAAATCATCCACCCCCCCAACGGGTCAGCGCTGGTGGTGGGACTAACCCCATCGCTTGCGGTTTCGCGCGGAGTGACTAAATCGTGCCCGGTTCATCCTCCGCCACGCGAACGACGGTTTCGTCGATCGCGTGCTGCTTTTTCTTGCGCAACCACCACAACGTACCGCTCAAAAGCACCAAGATCACGACGAGCGTGAGAACCCATTCCGCATCGCGGAGTAGCTCGGTAATGTGATCGCCAAAAAAATGGGCCGTCCAAAAGAAGGTCGCCACGACCAGCGTCGCGCAAAATAAATCGTAAAAAATGAACTCGCGAAACTGCACCCGCATGATCCCTGCGGAAAGATACACGGGCCCGCGAACACCCACCATGAAGCGTGCCAATGCCATCACTTTGAACATGTGCTTTTTAATGGCCCCGTCGAAAGTTTCATGACGCGTGGCCCCGAGCCAGCGGCTTAACTTGGGACGCCGCTGCACCAAACCATGGCCAAAATGATAGCCGATGGCGTACATCACACTGTCGCCCAGCAACGCGCCAACGAGACAGGCGAGAAATGCAAGCCACGGATCAAAGTGCCCCTGCGAACTGAGAACTCCAGCCAGCATAATCGGGATTTCTTCGGGGATCGGCAGCCCGCAACCGGTGAGCACCAGAAACAGCACGATCCCCAAATAACCGCCGTGTTGAATCAGCCAATCCACGTCAATCGTCTCTCGTGGTCTGTAGGTCGGGGGCGAAATACTTGCCCAGTTATGATCCTGTTAACCTTGGTCCCGCCGTCGGGTTTTCGCGACTGACCCTCCGCCTACAAGAGGGTCAGCATTTTTGGGTCGCACAGTGGCGTCCAGTCCTCAGGTGCCATGTTGGCGACAACCACATTGATACCGAAATCCGCAGCGGCGGGACACACCAATACAACCGCGATATCGGGGCGACGACGGCATAAGAAGCCGATTCCCTCGGGACCGAGCACAAACGCCGCCGTCGAGAGTGCATCTGCCTCGGCAGCCGTGGGTGCCAAAACTGTTGCAGTGAATACGCCTGCCGCCGGCCAGCCGGTGCGAGGATCGAGAATGTGACTGTAGCGTCGGCCCTCGTGTTCAAAAAATTGCGTGGCTCCACCGGAAGTACCCAAGGCCCGATTTCGCAAATGAAACTCCGCGAGGCGGTAATTCGGTTCGAGCGGATGCCGCAAGCCGATGCTCCAGCAGTCGGCATCATCGCCCCGATTCGCGCCACGCGCGAGCACACTGCTCCGCCCGCCGTGCCACAAGTAATCGCACGCTCCGCGCTCGTCGAGCAGCCTGGCCGCCCTGTCGAGCGCATAGCCTTTGCCCATGGCGTTGAAGTTGATTTCGACCCCCGGTTTCAAAAGTTCAATAGACTGAGTAGCGGGATTGAGCGCCACATGCGCCATGCCGACCAAATCAAGAGCGTCAGCGATTTCCGCTTCGCTTGGCAGGCGGCCTTCGCGTTTGAAGAATCCCCAGACTCGTGAAAGCGGCGTTCCTGTGATGTCGAAGGCCCCCTCGGTTTCGGCGTTGAGTTTCACTGCCAGCTCCAACAGCGCGAAGAGTTCGCTGCTCGTCATCACGGGACCATCAGCCGCAAGTTGGTTGATGCGTATAACATCGCTCGCAGCGCGATAAATGGTGAGTTGGTCCTCAATCGCCTCAATTTCGTCAAAGGCCTCGAGCACGTCGCTGGCAATCTGCCGATCCGCATCGTGATAGCGAATCGCAAAATCACAGGCCATCGCCCTGCGCGTGGCCTCGAGATGAATCGTGGGTGTGGTCGGAAAGCGATCCGCGATCAGCTCCGTGGTCGATTCGACCCATTCTTGTGCCCAATCGTAGACGCGGTCGGCCAGGGTGCGCGCCGCCGCCTTGCCTTGGAGAAAGTCACGTCGCGAGTGGTGTTTGTCGGCAGCCATGGTCCAATTATAGCCATATTGTCTGGGGTGGGTTCCTGATACTATTTTGGCTGTTCACCCGAGATTCCACTTTCAGTATGTTACATCGCATGAGCCAATTGATTATCAGTGTGTCCGGTTTGCGGGGCGTCGTGGGAGAATCGCTCACGCCCGAGATTGCCATCCGCTATATTGCCGCGTTTGCCGAGGAACTGCCGCCGGGGCCGGTCGTCGTCACGCGCGACGGACGCCACACGGGGCCACTGCTGGAAGCCGCCGTGCAGTCGGCGCTCATGGCGATGGGACGCGTCTGCTACGACGCAGGCATCGCTGCCACGCCAACGACGGGAGTGTTGGTGCGTCAGCTCAAAGCTGCGGGGGGAATTCAAATCTCCGCGAGCCACAACCCGCCCGAGTACAACGGCATCAAACTCTTCGACTCCGCTGGCCGTGTGATTCCCGCTGCAGCGGGCCAGAAAGTCATCGACCGATTTCACGCCGGAGAGCCGCGTTGGAAACTGTTCGACGAACTTAGTCAATGCGAAGTTGTCGACGATACCATTTCCGCGCATCTCGGCTTGGTTCTGGCCACCAGCAACGTCGAGCGTATCAAGCGGCGAAAATACCGCGTGCTTGTTGACGCTAACCACGGCTCCGGAAGTGTCCTGGCCGTGCCGCTTCTCGAAACGCTAGGTTGCGAAGTAATCGTCCTCGGTGACAAACCCGACGGACTCTTTTCACATCCTCCGGAGCCGACGAGCGAGAACCTGCAATCGGTTCTCGCTAAAGTTACAGAAACAAAAGCCGACATCGGATTCTGCCAAGACCCCGATGCCGACCGGCTGGCGATTATTGACGAAACCGGCCAATACATCGGCGAGGAGCTCACGCTCGCGCTGGTGGCGGATCATGTGTTGCGCAAGACGCCGGGGCCAGTGGTCACCAACTGCTCTACCAGCCGCATGACGCAAGATATCGCCGAGAAATATGGCGTGCCATTTTTCCGCTCAAAGGTTGGCGAGGCCAACGTTGTCGATCTGATGCTCGCCGAGAAGGCGGTGCTAGGCGGCGAAGGCAATGGTGGCGTGATTGATCCCCGGGTTGGCTTGGTGCGGGATAGCTTCGTGGGGATGGCATTGGTGCTGGATGCCATGGCCGCGCGAGAAATGTCCGTCAGCGAACTGGTCGCGGAACTGCCGCGGTACGCGATTCACAAAGCGAAGGTCTCTTTGCCTCCAGAAAAAATCGCTGCGTCATTCACGGCACTGGAAAAGCATTTTGCCGATGCCAAGAGTGATTATCTCGATGGTTTGCGGCTCGATTGGCCTCATAAGTGGCTCCTTATCCGCGGAAGCAACACCGAGCCTATCGTGCGGATCTTCGCCGAGGCACCTACTGCGGACGAGGCCAAGCGATTGTGTGATGAAGCGGAAAAGGTCTTCCAATGAGTTTGATTTTTTGATCGTAGCTGCTTATGATGGCTTGCAAGGAGATTTGCCATGAATATCCAATTGACTCCTGATGCTTCTCAGTTTGTCGAGGGCCTAGTGGCGACTGGACAATATCCGTCTGTGGATCAGGCTGTCGACGACGGCGTCAAACTGCTGATGGCCCGTAATCGGATGAAGCAAGACATTCAAGAGGCGTTTGACGATGTCAAGACAGGACGCGTCATGAGTCATGACGATTTTTTCACCGATTTGAAAGCTTATGCTAAGCAGTTGGATGAAAAATCAGGTAGGTCTTGATGAAGTCGCTGCGATATACGTCGAAGGCCCACACTGACGTTAAAGAGATTCTGCTCTACATTTCCGAGGACAAACTTGGCGCTGCTCTTAAGTTCGTCGAACGCATTGAAGCACGTTGTGATTTAATCGCGAGCAACCCGGAAATGGGTGAGCTTCGGCCTGAATACGGTCCCGGTGTTCGCTCTGTTTCGGTCGGGAAATATGTGATCTACCATTCCTCAACGCCTAAAGAAGTTTTGATCCTCAGGATCGTGCCAGGTGTTCGAGATATTCGATCACTTTGACAAACATCACTTCGGTCGCTCACCAACACAAAACAGATGCTTATCCGAGCGGATAAACAAATTGCCCTGCGAAGCGGCGATTGAAGCCTTGCAAGCTTCTCCCAAAAGGTTGCGAGCGACTTCTTCGTATTTGTCACCCGCTTTGATCACGACCGTTTCGCCGTCAAGGTCCGTGAGGAAATAAATGTTCCCCTCGGCATAAATCGGCGAGGCCGCATGTTTGCCGCCGATGCGCTTTTGCCAAACCTCTTCACCCGTCTTGGCGTCGAAGCAGTTCAAAATCCCGGTATCAGTAACGGCATAGATGTGCGGTTCAACATAGAGCAGCGACGAGAGCGAGGGCACTCCCTGCTTTTGTTCCCACGCAATGTGCGAGTCGGTGATGTCTCCCTCGCCCCCGGACTTAACCACACGAATCGTTGGTTCCTCAAAACCCGAGCAACTGTAAATCAACCCCTCCGCGAGCACGATGGATGGAGTGACTCCTTCGCCCTGGCTGTGAACGGTCCAAACCAGTTGACCGTTCGTGGGATCGTGTCCTTGGATCACGTCGCCGGCGGCACTCACCAATTGCTGCTTTCCATCTTTCGACAGAACATTGGGTGTCACATGGGCGAGTCGGGAGAGACCACGACTGCCTCGCCAAACTTCTTTGCCAGTTGCCTTATCGAGTGCCAGTAGCACCGCTCCCTCCCAGGGTTTCTTAAAACCAACGAGCGAATCTTCGCCGGTGCTGCTCCCATCGAACGGCATGATGAGAAGGTTTTCATGCAAAATCGGCGAGGCCCCCAGGCCATGTTGGCTAAAGAAATCAACATCGTGATTCGTCCACGCGAGCTTTCCCTCCATATCGAGCGCCGCAATGCCGCCCGAACTGAACACGGCGTAGACATGCTCACCATCTGTTACGGCAGTGGGGGTCGCATGAGAATTGTCTTCTCGTTTGTGCTTGGGAACCTGCTCGAAAACTTTGGTATTCCACAGAATCTCGCCCGAGCGGCGATCCACGCAAATAACTTGGCACGATTTTCCCTCATCGGTCGTGGAAGTTACAAACACCCGGTCGTCGAACACGACGGGCGATGACCAACCCTCGCCAGGAATTTCCGTTTTCCAAGCGATGTTTTCGTCCGCGCTCCACTGAGTCGGCAGACCTTTCTCGGAAGAAATCCCCTGCCCTGTCGGCCCACGAAAGCGCGGCCAGTTTTCAGCCAAAGACGAGGAAGCGGAGAACAACGAACAAAAAGCAAGCAAGAGTAAGCATCGGCAGGTGGCCATAGTGAGACCCTATGTAAAAGAGGTGGGAAGAGAGGGGAGTGATTAGCAGGCTGACCCAAACAGTCTACACCATTGCTAAAATGCGTCCATCGTGTGCAGCTCCAGCAATCACGTCGATAAATTCTCCGCAGTTTGCCAACTCGCTCGGCAATTCCACTGACGCATAGCGGCACGAAGTTCCGACAACGCGGTGCGGTTGGCCTTCGAGAGGCGATTCCACGAGTACGCGCAGTCGTTTTCCTGCAAGAATCGCAAAATACTCGGACTTCAATTCTGTTTCGACCCGCGCAAGTTCCTGGCTACGTTCGTGCTTCACTTGCTTGGAAAGCTGGCCCGGCATGTCGGCTGCGGGAGTGCCCCGTCGCGCGCTGAACGGGAAGATATGAATTTTCGAGAAACCCACTTGCCGCGAGGTGTCACACGTCTCGGCAAATTCGGCATCGGTCTCGCCGGGAAAGCCGACGATGATGTCGGTTGTGATCGCGGGGCGGTCGAGTTGTTCTTTGAGCAATTGGCAGCGGTCGATAAACCGCCGACTCCCCCACCGCCGCCGCATTCGTCGTAATACGCTGTCGCTGCCGCTTTGCATTGAAATGTGGAGGTGCGGGCAGATTTTTTCTGGTTGGTCGGCCATCACCGCGATCAGTTCACGGGTGACTTCCGTGGCTTCGATGCTGGACAGTCGCACGCGGAAATCACCTGGCAACGCAGCAATGGAACGCACCAAATGCGAAAGCCGCGTCCAATTTTCCTTGGGTTCATGGCGATTCCAATTCACGCCGTAATGCCCCAAATGAATTCCCGTGAGCACGACTTCCCGGTAACCGTTGTCCACAAGCCGGCGGACTTCGTCGAGAATGTGCGTCATCGGCCGACTCGAAAGCTCAGGCCTTACCATGGGAATAATGCAGAAACTACAACGCAACAAGCAGCCGTCTTGCACCTTCACATACGCTCGGTGCCGACGGCCAAACCCCGAAATTCCAGTCGGCACGTCCGTCACACCAAAGCGGCCTAAGAGATCGCCGAGTTCACGTTTATCAGTAAGCACCTCTGTCACATTAGGCAGCGCCGCGACTTCCTCGGGAGCCCGGGTCGCATAACAACCCATGACCACAATCTTGCTTGCTGGATTTTCCCGCGCGAGTCGGCGAATGATCTGCCGACTCTTGCTATCGCCTTCCGCAGTGACCGTGCAAGTGTTGACGACGCACAAATCGGCCGGATCGTCTTCGGCCGCATCTTGGTAGCCAATACCCAAGAGCCCTTCGCGCAGAAACTCAGTCTCGTATTGATTGACTTTACAGCCAAGGGTGACAGTCTTTAATTTCAATTTTTTCATTCCACCGGTTCGATCGTGCTCCACATCGAACCTTTGCTGGCTTCGAGATGGTCCTTGCCGTAGGCGTGGATTTGGTCGCGCTTGAGCTCGGCGTGTTCACGGGTAGTGGTCAACACCACCGCCTTGCCGTCTTTGTCAACAGCCTTGGCAATTTTCTGGCACTGTTCTTTTTCATGGCCGAAGAGTTCCCGGAGCATCTTCTCGACATACTCGAAAGTATGGTCGTCGCTGTCCCATAGCAGCACGTTGTAGCGAGGTTGTCTCCGGCGCTCTTTTTGGGGAGTTTCCTGTTTGATGGGAGCCACGGTGACTGCCCCCTCGTCGTCTTCTTCAGGCTCCCAATCCATGACACTTGTTCCTTGTTGATTGCGGCAAGCCCATCTGTGTGGCTGCAAATCGCTCGCCCACGGCATCGTGGCATCAGACCCTTGTGGCCCCAGCCCCTTGTAGCACAGGGGCAGGTGCCGCATTATATTAGATTCCCTCCTGTTGGGGGAACTCCCCGACACGCGACGGCCAGGGCGGCATGTTCGTGGAGTGAGGCAATAACGGGAAAACCCGCTGCCATTGCGATGGTGGCTTCCTCCAGAATATGTGCGTGCCGTGACATCATCCGCCGTCAATCAGGTGCTCGACTTCGTCGACAAGCAGAGCCAGCAGCACGATGCCGATTTGGCCGACCTATTGCGGATTCCGAGCGTCAGCGCTGATTCCAAGTTTGCCCTCGATGTGCGCCGCGCTGCCGAGTGGTTGGTCAAGCATTTGGCGGGCCTGGGCTTGAAGCCCGAGTTGATCGACACCCCCGGCCATCCGCTTGTCTACGCCGAAACCCCCGCCGTGCCGGGAGCGCCGGTTGCACTTGTTTATGGCCACTATGACGTGCAGCCCCCCGACCCCCTCGACAAATGGACCACACCGCCCTTTGAACCTACCGTGCGTAATGGTGCGGTCTTCGCCCGGGGAGCGACCGACGACAAAGGTCAGATGCTCACGCACGTTCACAGCGTCGCAGCCTGGCTTAAAACTCACAAGCATTTGCCGCTGCAAGTGAAGTTTCTCATCGAGGGGGAAGAAGAAGTCGGCAGTGAGAACCTGGATACATTTTTGGCCGAGAACACGAAAAAGCTGGCCTGCGATTGCGTGGTGATCAGCGACACGAGCCAATTCGCCCCCGGCGTGCCCGCGATTACTTATGGCCTGCGCGGCATCGCCTACTGCGAAATTTTTCTCACCGGTCCCGATCACGACCTGCACTCCGGCGTGTTCGGTGGCGGCGTAACTAATCCGGCCATCGCGCTCAGCAAAATGCTGAGCGCGATCATCGACGCAGACGGGCGAATTCAACTTCCCGGCTTTTATGACGACGTTGTGCCGCTCACGGACCGCGAGCGCGAAGAGTTCCGCTCGCTGCCCTTCGACGAAGTGGCGTTCAAGAAAGACATCGGCGTCACCGGCCTTACGGGCGAAGTTGGTTACAGCACACTCGAACGCCGTTGGGCGCGGCCCACTTTTGACATTTGCGGTTTGACTTCCGGTTATCAGGGCGAGGGGGCCAAGACGGTTCTCCCCAGCCGGGCGTCGGCCAAATTCAGCTTTCGCTTGGTTCCCCATCAAGACCCCCAAAAGATTCTCGCGGGCCTCCAGCAGTTGCTAGAGCCACTCGTGCCACCGGGGGTTACGATGGAGCCAATCGATTTCCACGGTGCCCCTGGCATCGTGATGCCCTTGGAGAGTCCCTACCTGGAAGCAGCAGCAGACGCCATCGAGATCGGCTTCGGCAAACGACCGGTCATGATGCGTGAGGGGGGCTCGATTCCCATCGTCAACAAATTCGCCGACCGACTGGGTGCCGACGTGTTGCTGTTGGGCTGGGGCCAGAACGACGATAACCTACATTCCCCGAACGAAAAATTTACGCTGGCCGACTACCATCGCGGCATTCGCACGAGTGCGGCGCTGTGGGACTGTCTGGCCAAAGTCAATCAGGAAGTGTAGCGACATGCTCGACAAACGATTCATTCTTGAAAACCCCGACGTCGTTCAAAAAAACTGTGACGTGCGGGGAGTGAAAGCCGACGTTCATCGCTTTGCGCGCCTGGAGACCGAATGTCGCCAGTTGCAGCAAGAGATTGAAGAACTCTCGCGGCAGGCCAACGTAGTGAGTAAGTCGATTGGCGCGGCCAAGGACGATGCCGAACGCGACCAGCGCAAGGAAGAAGGCCGGGCGCTGCGCGAGCAAAAGGAGCAGAAGCAGGAGGAAATCGACCGACTCACTGCCGAGGCGGGAGCGATCTATCGCAGCATGCCGAACCTCACGCACCCCGAGGCACCCATCGGTGGCGAAGATCACGCTCGTGAAATCCGCCGGGGTGGTCCCGAGGTTCGCAAGTTTAGCTTCCCGGTGCTCGATCACGTCGAACTTGCCGAGCAGCACGACCTCATTGATTTCGAGGGTGGCGCGCGGATCGCGGGCAATGGTTTTTACTTTTTGAAGAACGAAGGAGCGCTTTTGGAACTCGCGCTCCAACAATACGCGGTGCAGTTTCTGGTGGGCGAAGGTTTTGTCCCCACGATTACGCCCGACGTCGCCCGTGGGGAAATCCTGCAAGGGATCGGGTTCATTCCCCGTGGCCCTGAGACGCAGATTTACTCCATCGAGAATTTCGATTTGAATCTCGTCGCCACCGCGGAGATTACGCTCGGCGGGTTGTATTCGGGCGAAGTCTTGGAAGCAGAAAAACTCCCGCTCAAGATGTGCGGTGTGAGCCACTGCTTCCGCACCGAGGCGGGTGCCGCCGGTAGGGCCTCGCGGGGCCTGTACCGCGTGCATCAATTCACCAAGATCGAAATGTTCGCGTTCACGTTGCCCGAGCAAAGTGAAGCGATGCACAAATACTTTTGTGATCTGGAATGCAAAATCTTCGACGGCCTGGGCATTCCCTACCGCGTGATAGACACGGCTACCGGCGATCTGGGTGGCCCCGCCTATCGCAAGTTCGACCTCGAAGCCTGGATGCCAGGCCGCGGCAACGCCGGTGAATACGGCGAAGTCACTAGCACCAGCAACTGCACCGACTACCAAGCCCGCCGCCTCAATATCCGCAGCAAAGTGAAGGGGGAAAAGGGAACCAACCTCGTCCACACCCTCAACGGCACGGCCATCGCGGTGAGCCGCGCGCTGATTGCGATTCTCGAAAACTACCAACAAGCGGATGGGTCGATTGTCATTCCGGAGGTGTTGCGCAAGTGGGTGGGAAAAGAGCGGATTGGCAGCGCGGAGGAGTGAAGGCGGCAGATTTCTTTAGGTGGTAGCTCCTTCACTTACCGAACAACCAAACTTTCACGCTTATAGGGTTCTGTTGTGATCGATCATCCCACTGCCGTGTGTATCTTGCCGATGACCGATGATGACCCTGAATTTCGAGGCTATACAGTTGAGGATTTGCAGCAAAAATACTTTCTCAAAAGCCTTGCCTCGCATGGCCGTTTCCTTTTCCCAAAGAGGGCACCGGCTGCGGAAAAGGACACACTTGTACTATTTCAATGGAAAGCACAGGTTGTTGCTAGGGCAGTGTTACTTGTCAAAGCCAAACGGTATGATTCGCTTCACGGTGAGGAATTCAATGGGATCGTAGGCGAGTACGCAGGCGAAATGGTGTTTGATCGCAGCACCATCATGGTGTTCGATCCAGTGAACAAAGAAGCAGTCAAAAGGCATTGGCCTAACTTCAAGGGATTCACACGAATGCAGTATCTAAGTCCCCCTCAGAACTACATAGCTTTCGAGAGCAACGAATTAAAGAACATTCGCACACCGCAAGTCTGGCTGGCCAACGACGAAGCCGAAACTTTTGATACTACTGATACTGAAAATTATAGTCCCGATGGAATTGATCGACGGTCGCTAGTATATAAGCAAATTTGTAAACGGCGAGGGCAGCGCGCATTTCGCGACGCATTGCGCAAACGCTACGGAGATTTATGTTTGGTAACAAAGTGCGAGGTTTTGGATGTAGTCGAAGCGGCCCATATTAGTCCGTACCGCGGCGAAAACGACAATCACGTACAAAATGGTCTGCTCTTGCGATCCGACATACATACACTATTTGATTTGGATTTATTGGGAATCAATCCTGACAGCTTGCGAGTCGAAGTTCATCCGAATATCCAATGCGAATACTCACATCTTTCCGGTGCTATGCTCATGTGCACTAGCGATGCGAAACCGTCTCATGAAGCCCTTCAACAGCGATATCAGAAATTCAGAGAGCGACTCGGTGGAACGGCATGAAAGATAAAAGAACTTCAGCTTTTCTGCCTACCGCCGTAGTATTGTCCTATTACACTTCTATTCCCAGTGGCATCACCGGCTCGCGTAGCTTTTAGGGTATCATGGCGGCAAATCGTGGCGAACATCGCCAGCGATAACCCTATCCAGGTCGCAGGTTCAGGCACCACAACAGTTGCCGCGACGAGCGACGGCGTCCCATAACTGTTCTGCCAAGCGGCGAGGTCCGTGGCACTCATGGGAGTGGGTGACTCACCCCGTTGCCACTTGAGTAAGTCCGCGCCATCGACGTCGCCATCTTCGTCAAAATCACCCGGCTCGAATGATTCGAACGAATAGTAGTGAATCGGTGCCGTGGGGTTGTCATCAAACTCGCTGCAGGTGTAGAAGCCGGTGCCGTCGGCGGCCCAGCCGATCGCCTCGCCCTGTGACTCGACTCCGAGCGTAAAGGGGACGCCGACTCCGTGTAGAGCGTCGGCGACGCTTTGGCCGATGCCTCTTTCGAACAGTCGCGCGGCCGTCTTGCTGCGGACCAGGATATGGCGACCATCGGGCGAAATATCGGCTGCCGTGGCGGTACTGAGCGGGGCACCCAGCACTCCGTGAGATGTGAGGGTTGTTTGAGGTTGGTCGAAGGCACTCGCGGGGGCGCTGTAGATTTGGGGAGTCGATGTTTTCGTGATAATGAAGAGATCATTGGTGAGCGGATCGACGAACAGCGACTCGGCGTTGCGGGCGCCGCTCGGGTAGAGGAGTTTCGCCGCCGTATAGTCGGTCGTGGGGATTGTGGCGGAGGCGGTCGAGAGCGGTTCAGCCGTCCGGTAAACGGTTACGAACGGACGCGCGGCATTGTTGTCGCCAATGTCGCCCAGATAGAGATAGTTCCCGCCACCGGGCTTGGCTCCGATGGCGATATCTTCCCAATCGACTGCCGTGGCAGCAGCCAGCGGAAATGTGCCTTGGAGGGCACCCTGGTAATCGATGGCATAGAACCGTGCCGAGTCGCCACTATCATTATGAACCCAAAACACATTTGAGTTCGCGCGGCTATCGACAATCCCCGAAACCTCGGAGAGAGCTGCGGCGCTGATCGTGCCAATGGGGACGGGCAGACCAATGTTCGCGGCGAATGCCCCTGGTGGTGAGCAAAACAAGGCGGCGACTGCTACTGTCACCCACCTATGAGAAGGGTAACCATCCACTGTGTTTGGCCGCCTACAAATGAAATTCATGAGTTCCTCGTGAGTGCAGGGAAAAGCTTGAGCACTCGGAGGATACTGAGAACTGATCGACAAACAAGCGTAAGAGGCTATAAAACGCCCAGTTCGCTAATTCTTCATATTTCGTTAATAATCCTCGGTTGAAACGCCGCCGTCAGCAGATCAGTGCAGGTAGCGAAAGCCTTCCAACGACTTATCAACCCGCGACCTTCGACATCACATACAGCATCTCTCGGCAAATCTGCTGACAACGGGTGTCGTAGGCTTCCGCTTCTTGCGGCGTGTCGTCGGCGACCTTGGGGTCTTCGTAGGGAATGGCCAGCCGCAGTGCGCTGCCCTTCACCAAGGGACAGCTCTTATCCGCTTGCGAGCAGGTCATGACGGCACAGAAATCGGTTTCTGGGTTAGGTGATTCGTTATACACCTTGGAGAAGCAGTTGAGCGGGTCGCCGGTTTCTTGATAGCTCACTGCGAAGTGGGGATTCTGCGAGCGTTCGACTTTCTCGATTTTTAATTCCGCGCGTTTGAGCGCGGCGACGGTTCGCGGATTGAAAGCGGTCGCCTCGGTCCCGCCAGAAAACGTTTCCACTCCGTTGACACCGTAATACTTGGCGGCAGCCGCAGCCCAGACTTGTGCCATTTGGCTACGCCGAGAATTGTGGGTGCAAATAAACGTCAACCGCGCCGGCTCACCCACTTCGACCCGGCTCTTCACGAACATCGCAAGTTCCTCGAGTTGCGTTTTTCGTTCCTGAGTGATCTGGTCGAACTCGGCGGCACGATCCGCAAGATAAGCGCGTACTTGGGGATCGACTTTCGACTCCTCAGGGGCAGGCGTAGCGGCGACGCAGAATGCCCCTATTCCCCCGGAAAGCAACATTCCCCAGAAACATATCTTGATATCCATCGCGATGACTCCCGAGAACAAACGGTCGAAAACGAATCTCTATGACGCTAGCGAAAACCAGGGGTCTTCACAAGCGGTGTAGATTCTTTTCGTCTTGCTCTTGAAAGTAATCAGGTGATTATTCGGTTAATGAGGAAGCGTGCTCGATTGTGAATAAATTGTTAAATTTTCACGAAATAGACAGCGGCTCGATACGAGCCGAGAGAGGGAGGAGGATTGAAGAACGCTGATAAACGCTGATCTTCGCTAATGATACCTAGCGTTCATCAGCGTCTATCAGCGGTTCCAAATTCTTCCTTTATCTCCCCCGCTACTTCACATCTATCCAGAAGGGCATCAACAACATCGCCGGTTCACGCATCAGTTTGCGGAGTTGCACGGCGTGGGTGAGCGGTCCAGCAAGTTCAGGAACGAGGCTGTTGAGGCCGCTTAACATTTGCGTCTCGCGTTCCTTGTCTAGGTCGGTGCCGAAGAGTTCTTCGAGTGGGTTCACCGGTTCAGGCAGCACGAGGAGTTGGTACTTCTTCTCAGGATCAAGCCCAGCCGCGACTTTCGCGGCTTGGAAGGCGTCCTTAAGAGTGCCGACTTCGTCGATGAGTCCCTGGCGCTTGGCGATGCGGCCCGTATAAACCTGTCCGCTGGCGAGGGCTTCGAGTTTGGCGAGGTCCATCTTCCGCCCCGCGGCGGCTTTGGTGGTGAACAGGCGATAGATATCCTGCATCATGTTCTCGACGACCTTGCGCTCACCTTCACTGAACTTTTCGGTCAATGAAAACATATTGCTGTTGTCGCCGCGGCGAATCGCGTCGGTCGAGATGCCGACTTTCTTGTACAGGCCGTTCATAGCGAGCTTGCCGCCGACGACACCGATGGAACCGGTGATCGTGCCTGGCTCGGCAAAAATCTTGTCGGCTCCCATGGCGATGTAATAACCGCCGCTGGCGGCCACGTCACCCATGCTGGCGATGATTGGTTTCTCGATGGATTGGGTGGCCCGCCAAATCATGTCGCTGGCCAAGGCCGACCCGCCGGGGCTGTCGATGCGCAGCACGATGGCTTTGACGTCTTTGTCGTCGTTCGCTTTGTGCAGGGCTTCGACGATGGTTTCCGAACCCATCGCTTCGCCACTCAAACCACTTTGACTTTCACCCGACATGATCGGACCGACCGCGTAAACGAGCGCGATCTTGGGGCCCGTCACGCCGTCGCCGCTGGTGCTCGCGCCGAGGATTGATTGAAACAACTTCATCATGCCCATCGGGCCGGAAAAATCGGTGTCGATTTCTTGCTTGCCATAGTTGACGACATAGACCAGCTTGTCGGCCTTGTATTCCTTGGCGAGGTGCGTGCGGAACTCGTCATAATATTCCACGCGATCCACGAGGCCCGCCTCCTTGGCTTGCGTGGCGGTGAGCAACCCTTGATTGACCACCTTGCGAACTTCTTCAATTTGCAGATCGCGATCCGAGGCGAGCGTGGTGAGCATCTGGTCGTAGATATCGTCGACGAGTGCGGTGAGATTCTTGCGAACCGGCTCACTCATGTTGCGACGCATCAGCGGCTCGGCGGCACCCTTCGAATCGCCGACGTGGAGCATGTCGGCTTCGATGCCGACCTTTTCGAGCAAATCTTTGTAATAGGCAATTTCGAGTTGTACGCCGGGGATAAGCACCACGCCCGCTTCGGGGATCACGATTTCATCGCATGCACTGGCCAGCATGAGTTGCGAACCCTCGGCCGATTCCATTTGGGCATAGATTTTTTTACCACCCTTGCGAATCCGCAAGATGCTGTCGCGTAGCTCATTCACCTTGCCGCGGGAGAGCGAAGCATCGCCGATTTCGAGCAAGATCGCGGCAATCGTTTTGTCGTCGGCGGCTTTGTCCAGTCGCGCGATCGTCTTGCGGAGATCGATTCCTAAATCTCCGAAGAACGAAACTTGCCCCGCTGACTCGGGAAGTTCCCCTTCGAGCTTGATGTGCGCGAGCCGCACCTTAGTAGGCTTCTTTTCCTCCTTTTTGGCGTCGGCCTTCTCTTCAGCAACCTTGTTGTCGGCCTTGGCATCCTTTTCGACAGATTCGGTTTTAGGCTTCTCCGCGGTCGCCTCGGCGGCGGAAAGTGTTGAAACACTCACGCAGAGTGCTAGCAAGGCGGCCAGAAAAGCCAATGAAAAACAATGCTGACGCATGGGAATCCCTCTCTAGTAACGAACGCGGTCATAAGTGCCGCAAAGTATGTTGCACAGGATCACAGTCAATGGGTTGCCTACTTGATTATACAGGCATCATTTTGATTATACGGCGGAATCGAGTGTAGTTCGCCGGGGGCTAGCACATCTTGCGGGGAAAATCGTTTGGTGGCGAAAAAATCGTCGGATTTCACGGGTTCTACGACAGGAACTTGCCTCGGGATCGGCCTGGAACACGGTGGCCGGGTTTGCTATTTTCCTCGTCCCCCGATTTAGCGACTGCACGAGCAGACAGTACATACGAGCGAGCTCGTTCCCCAGGAGTATTCCGATTCATGTGGCACGCAACACGAAATATCATAATCTTGGGCTTGCTCGTTGGATTGACATCGTCTGCACCAGAAACTTGGGCCGCGCCCCCGTTATGGGAACAGTTGGTGCCGCGTAAAAGCGTGGCGGCGGACCCGAGTCAGCATTATGACCTCAGCGAAACCAATGGTCCCTGGCTGGTGATGGCCACTTCGTTCAGTGGCGAGGAAGGCGAAGCGCAAGCGCGCGAGTTGGTGCTGGAACTCCGCAGCAAGTTCCATCTCCCCGCGTATTACTACGGCATGACGTTTGAAATGGAAAATACGAATCCCGGGCGTGGCATTAACGACTATGGAGCCCCGGTCAAGCGAAAGTACAATCGAGGCGACAGCGTCGTGGAACATGCCGTGCTGGTCGGTGAGTTTCCTGCGATCGACGATTCTGAAGCACAGAGACTTCTCAAAGAGATCAAGACAATCACGCCCGAAACATTGAAGATTGAACAGGGCGAAGAAAACACGCAAAGCTTGGCGGGGATACGTGAGTTTCAAAACCTGGTGCGCGAAAAGATCAACCCCAACAAAAAGCGTGGGCCGATGGGTCACGCCTTCCTGACGCGGAATCCGATTCTGCCCAAGGAGTATTTTGTCCCACAAGGGGTCGAGGCAGAGATCGCCAAGTGGAACGAGGGGCTGGAGTATTCGCTCATGAAGTGCCCCGGCAAGTATTCGATTCGCGTGGCCACTTTTCGCGGTCGGGTGATGTTCCAGACGGGAGAAGAAAAACTCTCCACGCAAACACGCAAAGCGAAGGAAAGAGACCCGCTGGTCGAAGCCGCGAAGAACGCTCACTTACTGGCTGCAGCTTTACGCGAAAAAGGCTGGGAAGCCTATGAGTTTCACGACCGCCATGAAAGCTACGTCACGGTCGGCTCGTTCGACGAAGGCCAGCAATTTGAAGATGGCCGAGTGGCTCTTACCGGCCGCGATGCGCAAACGATTGTGAATACCTTTGGCGCGGCAACCCCGAACAATGTTTTCGAGCGGCCCGCCGTCGAGGATAAACAGCTCGAAGAATTGCAGAAGGAGCGGTTTAGCAATCTGTTCTCGCAAGGTCGTGGCGAGGCCTTCGCGGGTTTGCACCCCAAGCGGTTCGTGGGCTTGCCGTTCGACATCATTCCCGAGCCGGTGTACGTGCCTAGGAAGTCGATTAGTTCGTCGTATGCGCGGAACTAAAAACTGGTTCGCTAAGCCGCCAGCGGCCGCTGGCGGCTTAGCGGCCGACTCGCTATAAAGCGAGGCATGAAACCCAATTCACACCAGCTTATCCTTGGCACCACCAACTCGCACAAAGGCCGCGAGTTGGCCCAGTTGCTCGAACCGTTCGGCTTCGAGATTCGCACGCTCAAGGACTTTCCCAATGCGCTCGACGTGGTTGAGGACGGCGATTCTTTCGCGGCCAACGCCCGCTTGAAAGCGAGCAAGCAGGCCCAACATCTCAGGGCGTGGGTGCTGGCCGACGATAGTGGGCTGGAAGTCGCCGCGCTCGGTGGTGCTCCGGGAATTTATTCTGCCCGTTATGCGGGGACCGGTGGCGATAGCGATAACAATGCCAAGCTGCTAAACGAACTTACCAATGTGCCGTGGGAAAAGCGCGATGCGCGATACTACTGCCACGTAGCACTAGCCGATCCTATCGGCGCAATCCGCGCCGAAAGCTCGGGCATCTGCGGAGGCAGAATTCGTACCACGGGTTCAGGCACGAACGGCTTTGGCTACGACCCGCTGTTTGAAGTCTGCGAGTACCATCAGACGTTTGGTGAACTCGGCCCGCAGGTGAAAGCCGCCCTCAGTCATCGAGCACGAGCGATGCGAGCGATTCTGCCACAACTGCTCGCAATCGTTGCTGCGGGTGAGTGGCACTGATTATTAAGACGCCAAAAATAAAGAGCCGTCCCGAGCGGATGAATCTCGAAACGGCTCAATGAAAAATTGCGGTCAGATGTATGCCTGGGAATATAGCCGATGCGGGCGGCCTGTCAAAGGGTTGACGAGAAATGCGGAAATTAAGGTAGTTAGAAGATTGCCTAGTTTGACACCCGCTATTCCAAATTCAAAACGGAATCCAGATTTCTTGCACCGTGTAGAATGCGTACGACTTCAATTCCATGGTGTCGTTCAATGCAAAACGCCAAGTGGTTTGGAAATTCACGAATCTGGAAAACCCTGAGTTCGCTCAATCGTGGATTCTTGGTCGGATAGATCGCTCCGGTTTGGGGGTTGTTAGCGAGGAACCCAAGAGTTTCCTCAGATTTATCTAACAATCGCGCAGCGGCGTCAATGCTGTCGTTGGCAATGTAAGTCGCTAGCTCAACAAGATCCAAACGTGCTTGTGGTCGCATCGCCGCATACGGCTCTAGCGAACTCATTGCGAAATCCGACGGCTGACTTCATCACGGATGCTGTTCCACTCGAAAGTATCCAAAACAATTGGCTCACCGCTGTCGAGTCCTGCTTCCAGGAGAGATTCAAGGGAGTCTTTATTTTGCTTTGCAAGCGCGACTAAGGATTCAATGTAGTCGCTAGGACCATTGAATTGTCCGACCTGAGTTTGAACTAGGACGAATTGCTGTAAGTCATCGGAGAGGTTGATATTAACGTTAGACATGAGTTTCCTCAACTAAGAAAACTATTTCATTAATTTCGAGACATTATTAATTGTAGTCGACGAATAAAGCAACGAGAATGGTGCTATGCTTGCTGTTTTCTTGCTTATCCATCCCGCAGCCGCGGGTCGAGTGCGTCGCGCACTCCGTCGCCGAGGAAATTCAGCGCGAGCAGTGTGCTGCCGAGCGCGATGCTGGGAAACAGGATTAACCACCAATAAATTTTAACGGGCGTGATGACTTTGATCCCTTCGTTCGCTAGTAACCCCCACGACACGTCGGGCGGTTCCACGCCCAAACCGAGGAACGACAAAAACGCTTCAAACAACATCACGCGGGGGATCGTGAGCGTGAGATACACCAGCACCACGCTCAGCAGATTCGGCATCAGGTGCAGAAAAATGATCCGCGTTTGGCTCGCTCCCAGCGACCGTGCCGCCTCGACGAACAGTTCATGCTTGAGCGACATCACCTGCCCTCGCACCACCCGGGCCATCGTGAGCCAATAGATTGCACCAACCACCAAAAAGAAGACGGTGATCCGGTCGATGCCCCAATAGGCCAGCTCGTCGGCGATCCGCTCTTCGCCCAGAATCGTGAGAAGAAATATCACCACGAAAATAAACGGCACGGAGTAAAGCACGTCCACGAACCGCATCATCGCGTCGTCAATCCACCCACCGCAGTAGCCCGAGACCGCGCCGTAGGTTACGCCGATCACGAGCGACACGATTGTCGCCACCAGACCAACCAAGAGCGAAATTCGCGCTCCCCAAAAAAGTCGCGACAGTGTATCGCGGCCCAACACGTCACGCCCGCAGAGCGAATTGATGCTGCGGTCGCCGAATAAGGCGTAGCGTGTCCGGACCAGAGAGCGGCTCAGCCCGCCGAGATTGGGAAAACCGAGTTTACGGTAGGGGGCTTGAATTGTGTCCTGAATCTCGGCTTCGCGGCGTCGCAAGGCATCGCGAGCCGTGTGATATTCTTCGTCTGACTTGTCGCGCGCGGCGGCAAAGTTTTTTTCGAGAGTCACTAATTCACTTTGCAACTTCTCGACGAGTTTCGGCGTACGGGCGATTGCCTCTTCATCCAGCTTAAATGTGTGCAGCCAAAACGGTGACGCTACCGGTTCGGCGTACTGCAATTCCGTCTGGGCGAAATCCGGTGCTTGTAGCGGCAGTAGCGGTGTGAGAAAAGCCAAGAGGCAGATTATCACGAGCACCGCGAGCGACAACATCGCCACGCGATTTTTTCGCAGCCGTCGCCAGGCATCTTGCGAAAGCGACATTCCCTTGGTCGGTTGACGCGGAAGTGCGACGGCTGCAATCGGTTTGGCGATGTCGCTCGACATGGTCTTACTCGAGCTCCACTCGCGGATCGAGCACCGCGTACGACAAGTCGACGATCCAGTTCATCACGTACAGCAGCACGGTGTAGAGCAGCACGAGTCCCATCGCGAGCGTGTAATCGCGCTGCAGCGCCGCCTGCACAAAGTGCGAACCCAGACCGGGGATCGCAAAGATCTGCTCGACTACCAGCGAACCGGTGAGGATCCCCGCCACGGCCGGTCCCAAGAAGGACACCACGGGTAGCAACGCTCCGCGCAAGGCGTGGACAATCACGACGCGCACGGGGCCGACCCCTTTGGCCCTGGCCGTGCGAATGTGGTCCTGCGAGAGTACGTCGAGCATGCTGGTCCGGGCGATCCGCGCGACATAGGCTGCGTAAGGGGCACCCAAGCAAAACGCGGGGAGCAACAGTTGATTAAAATCGCCCCAACCCCCAGCGGGAAAGATCGGCAGTTTGAAGACGAACAAAATGATGCAGATTCCCGCGATCACGAAGTTGGGGAGCGCAATGCCGAGTGTGGCGATCAACATCAACGTCACGTCGGTCCAAGTGCCGCGAAATACGGCCGAGGTCACTCCTGCGATCAGTCCCAATGAGGTGGCGAAGATCAACGCGAGCACACCGAGCGCCACCGAAATCGGCAACCCCTCGGCGATCACTTGGTTGACGGTGTAATCACCGAGCCGAAAACTATAACCCAAATCGCCACGACAAACATTTCCCAATTCGATGAAATATTGCTGGATCAAAGGTTTGTCGAGATTGTAACGCTTCTCGATATTCTTCTTGATCTCGGGTTCGAGGGCCCGTTCCCGATCAAAAGGTCCGCCGGGAACGCTCCGCATGAGGAAAAACGAAATCGTAAAGACGACCCACAGAGTCACCGCCATCCACAACAGCCGGCGGAACATGAAGCCAATCATTCTCGACCTCGCAGGAATTCGTTGGGGCCTTTGTAATCGGGGTCAATCCAGAGTGACCAAACGGCATGGTCGTCGCGTGAGTTGTTGTAAAAGCCGCGCACATGGGGCTTCACCATATTTTTGGAGACGTAAGAATAAACCGGCAGAATCGGTAACTCATCCATTAGAATGCGCTCAGCTTGTTCCAACATGCGGAGACGCTTTTCGGGGTCCAATTCATAACTTGAGCCTTTGACGAGTTTGTCGTATTCGGCGTTCGCCCAGCCCGTATTGTTTTGCTCGCCGTCGGAGAGAAACATATCGATAAAGGTATTCGGGTCATTGTAATCGGCAATCCAACCGCGTCGAGCGATGTTGAATTGTTGTTGCTGCAAACTGGCGAGATACGAAGCCCACTCTTCATTGCGAGTGCGAACCGAGATGCCCAGCTCGCGTTGCCACTGTTTGCGCATCAGCTCGGCAATCGCCTGATGCGACTCATGTGAGTTATACAAAATATCGATTCGCGGAAAGCCGCGTCCCTCGGGATAACCCGCCTCGGCCAGCAAACGGCGGGCTTCGTCGGGATCCTCGGGCGCACATTTCTGCTGCGTGTAACCAGGAATCCCCGGCGGCACGAGGCTGTAGCTCGGCAGATCCCCGCCAGGGAGCAGCCGTTTGGTGATTTCCTCGCGATTGAGCGCGAGCGACAGCGCCTTGCGCACACGGATATCGTCGAGCGGTTTGCGTTTCGTGTTGAAATAGAAAAAATAGCTCGACAGAAACGGCTGCGGATTCAGGTCATCGCGCGGTGGCTGTTCCTTGAGCAACACGCGCATCGCGGGAGGCGGCACTTCGGTGATCCAATCGACCTCGCCGGTCATGAACAAATTGAGGCCCGTTGTGATCGATTCAATCGAGAGCGCGTCGATCACGTCGAGTTTCACATTGTCACGATCCCAATGATGCTCATTCTTTTTGAGTCGAATGCGATCGCGAATGCGACGAAACTCCATGTAATAGGGTCCGTTCGTCACGATGTGTTCATCATCAGTCCAAGTCGGCGAGCCATGCTTTTCGAGGCAGGCTTGATTGACCGGACTAAATGGGTAGAACGCCAAGAGACCCAGGAAGAAGGGCGTGGGATGTTCGAGCGTCAGTCGCAGCGTGCGGTCGTCGACCACTTCGTAGCCGACCTCGCGAAAATCCAAGAGCACTTGACGGCACCAACGACAGTCCTTGGGGGGCTCGCTCGTGGCAGCGGTCTTATCGTCGGTGGGACAGAACGCGACTTCCTCGTCGCCGAGTTGCACGATGAATGTTCGTTCGTCTTCACCGCGCTCTTCCACGCGTACCAACTTGGCTAGCAACACCTCGCCCCGCTTTGTGTTCACGGCATCAACCGGCAGGTTCAGCTCAATCTCGACGGCATCGCCCGGCTCGATGCCGCTGCCACCCTGGCTATAGCGGCGGGCATTCTTGAGATACCACGCCTGATAGGCATACTCCGCCGCCGTGCGGGGATCGAGGAACCGTCGCATGGAGTAATGAAAATCGTGAGCCGTGAGTGGAGTGCCGTCCGACCACTTGGCGTTATCGCGCAGGTAAAAAGTGTAAACGAGTCCGTCGTCGGAGATTTCCCACCGCTCGGCGACCCCGGGAATCGGGTCGAGTGTTTCCGGGTGATAGCGCAGCAAGCCTTCAAAGATCGCGCTCGCGATGCGGCCCTCGGGTTGGCCGGTGATGAGCGCGGGGTCCACGCTCTTGACTTCGCTCGGGTTGATGAAGGTAAAATCAGCCTTCGGCAAATCGCTCCCGACGAGCGACCAAGCGATTCCCGCCCCCACGCCCAAGAGCAGCAACCAAGCGATAATAGAGCGGCGATTTGTGGGCATCCGACGGCGGTGTCTCGTTCAAAATGACCTCTCGCAAAGGCGCGAAGGCGCAAAGAAATTTAATTTTTCTACTTGCGCCTTCGCGCCTTTGCGAGAGATGAAAATAGTAATGCTCATTCCAGCTTAACCTTTACGGCGGAATACCTCAAAGGAGAATACCAAACTTGTTCGAGCACCAACGCCACAAGCCACCCCGCGAGCTTGCCGAGCCTCGGCCATTGCTGCTCGTGTGTGCTCCGATGCGGAGCAACATCAATCTCTCGCGGATCGCCCGGGCGGCCAGTTGTTGCGGCCTCAATGAAATTATCTGCACGGGCCCGGCCAAGCTGGAACGCAGCATCGCCCGCGACGGTGCCGACACGATTCGCATTGTGACTCACCGCACCTTGCCACCGGTGCTCAAAGGTCTCAAGCAACAGGGTTTCCATCTGGTGGGCTTGGAACAAACCACCGACTCGGTCGACATCCACCACTACCAGTTCCAGCGCCAAACGGCGCTCGTAATCGGCAACGAGCGCACGGGTCTCACCGACGAAGTGCTCGCACTCTTGGATGACGTGGTCGAGATCCCCGCCTGGGGATTGCCCTACAGCTACAACGTCGCCACCGCCACCGCGATGGCGCTCTACGAGTACTGCCGCCAATGGCCGACGGGGTGAGGAATGTGTGATGTGAGATGTGAAAAGGCAGATGTCAGAGCGCGCAAGCCCGGGGATTGCAATCCCCGGGACGAATTCTTTTAACCACGAATCACACGAACGGAATTGTGAAATTTTGAATTCGCACTCACGATTTCATTGCGACCCCGATGTCGGGCTACTAGAATGGGGCAATCAAACACGCCGCACGCTCCGGCTCTTGGCTCTCGACCCTTAGCCCGCGACTTTTCACCCAGGATACTCTCCAATGCACTCTCGCCGACTCCGGATGGAACCACTCGAAGACCGGCGAATGCTGGCGACGTTTACGGTGAGCAACTTGTTGGATGATTTTAGTACCGGTAGTTTGCGTCGTGCGATCTTTGATGCAAATAACAACCGCGAACCAGACGAAGTAATAATCGCTGCCACAGGCACGATCTTACTAACTCAGGGTCAAATTGGGATTGGCGAGGCGATCACAATCACAGGTCCGGGCCGAGAGTTGCTCTCGATTGATGCTCAGCAACAATCGCGAATATTCAGTATTCAAAGAATGACAGGAGGCGTTGCAGATTTTGACGTCTCGATTGCAGGTCTCACGATTCAAAATGGAAAAGTTGGTGACGTCCCTTTTAACGACGGCGGAGCGGTTTTCTTCGATTCGACAGGAGATATTGCTTTTGCTGACACGATTGTGCGTAATAGCAGTATTTCAGATTCTTTTGCCTTTGGAGGGGCAATATATGCCGAGAATGTCCCTCCGTTAGTTGAAAAGCCGGTTCCACCGACGTTCACAATATCACGCGGACTTCTGCTCGGCGTCAATGGTCTTCGTATCGAGCACGTCGAGTTGGCTCACCAACAGGTGCAGCTGC
>Ga0163152_10002216_pt1 | contig 28281 bp, 27 predicted proteins | sample OliLakLV19MP8IB2_FD_148635 | JGI IMG/M metagenome (GOLD analysis project Ga0163152, IMG submission 148635) | Freshwater microbial mat bacterial communities from Lake Vanda, McMurdo Dry Valleys, Antarctica - Oligotrophic Lake LV.19.MP8.IB-2 | ecosystem: Environmental > Aquatic > Freshwater >...
CTATAATACATGAAACTCATCGTCGGTCTCGGAAATCACAGCAAGAAATACGATGGAACCCGCCACAACATTGGCTGGGACGCTGTTACGATGCTCGCTAAGCTTCTCAATGCTTCTGATTTCTCCAAAAAAACATCATTCAAGTCAGAAGTAGCTGAAGCGTCGGTCAACGATGAAAAAGTCCTGGTCGTTCATCCCCTCACCTACATGAATGCTTCAGGAGAAGCCGTCCAAGCATTCAAGAGCTATTTTAAGCTCAAGAATGAAGACATCCTGATCGTTCACGATGAGATGGACTATCCGCCCGGTAAATTTGCTTTCTCGATCGGTTCTGGTCCGGCTGGCCATAATGGCGTTGCATCGATTCAACAGATGCTCGCCACAAAAGAAATCGCACGGCTTCGTATTGGTATCGGTCGTCCAACAACACAAATCGCCAAAGAAGATTATGTACTCGAACACTTTTTAGATTACGAACGTAAGCTCATCAAACCTGTTCTCCAAGATTCTTGTGAGGCAATGCGTGACTGGCTAGATCAAGGCTTGACAAAAACAATGAATACGTGGAACGGAGTAGAGAGTGCTTCCCGATAACATTCAATACATCTCGCGCGATGACCCGCGCTATCCTCCGTTACTGCGGCAAGTTTCTGATCCGCCAAAAGGATTGTATGTGCGTGGAAATCTTCAGGATATTCCATGTATCTCGGTTGTTGGCACGCGACGTTGTACTTCTTATGGTCGACGTGCGACTTCTGAAATTGTCAGCGGACTAGTTGCAACCGGAATGGGAATTGTTTCCGGTATGGCACTTGGTATCGATGGTGAAGCGCACAAAGCTGCACTCATTGCAGGAGGCTACACGATCGCCGTGCTCGGAACTGGAATTGATGAAGCCAGTCTCTATCCGCGCGAGCATATTCGCCTCGCTCATGAGATACTGGATGCAGGCGGCGCGATTGTGAGTGAAAATCCACCGGGTTCTCCATCCTTCAAGTACGCATTCCCAAGACGGAATCGTATTATTGCCGGCTGGTCTCCCGCGACACTCGTGGTAGAAGCAAATGAAAATAGCGGTTCATTGATTACCGCGCGACTCGCGCTCGAGGATAATCGTGAAGTACTCGCTGTACCTGGATCCATCTGGTCCGATGTCTCCATGGGCTGTAACAAGCTTTTATCGCTCGGTGCAAAAGTATGCACAGGGGCACGCGATATACTGGATGCACTCGAGCTTGATCGACCAGAACTCATTTCACAAGTTCGTGCTAATTTACCGTTAACAGCAGAAGAGAGTACGCTACTCGGTCTGATAAGCGGTCAAATGCACGTCGACGACCTCGCTCTTAATTCCGGATTACCCTCCTCACATGTCAGCGCTCACCTCTCCCTTTTGGAGATGAAGGGATATGTGGCTCAACTTGGCGGACAAATGTGGTCGCGGACGGCTAGCCGTTTGCCCAAATGACAGTTCTCCTATATATCTATCAGCTATCGAATTATGCATCTCGTCATTGTAGAGTCGCCAACAAAAGCCAAGACCATCAGAAAGTTCTTGGGTAAAGACTATGAGGTTATCGCCTCCATGGGTCATGTTCGCGATCTTCCATCGTCACAAGACGAAGTTCCGGCTCAGTATAAAAAGACGGAATTTGGTCAGCTCGGTGTAAATGTCGAGAATAACTTTGAACCGCTCTACGTTATCAGTCCTAAAAAGGCAAAGACGGTTGCGGAAATTAAACGGCTTCTGAAAAATGCAGAAGACATCTATTTGGCAACTGACGAAGACCGTGAGGGAGAGAGCATCTCTTGGCATTTGCTTCAGATCTTGAAGCCTAAAGTTCCAGTGCATCGCATGGTCTTCCATGAAATCACGAAAGGCGCGATTGATGCCGCGCTTGCTCATCCGCGCAAGATCGATGAAAAATTAGTACATGCTCAAGAAACGCGTCGCATTCTTGATCGTCTTGTCGGTTATTCCGTTTCCCCACTTCTTTGGAAGAAGATTGCGTTTGGACTTTCTGCCGGACGTGTACAGTCCTCTACGTTAAAAGCAATCGTCGATCGCGAGCGTTTGCGCATGGCGTTCCGCAAAGGTGCCTACTGGGACGTTTTGGCAAAGCTAGAAAAAGACAAAACCGATTTTGAAGCCAAGCTTGTTCTTGTCGATGGAAAACGTATCGCTGGTGGCAAAGACTTTGATGAAAATACCGGCGGCTTAAAAGCCGATGCAAAGAATATTTTATTGTTGGATGAAGATGCGGCTAAAAAGATTGCTCTGGAATCCGCTAAGGCTGATTGGGAGGTTCAAGATGTGACAGAAAAAGAAACGCATCGTAAAGCTCCACCGCCATTTACAACGTCAACGCTCCAACAGGAATCCAACCGCAAAATCGGATTATCAGCTCGCGACACAATGCGCGTTGCCCAATCCTTGTATGAAAAAGGGTTCATAACCTACATGCGTACGGACTCGGTTAATCTTTCACAAGATGCTATTACCGGTATCAAGAAAGTTGTAACCTCGCGATTTGGCGCTGAATACATCGGCGAAGCCAAGCATTTTGCCGCCGCCGCAGGCGCTCAAGAAGCACACGAGGCCATTCGCCCAAGTTTAACGTTCACGGCTCCGCAAGAAACCGGTTTGAGTGGTAGCGAGCATGATCTGTATGAACTAATCTGGATGCGTACATTGGCTTCGCAAATGAAGGATGCAAAGCAATTGCAGATGTCGGTCCGTCTTGCCGTCGGAAAAAACGAGTATCAAGCAACCGGAATGAAAATTCTTTTCCCAGGTTTCTTGCGCGCTTATGTTGAAGGCGCCGACGATGTCGATCAAGCATTGGAAGATCGTGAAAAAGCCCTGCCTGAAATTAAGGTTGGCGATAAACCTGCATGCATTGAGGCCAATCCCCTTCCCCATGAAACAAAACCACCAGCGCGCTTCACGGAAGCTTCGCTTGTTCAGTTCATGGAAAAAGAAGGCATTGGTCGCCCAAGTACCTACGCCGCCACGATTTCCACCTTGCTGGACCGTGGCTACACCGTAAAACAAGGCAGTGCGCTTATTCCGAGCTTCACAGCTTTTGCCGTCACGCAGTTACTAGAAAAACATCTCTCAGATCTTGTTGATGTGAAATTTACATCGACCATGGAAAAGTCACTCGATAAAATCGCGGAAGGTAAAGAAGAGTGGTTGCCTTATCTCCAAAATTTCTTTCTTGGCGATAAAGGTTTGCGTAGTCGCTTGAAAGACGAGCTTGAACAAATCCATCCAGAAGAAGCCAAGATTATTCGTATGCCAAATTTGGATGGCTACGTGGTTAAAGTGGGAAAATTTGGTCCATACGTTGAGTCGACACTTCCCAACACAGGCGCACCGATCAAAGCCTCTCTTCCACCAAACATGTTCCCGGGTGAAGCAACCAAAGAATCAATCGACATTGTTTTAAAAGATGCGCAAAAAGGTCCAACCTCTCTTGGTATCGATCCAGAAACAGGGCTCGCGATATTCTTGCGCACGGGTTCTTACGGACCCTATCTCCAGCTCGGTGAAGAAGAAGAGGGCTCCAAAAAGAAACCAAAACGCGCCAGTATCCCAAAGACGATACCGCTTGAAACCCTGGACTTCGACAAAGCTCTGCAAATCCTTGCTTTACCTCGACTGCTCGGCACACACGCTGAATCCGGTAAGGAGATTCGCGCTGGACTAGGCCGTTTTGGCCCCTATATCGTCCATGACGGCGATTTCCGCTCAATTAAGGACCCTGATGACGTTCTGACGATTTCACTCGCTCGTGCCCTGGAAATGCTCGCCCAACCAAAAGGCTCACGTGGAGGCGGCGCCGGCAAAGAAATTGGCAAGCATCCGGACGATAATAAACCGATCACGCTTCACAGCGGAAAATACGGCACTTACGTAAAACATGGCAAAGTAAATGCAACAATTCCAAAGGACATGAAGCCAGAAGATGTGACGCTAGAGAAAGCCGTTGAATTGATCGCCGAGCGCTCATCTAAAGGCACAACAAAACCAAAAGCTAAACGCGCACCACGTAAAAAGAAAACACCCCCGACATAACGTCGGGGGTGTTTTCTTTATTTCTTTTCTCCGGTCATATATTTCCAGAACTTCAGACTTTCGATAAAAGAATTGCTTTTCTTTTTTGCGGGCGCTGCACCCATCGGCGATTCTGGTGTAGCCGTCATTGTCGGTCGACTCGCCTCTGGCGCTTCTGACCCAAAAACCGCTCCGGGATGAAATGCTTCATACTGCTTTGCTTCAAAGTCTTCATCCTCTTCATTTAATTTGAGCGCTGGCTTCTTTTCAACATCGACAGGTTGTTGCATGAAGCCGTCATACATCGCTTGATAAGCAGCTTCCGCTTTATCTGCCTCCTGCTTCATCGCAACTTGTTTTGACATGGTTTCAAATGACTTGTCACTTGTTTCATGAGCTTTTTTATCAAACTCAAGCGCGGAAATTCTGCTTTGTAATGCATCTAGATAGGCCTGTTCAAGTTTTGTATGCGCCGTTCCATGTGCTGCGCTAAATTCTTCAAGCGCTTTCTTTTCCGCATTTAACTCCGTATCAATTTTCTGAACGCCCGCTTCAAACTCACCGACACCGCGCGCGATATCTTCATCAAGTTGCGCCATCGAGTCATCCAACTTCACCTCCTCTTGTTCTTGAGGCGTAAGTTCACCGATCGTAATCTCGGGTTCATCCGATTCCATCGGAGTCTCTTTCACGACCTCTAACTTTTTTGCTTCCTCCGCTTCATGTTTCTCCAAATCCGCCGCCATCTCCTCCTCATTCAACGGCCCCTCTTGCATCGCTTTTTCCGCAACAGCCTCAAGCCGCGCATCATTTTCACGCGTAACATCCATCGCTGATTTTAACTTACCCAAAGCGCTTCCGGTTTTTTGCTGGAATTCCGCATCAGCTTGTTTCAAAGCGATGATTTGTGGTCCGGCGATGGCTGCCACACCAGGTTCCTCAACTTTGGAGATACCCAGCTCACGCGTCACTGTTTGATCGACTTCACCTTGAGCGATGCGATAAACGCCGGATACATCTCCGGATTCGATCGCGGTTTCCGCCGACTTTGCTGGTCGTTCAACTGCCTGTTCACCCGTTTTAACTGGGGTTTCAACAATCGTTGCACTTGTGTCACTCATATCGGCCCCATGTTACCCCTTCCGATACCGATGAGCAACGAATTGACGATCCGGAAAACTTGCTACAATGTGGGTAAACCTATGCACGGCCAGGCAACCAAGCCCCAAGACATCGAGACACTTATCAGTCTCGTTGTCTCTTATGATCCAAAAGCCAAGGCCGAGGATATCCGCCGAGCCTACGAATTTGCCAAAGATGCCCACAGCGATCAAAAGCGAGCATCAGGTGAACCCTATATCATTCACCCGCTTGCCACGGCCATAAATTTGGCAGAAATGCGCTTGCCTGCACCGATTATTATCGCCGGTATCCTGCATGACGTTCCAGAAGACACAGTACGGACCCTCGAGGAAATTCAAGCTGAATTTGGTGAAGACATCGCCGACATGGTTAGCGGAATTACCAAACTCGGTAAGATTAAGTATCGAGGCATCGAGCGCTACATTGAAAATCTCCGTAAAATGTTTTTAACAATGGCTGCGGATGTACGCGTCGTTTTTATCAAATTTGCGGATCGCCTACACAACCTTGAAACACTCGATAACATTCCGCCAAAAAAGCAGTATCGCATCGCACTTGAATCTCTAGAAATCTTTGCGCCAATCGCCAACCGTCTGGGTATGGGTGAGATGAAAGGACGTCTTGAAGACGCCGCTTTTAAACACGTCTACCCAAAAGAATACGAGTGGGTAAAAGAAGTCTCCCGTTCCGGACGAGAAGGCAAAGAAGAATATGTTGACCGCGTTATTGTTGAGACGGATAAAGTTTTAGCGGAAGCAGGTCTGCAGAATATTCTCGTTCAAGGACGCGCAAAGCATCTCTACTCGCTTTATCGAAAGCTCCTACGTAATGATCGCAACATCGCGCACATTTACGATTTGATCGCACTACGTATTGTTGTCGATACTATCGCTGATTGTTATGCGGCGCTCGGTATCATTCACAGCAAATGGACGCCACTTAAAGGAAGAATTAAAGATTATATCGCCCAGCCAAAACCAAACGGGTATCGCTCGCTTCACACAACCGTTTTCTGTGAAGACGGTGAAATTGTCGAGTTCCAAATCCGCACTAAGGAAATGCACGCGATGAACGAATACGGTATCGCAGCGCATTGGGCTTATGACGAGCATGGAAAAATCGAGCTCACCGGTAGTAAATCGCATACACCAGAATGGGTTCACGAGCTCGCCGACATTCAAAGAGAAATGGAAGATAAAAAACTATATCTCCAATCTTTGGAAGAATTAAAGATCGACGTATTCCGTGACCGTATCTTTGTCTTCACGCCCAAAGGCGACGTGATCGATCTTCCGGAAGACAGTACCTGTGTCGATTTTGCCTACGCGATTCACACCGACATCGGTAATACCTGCACGGCTGCAAAGGTAAATGAAGAAGTAGCACCGCTCGACAAGCGCCTCAAAAACGGTGACATGGTTGATATTATCGTCGATAAATCCCGCAAAGGACCAAATCCCGACTGGGCAAGCTTCGTAAAAACCCGTCAGGCAAAACAAAAAGTAAAACAGTATGCCAAATCCAGAATCTACTCTTGGGTCAAAGGCATGATGCCTGGCGGAAAGTAATTCCTACGACATCCGTTCCAGCAAATTTCCAAGTTCCTCATCCGATCCAAAGTGTACGCGAATCTCGCCAACGCCTTTTGCATTTCGTTTGATCGTAACCTTTGCCTGAAGTTTACTCCGCAATTTATTTTCTGCCGCAGAAATATTCGGGTCCAATATTCGAGGTAATTTACGAACACTTACACGTTCTTCTGTCTGACGTACGGTAAAATTTCCGTCGATCATTGCATGGAAAAGTTTTAAGCGCTCTACATCCGTAGGCAAAGAAAGCAAGGTGCGTCCATTTGAAGAAGATATTTTCTTTTCAACTAATGCCTGTTGAATCTCTGCAGGTAAGTTAAGTAAACGGACAATGTTTCCAACTTGTGGTCGACTCTTTCCCATTTTTTTCCCGACGTCATCCTGCGTCATTCCAAACTCATCGATCAAACGTTGATACGCTCTCGCCTCCTCTATCGGATTAAGATCTGCGCGCTGAACGTTCTCGATAATCGCTAGCTCGAGCTTTTGCAGCTCTGTCGCATCTCGTGCGATTGCCGGAATCGTTTTCAATCCAGCGATCGTTGATGCCCGCAGTCGTCGCTCACCAGCGATCAACTGATAGGTGCCATCTGTTTGTGGTGTGACGATAATTGGTTGCAAAACACCATGTTCTCGAATACTCGAGATCAAGTCTTCTAACTCGGCATGATCAAATGTGAGACGTGGTTGATGAGGATTACGAGAAACCTTATCAATCGGAACTTCCAAAATGCGCTGTCCAAGCGGTTCACTGGCTTCTAACCCATCTCTTGTGGGTGAAGGAGTAGAATTTTCATTGGAAGGTGTGGGTGCAACCGGCTTTGGTGGGATGAGCGCTCCAAGTCCTCGCCCAAGACCGCTTTGACGCTGTGGCATGATCATACGACGGGAATTTCAATTCCGATTGCTTCCCTTTCAATAATCTCCTGTGCAAGTCGTTCATAAGCTTTTGCGCCCTTGGAACCGGAGTCAAAGTGGACAATAGTTCTTCCAAAACTAGGTGCTTCCGCTAAACGGACATTACGAGGAATAACGGATCGGAAAATATTGTTCGGAAAATATTTATAAAGTTCGTGCAACACATCGTCTGAAAGCTTTGTGCGCGGATCATACATCGTGATCACGGCCCCCAGAACAACGATATCCGGTCGGATATTTTGCTTCACGAGTTGTACGGTCTCAAGCAGCTGTCCAAGACCTTCAAGAGCATAATACTCTGCTTGCACCGGAATAAGAATCTCGTCACCAGCAACAATACCGTTAAGCGTAATCAAACCGAGTGTTGGCGGGCAGTCGATCAAAATAAAATCGTAATCATTCCTAATCTCCAACATTGCGTCACGCAATTTGAATTCACGTTCCTCCATACCAACGAGTTCCACATTTAAACCTGCAAGAGCAGTCGTCGCAGGAGCAACGTGTAAACCCACATGAGCTGTGGGCTGAACGATGTCCTTGATCTTCACTTCTCCCAGAATAGCCTCATAAACACCCTTATCAAGCCCGCGGTGATCAATGCCGATACCAGATGTAGCATTTGCCTGTGGATCCAAATCGACAATCAAAACAAACTTTCCTTGGTCTGCAAGATAAGCGCCCAAATTAATGGCGGTAGTCGTCTTCCCTACCCCTCCTTTTTGGTTGACGATAGAAATAATCCGAGCCATAGAACGGGCTTATCTTACGCTCCGTTCACCTTGGCTGGCAAGCGCCCATCCGCCATCCCAATTCTAGCCTTAAGGTGCTTCAAATGCTTGTCCCTTTCAGCGGCAAATTCATCAATGTTCAAGCCGAATTTATCGAGTAAAAGCGTTGCATAGCTTCCTCCGAGGAAATGGGGCAGGATAACGTAATTTGCTGAATTTTTATAAAGCAGCAAAGCGGCTTCAGCCGATTGCGCCATCGTGATCACGATCGTCTCTTTATTTTTTTGACGAATCTTGTCCAAGATGAATAAGTTGGTTTCTACATCTGGCAATGTCGAGATGATAAGTTTTACGCGATGCAAATCAAGATCGTCTAAAAACTCATTATCATCAGCATCACCATAAATAGCAGGAATTCTTCTTCGACGTAGCTCCTCCACGATCGATGGATCAAAATCGACAACCAAATACTTCTTGTAACTCGATTTCAAAAGCGGAATAAAGTCGCTACCCATGCGATGACAACCAAAAAGAATCGCATCCACACGCTCAAGCTTCTTCTTTTCCTTCTTAGGATTCTTGCGTTCAAAAACCGCCAAAGCATTCCAAAAACGATTCGTTAACCAATCTGATCCCGCGAGCATGTAACTAGAAACAGCAAACGTGATCATCGCGACCAGCGTAATCAATAAAACAATCTCCTGATTAATCTGTCCGAGCTCAAAAGCTAATGCCATCAAAACCAAAGAGAACTCACTTATCTGCGCCATAGCCAAACCCGCTTTGAAAGAAACATTTCTTCCATAACCCAACCATCCCATAATCGCCGTCAAAATGAGCGGATTTCCGATCAGAACAAACAACGAGAATATAACCGCGGGAAAAATGAGATGTCCGGCTCCAGCAAAATGCAGCTCTGATCCCAGAACAATAAAAAAGATTGCAACAAAAAAGTCACGTAAAATTTTCATCTTTGATGAAATCTCAAAATGATATGCCGATGTTGAAAGCGCAACTCCTGCCGCGAGCGCACCGATTTCAATCGAGAAACCGGAATACTGAAATAATGCAGCCACACCGGTTCCCCATGCAACAGAAAAAAGTAACAAAAACTCTTGCGAGGAAGCAAAGATTTTTGTCAGCCAAGGCAGAACAACTTTTGAAACAATCGCGATCAACAAGCCGAGTAAAACAGCTTTCAGCAAAACAACGGCAAATGACTGAAGATCTGCAGCTCCCGCACTTACAGCCGTAATCAACACCAAAATGAACGTCGCCGCTACATCCTGTACCAACAAAATTCCTACGGAAATTTTGCCATAAATTGTTCCCAGTTCACGCCTGTCCTGAAGATGTTTTAAGGCGATGATCGTGCTACTAAACGTAAGGGCGATTGCAATATAAAGGGCTGGAACCCAAGCGTATCCAAAAAGAATAGCAATCAAAAGTCCAAAGATCGACGTAAAAAAAACTTGTCCAAGACCAGCGATCACGGAAACCGACCCAACCTCTCTTACAACTTTAGGCGACAAGCTCAGACCAACAATAAACAGAAGTGCCGTAATTCCAAGCTTTGATAAAAATGAAAGTGTCTCCTCAGAATGAATCAACCCAAGTACTTGTGGTCCAGCTAAGATACCGCTAATTAAGTACGCCAAAATAAGCGGTTGTTTCATTTTATATAAAACAAGTGAAACCGCAGACGTCAACGATAAAAGAATTGCAACCTCAAGGAACAGATTCATTTTCCCTAGTATAGCAAATCCCGCCCTTTTGGGGCGGGATACACTTGGTTGCGGGGGTGGGATTTGAACCCACGACCTCATGGTTATGAGCCATGCGAGCTGCCGGGCTGCTCTACCCCGCGATACAACTTGTGCGCGCATAATATGCCAGACTTGCGTCTCTGTCAAGAATTGGCTACATTACGGCCGCGTCAGCCGCGATGGCGGAATTGGTAGACGCACGGGACTCAAAATCCCGCGATCGCAAGGTCATGAGAGTTCGATTCTCTCTCGCGGCACCATGAAAAAACAGCCTCTGGCTGTTTTTTCTTGCTTCGATTTTAGACGATAAGACTCAAGAGACCCGCAAGAAATAAGACTTGCATCGCAAAACCTGATGCAAAAGTCATATCATGTTGCTCACTGACCATGTTGTGAAAAAAGAAATGCAAACGATGAAACCAGCCTAAACCGCGAATACGTGAAACCTCGTACACGCCAACAAGTAAGTCTGGAAGAATACCTCCGATAATACCCATTGTAATTGCCAGCTTCGCATCACCCAGACCAAGATTGAAAAGAAACAAAACAAACAAAGTTGTTAAAATACCATCAATGACAACATACGCAATCGATGATTTCACCCTTCTTCCGGAGAGATAATCCTTATAAAGATTGGTATCTCCATGCGGAATAATATCGCTTATAAAGTGCGATGCCATTCCAAGAATGAAGGCAGCTACTGGACTATTAGGTACCTGCTGGGCGATCAATGCCCCAAGCACCGCATGCGTCGTGATGAACATACATCAAACGAGACGATTCTATCATAAGGCTCAAAATAAGTAAAAATCGCGCTTGGTTGCGCGATTTTACTATGGTAGCGGGGGGCGGAGTTGAACCGCCGACCTCGGGCTTATGAGTCCCACGCTCTAACCAACTGAGCTACCCCGCCATACCGGAAAGCGCGAGCAGATTACCAATCCTCCACTATCTTGGCAAGTATCGTACGGGCGGTACATTCCCAAGAAAACCGTCCAGATTGTGCAATCCCTTTCCCTCCATCCATCTTGCCCTGAAAAGCATCAACAATCGCTCCTTGCCAGCTCTCTACATCAACGGCATCGATCAATCTTCCTGCCTCTCCAACGATCTCTGGCAAAGCGCCTCTATCACTCGCAATAACAGGTACGCCTAGTGACAATGCTTCCAAAGCGGTTCTGCCAAACCCCTCATGTAAAGATGGGATAAGCAACATCGATGCCGACGCAAGCAGCTTATCTCGCTCCGTATCATCAAAATCCATTACACGTTCTGCATGATGGATCTGCACATCGCCCCAGCCATTTCTTCCCGCCACAATCAATCTCGCATTTGGAACATGCTTTAAGATTTCCGGCCAAATCGCATCAACCATTTGAATATTTTTTCTTGGCTCTAGCGTACCCAAGATAAGCGCGTACGGTCCAGAGATTCTGCACTCATACGAACTCTTCTTTATGCCTTGATATGTCACGGAAACTTTTTCACTTGTAACATGCGCAATTCTCATCAGAGCTCGTTTTGTGTCCTCACTCACGGCAAATATGTGCTTTGCACGACCAAGTCCAAACAAAAATAGATTTGTCGTAAGCAATCGCTTCAAGCTCGATTGTGGAAACCATTCCGGATGTTCAAAAATCGCCAAATCATGCACCCAAGGATAAAAAGTTCCACTCAAAAATGGCGACACTGCTCCACTCGCCACAAAAATATGATTAATGCGATCTTTCTTTAAACGTTGTCGTAAATGAAATCCTGAGCCACGTCTTGTATAAGTAACTATTTCAATCTGAAAATCTTCCGCTTGCGCCTTTAATTCTTGTATCAACTCTCTTGATGCATGTGCGATTCCAGCCCCGAGCCCATCGTCAATTCCACGTGCATCAATCGCCAGCCGTTTCTTCATGTTAGTTTTCCTGAAGGACGCTACGTGCTTGTCGACCCCTCCATTCAAAATTTTGAAAACTCCAATACGTAAGGGCTTTTACATCCTGAAAGCGCGAGTAATGTGTATCTCCAGCAAGAATAACTGCGATGATTTCATGTCCATCTTGATCCCGCGTTGCCTGCGCCATACAGAAACCCGCTTCCGGCAATGTTCCTGTTTTTGCGGCGATTATATGATACGGCTTTTTATTCAAATCCGATGCGAGTAGCAAATTTGTTGTCTTGATTTGATATTTCCTCGTCGACGCTCTCCCTGCCAAGGTAACAGCCGGTTGTTCCGTTGTATCGCGCAATTCCGGATACTTGAGCGCGGCTCGCAATGCTAAAGCCACGTCTTTAGCGCTCGCTTTATTCCTCGAGTCCAGCCCCGATGGATCAAAGAAGATTGCATGCTCCATTCCGATATCTCTTGCCTTACGATTCATCGCATCAATAAAAGCATCGCGTCCACCACTTGTCCTCGCAAGAACATTCGCCGCCTCATTGACTGATCCGATAAGTAAAGCCTGCAGGACTTCACGTTTGTTCAGTTTTTCTCCTGTCGGGATAACAGTCTTTCCGGCACTAGCATCATCTTCTTGTAAGAATGTAACCGATTCATCCAAATTAGGTTTTCCATCCAAAAAAACCATTGCTGTAATAATCTTGGACAAGCTTGCTATCGAGTAAGCTGTATGTGAATCCTTCTCATAAAGAACTTGTCCACTCGCAACATCCATCACAACAGCCGCCTGAGCGTTAACATCAATCCCAAGCGTCGCCTGATTTCTCTTGAAAGGTGCCTCACTTGTAACCGCAACATACTTAGCAACGGGAAGTCCGTTCAAAGAACCCATCGGTGCATGTCGGGCCGCCTGTAATGCCAGACTACCAAAGAGAACGATCAATGTTTCAGCTGTCATATCAAATAGTTTGGCCCGTAAGATTCGGATCCTCCTTAGGCTCTAATTCTTCCAAAGCTTGCTGTACAGCCGAGTGCCCGCGCAACGCTTCATATTCTGGTAACTCCTCCGGCTTTGACATGCCAAGATGTTTATAGAAATCGATCGTGACAGAATAGGTCGGTTGGCCGAGTCGCATCTCTTCACCCATTTCAACCAGACCGCGTAGCATCAGATTACGCAAAATTAATGTTGATTGTACGCCTCGGATCTGCTCCACTTCCGGTCGAGTCATAGGACCTCGATACGCAAGAATAGCTAGCGCCTCCATCGACGGTTTTGAAAGCTCGCCTTGGGCGTCTGCTTTCAGTACGGAACGAACCGTCTCTGCCATTTCCGGACGCGTTACTAATTCCGCCTCACCGCCCTGAACAATCAGCATTAATCCCGAGCCACTCGTCTCTAATCGACCCTGCAAATCCGACAGAGCACCTTTTACATCTTCTTGTTTAGAATTCGTAATATCGGCGAGTCGTTTAACTCCCATGGGTTGCGCCGCGGCAAACAGGACCGCTTCAATCAATGCGGAAAGATCATTCATACATTTTTGGATTCAATTCGATGGAGACGGATATCATCAAACAAATTACCTTGTTCGACACGTACGATGCGCTGTTTGATCAATTCAAGCAAGGCTAAAAAACCCACAACCATTTCGCTCTTATCATGAGATTCTGCCAAGAAACGATGAAAAGAAACTTGCATCATCGATGCAACGCGCTTACGTAAATGCTCGATCTTTTCTTCAATGGTAATTGCTCGCTCAATAGCCGCTTTCGGCAAGATCAATATTGGCTCTAAGCGTTTTATCGCTTTTTCATAGAGCTCTTTCAACAATTCAGCGGTAACTCCTTGTGGAGGCATAAAAACGGGCTCCGTCTGCTTCACAACTCGCTGTGTTCTTGCGAACGCTTCCCTGCCTTCATTCCAACGCTCGCCAATCTGTTTGGCGGCACCAGCGAATGCCTTGTACATGCGTAATTGTGTTTCCAAATCCGGTCCTTCATCCAAGTCCTCGCTCAAATCGGGCAAAAGCGCCTTAGATTTTAAATAAACAAGTTTTGCGGCGACAACCAAAAAATCCGCTAATTCAATCGGCGGAATCTTGCCTTGATTCTCACGTATATATCGGACAAAAGGTTCTGTTACAGCAACAAGAGATATGGTTGTGATCTCCATCTCTTCCTTCTCGACAAGCTGCAAGAGCAGGTCCAAGGGACCTTCAAATTTTTCGATGCTTACGGAATAAGTCATGACGACTCACGGATTTTGATATGCGCTTCTTCCAATCGTTTTTCTTCAATCTCGCTTGGCGCACCCATAAGCAAATCTCGCGCATCACCCGTTTTTGGAAATGGTATAACTTCACGGATATTTGGCTCATTCGCCAAAATCATCACAACACGATCTAAACCGGAAGCGATACCTCCATGCGGCGGCGCACCAAACTCAAAGGCTTCAAGCATGTGCCCAAAGCGCGACTGGATGGTTTCTGCATCAAGACCAAGTAACTGGAAGACACGATTTTGCATCTCACGCGTGTGAATACGTATCGATCCGCCAAAAATCTCATAACCATTTAATACGAGGTCATACGCATTGGCCCGCACATCCAACGGGAACGACTCTAACTTATCCGCATCCTCGGGAAGTGGTGATGTGAACGGGTGGTGTACGGCTTGAACACCGCCTTCATCATCCTTTTCAAACATCGGAAAATCAACAATCCACTCAAAAGACAATTCGTTTGGATCATTCTTATCTTTTCTGAGATCCGGTTTGTCGCTGCCATATTTTTCCATTGAGTCAGCATACGAGATGCGCGGAAACGGAACTTGAAGAATATGTTTCTCTGGAGAAACCGTTTTCACCATCTCAACCATCATGTTCTCGACAAGTGTCAAAACATCTTCACGATCAACAAACGACAATTCCATATCGAGCTGCGTAAATTCAGGCTGTCGATCGCCACGCTGGTCTTCATCGCGGAAACAGCGTGCAATTTGGAAATATTTTTCAACGCCTCCAACCATAAGCAACTGCTTAAACTGTTGTGGTGATTGGGGTAACACGTAAAAATCACCAGCATGTAAGCGTGACGGTACAAGATACTCGCGTGACCCTTCCGGAGTTCCTTTTGTAAGACAAGGTGTCTCAACTTCAAGAAAATCCCGTTCATGCAAATAATCTCTAAAGAATCCAATCACCTTGTCTCGTAAAATAAGATTGCTCAACATGCGTTTTGATCGCAAGTCAAGATAGCGATACTTCAAACGCAATTCCTCGTTTATCTTGGATGTATCTTCCAATTCAAATGGCGGTGTTTTAGCTTCATTCAAAATAATGAGCTCTTTTGCCAGTACCTCAACGCCTCCTGTTGGTAAATCAGGATTAACCTGTTTATCTCCACGCTTATTCACGATACCTCGAACCTCGATACAAAATTCCGGCCTAAGTTCTTTCATCCGCTCCTTAGACGCGTCATCAAGTTCCGCTGGAACAAAAACGACTTGCGCAAGACCAGATCGATCACGCATGTCGATAAAAGCAAGCTTTCCCATGTCTCTGCGGACATGAACCCAGCCTTTAAGCGTCACTTCCTCGCCAACCTTGGCGACCGTGTCTAAAATCATCGTCCGTTTCATAGGCTGATATTCCAGCAGAAAAGCTATAATTACGCAAAAACCAACCGGCCAACCTACTGCAACAACCGAGATTCGGCCTGAATGTTCTGCAAAAGCAAGCCTTGTCCACCCTCACTTCTTAAGGCTTGCTCATAGAACACCCAAATCAAGCTCATATGACAATCATCGCGTCGTCCTGCTGCACATTCCTGATAACGCTGTACTTCTAGTTGGGCGTGATTTTTCATCGCTGCTGGTAAAAACAAACCAAGCAAAGTAACAACAAGACCGAGACTAATCCAGATACGGATCCAGCCGGTCGGAAGTGGACGTGTAGCAGTAGCCATAATTGCTCAAATTATAGCATACGTGCCGCCATGGGCGCGCCAGGCAATGTCTGAATCAGCTCCAAGGACAATGTCTCGAGATCCAAACGAAAGACACTTTCATCTTGAGCTAAAAGTAAGGAACTTGTATTAAGCCAGATTAAAGGCACGCCATTCCCAGTCCAGCGTTTTCCCTGTGAACTCGCAACCATGTCTCCGCCGTCAGTCCGATACGCGACCGCACCCTCAGGACCCGGCAATACACTCGTAATAACTTTTGTCTCTTGAGCGATCGCCTTCTGAATACCGGACAAAGAAACACGTATCAATCGTGAAGGCCCACTCGGCTCAGATTCAATCCCTTGTCCAGGCGTATAGGTAGCAAGCCACAAATGTCCATCCTCGCTAAACAAAGCATTTGCAAATTCCGGCATCTCAATCAGCGATCGGATTTCCCCTGTTCTCGAAACAATAAAGATTGATCGTATATTTGTCGTTGCAACAACAAAGGCATGCGTATCATCAATTTTTCCGATGACCTGCGGATCATGATAGGCTTCTCCATTGCCGCCTCGCAGAGAAACATTCCACCTCCCACCATCTGTCAAAATTGCCGCTTTACCATCAGGTGAGGGCGGGATCACTCGGAGATTTCCTGCGGATTTCCATTCATCGATACGCCATCCCTTCTCTACCGTCTCCTCTTTAATCATCTTACCGGGAAGCATGAGCTCAAATCGTTGATCATTCCCCGCTTTTGGATTCTGGATTCCAAGCTGAACAACAATGGACGCCTCTAGCTCTGTACTTACGATCGATGTCGACGTTGAACTTGTTCCTCCAAGTGAAAGCTGAGCACCCGTACCATTCTGAAATGAGTAGTACACCCCACCAAAAATCAAACCCAACACTCCCGCCCAAACCCAATGGGTGGCAGCTGGGGGACGTCCTTCTTCATGCTCCCGTTTGCGTCTTCGGGACATATAACGGTCTCATCTTACCCCAGATGACCCTTATGGCTCCAATCGATTCATCAAACGTGGAAACGGAATCGTTTCTCGTACGTGGTGAATACCACAGATCCAGGTCGTTAAACGCTCGAGTCCAAAACCAAAACCAGAATGAGGAACACTGCCGTATTTACGCAAATCAAGATACCACTGAAAATCTTTCTCCGGCAGATGATGTTCACGAATTCGTTCAAGTAACTTCTCGTAATTATCTTCACGTTGCGATCCTCCGATCACCTCTCCGTAACCCTCCGGTGCTAGCAAATCAGCATTGAGCACGCGCGACTCATCTTCCGGATCTCGCTTCATGTAAAACGCTTTAACCGCCGTCGGATATTTCTCCACAAAAATCGGCTTCTCATGCGCCTTGGTTAAAAGCGTTTCATCATCCGCTCCAAGATCATCCATGTCACCAATATCTGATCCATGCTCGCGCAACCACTTGATCGCTTCAGCATGTGTCATGCGAATAAATGGTGCCTGAACTTTTTTCAGAGGCTCTTGATCACGTTCTAAGATTTTGAGCTCAGGCTGACAGTTCTTCAAGACGCTCTCTACAATAAAACAAACTAAAGATTCCTGAATTTTCAAGTTGCCTTCATGATCTGTAAACGCGGCTTCTGCATCCATCATCCAAAACTCCGTTAAATGCCGTCGTGTCTTGGATTTTTCTGCACGGAAGACTGGTCCAAAATCAAAGCAGCGTCCAACACTCGCGATAGCCGCCTCCAGATACAATTGTCCAGATTGTGAGAGATACGCTTTTCGTTCTCCAAAATAATCAATTTCAAACAACTCGGTTGTTCCTTCACACGCGCTCGGCGTAAAAATTGGTGAATCGATTTTGGTATAATCGTTCTCCTTCATCCAAGCGTAAGTCGCATTGATGATTTCATTCCGAACACGTTGTATCGCCCACTGCGACGGCGTACGCAACCAAAGATGGCGCTGATCAAGTAAAAAATCAGGACCATGTTCTTTTTTACCAATTGGAAACTCCTCTGCTTTTTGAACCAGTTCCACCCTGCTCGCTTGAAGTTCATACACGCCTTCCTGCTTTGGATGCTTGGAAACCGTACCTGTGACAATCACCGATGATTCGATCGTCGCCTCAACAGCATCATTCCAGCTCTTTTCATCGATGCCATTCTTAGCAACAACGGCCTGAGTGAAACCGGAACCATCGCGCAACTGCAAAAACGCAATCGATCCGCTGGAACGGACATTATAAGCCCAGCCAGAAACCGTTGCTTCTTGCCCGACTAATCCTGAAAAATCTTTGATCAATGCCTTCATAGATAATGCGGAGAATAGCGAAACCCCCGTCATCTGTCGATAGACAACGGGGGTTCAGAGAATCAGCGATGCAGGGGCGCGGCAAAGATTGCCACGCGTTCACGTCTATGGGCCTGCACACGAAGGAACGTTGCCTCGCTGTAGAAAGCGATCACGAGATTCCTCTCCGGGTCGACGCGAGCGTAGTAGCGGTAGCCGCGAGTCGACACACCCTCGAGCAGCAAGGCGCCCTCGCGCTCATACTGCTGCAACTCCGGCTCACACGGCGTCATGTCCGCCAAGAGCTCGAGAAGCTGCATCTGGAGTCGACCTCGCTCGAGGTCGCGCCGGAGCTTCCGATCCAGGTAATCCTGCCGATTGTATCGGCCGACACCCAACCTACGGCGTTCCTGGGAGCGGATATAACCGGACAATCCACCATTACCTTCCAGATACACTCGCATGAAGTGACCAATCGCATGTTTGGTTGCGCGTTGCGGACTAATGCTCATGCCACCTTCCTATCGCTACATGGTAAAAGGAACATGACGATATAAGCAGGCGCGCTGCTATCAAGCAAGCAAGGCGTATATAGTGGCCGGCCCATGTACACGTGTAACCAATGGTGAACGCTCCACCACTGTCTCAACGATAGCGCTGGCCGCAACAAAAAGTGCGGAAGGAGCACTTACAGCCAACAGATCCTTCAGGGGCCTAATCCTCATAAATCTAAGCAATGTTTTAACTCCATCTGGTAACTCCGACAGAGCCTCTCTTTCAAAATCAGGCGCCTCTCCGAGCGCATCGAGTAAGCGCAATGAAGCGGCGGCCAAAATCAATCTTCCTCGCTCTGGTGTTGGAATCCTTCCTGCCGATTCCCAAACATCTGCTGTCTCTACAAGGAGGTGATAGATATCCTCATCGGCAACTCCAGGACGTGTCAGACATTCCACCAAATGCAAAAGTGGACCAAGCACAGCCAGCGCTCCTAAATCCTCACGAAGATCCGGTCGTAATGAAACGGTTCGCGCCACAGCTAACTTATCAAAAGCTTGTCCAACAGCCACCATCACATCCGCTTGTGAAAAAGGTTCCAAATGCCCCAAGTGCTTTGCACCCATGCGACGCACACCTCTCGCAACAGCGACAAGCTTCCCATGATTTTGACCATACATCGTAATCCGCGAGTCATGCTCGCGGTATGGCTCGCTCTTTAAAACAAAAACGCGATCACGTAGATAAGCCATCTAGGTAGAATTGCAAAATCGCCGCAGCAGCCAAATCATCTCGCTTTCCTTTTCCTCCCATCTCCCTCACTTGATCCGCAGCCACCTTACTTGTCAGCGTTTCATTCGTTTCAACTGTTTCTATCCCCGCCTTGGACAAGAGCTCAATAAAATCACGGATTTCTTTTGCTTGATCCGTTACTCGAGTCTGATCACTAAGCGGTCTTGGCACACCCACAACGAATCTTGTAACACCTTCAACTCTAGCGAGCTCCATCAATCGTTCAATGACATCTTCATCAGATTCATTCGCAATAATACGCCATGGACTCGCCACGCGCGTCTCACTGTCTCCTAGCGCAACACCGACGCGTGCAGAGCCATAATCAATCCCTAGTATTCGCATATCACGGACATTTTCTATATGATCTCCGCATGGTAGCTGTCCCAACCCCAACCTTCAAGTTGGAGCGCGAGTTGATCTCGCAGGGTTTTTCTTTAATCGCCGGTGTTGATGAAGCCGGATGCGGCTGCTGGGCAGGTCCGGTTTACGCCGCCGCCGTCATTCTCCCTCTCGATTCTCGCATCAGCCTCATACGCGACTCAAAACGGTTAAGCCTCGCACAGCGTGAACGTGTGATCGTCGATATAAAATCCAAAGCCACAGCATGGGCGATAGGAACAGCGTCAGCACAAGAAATTGATGAACTGAATATTCGCCAAGCATCTTTCCTGGCGATGCGCCGCGCTCTTGCAAATCTTTCGATACAGCCTCAAACCGTTCTCTCCGATGGTTTTAAAATCCCTGAACTTCAGCTCCCCTGCCGACGCATTATCGGTGGCGATCGACTCGTAAAATCAATTGCCGCCGCCTCTATTATCGCAAAAGTAGAACGTGATTTGGAAATGCATCGACTTGATCAACTCTATCCTGGTTATGGTTTTTCCCAACACAAAGGCTATGGAACAGCTCTACACAAACAATCACTGGAAGAATTAGGCCCGTCTATATTACACAGAATGAGTTACAAGCCTATACAGAACATTCAAAAATAGTGACGTACATCATGACATAATACAAAAACATTCCGCCTTTTTGCGGAATGTTTTGTTGGTGACCCGTGGGGGATTCGAACCCCCATTCTTACCGTGAGAGGGTAATGTCCTAGCCCTTAGACGAACGGGCCTCTCTATTTTCTTTGCCAAACAGCGCCTTGTCTCACAAGCAGCGCTTCTGCTTGCATCGGCTCTGCCATCAACTCCTTGATAATGCGTTCCATGCGAACACCTTTGGTTTTGATTGTCCCTTCCGAAGCTTTTGCGAGAATCACGTCACCTGGCTTGATCCAGCGCTGGAGAAATAAACCTGCTTCAGGCGTATCCTCTATAACATGGACCTGTTCCGGCTTCATGCCATTGGCAAATGCTCCTTCTGCGACGGCGTGCGCAAAGATACCACAAGCGACCAAAAGATCAAGCCCTAAACGTGCCGCTTCTGCGCCGATCATCCGATGAAGTGACACAGCTTTTTCACCCAATTCTCGCATCTCTCCAATACACGCTACTTTACGCTGGCCAGGATCTAAGGTGATCTCTGCCAAATCTCTTAATGAAGACAATACAGATGAGGGCGAAGCGTTATACGTATCATCAAGCAACATCGTATGCTTGATCCCAGCGATAAGGCGCGCTCTACCCGGCATCGGTGTAAAAGCTGAGCCTAAATCTGCCATCTGCTCTTCAGGGATATCCATCGCCTGTCCTACGGAGATAGCCGCGGCTAGAGCATAGGCAACAGATTTCCCATAAACACCTGGGATGAACAAGTCATAGGTTCTTTGATAACTTTCTAAAGAAACCTCTAAACCGCTTGGAAGCAATCCATAATCATTCTTCTCAACACGAACTCGCGTCTTTGTAATTCTCACATCACTCCCATCCGCCTCACCAAATGTAAGAACATGTTCATGCGTCAGATGACGCATGCCAAAAACGCGTTTGTCATCAGCATTCAAAATAGCGGTTCCCCCACTCCTCAAATTACGTACAATCTGCGACTTCTCTTCCACTAATGCTTCAATGCTCGGATAGTTTGATGCATGTACAGGAACGCCGCTGGTAGACTCTGGCGTAATTGCACTTACAACAGAAATATCCGGTGGAGCGATGGAGGTGAGATAAGAAATATCACCAACTTTATCTGCACCCATTTCAAGTACAAGCACACGCAAATTTGACCGCCAGATTCCAGCTCGTGCTAAAAAGCCTAAACCAAGTAAATGCAACCAAGCGATCAGATTTCTACCAGGAGCTTCTTGTTTAAATATCGTTAATGGAACGCCTAACTCATTATTATAGTTCTTATCTGTCACTCGAACTCGATGTTCCGGCAAATCGGAACGAAGCACGGCGGCAATTGCCTGCTTCGTAGTGGATTTTCCGATTGATCCAGTTACGCCGACAACAAAGAGATGCTCACGTTTAATAACGCTTTTGGCCGCTCGACCAAGGAAACGTTCAAATGAGGCTTGTAGTCGCATAGGATTCCATAAGAACACTAGAGGTAAAAAGGTGCAAGCTTAACGGGTAGTTGAAGTCACAGCCGTGCTACTTGTCGAAATCGGCGGCAGAGGCGCTTTAGGGGCTTCCAAGATCGGACGCTCTGGTGGAACCTGCAATGTTGAAAGAATAAACTTTGCCATCTCTCCAAAAACTGGAGCCGCAGAAGCCTCCGCATAAGTTACGGTCCTAGGCTTCTCCACGGTAACCAACATTACGAACCGCGGGTTATCGGATGGTGCGAATCCCACAAAAGAACCCATAGTCGCATCAGCTAAGTATCCCGCACCATTTGGATTTGGAATTTGAGCTGTACCTGTCTTACCCGCTACATAGTAGCCAGGTACAGCGGCTTTCTTACCATGACCAGCTTCAACCACGGTTACCATCATACCGCCTACCAATCTTGCTGTACGTCTACTAATCACTTCACGTACGACACGAGGCTCGGTTACCGTGCGACTTCCGTCTGGACGAACTAATTCCTTAACAAGAAATGGCTGCATCAATTTTCCGCCATTGGCCAACGCACCAAAGGCTGTGATCATTTGTACTTGATTAACACTGATACCCTGGCCATACGAAGCCGTTGCCGCAAAAATAGCACCCTTCCTATCAAGAGGTCGTATATCTCCCTCTGCTTCTGGATTGATACCAATACCTGTTTTCTCTCCAAATCCAAAGGCATGAACATATGAACGAAACGTTTCTTTGCCGAGCAAACGTTGAACAAAAATTGTACCCGTATTAAGTGATTTCTGAAGAACCTCCGTCATGGTCTGTATTCCATGAGCTAGCTTGTCAGAGTTACGAACCGTGAAGTCGTCGATCCTTTCCTCACCCGGATCGTTATACGTTGTATTGGGACTAATCTTCCCCTCCTCGATACCGGCAGCCATTGTCAAAGGTTTAAAAATAGAACCCGGCTCAAACTGATTAAACGTTGGAGGATTGTTAAGAACTGAGATCGAGTCAATCTTTCCATAGTTTGCTGGATCAAAGTCCGGTGCCGAGCACATCGCCCAAATAGCTCCCGTCTCCGGATCCATTACAACGATTGAGACCGTATCAGCCTGAAATTCAATTACAGCATTCCTTGCTTGCCGACATGCCTCGTACTGCATGGATCGATCGAGCGTTAAAATCAAATCGGTACCGTCCTTTGCGTGTTGCAACTCCGTCGTTCCGATCGACATCCTTCTTCCGGCAGCGTCTTTCTCGATCAAAAGCGAACCATAGGTCCCCGCAAGCTCCGTATCATAAGATGCCTCCAGACCATAACGTCCTACACGTTTATTACTGTCATCCGTTCCGACAAAACCAAATACCTGCCCACCCAAGCCTTGCTCTGGATAAAACCTCGTCGGCCCCTTACTTGTTCCAATGCCAGGATATCGTTCGTTACGGATTTGTTCGGCTTTTTCCATTGGCACATCTTTAGACAAGACTTGATAAGAACTGGTCGCATACAACATCTGAAATAAAACCTGTTCAGCCGGAATATCTAGAAGGGGGGCAATTGCAATCGCAGTTGATGTTGCATCTTTAATTTCCCTTCTCACCGAGTACACCTGCCTAGTATCTCGATCTTTTGCAACAGGGTGAAGACTTCCATCAAGACGATCCCGCAAAAAAATCGTTCCGCGCTTTGGAACAAGCTGTGCCTGAAACTCGTGTTGATCCGACGCAAGAAGCTTATAAGCGGAGTATTCCAGCACTTGGAGCTGAAAAAGTCTCACGACCAATGCCGTAAGCGCAATAACAAGCGTAATAGCAACAAACCAAATCCTCCAACCGGAAGCTGAATCCCGTCGGCTCTTGTTGCTGTACCGGTTCTTCCCTTGCACTCATTCAGTATATCAACTACGTGGCCTATTCTTCCAATAGAGCCTATCTTGAAGCCGTTCAGGTAAATATGTCTGATCCACCAGTCCATCAAAATCAGGATTGTACTTATATCCTTTTCCATAACCAAGATTTTTCATTAACTTGGTTGGCGCATTACGAATATGAAGTGGTACCGGTTCATTTGGAAGTTCTCGAATATCTTTAGCGACTTCATGATAAGCGCTATAAAGCTCATTTGATTTTGGAGCTTCCGATAAATACACAGCGCATTGCGCCAAAATCACGTTACATTCAGGCATCCCGATAGCATGACTCGCCTGATAAGCCGTCATCGCTTGGACAAGTGCTTGAGGGTCTGCCATTCCGATATCCTCGGAAGCAAACCGCACGAAACGTCTCGCAACATACAAAGGGTCTTCACCGGCTTCAAGCATGCGTCCGAGCCAATACAATGCGGCATTAGCATCCGATCCACGCATCGACTTATGCAAAGCCGATATAATATTATAATGCTCCTCGCCGTTCTTATCATATAATAAATGACTACGTTGCAAGGCCTCCTGAATCATCATGAGTGTCACAATCGGCTTCTTACCAGGTTCTATCTTGATCGATTTCACCGCTAATTCTAAAGCATTCAATGCATGTCTCGCATCTCCATCTGCCATCCCGGCTAAAGCAGGCAAAACCCCTTCCGCCGCTTCTGCCCTTCCGCCTAGCCCGCGCTCGTCAACCAACGCCTCAATCAATATTGACTCAATATCATCGGCGTCGAGTTTATTCAGGACAAAAACTCTTGTTCGTGAAAGCAAAGCGGAGATAACTTCAAAACTCGGATTCTCGGTGGTCGCTCCAATAAGAGTAATCGTTCCATTTTCAACATACGGCAACAATGAATCTTGCTGCGCTTTATTAAAACGATGTATTTCATCAATAAAAAGAATCGTTTTCTGATTGCGATACTTCCAATTAGCTTCCGCTTCTCTGACGGCTTGCCTAATATCATTCACTCCGCTCATAACTGCCGACAATTCAATAAAAACGGATTTTGTTTTATGAGCCATCAATTTAGCGAGGGTTGTCTTCCCGCTCCCGGGTGGACCCCAAAAAATCATCGATGGAACTTCATCGGACTCGATCAAGTATCGCAAAGGCTTGCCTGCACCAACTAAATGCGTTTGTCCCGCGAGTTCATCAAGAGAGCGCGGTCGCATCCTGTCAGCGAGCGGCTGTAACAAGGAACGTCGCTTTTCTGCAGCGGCATCAAACAAATCTGTCATGATGACAGATTATCGAACAGAAACAGAACGGTCAAACCTTCTGCCGATCATCCCAGACAATACGAGCGACCTCATCGATATGATCAACCAAGGCACGCCCCTCATCAGATGCCGCAACCAAGCTTTCAAGTCGTGCATAGGATTCCTCCGAAACAGGTGTTAAACTTGCTTCTTCTTCTAGCTTCCACTTTAAAGAAGCCCCCGTTCTGTCAGAATCGCGTATCGCGTTAACAACAGTCAGTTCAACTTTTTTATCGATAACACGCTTCCCTTCTTGCATCGCATACTGTTTTGCGCGATTTCCAAATTCCGTATCTTCTCCACTCTTCCAATCCGGAAAACCTTGCCAAGCGGCGGCATCAGCACTTCTCGCTAAAATGTGCTGCCCTACAAAAGCATCGCTTGGCATAAGTCTTGTCGCTTCTCCTTGTCTGAATCGCTCTAAAAATTGATAACGTCTTCGTCGTAAAAAACGTTCAACCAGAGCATCGAGTCGTAAACGTTCTGTCTCATCGCGCGTGTCGGGATCAAATACAAGCTTCACGCCGCCACTTACAGCCACAATCTCTTTATCTTGCTCAAACAATCGCAGGGCTTGTGAAAGATAGTTTGGGTCATCAATAACGACGTCCGCATCTAAAAAAATCACAAGCCCATTTTTTCCTTGACGATCAAACCGCACAGCTGCTTCCGCCAAACCACGATTTCTTGCCTCACCAACCGTACCAGTTGCTAACTCGGGCTCATTGATTGCATACACCGGAAAAACAGATCGAACTTCCGAGCAAGCTTCCAAGACCTCCGTAGGAAAACGGAGATGACTCCCAAAACCATCGCTATTACGCCACAATGGCAAATCCATGACCAAAGCATTGGACTGTTTTACTGCTTTCCACGCATTCGTACCGTCATCAGGACCATTGTTTACGACGCACAAAACCTCGATATCACCCTCTGAAAGAACCTGCTGTCTCGCCAATGAGACAAGGAGATTCACCACGCGATGAACAGGCTCACGATAGATCGGAACAACAACGCAAACACGACAATGCTTATGCATCGGCGTCTCAATGAGCGAGACGTCTTGCAGTCGTTTACGTACAAAAGCAGAAGCGCGAGTATCAAGCACGGACGTATTCTATCATGTTAAATAACCTTCTTGAGAAAACGTCAGAATCAACCACGGAAAACGACATACACGAGATACGCAATGTACATCAAAACAAAAATGGCACCTTGCCAGCGATCCAATCGATGCTTTTTCCCAAAAAACATACTAAGAAAAAGTAAAAGCGTCGCTAGACTCGCTACAAATCCATCAAACATTAACGAAGCATCCACATGTAACGGCCTAACCAATGCGGCAACGCCCAGAATCAAAAAGACATTAAAGATATTAGAACCGACGATATTCCCCACGGCGATATCCGCTTTCTTCTTCCTCGCGGCCTGTACGGATGTAGCAAGCTCCGGAAGAGACGTACCAATCGCAACAATCGTAAGCCCGATTAACTTCTGACTAATACCAAACCATGTAGCAATTGTTACAGCTCCATCAACAGTCATCTTTCCACCAAGCGTCAAACCAATCAGTCCGCCAACAATCCAGATCAGCGTCTTACGTAAATGCATTTCCGTGCCCTTCGGCAAACCCTCCACCTCATCTTTTGGCGCGTGCTTTGCCATCCCGTAAACGTAATAGAGAAAGAAAAGGAAAAGCGCCAAAAGAATTAATGCGTCAGATCGGCTAATAACAGAGTCTGGAAAACCATTTAAACCAAAACTATTAACCATGGGTCCCAAAACCAGGATCGCTAATAAAGCAAAGGGGATCTCCCTCCAAATCGTCGACTTGGTAACTTTAAGTGGATAGATGATCGATGCAACACCCAAAATCAAAAGAATATTGGTGATGTTTGAACCAATGACATTCGCAATCGAAATATCTGCATTGCCTTGTATTGCTGATACAACACTCACGATCAATTCCGGAGCCGATGTTCCAAAAGAAACAATTGTCAGTCCAATCACTAAATCCGAAACATGAAACCTTTTTGCGAGTGCTGATGCTCCTTCCACTAACCAGTCAGATGCTAGAGTTAAAACGATAAGTCCGGCAACAACGGCCAAGACAGCCAAAAAAAGTGTCATGAGCCTATTTTATCACAAATAACCCCTGTTGCGCTTAAGAAACGCCGTGTATCCTACACCCATGCCTAAACGCATTTCCCTCATATCCTGGAATGTCAACGGAATCCGCGCCGCCGAGCGTAAAGGATTTCTTGATTGGTTTCATAAAGCAAAACACGACATTGTGTGTTTACAGGAAACAAAAGCCCATGTCGGTCAACTGTCGGATAAACTCGTACATCCGGATGGTTACGAATCCTACTGGAGCAGCGCGATCCGCAAAGGATATAGCGGTACAGTTATCTATTCAAAAATCTCCCCGATCTTTGCAGAAACATCTTTTGGCGATCCCTTTCTGGATGGTGAGGGGCGCATCGTTCTTCTTGAATACGAAAAATTCTTTTTGTTCAACGTATATTTTCCAAATGGCGGCTCCGGTCCAGAGCGTCTCAAATTTAAATTAGAATTCTACAAGCGCTTTCTTTCACTCGCTGAGTCCTATCGCAAAAAGAAACCCATTATCATCACGGGCGATGTAAACACTGCTCACACAGAAATCGACCTCGCTCGCCCCAAAGAAAACGCCAACACGAGCGGCTTCATGCCAATTGAGCGAGAATGGGTCGATAAACTCATCAAAGCCGGATACATCGATACCTTTCGTATGTTTGAACAAGAAGGCGGACATTATTCTTGGTGGGATATGAAAACGAACAGTCGTTCAAGAAATGTTGGCTGGAGAATCGATTATTTCTTTGTCAGCAAAGAACTACAGAAACATGTGAAAAAAGCCTGGATCGCTAATAATATTCTCGGTTCTGATCATTGCCCAGTCGGTCTCGAGCTTTCGTTCTAATAACCCCTCTAAATCTCCCCTTCTGCGAAGGGAGACTTTCGATCAGAACCCCTCC